>ERZ808046.50-NODE-50-length-160763-cov-9.959156_pt1 | contig 160763 bp, 165 predicted proteins | sample MGYA00380196_ERZ808046 | MGnify/ENA primary metagenome ERZ808046 (study PRJEB31490, sample SAMN06133421) | mouse gut metagenome | isolation source: Z6_2 | host: mice | place: China: Chengdu | collected 2015-05 ...
CCCCGTACACAATGATACTACTCATAAAGATAAATTGTTTAACACCTGATTTTTTGGCTCGTTCTGCTAGTTCAATAGTTAAATCTCGATTTACTTTATAGTATAACTCTTCCATGTTCGGATCTGTTGAAACATGTGCTATCCCAGCTACATGTAAAATAGAATCATAGATAGATAAATCAACATCTTTCCATTTATCATCTCTTACACTAATTCGATCGACATCGTAATCATCTGGATATTGCTCTACCCATTCTGCAAAACGATTTCCAACATAACTATTTACTCCCGTTATTAGTACTTTTTTCATTTTGCAGAATTCTCCTTTTCCTCATCAGATGATTCTTCCTCTTCTTTCGGTCCACCTTCTGATACTCCATCACTTTTTACTACACTAATAAAAGTACCAAGGAAGCATTTAATATCCATCAGTGGACTCATCTTTTTGACGTATTCGCCATCTAACTTAGATTTCACTTCAATTGGTAATTCGTCACGTCCGTTAATTTGCGCCCAACCTGTTAGACCAGGTAAAATATCATTTGCTCCATATTTATCTCTTTCAGCAATCAAATCATATTGATTCCATAGAGCTGGTCGAGGTCCAATTATACTCATTTCCCCAATTAATATATTCCAAATTTGTGGTAATTCGTCTAAAGATGTTTTCCTTAAAAACTTACCGACTTTCGTTATATATTGATCTGGATTATCTAATAAATGAGTTGGCGTATCTTTCGGTGTATCAATTCGCATCGTGCGAAACTTTAAAATTTTAAAGTGTGTTTTATTAATACCGACACGTTTTTGTTTAAAGAATATTGGTCCACGTGATTCTACTTTTATTGCAATAATTAATACGATAAAAAGAGGTGACAGGATAATTAATCCTGCCAAAGAAAGTATGAAATCAATGATCCTCTTTACTTTACTAAACATACTATTCCGCCTCTCATTATTTCTTAAGTGTTCTTTATACGTGCTTTTTCCGTTACTTCTATTATAATGGAAAGAATTCTTCCATAGGAGCCGCCCTCCGGATTTCTGTCCACCTCTACTTCTGTCTTCCGCACCTGAACCCCCATGGCCTCTGCCATAGCTGTCACATCTTCCTCCACCTGGTTCTCATATTGATCTACTAAGGCGTACAGTTGCCCTCTTTCCATATCAGAAAGCTGATGGCGGAATTCTTCTGCTTCTTCCTGAAAGGTTATATTTTCAAAAAGAAATGCCAGCTTCTCATCCAGGCGAAATGCTCCTGTCACCGGCTTTATCACCAAAAGGATCAGAATCATCCCGGCAAAAAGCCGGATATATTTTTCATAGCTTTTCTTCGGCAGCAGATTCATCAGTACGGTAATAAATATCAGGTAACAGGTGATCTGCCACACCCATTCTAACAGTTTTTCCATGAATCACCCCGCATAATAGGTCACATTGGTAAAGGCGCAGAGAATCGCCAGGGTGACGGCAAAAAGTACCAGGGCTGTCCAAATCAGCTGGATTAAAAGCTGGTGGGCCGTAGAAATCCCATGGATACAGGCTACCACCCGTTTGTCACAGACCGGTTCTAAAAGAGCGGCTGCTCCGTGATAAAGAAGGGCCAGGACCCCCAGCTGAATCAGGGGCAGCGCTCCAATTGCCGCCAGAATTACCACTGCTGCCGCTCCCATGGAGTTTTTGATTAAAACCCCGGCTCCCAAAACCGCCTGGGTTACGGTCCTGGCCCCGGCTCCGATTCCCGGAACTGCTTCTACCAAACGGAATATTCCTCCTTTTCCGGCGGCATCCACACAGGGCAATACCATCCCCTGGATAAACTGGAATCCCAAAAGCAAGCCTGCCATGGTTTTTAATCCCCACCGTATTATCTGGCTCACCAGTTCCGTAAGCTTTGACAGACTGTCCTCCCTGGTAATTTTCCCGGCCAGAATCAAGAGAGCATATACCTTAATAAGAGGGAGTCCCACTGTCAGACAGATCCACTGGAAAATCGCCATCATCCCCAGAGTGGTCTCATACAATGCTCCGCTGGCCATACCGGCCCCTGCAAAGGCTACTGCCAGGAAAAAGGAGGGCAGAAGGGCTCTCATAAATTCCATCAGATGCTCCAGCACCCCGGATGCAATTTGGATGCTCTGGAAAAATCCGGCCGCCAGACAGGTAAACAATAGCAGATAGGTGACAAAAAAACCTGTTTCAGATATCTGGCTGCTGGAGATTATTCCGGAAAATCCGGAAAATAAAGCTCCTACAATCCCCAACAGCACCACCTGTCCCAGCAGCCGTCCTCCTTCTTCCACCTGGGAGAAAAGGGCCTTCCTTACCGCCTGTCCTATTTCTTTTGCTGCCTGGCCAAACTGACCTTTGGCTATGGATGCAGCCAGGGATGTAAAAGAAAGCTCAATTCCCTCCGGTTGATTTTTTCCTAAATATTCGTCAATGGATTCCATATTAAATTGGGAGAAATCTAAGGAAGCCGGATCCTCTTTCGGGGATTCATAAGAAGAATCCCCGGCCTGGTTCTCTTCATAAGGCTGGCTAAAGGAAACGTTTGTCATGGAAGAATCCGGGCCGGGAACCGCCAGGGCTGTGTCAGAAAGGGCCAGAGTCCACGCCACTCCCACCACAATTTTCCATACTATCCATTTTCCTCTCTTTCTCATACTAAAAATCCTTCCATTGTCTCCAACAGGGCCAGCACCACCGGCATACTTACCGCCAGAATTGACAGCTTTCCGAAAATCTCAATCTGTGTTCCGATGGATGCATATCCCGCATCCCGGCAGATTCCGGAGGAAAATTCAGCTACATAGGCAATTCCGATCATTTTCATCAAAACCGTTAAATAGACCTGGTTAATTTTTATGTATTCCTGGATTTTCCGGGCTGCCTCCAATATGGTTTCCAGCTTTCCGATTCCATAGGAAAAGATAAAAAGGCCTGCAGCCGCAGCCAGATACACCCCGTATTCTCCCTTGAGAGTTTTAAATTGGATTGCCAGAAGTACTGCCACAATCCCCAACGCCGCCATAGTGATTACGCTCATGAACCCTCTCCTTTCCCCAAACTAAAGAGCAAACAAATTTTTTATGGTCTCGAATAATTCATAAATATAGGGAACCATCCAGAACAACACCAGCACCAGGCCTGCCAGGCTGGTCAAAAAGGCCTGCTCCTCCCGGCCGCTGTGTTTTAAAACCTGGCAGATAACCGAGACCAGGATTCCCACAGCGGCGATTTTAAATATCAGATTAACTCCCATAAATCCTCCTTTATTTCCGCAGGCTAAAGCAGCGCAATGGTAAGGAACAAACCGCCCATTACCCCCAGACTCATATACAGACGGCATCTCTCCCGGCTATGGTCTTTTAAAAACCGGATAGTCTCGTCCAACTGCTCCAGATAAAGCAAAATCGTCCTCTCCTGCATGCTGATATCCAAATACCCCAGGCTGTTTCCCAGGGCTTCCAGCTTCTCCCAGTCTTCTTTTGCCAGCGGAAGATTTTTAAGTTTCCCGGCCTCCTCCTGCCAGATCTGAGGAAAAGGCGTTCCGTCCCGCAGTTCCAGCCGTCTGGCTGTCTCCAAAAACAAATCTCCAAAAGCCCCTCCTCCCTTTCGCCCGGCCTGGGAAAGGCCCTCTGCCAGGGTTGCATGACTGTACAAAATCTCTCCTTTTAAAAAGTACACAAGCTGTCTTAAGGCTTCCAGAAGGGCCAGACGCTGTTTCCACAAGCCGGCCAGGCGCCAGCCCAGCCCGGAAGCTCCTAAAATCAGGCACACTGCTCCCGCTATCTTCATAAGCCCATCCGTCCTGCCGGCGGTTTTTCCGCACTTTTAGAGCCCCAATTTCCATATAAAGCGCCCTGATCCCTGTCATAAACGTTAAGGACTGTACCGGGATAGGGGCGGTTCCCCAGCACCACATATCTGGAGAACGTTTTTTCCTCCACCAGCCTTTTTAATATGGGTTTTTCCTTTAAATCCTCTATAGAATCTCCGTGAACTGTAGCCAAAAGCCGGCAGCCGCAGCTTCTGGCGTATTCAATTGCCCGAAAATCCTCCTCACTGCCAATCTCGTCTACCGCCACCACCTGAGGAGCCATGGTTTTGATCAGCATCATCATGCCGTCTGCCTTTGGACAGCAGTCCAGTACATCTGTCCGCATGCCCAAATCATTTTGAGGGATCCCCTGGCAGCAGGCCCCCAGCTCTGATCTCTCGTCAACTACCCCTACTGTCATTCCGGCAAAAGAGGAGCCCCCGTCTGAAACCAGGCGGATTAAATCCCGCAGAATCGTTGTTTTCCCGCACCGGGGCGGAGAAATTAATAATGTAGATTGGATTTTTCCGCTGCTCTGCAAAACAGGCAGCAGATTAGAAGCGCAGCCCTTTTTCTCATGGGCAATTCGCACGTTTAAAAAAGATATGTACTTTAGAGTTTTTATCTGTCCATAGCCGGATCCGGGCCGGTTTTCCAACACTGCCTGGCCTGCCAGTCCAACCCTGTGGCCTCCCTGCAAGGTTAAAAATCCCCTGCGTACTTCTTCCTCAAAAGCGTACAGGGAGTAGCTTCCCATATATTCCACAGTCTCCCGGATTTGAGACGCTGTTACGGAAAAGGCCCGGGTTCTGGCAGTTACCGGCTGGCCAGAAAGAGAGAGGAAAAATTCCTCATTGCCTTTTACCAAAAGTACAGGCCTTCCGGCCCGCAGCCTTATTTCCTGAATATCTTCAAAATCACCTGGAACCTGTCCTAAGATTTCCCTCAGCTTTCCCGGGAACAGGCGTAGGATCTCTTCCTTCTTATCCATCAATGCCTCACTCCTTTACCCACCTGAACTGTTACAATATATGAGGCCTTGTCTGATTTATGACATGATTGATTGTAACCGATAACAGACCGTTATCCTATCCTTGACAAATTGCCCGGCAGACAACTATACTGGTTTATGAAAATGGTACGGACGTACCTTACTCTCAGTTGGCAAAGGTCCTCACGTCTTTTGTTCACTGAAGATAAATTAAGGAGGATTATATTATGGGAATTTTTGATGGCAAAGTAGCCATTATTACCGGCGGCGGCAAGGCTAAGTCCATCGGTTACGGCATTGCGGTGGCCTACGCAAAAGAGGGCGCCAATCTGGTGCTTACCGGCCGAAATGAACAGAAGCTGCTGGACGCAAAAGAAGAGTTGGAGCGTCTCTACGGCATAAAAGTTCTGCCTATGCAGGCGGACGTCACCCCCGACGATGACAGCGAAGACCGGGTGCAGCATGTGGTAGATGAAACTATCCGAACCTTTGGCCGCATTGATGTTCTTATCAACAATGCTCAGGCTTCTGCCTCCGGCATTCCGCTGAGTATGCAGCTGAAAGACCACTTTGACCTGGGGATTTATTCCGGGCTGTATGCCACCTTCTATTATATGCGTGCCTGCTATCCCCACCTGAAAAAAACACAAGGCTCTGTCATCAACTTTGCCTCCGGCGCGGGGCTCTTTGGCAATGCCGGCCAATGCTCTTACGCCGCCGCCAAAGAAGGCATCCGCGGACTGTCCCGTGTGGCAGCCACTGAGTGGGGCAAGGACAATATCAATGTAAATGTTGTGTGCCCCCTGGCCATGACCTCCCAGTTGGAAAACTTCAAGCAAAGCTACCCGGAGGCCTATGAGAAGAATCTAAAGGCCGTGCCCATGGGCCGCTTCGGCGATCCGGAGAAGGATATCGGCCGGGTTTGCGTCCATCTGGGTTCTCCGGATTTCAAGTATATGTCCGGCGAGACCATTACCCTGGAAGGGGCTATGGGGCAGAGGCCATAAGAAGTTTACCTCTTAAAAACGAGGACGGCCGGAGAAACAATGGCAAAAAGTCAATCATTACAATCATTACCATTGTTTCTCCAGCCGCTCCTTTTTTCTAACAGCGGCGCATTTAAAAGGTATTGCAGCTCATAAGAAACACATGGCCCATGACATTAATCCTATATTGTCCTTATCTATGAGTGTACAAAACTATGTTAAATTGAAAGAAAAACATTATGCAAAAATGGACAGCTCCTTTACCAAAACATACAAAGTTAGACTATTATGAGTGTTATGCAAAAGTAGCTCTTTCCAAACTATTATCTCAAAATTATGCAAATTTACTATTGAAAGATAAACCAGATTTACAATTTCTTGATGGCTCAAATGGAATTGAGGTAACACAAGCCATTGACCCAGATCAGAAAAAGGCAGATAGTCCTTATACAGATATTCTCTATGGACGAGTTCGTAATAGCGAAAGAGCTTACAAAGAAATTGAAAAATGCGGCTGTAAGTACGTGGATGGTATTTTAATAGGAAAAACTGGTACGGATTCTTTCGAGCTTATTCTACAAGCGCTAAAGGGAAAATTAGAGACAATAAATAGAGGAAATTTTGCCCCTTTTTGTTGTTATGATTTATTTATATTTTCTGATATTTATGCTGACAATACAATGAGAGAACAGGCTTTGCAATCAATGATTGGCTTATCAAAGAATTATACAATATCTTTTGAAAAGATTATGGTTTTGGTACCAGGCAGTTTATATATTTTTGTTCTGCCGTCAAAACAAATTCCAGTCATAAATTATTCAAATGAAATACAACACGAGATGGCCTGTTATGCCAAAAAAATGGTTGAGGCAGCCCAACCCGAAAAGGTTGAGCTTACGTCTGCTTCTCTCCACATTCCGTTATGGTGAGGTGACGCTAGATAAGGCGAATCAATTTTGCTATGAAACGCTCATGCGACTGATTGTCTTTAAGAATCTTGATATCTCTGACGATAGAGGGTATATGTCTCGTATATCTGTGAGCGCCAGGGGAATTCCGGGTGCTCATCCGCTCTTCACACAATTTTATTCAGCAAAGATATTCCATCTGGCAGTCAAAAGGTTCCCTCTCTGCATGCTCTCTATTTATTTCCTCTGCGTCCACGCAGCCCAGGCCGCGGTAAAAGCTCTGAGTCTCTGCAGCGGAGTGGGCGGAGATATAAAGCTTTTTCGCTCCCTTCCCCTTTGCCCAGGCAGCCGCCTTTAAAAACAATGCCTTTCCTATCCCTTTCCTCCGCATATCCCGGGATACATGAAGGCTGGTTAAATCCAGATACTGCTTTTCTTTTCCCAAAGGTTCTGCTTCCACGGAAGTAAAGCCTTTCAGCTCTCCCTGTGAAAATGCTCCAAGGACTAATCCGCCTTTTTCTATGGTTTTTTTCAGACATTCTACTAAAAAATGATAGTCCTCCGGACTCCAGTCGTCGATAAACGGGGCATCCTTTATCACCCACTTCCCGTCTTCTTTTCTCCAGCATTTGGTTACGATTTGGCGTCGGATAAAACAGCCAAAAAGCTGGACGGTAACTTCATTTTTCGTCAAAGATCTGTATTCAACAGAATCCATTGGTGGTTCATCCTTTCCCATTTACCGCTTCTCATACACAATCTTCACATCATTTCCACAGACCGAAACCCGCCCGCAGCAACCGCAGATAACCGGCATCATTGGCGCTAAATGGCCGATATCCATGTCCATAATAACCGGCGCGTGATACTCTTCCAAAAGCTCCGTCACCGCCCGGTACTGGTCAAGCCCCATCATCTCCTGTCCATGGCAGTAAGGCCGTCCAATAAGAAATCCCTTTACATACCGGAACCATCCTGCGTGCTTCATCTGCCAGACAGCCCGGCGGATGGCAAATACATTTAAGTCGCAGGACTCTAAAAACCAGATAAATCCGTCCTCTTTATACTTTTCCGTAAAGTCCGCCGTCTTATCGTAGACCGTTCCCAAAAGGTTTACCAGGCAGTCCATACATCCCCCGATAAGCCTGCCGGAAAACTCAAACTTTGCCTGATGGTCTTTTTGTTCTTCTGCCCCTAAAAAACATCTCAGCTTCCTCTGTTCTGTAACGTTATAGGGCGCCAGAGGATGATCCGCATCCTTTAAGGATTCCTTCTCCCATTTCTCATATCCGGTTACCTGATGGATCTCCCCTTTCAGCAGCCGGTAAGCATCCTCAAGAGCAGGGTGCCAGGGTTCCATGCCAAAAGCGGCGGCACAAGGCCCGTAGACAGCGGCCGTGTCCAGCAAGGTGGCAGACAGATAGGTGAAATTGGTATTATCCGAATAGCCCATATACCACTTTGGCCGGGCATTGCGGATTTTCTCAAAATCCACATAATCCAAAATCTCGCACATCAGCTCCCCGCCGCCGCAGGAGAGAAGTATCTGACTGTCCGGACTTACATAACTGTCCGTCAGCTCCTTTCCGCATCTCTCTGGCGTACTGCTGATCCCGATTCCCGAAGCTTCATAGCAGTTGGGGCCTAAAACCAGGCCATGGCCTTTTTCCTTAAAAATCCTCTGGCCATTTTCAAAGGCTGTCCGGTATGGCTCAGTGGCGCATCCGAAGGAAGGGGCCACAAATCCAATGGCCCCATTGTCTGTTAAATACTCTGGATACCGCATATCTTATCTCCTTTTCTACGCTTTAATGGCCCACCTCATTTTGGTGGATTTAGCCCGGCTGTTGGCGGCGCACTCCTCTGCGGAAGGGCGGATCACCTCTTTGGAAATCTCTCTGTAAATTCCCTCTTTATAGAAATCTTTAAAAGACTTTTTCACCAGCCTGTCCTCCCCGGAATGAAAGGTCAGGATGGCAGCCCGTCCTCCCGGAGCCAGCACATGGGGAAGCTTCTCTAAAAACTGATACAGCACCTCAAATTCATTGTTAATGTCAATCCGGAGAGCCTGGAAGGTTCTTTGGCAGGACTTTTTTACCGCCTCCCGGCGCTCAGATTCCGGAACTTTTTCAAGGGCCTTTTCAATGACTTCTCTCAGTCTCCCGGTAGTCTCCACAGGCCTTCCCTTTTTGATCTCCGTCACAATGGCTCTGGAAATCTCCTCTGCATAAGGCTCGTCGGAGTTTTCGGTCAGCATCCCCAAAAGCTCCTGCCTGCTGATATTTTTCAGCCGTTCTGCAGCAGAAATTCCTGCCTGGGGATTGAGCCGCAGATCTAATGGGCCGTCATTTTTATAAGAAAATCCCCGCTCCGGATTATCAATCTGCATGGAGGACACTCCCAAATCCGCCAGCACAAAATCCACTGGCCCATGCTCCTTAGCCACTTCATCAATGTTGGCAAAATTTAACAGCCTGACTGTCAAAATCTCCGGCCCGTAGCCCTTCCCCGCCAGGCGCTCCCTGGTTTTTTCCGACTCAATGGGGTCTACGTCCAGGCCGTAAATATGCCCTTTCCCTTCCAGGCATTTCAGCATTTCCAGGGTGTGGCCGCCATATCCCAAAGTAGCGTCAATCCCTCTTTGTCCTGGCTGAATCTGGAGAAATTCAATAATTTCTTTTACGCAGATAGAAATGTGCATCCCCGCCGGGGTACTTCCCTTTTTCATCACTTTTTCTATGGTGTCCCCGTATTTTTCCGGCTGATGCTCCTTATACTTTTCGTTAAAATGTCTGGGATAGGCGCCGCTGTAGCGGACCCGGCGTTTATGTGTCCTTTCCTCCTGCCGGTCTCCCGCAGATGGAATCAGGGAGTGTTTTTCCTGGTTATCCATGAGTTTTCTCCTGTCTTTGCTTTCCTTTTTTTCTTCTCCCGGCGCTTTCTCCCTTCTGCTTTTTCAGCAGATCCATTAGCCCCGGTTCACAGCCTGCTTTTACTATAATAATTCCCTGGTTTTTGGCCAGAAGAATATAAAAATTTGTCCTGGTCTCCAGGATTTGAAAGATATCCTCATATTGAAAACGGGAAATCCCTATGGAGCTGGTGGTTTCAAAGTGATCCTCATAAAACCGGCTGTAGGTGGTAGTCCCCTGAACAGAGCGGTTGGACTGGTACGCTTTTTTGGACTGAAAGCCCAGTACCAGAGGAAAAATAACGGGAACCAGAAATGCCAGCGCCACAAAAATAAAATCCTCCTGAAAATAGGCCAGAAGGCACAAAAGCGCCATCATAATTCCCATTGTCCAGTTTAAATGGTTGACTTCATATTGGACTGTCCGGTTGAATTTTTGGTATTCTTCCAATGTATATTCTGTCTTGGTAGCATATAAAAGCTGCATGTTTTGTCCTTTCTGCATTAGTGCTCGTCTGAATTGTGCGTCTGAATTGTGCGCCGGGTTATCTTTGCAACAGGGTTGCGCCAGCCAGGCATTTATTGTAAAATAGCAGAGGAGGTGCTTTTCATGAGTCTAAAACCACTCCGGCCAGACATTTCGCAAGCGCATTTTACCGGATATTCTGTAATCCAAACTGAACGCTGTATTCTGCGCCGTTTTCAGGAATCCGACTTAGCCGGTTTTATGGCATACCGCAATAACCCTGACTGGATGCAGTATCAGGGGTTTTGCTGCCGTCCGGAAGTGGAATACCGTCAGGTTCTTCTGTCCCCTCCTTCCCCTGAAAAAGGAATCCAGCTGGCCATTTGCCGCAAGGAAACCGGCTGCCTTATCGGTGATGTCTATCTCCAAAAAGACGGAGCTGACTACTGGATCGGATACACGATTTCCCCGGCCTTTGCCCGCCGCGGTTTTGGCTTTGAGGCAGTTTCCGGCCTTCTGACCCGTCTGAAATCTGACTACCCTAACGCGATCAAAGCCGGGGTAGTTCCGGAGAATATTCCGTCTGTCCGCCTCCTAAAAAAACTGGGATTTTCTTTTTCCCACACAGAAGATGGAGAACTGATTTTTGTCTTCTCTAACATGTAGTTTAAAATCCTTTCTCCCTCAGTCCGCTGACTAAATTTACATAAAATTCCCGCACATCAAAATCCGGAATATTTTCCCGGTTCAGATCAATCATATCCCCGTGGGAGATTCCTCTCTTTCCTTTGGTGGTTAAAAAGGTAAAGCTTTCTCCCCAGGGAAAGGAGTCCTCCGCCACCAGGCCGTCGTTAGGCCCATCAAAATATTTCACCAGGTCATGGGAAAAATTTAAGGGAAAACGCCCTTCTGCCGCTGCGTTTAGCCGGGAACCTACGCTCTGGTAATAAACATTCCCCGCGTCTCTTATCTGTTCATTAAAAGCTTTACAAGCTGACGCAGTCAAATCCGTAACCGCCGCCAGAAAATCCGGTTTCTCATCCCCCAGTTTCCTTAAAGCAGCGTTGTATCCCGCCGCAACTTTTTCTTTTACCGCCTCCGGTATTACCCCCAACAAATAATCTGCAAACACGCATCCTCTGTGGGGCGTATTAATGGTGGTGAGAGACGCCACATACTCTCCCATTCCCAGTTTGCTGATGGCATAGCGGCAGTCCAGACCTCCTTTGGAATGGGCGATAATATTAACCTTCTCTGCCCCGGTTTCCTTTAATATCTCCTTTATGCGCCCGGACAGTTCCGCCCCGCTGTCCGCCACTGAAGCCGCAGACTGATGGTTTCCGTAGTAGATCTGCGCCCCGTTATTTTCCAACTCTCCCGGGATCCTTCCCCAGTAATTCAGATACCGGAAATCCCGAAAAAACACCCCGTGTACCATAAGAATGGGATACCTGGTCCGGCAAATCCTGTCCGGTTTTCTCCTTTGGTTTTCCAGGATTTTCCAGCTCTCAAACCTGCACTCTTCTGATGCCAACCTCAGGATCTTTCCCAGCACAAGCAGATGAACCACCGGAATCCAGCCGCACAGCAGCCCTATTACCCGCCATTTAATCCCGAATTGGGCGGAACAGGCATAGACCCGCAGAATCCCGTTCCAAAAAGTAATTCCCTCCACCAAAATGCAGACCAGCAGATTTCCTATCCAAAGCCCCCTGTGGCCGGAAATCAATTCCGGAAGCCGGGCCAGCATATATACCGCTGTTCCTGCCGTGGACAGCAAAAAATAGATTAACAGCTCACACCCGCCGGCGCAAATCCGATGCCTCCTTAAAGGTATATCCTTCCTTTTCCACTGAGGCGCTATCTGGATCCATGTCAGTCCCAAAAAAACGATGCAAATTACCCAGGTATCCAGATATTCCTTTAAAAATACAGAATTGGCGGCTGTAAACACAATGGCGCTGCAGAGCATTCTTCTTACGTATCTCATAGCTTGGTCCAGATTTCTTTCTCAAAGTATTTTCTTTCATTATACACAGGCTAAGGTTGAAATTCAATCCGGAAATTCGGCAGCTCGCTGCCTGCAGCTTGCTCGGCGAAGAATACTTGTGGTTTTTGTCCATTCCAAGTATACTAAAACTAAATCTTCATGTGCCCGGCGGCATCACCATAATGAAAGGAATCCATGATGAAAAAGGGATTATACCGGTTAGAAGTATATTATAAACAAAATGCAACCGAAAGTGAAAAAGAGGTTTTGCGGTATCTTATCAACAACACCAGGGAAGCCGTGGAAATGGATATACATACCATGGCCAAAAAATGTTTCTGCAGCCCCGCCACCATCATTCGAGTCTGCAAGAAAAATGGCTTTTCCGGCTTTAAGGATTTAAAGCATGCATTGCAGAATGATATTAATTTTTCCCAGCAGTTAAATCAGGTAAATTTAACCTCATCTGCGGACGAAAAACTTCCCAATATCGTTGCAAACGTTTTAAACGCCAATATCTCTGCTATCCAAAATGTCTATAATCTACTGGATTTTGAGGAATTGAATCAGATTGTAACGCTGCTGCTTTCCAGCCGGTATATTTATCTTTACGGGATCGGAGCAAGCTTTCTCGTAGCCAAAGATCTGCAGCAGAAATTTGAGCGTATCAATAAAAGAACCTTTTTATACGAGGATATCCATCTCCAGCTGGTAAGCTCCACAAATTTAGAAAAAGATGATATTGCCATTATTGTCTCCTATTCCGGCCTGACAAAGGAGATCATCGAAATTACAAAAAACGTAAAGATGTGCGGCGGAAAAGTGATCGCCATCACCAAATATGGAACCAGCAGGCTAAGCTCCCTCAGCGATTATAATCTCTTTGTCCCCACCTTAGAAAAACCTTTACGGGTGGGCGCAAGCTCCAGCAGAGTATCCCAGCTCTCTGTTGTGGATATTTTATATAATACCTATATCTCTTTAGAAAAAGAAAAATCTATGGAAAGAATTGTTTCTACGAATAAGCTTTTAGAAAAAACGGAAGACTAACCTTTAAAAGGGATGCGGCAAAATGAAAGAAATAAAGAGGCTTTCATTTTGCCGCATCTTTTGTAATAAATCCCGATTTTCCATGGAAAAAGTTTCATGTTTCGAAACAAAATTTCATCTTCAATAAAAAATATTGTAAATAATTAAAGAAAAGTTTATATTGTCCCCAGGAGGTAGAGAAAGATGATCGATTTAAGCAAAATGTCAACCGAACAGGTAAATCCCAACACAACGGAATTCAGTTCCATGAGTATCCGCCAGGCCATCCAGGTATTCAATCAGGAGAATTACAATGCTGTAAAATGCATTGAAGACCAGTTCGATGTTCTGGAACAGGTGATTGAAATCACCAGCCAGGTATTGGAAGACGGCGGCCGGATTATCTACATGGGGGCCGGAACAAGCGGGCGGATCGGCCTTTTAGACGCCGTGGAATGTCCCCCCACATTTGGAGTTGACTACAATACGGTAGTAGGGCTGATTGCAGGAGGCGACAACGCATTTGTCAAAGCAGTAGAAGGGGCAGAGGATTCTAAAGAATTCGGGGCAGAGGATCTAAAGAAAATCCAATTAACCCCCAGGGATGTGGTAATCGGCCTGGCTGCAAGCGGAAGGACTCCCTATGTAATCGGAGGACTTGAATACGCAAAAGAAGTAGGCGCCAAATGCTGCGGGGTTGTCTGCAATAAGGACAGTGAAATCAAAAAAATCTGTCCGCTGACCATTGAAGCCCAGCCGGGCCCCGAGGTTCTCACCGGATCCACCCGTTTAAAAGCAGGCACCACCACAAAGCTGATCCTCAATATGATCAGCACAATCAGTATGATCCGCATCGGAAAAATCTATAAAAACTATATGGTTGACGTAAAAATGTCAAATGAAAAGCTAATCACACGGGGGACCAATATTGTATCAGCGGTAACCGGATGTTCCAGAGAGATCGCAAAAGAAGCCCTGGCTAAGTCGGAAGGCGGAGTAAGAACTGCAATCGTAATGATTTTACTAAAATGCCAAAAGGCAGAGGCAGAAGCCGCGCTGAAAAAAGTAAATGGCCGTATCCAAAATCTCGTTTAGGGGGAAGCACCCTTCGGGTATCCCTGTATGCCCAAAAAGACAGGGCGAAAAGGAGGAAAAATAATGTCGAATTCAGAACTTGCCAAAGTACTTGTAGATTTGTTAGGCGGAAAAAATAATGTTACAAAGACCGCCAACTGTATGACAAGGCTGAGAGTAACCTGTAAGGACGCCGCTTTGGTAAATGCCGGTGAAATCAAAAATACCGAAGGCGTTTTGGGATTGGTAGTGGAAGGAAATAATTACCAAATCGTTTTAGGGCCGGGAAAGGTTAAGAAAGTCACGGACATCTGCATAGAAGAACTGGGGCTTCCCAGAAATACCAGTGACTCCGGCTGGGAAGCAAATAAAGAGCAGATTAAGAGCGCCCAGAAGCAAAGTAAGATCAAAGATTTCATGAAATTAATTTCTGAGATCTTTGTCCCCATCATTCCCGCAATTATCGCCGCCGGATTGTTTAACGGATTCGGAAGCCTGTTAAGCCAGCTGATTGCTGACGGCGTTGTTTCCGGCAATTTCTTTGTAATGCTGCAGCTAATCCTGTCTCTGCTTGGCGGCGCATTTTTAGGCTATTTTGCTATTTACACCGGAATCCGCGCAGCCGAGGTATTCGGCGCGACCCCTGCCTTTGGCGGCATCATCGGCGGCGTCAGTATCGGAGCCAATATTGTAGAGATCTCTAAGATGATAGGGCTCTATAATGAAGCAGTGCCTCTGGAATCGGTACTGACCACGGGAAAAGGCGGCATCATCGGCGTTATCTTTGGGGTATGGATTTTATCTGTCATTGAAAAAAATATCCGGAAAAGAGTTCCCGATGTTCTGGATCTGATTGTTACGCCCTTTACATCCCTGTTGATTTCCGGCATTGTCTTTATCTTCATGATTATGCCAATCGCTGGTTTTGCAAGCGACGGACTGGTTTCAGTTTTAACCCTTATCATCAACTCAACCAACCCTGTTATCCGCATTATCAGCGGCTTCCTGCTGGCCGCATTGTTCCTTCCCATGGTTTTATTAGGCCTGCACCACGGCCTGATTCCCATCTATGCAGTGCAATTGGAGCAAATGGGCGGCGTGTCCCTTTTCCCGGTTCTGGCCATGGGCGGCGCAGGCCAGGTGGGCGCTGCAATCGCAATCTATCTCATGGCAAAGAAGGTTGGCAATAACCGGATGAAGGCAATCATCACCGGAGCTCTTCCCGCTGGCTTTTTGGGAGTTGGCGAACCTCTGATCTACGGCGTCACCCTTCCCATGGGCAAGCCCTTTATCACCGCCGGAATCGGAGCCGGATTCGGCGGGGCATACATTATGCTTACTCAGGTTATGGCAAACGCATGGGGCCCCAGCGGCCTTGTGGCAATCCCTCTGATGCAGGGCGTGTCCGGAATGGTAAATTTCCTGCTTGGACTGGTAATTGCCTATGTGGGGGGATTTGTGGTGACAAAGTTGTTTATTAAAGATGAAGATGTAAAGGAAAGATAATACGGCTTTTATAGGCTTGGAAAAACCATCCTGTTTTAAATAGTTTCAGACTTTCATGTCTGAAACTATTGTTTTTTACTGATTTTTGGATATAATAAATATAAAAATACCGGAGGTATGCCATGGTCAAGCTTATAAACCGCCCTGAATATTTAAATCAACTGATTCAAAACAGAGATGTGGATTTAGTTAAGATCATAACCGGAATTCGCAGATGCGGAAAATCGTCCTTGCTTGATCTGTTTCATCAATATCTGTCGGACAATGGAGTCGCTGATTCCAATATCATTCATATGAATTTGGAATCTCTGCGGTATCGCAATCTTTCTGACTATCTGTCTTTCTATGACTATGTTAGTGAACGTATTCCCAAGACCGGGAAAACATATCTGATTTTTGATGAGCTTCAGGCCGTGGAACACTGGGAAAAAGCCATTGAATCTTTCCGCCTTGATTTTGACGTGGACATATACATTACCGGTTCCAACGCCTACCTGCTGTCCACAGAATTTTCTACCCTGCTGTCCGGAAGATATGTAGAAATTCGCATGTTGCCGTTGTCTTTCAAGGAATTTTTGACCTTCTATGAATTTGGTCCTGCCATTACCATAGAGGAAAAATTTCAGAAGTACCTGCAGTTTGGCGGCATGCCCATCCTGAAAGAGTATCAGTTTCATGAGACGCGAAGCAGCCAGGCATTAGAAGGAATCTACTCTACTGTCGTTTTACGCGATATTCTTCAACGGAACACCGGAACGGATCAAAGGATCCTTCAAAAAATTATTCTATTCCTCTGTTCCAATATTGGCAGTATTACTTCCCCAAATAGCATTGGCAATGTATTGTCTAATGAAGGAGAGCTTGGAAATGGCAAGGGTAAAAACATAGCGGGTAAAACCGTTGATAAATACATTTCCATGCTGCAAAACGCCTTTATCTTTTACTCAGTAGGCCGCTATGATGTAAAAGGAAAGCAATTATTGAAAACCCTGGGCAAAAACTATATTGTGGATATGGGATTTTGCAATATGCTTCTTGGCTATCGTGATACGGATCGGGGACATATCCTGGAAAACATTGTATTCTTAGAGTTGATTCGTCGTGATTACCGTGTCTACATCGGAAAAGTCGGAGAAACAGAAGTGGATTTCGTAGCAGAAAAGCCCAACGACAAACTGTATATCCAGGTCACAGAGAGCATGTTGTCGCCGGAAACCCGAAAGAGAGAACTCCGGCCATTGCAAATGATATCAGATAACTATGAGAAAATCATATTATCAATGGATAGAAGCTATATCAATTCCTATGACGGAATCAAATCTCTGTATTTGATTGATTGGCTGTTATCTTGAAAAAAGCCCCTAAGCTCCTGGGGTTTTCCGGCTCCCAGGGGCTTTTTTCTCTATTGCCGGAGAGTATTATTGATTTTTTCAACTGCTTCCCCCGATATCTCGCCTGTTTTTGATGCTAATTCAGCGGTTTTCTGCCGTAATTCTGCAAGCCGTTCCTCTTTTTGGGCAGTTACTTTTGTATCTCCTGACCTCCCTTTATCCATCTGTATTTCACTCTCCAGCACCCTGGCTTCCCCTTCCATCCTGGCCTTTGAGATTTGTATGGTCCTGGCCTCTGCCATTCCGGATGACAGGTCTATGAGATTAGAAATTTTTTTCTGTTCCATCTCCTGCCTGGTTTCGGGCTGATTCTCCTTCTCTGTGGGCTTAGATTTTTCAAGCGCATCTCTGCTTTGCTTCATCATTTCCCGGGAAATCTGCTGATCCAGTTCTTTCAGCTGTTCCTCATAAGAATCTAAAATATCTTGAATAGATTTCACATCTCTGCCGTTCTCAAGGGTGGAATTTACCAATTCATTTTTTCGCTCCAAAAGAGACTGTCTCTGTCCTATGAGATTTTTTATCTGACTATTGTGATTCTGCCCAAAAAGGGAAATTATCGCCACATCTCTATCCCCCAATGGATTACCGGTTTCCTGAAGCTTTTTCCCAGGCTGTTTTGTATTCTGGGCCATCTGATTTGCAAAAAAAGACACGCTCATGTTTTGATATCCACTAATTTTCATAATTTTCTACACACTCCTTTTTAATAAGACAGTCCATTTTCGTTGCGTCTGAATTGTTCTGATTTTTTAACATCACAGATAAAACAAAAATCATGCCCCTGGCCTCCCATTGTACCGCGCCGTGATACTTCTCAGCTGCATATTTTATATTGGCCATCCCTACGCCATGTATCTCTTTCTGATCTTTATCTGAAACTGGAAATTCTGATGTTTTCTCCATAACCACATTCCCATTAAAAGTGTTTTCCACTTCCAGAAAAAACATTTTTCTCCTCTGGAAAGAAGACAGCTTAACATAAACTTTTTCTTCCGGTTTCTCCATTTTAAGCTTTCTACAGGCGTCGATTGCGTTGTCTAAGGCGTTCCCGACTATGATGCCAATGTCATAGCTTCCAATGGAAAATGTACTGGGAAATAACAGCTCCCCGGCATCTAATTTTAAATCCGGCATCTCAAGCAGCGCTTCATGATACTTCATATTCAGTAAAGCATCTACCACCGTATTACCAGTCTGAAACCTGTATTCCAGATTGCTCACAGCCTGATTGAATCCGGACAAGTAGCGGCAAAGTTCCTCTTTTCCTTCCTTCCTGGATATAAGCTGCATAATAACAGAAATTGTGTTTTTCATATCATGCTTCATGCTGCGGAGTCCGGATTGTACCCTCTTGGTCTCCTCTATATATTCCTGCATGCTTTCTATCTGTTTTTCCAGGACAATCCGGCTGCTTCTCTCTCTGTTTAAAAGAACCATATCCTGAAATAACTTTACTCCATATACCACCGATAACAGGGACAGTCCCAACACTACTGGCATAAACCACCTTAAAACCGGATAAATATCAAATAAGAACTCCTGTTGTCCCTCTTCTCCAACTCGAAACATAACAAGATTTAACAAGATATTGATACACAGACTTGTCAGCCCTGGCATCAGTAAAAACTGCAGTTCCACAGAATGAATAGGAAATTGGTTTTCATGAAAACTTTCCCTAATGCCTTTTAATGAAAAATACAGGATCAGGATACGAATGAAATAAGCCAGAATCCATATTCCATTTACAATCAAAGCGGTTAAAAAGAAGGTATTGCCTTTCTCAAACGGAAGCAAAATATCCATCAGCAAATCCGCCGTATAGGGAAATACTAACGTAAAAATACGGCCTGACTCCTGTATTGCCATAAAACTAACCACAAGGAAAATGCTGAACGGACCGGTATTTTTATAAAAACAGATAATCAGGAAAATCAAAAGCAAAGCTGTCAAAATCAAATTTTCCGCCATATGAAACACCCTGTAATCTGCCGGCAAAATCCATTTTTTTAAATATTGAAAACCCACATAAAGGATCATGATATGGAAGTTATTCCAAAGTTTTTTCTCAAATCGTTCCTCAAGAAAATGGCCGTAAAATTGTTGTAAAAAATACCCTTCAAAGAAATCCACAAGCGTCTGCAAAATCATCAGTAGATTAAAGTGATTCAAGGAGAATCCCCCATTTCTCAGATAATCCATATATGCTTTTACAAATTCTTTATATTTTCTCCTGGACAGATAAATGGTTTCTCCATTTGTTAGAGAGATAGTATCCTTTCCATATTCTGTCACATACCCCATATTTACAATATATCCTCTGTGGCAGCGGTAAAAATCCTTTCCCAATCGTTTTTCCAGATCACTCATATCAAAATATATTTCCAAAATTTCTTTTGTTGTATGGAAATTTACCATTCGGTTCTGGCTCTCGATGTACAAGATATCTTTTTTGTTCACAATTACATTTCTGCCTTTTGACTTGATAAAAACGGTTTCTTCTTTCTCCTTTTTTCTTTCTGATTCTGCCGCAGCCCGATGAAACACTTCAATAAATTTCTTCTCTTCAATGGGCTTTAAAAGATAGTGAAATGCTGATACATCAAAGGCTTCAAATACATACTCCTTTGTCCCAGTGATAAAGATCAGAGTGGCTTTTTCTTCTTGGTCCCTTAAGGTCCTGGCCACTTCAATTCCGTTGATACCATCCATTTGTATATCAAGGAATATCACATCAAAAGCTTTCTTTTTCTTTAATAATTCTCTCCCTGAAATAAACTGCTCTATATCGCAATCGGGCGCTTCTTTTTTTATTAACTCTTCTATCTGCTCACATATTGCTTTCTCGTCATCACATATTCCAATTGTCATCTGCTCACCTCTTTCTTTTTATATCGGCAGCTTTTCAAAAAACTTTCCAGAGTCTGACAGACGGTATATATTTTGTAGTAAATGGTTAAAAAGGGGCTGCCCTCTTTGATCCGTCTGTCGTTTTCTCATCAGCTGTTCTGCAAAAGAAAAGGAACCGGCAGACTGCAAAATGCAGTCTGTCGATCCCCTTTGTGGTTATGAGCCGCAGGCAGTGCGGCGCGATCCTTTCTTAAATCAGAGAGACAGGCACGATCAGGTTGTCCTGGTCGAAAGCCCCAAGCTGGTCCGCCATACACAGGACAGCGCCGGTTCCGCGATTCAGCGGAGATTTGTCGATCAGGTCAAATACCTTCGTCAGCTTTCTGGGCGGCGAAGCCATTTTCTTAATCTCAATGGGGAACAGCTTTCCGTCCCGCTCCAAAATCAGGTCGATCTCTCTGGCGTCTTTATCACGGTAATAATACAGAAACGGCTCCTCTGCGGGCCACCCCACAATCTCGCTTTGGGAAAGCGGCGAGAGGTGAAGCAGCGCCACCCGGCCGGCCAGCGACTCCTGGACACCCTCCATCATCTTGAAAAGCTGGGAGCCAGTCAGCCAGAAATCGCCGGGCTGATGGCGTTCATCCACCATGATCTTAATATATGGGAACAGTTCCGGCGCATATTGTACCTCGTCGATCATCAGCGGCGGCTGATACAGCTGGAAAAACATCTTTGGGTCTGTTTTGGCAAGCTCACGCACCGTCAGATCATCCAAACTGACCTTCCTGCGCCTCTTGCCCTCGACTTCTGTCAAATGCTCCAGCATGGTAGTTTTGCCCACCTGTCTGGGACCGGTAAGCAGAAGCACAGGATACTGCCCGTTTAACTCCATCACCGTTTTCTCCATATGTCGGGTAATGTACACAGGGGTTCCTCCTTTCTTAATTCCGGCTCATATCTTATCATACCCATATTTTAGACGAAGTAATCTGATTTTGCAAGCTTGTTACGATTGATATTTACATAAAATTATTTTCAGGAAATACATAGCGTGGCAGCCCCTTAGAGTGTTTTCCGTACTCAATCGCCTCTGCCGGGCAACGGCAGATACACGCCATACAGTGGGTACAATTGCCGCCCCAGACCGGTTTTCCATCTGTAAGCCGGACATTCTTCATTGGGCAGACTTTCACACATTGCCCGCAGGAAATACAGGCTTCTGTGGCGTAGAACTTCTTGGCGTGAACAAAAAGCGGATAGAACATATCATTTATCATTCCACTGGTCAGATGATCTTTCACAGATATCTGTTTGGACGGGATCTTTCCGCCAGTCTGAATTGCAGCAATTGCAGTTTTTATCGGATTTCGGGCTTCCTGTATGATTTTCCCTGCTTCTTCCCTTGTGGGCGTCCTGAACATTGCAATGTAATTTTCCGGCATCACAATTTCTGCACATCCCATGCAGCTCATTTTCTTTTCTGTACAAAGCTTTTCTGCATACGCTTCTGCATTTCCTGTATCCCCGCCGCAGGTCATGACAAAATAGATTTTATTGCTGCCAGTAAGGGGAGTCTTTAAAATCCATTGGGAGACCAGGCGCGGAATTCTCCATGCATAGGTAGGGGTAACAATGATCCATGGCGTTTCAGAAGCGATTTCTCCATAGTCATGGTCTCTTAGTTTCTGAAACAGGTTTAACACACAGTCTCCGGTTTCCTTTGCAATCTGTTTGGCAACATATTCGCTGTTGCCGGTTCCTGAAAAATAAAGAATCATCTTTTTACTCTCCTTTGCAATTGCTTTACAACCGCTACCCCCCAATAATCGTGCTGACATTTCCATGCAGCAATAGCCGCAGTATCCCGCACAAAACCAGATGCCCTACATAGAACACATAGAAAAACCATTTCATCCATTTGGCTTTCCCTCTTGTGCCATTGTAAAAATACATAAACGGCCATACAATAATGATACCGAATTGAAGCAGGCCATAGACCACGTCAATACATAAGCACCATACAAAGACATACATAGAGATGTATGCCATCATTCCCAATACCTGCTTTTTTAAATTTCCTCTGTTTTGATATATATGTAGGGTGCACAATACGGGAAAACATGACCAGTCTGATGGAAATGCCAGGATGCACAATCCCATGAGAAGCAAAGTCTTTTGCCACTCTTTTAGCGGAAAACTCCTCTTTTCATCATCATAAACATACAGTGCAACTGCAGCGCAGAAAAGCGCCCAAATCACGCTGGTTTGATTTAAAACGGAGTTTCGAAACGGAACAAAGGATATTCCAAAACAGAAATTATATGCAAAATGGGCCAGAACAGAGAACACCAAAAGTCTGAGCAAGTATTTCTTAAAATTCCTCGTGTACTGATATCCTTCTGCAATCATAAACCACATGGTGGGAGCTGCCAGTCTGCCAATGAAATGGATACCCAATAGCCACCACATCTTGTTATCATATCCGGGCCAGATCGTCGAGGCCAGGTGATCCATAAGCATTGCCGTAATTGCAAATATTTTAAGCTGATTCCCTGAAAAGCCTTTGAATTGTTTTTCCATATTCCCCTCTCACAAACTAATCCCACCAGAAATACCATATCTTAGATGCAGCGATACATGCCGCCACTTCCGCTAAAGTCCCTGTTTCTGTACACTGAAAAACTCTGTCCGGGGTAAATGCAAAATGCTCTTTGGCAACCTCCATGGAATCCTTCTCCGGAACCGGCTCCGGTATCCGCATTTCCATTACATCATGGGAAATAGTTACAGGAACTGCCCCATATTTTTCAAACCAGTATTTACAGATTGCCATCATTTCTTCCACTCCGGGACATTCATTCCACCCGCCAAAGGGCACATACGCCGCCAGTTCCCAAGGTTTGGTGGTCGGAACCTTAAACAAAATGGTTTCTGTAATTCCCCTGGTCCTATAATCCTGAAAGGCCGTATAGGAGTCAACTTCCACTGGCCCGCCGTCAAATTCACCGATGAATTCTTCCATATCAAATCCGTCCGCTTCATCACCTATGTACTCATTAAAACGTTTTTTCAGCAGTTCCTCACCAGATTCCAGCTTCGTCTTTAAAATGTCCTCCAATACATAACCGTCGTCTTTTAATATATCAAAATATTCCTCTAATACCGTATCTGCGGGAACCAATACCGGCGTGTAGCCTTCCCGTTGTCCCTCCAGCACCGCTTTCTCATATGCGTCCATTACTTCCTCATAGGTGGATTCCGTTGAAAAAATCTGATATGGATAACCTAACTGTGCAACAATACTTTGGGTAGTTGGGTTTCCCTGTCCATTCTCGTTCCATTTATCAAACATACTTCTCTTCCTCCATTTCCTTCTATTTTATACGATTGCCCTTATCCACTGAGGACAATATAGAAAGTTTAAGAAAAAAGTCCCTTTTCATTTTCAAGCAAATCTTCCACAAGATATTTATAATCTAAATTCTCAATTCCCATAAGCCCTTTTTCTATCTGTTCAGATAATTCGCTTTTGTAATAAATATCCATCGCTTGTCTTAATTCCAGATTTTTAATCTCAGACAAGTATTCGATCATGCTTTGTTCCAGGCTTTGTTTATACCAAAAATCCAACTCTTTTTTATTCATTGCTTTTCAACTCCACATAATAAGCTTTTTTGAAAATTAACACCTGATTTAGCACTTCCTGGTTTACAATGCAAATCTGATCATTCATTTTATAGTATCTTAACTCTGTTAAGGTTCTTTCCTTATCCCAAAGTCCTCTTAGGTACATATCCACAGTTTTAAATACGTCATCATCTGCCACACTTCCTATAACAATATCATATTCCTGATATATATTTTCGCCCTTTCGGCACGCGCAAACATACTCTAACCATTTTTCATTCTCTTTTTCAAAAGACAAAACTCTATACTTTGTCAAGTCTTCCGACATTTCGTATAAGTTCACAACTGCAGGCCTCTTTTGACGTAAACTTTTTCTAAGCGCCCATTTTTCTGCCTGTTGCTGGAAAGTCGTAACATAAAAGCCTTTTCCAAAATCCAAATATCTTTTTGAAAATGTTACATCCGGACTTTCTACCTTCATAGTTGTTCCATGATACACAATCATATCTGTACTCCCTTTTCCCTTACAAATTCTGTAATATCCTCTACCAGATAATTTCTTCCCAATGTATGAAGTGTATCGTAGCATTTAATAATATAATCGTCCAATATCTGCGTATTGTTCAGAATTTTATATACTTCAGAAGGTGATTTTGCCCAGCTTTCTGCAAGATTGTAAATGAGAAATACACTAAATTCCAATTCTTTTTTGGTGCACATCTACAGCCCTCCCATACTTCTCTACCTCCATTTCCTTCTATTATACACAGTCTTCTGATAAATTACAACAAGCGCCGGATCTGTCTGTTAAACCTTTTATTTTCCATTACATTATTGCAAATATTCCCTCTCAACTATTGTATTCATAAGAAAAAAACAAGGCCAGGAACCCACTTTTGATTCCCGGCCTGTGTTTACTATAAAAGTTCCGCCGCCGATTAGGCGGCATGTATTCAGGGATGCCCCATGCGCCCGCCAGACTTTTCTGTGTGGTAGCGCGTCCGCTACGGGCGCATGAAGGCTTATTTTAAAAGCAGCTCTATCAGTCTTTTTGCGGCTTCTTTCGTATCTTCCGGAGAACCAAACGTAGAAAAACGGAAATATCCTTCTCCGCAAGCGCCAAAGCCTTCTCCCGGTGTGCCAACTACCTGTATCTCCTGAAGCAGATAATCAAAAAATTCCCAGCTTCCCATATTGTCAGGACATTTCGTCCAAATATATGGGGCGTTTTTTCCTCCGCAATACCAGATTCCAAGCTTATCCAGCGCTTCCATAAGACAGGCAGCGTTCTGCTTATAAATTTTTATATTGTCATGAATTTGTCTCTGGCCTTCCTCTGTAAAGATTGCGGCAGCGCCTTTCTGGATAATATAAGATACGCCATTGGTCTTGGTGGTACGGTTTCTTACCCACATCTGATTCAAATTCATTCCGCCTCGTTCTAGCTCTTTCGGAATTGCGGTATATCCGCATCTTGTGCCTGTGAAACCTGCCGTTTTAGACAAGGAACAGATTTCTATGGCGCATTTTTTAGCTCCTCTCACTTCATAAATGCTGTGGGGAATGTTATCCTCTTCAATAAACGCTTCATATGCAGCGTCAAAAAGTATGATTGCATCTGTACTGTCTGCATAATCCACCCAGGTCTGAAGCTTTTTGTAATCAAACACTGCTCCTGTAGGATTATTGGGAGAACAAATATAAATAATATCTGCTGTTATGCCAGGATCCGGCATAGGTAAAAATCCATTTTCTTTCCCGGACGGCATATGAATAATCTTATTTCCGGCAATGATATTTGCATCTACATAAGCAGGATAAGCCGGCTCCATAATCAAAACGGTTTTATCCCTGCCAAACAAATCAAGAATATCCCCCAGCTCATCACTTGCCCCGCTTGAGACAAAGACTTCCTCATCGGAAAGCTCTACTCCTCTTTTTTTATAATAATTCGCAATAATTCCTCTTAATGCAGGATCTCCACATTCAGGCATATAGCCATGAAACGTATCTTTTTTTGCCTGATCCTCCACGGCCTGATGAAGCGCCTTTATTACCGCGTCACAGAGAGGCAGTGAGACATCCCCGATTCCCATCCGGTAGAGATGGCTGTCCGGATGCGTTGTTAAGTAAGCCTTTGTTTTCTGCGCGATATTATAAAACAAATACGAGTCCTTTAAATTTCCATAATTGGTATTTGGTATCATCGTTTTACCTCAATTTAAAATCTATTACTCCACATCCTGCAATGCGTCAAATCCCTCTTCACCGGTACGAACCTTTACCACGTTTTCAACATCATAAACAAAAATCTTGCCGTCGCCGATATGTCCGGTGTAAAGAACCTTCTTGGCGGTTTCAATCACACTGCGTACCGGAACTTTACTTACCACAACATCCACCTGTACTTTCGGAAGCAGATTCGCCTCTACCTGAACGCCGCGATAGTATTCCGGCTTCCCCTTCTGAACGCCGCAGCCCAAAACATGGGATACTGTCATACCTGTAATGCCGAGCTTCATCATTGCAGTCTTTAGGGCCTCAAATCGGGATTCTTTGCAAATAATTTCGATCTTGGTAAATTTCGGCGTTCCGTCTTCAAATGCAGGAATCTTCTTAACCGGGATTGCTTCTGCCACAGGAGTTTCACCTTCAACCAGAACCGGAATATTCTCTTCATCTGCCGTAGCTGTGTCAGGGAGCATTGCAAAGCCTGCATATGCGGTCAGTAAACCATGCTCGGAAATATCAAGTCCTGCAATCTCGTCTTCCGCATCTGCCCTGAGTCCAATGGTGTGCTTAATCGCCATAAACACTATGGTAATTATGACGGCCACATATACCGCTACAGAAAGGACGCCAATTGACTGAACACCGAGGAAATGAACTCCGCCTCCGTAGAATAAACCTGCTTCTGTAGTCACGCCGGTTGCAAATAAGCCTGTGAGGATGGTTCCAACAGCGCCGCATACGCAATGGACGGATACTGCGCCTACCGGATCATCAATTTTAGCAACCTTATCGAAAAATTCCACAGACAGGACTACCAAAATACCGCAAACAATACCGATAATTGCCGCTCCTGCCGGGTCAACTGCGTCACATCCCGCCGTAATACCCACAAGTCCTGCTAAAGCGGCATTGTATGTCATGGAAACATCCGGCTTCTTATAACGGATCCAGGTGAAAATTAATGTTACGCAGCAGGCTACCGCCGCCGCCATATTGGTATTAAAGAATACTCTTCCGGCAGTTTCCATCAGTGCGTCGCTGTCCATACCTACCGTAGACGCGCCGTTGAAGCCGAACCAGCAGAACCAAAGGATAAACACGCCAAGGGCTGCCAAAGTCAGGTTATGTCCAAGAATGGCTTTTGGCTTTCCATCCTTGCCGTACTTGCCAATACGGGGGCCTAAAATCTTTGCGCCAATCAAAGCGCAGACACCGCCAACCATATGTACTGCTGTGGAACCTGCAAAATCGTGGAAGCCCATTTGAGAGAGCCAGCCTCCGCCCCATATCCAATGGCCTGAGATTGGATAAATCAAAAGGGAAATCGCCGCCGAATAGATACAGTAGGAACTAAATTTTGTTCTCTCCGCCATGGCTCCCGATACAATCGTTGCGGAAGTTGCACAGAATACTGTCTGGAAAATCGCAAATGCCCAAAGCGGAACACCCGCAGGCAAAATATGACTGTAATCACCCATAATCAGCGGATCAAATTTGCCAATAACCGCATTGCCGCCGCCAAACATCACGCCAAAGCCTACCAGCCAAAAAGCAGGGGTTCCGATGCAAAAATCCATCAGGTTCTTCATCAGAATATTGCCGGTGTTCTTTGCCCTGGTAAACCCGGCTTCACACATGGAAAAACCAGCCTGCATAAAAAATACTAAGGCGGCGCCAATAAGTACCCACATTGTGTTAACTGCACTGTAAATCATAAACCATCCTTCTTTCTGTGTCTTTGACCACTGAAATTTTTCATAATGCTGCTCCCCCCAATCCGGTCAATCCCGTCACTGGCGCGTTTGGCCGGATACATCGTAATAGAAAAGACAAGGGCGTCTTTAATGCTGTTTAACATTAAAGACGCCCTTGCCTTTCTGTGTTGGATAATACACCCGAAGAACTCATTTGTCAATCTTTTTTTAATCTTTACTTTTTTAATCTTTACTTTCTTTTATACTCCTGCTCTTAGATAATGTGATATTCTCTGTATAATATCAGGCGATAATCTTTATCATCTTTCATTCTCTCTATTTCACTAAACCGTTTGTCTGCCACCAATTTTTGTATTAAAGCAAGCATCAATTCCTCACCATATTCCCTGCCCTTTTCCACATTCTCCTGGTCTCGCATCAACAATGTCATATACTCATGCCTCCATTCCCTGTTTTTCTTGGCCTCCTGCACAGCTTCTTCCAGTTTCTCAACATAGGAATCCTCCGGCTTCTGCCCTGCTACATAGTCTAGAAATGCCTTTAGCTCCTTGCTGACATCATCCATTGTACCATCTGCGTTCAGAAATATCTTTACGGCTTCGTCACCCATAGAAATACGGTTGTCTTCTTTACAGATATTTTCAAAGGTATAGATATGCCGCCCTTTCCCGTATAAATCAAAGGGACAAATAAATATGATATAGCTTTTGTTCAGCTTTTTATAATGTTGACCTGCATCCACAAGCTGAAGGTCTATCATTCCCTGATAATATCTGCCTCTCTTCGGCAGTTCCTTTGTATCACTGACCTGCATTTCTATGTCATAAACCGTCTCCCTGCCGTCCTTTACATACACATCTAGTCTGACACCATGGGCATCCATATCTACATCAATGCTCTTCTGTAGTTCCGGATATTCAATACGATCAATCTTCAAATCTGGCAGAATCCTTTGCAACAACTCTTTGCATAGTTCCGGGTTCTGCATAACTTTCCCAAACAGGAAGTCATTCGATATGCTCAATTCTTCCCATTTTGTCTGTTTTGCTTCCATGTTTTCCATTCCTCTGCCTGTCTTCTTTAAAAATTATGCCAGAAACCGCTGTACGTTTAATATCTTTTCTATCTCTTACGTCTATTATACACAGCAATCCGGCAAAACACAATAAGCTACTCATCCCACTTTACAGTGTTTCTTGCCATATTCCCTGATTGTTTCGTTTTCCTTACTTATGATATGGCTCTCCCGCAATAATCCGATAGCTCCTGTAAATCTGTTCCAGCAAAATCACCCTCATCAATTGATGAGGGAAGGTCATTTTGGAAAAGCTGAGCTGAAAATCCGCCCGCCCTAAAACCTCTTTTGACAGCCCCAGAGAGCCGCCGATAATAAATGCCACGTGGCTGATTCCTCTTACTCCCAGGGAGTTCATCTTCTCTGCCAGCTCTTCTGATGTCAGCATTTTTCCCTGAATTGCCAAAGCGATCACATACATGCCATCTTTTACGTGGGACAAGATCCGTTTACCCTCTCTGTCTTTTATCTGTTCCTCCAGAGACGGGCTGGCCCCATCAGGAGTCTTTTCATCTGCTGCCTGAATAATTTCCAGTTTGCAGTAGCGGTTCAGCCGCTTGGTATATTCCCGGATGGCTTCCTCTAAATATCTCTCCTTAATCTTTCCCACCGTAATCAGGGTTATCTTCACCGTTAGTCCTCCGGATCTTTCTCAAATTCCAGTATCATATCATACCATACAGCGCCTCCATGGACAGACGCGGATATTCCCAGATTCCGGTAGCCGAAGGTTTCATAATAATGAATTAATCTGTCTTTGCAGGTTAAAATTAACCCCTTTCGTCCCTTCCTTCTGGCATCTTCTATCATATGATTCATCAGGGCTGCCGCAACACCCTGGCGTCTCCAGGCTTCCACCACATCCAGCCCAAAAATGCTCTGGTAAGGGCCGTCCTTTTTATGCCATCCTGCGTCCTCAAACATTTCGTCGCAAATGGTTTTTTCCTCCACCGCGGCTCCGTTAATAAATCCTATCATTTCTCCGGGCCGTCCGCCCTCCATCGCTTCCGCTACAAAAAAACATTCCGGAAAGGCAGTGAGCCTCTGACGGAATGCTTCCTTCCCGGCTGCTTCTGCCGCCGGAAAACAGGCCGCCTCCACCCGGGTAACTGCCTCTAAGTCGCCTGCCTCTGCCTGACGTATTCTGTATTCCATTTCTCTACCTCTTCTGTTATGGTTGAAATCCTGTTATGTTTCCTGTATTTCTCTCATATATTTAGACAAATCAATCATATCTGGATGACATTTTATGAGATTAAAGTTTTTTGCTTCTCTGAGCCGTCTGGCCCGGCGTATCCCCCGGCCCCCGGAAAAAATCACTGCTCTGGCCTGCCTTACAGCCCTTTTTGCTTTTTCCTTTTTTGCCGGACAGACAGCCGCCTGGTTTACCCTGGATCAGCAAACTGCATCTGGCGCCTTCCTGTCTGCCTCTGACGGAAACTGGGGATTAAGCTTTCAAACCCCGGGGCTTCCCCCGGTGGGCAACGCCACCTCTGATTATTTAAAAGAATTCCGGGCCTGCTATTTAGGCTCGCCGGAAGATAAGGTGATCTATCTGACTTTTGACGCTGGCTATGAAAACGGCAATACAGAAGCCATTTTAGACGCGCTTAAAAAGCATCAGGCTCCAGCCGCCTTTTTCCTGGTGGGAAATTATCTGGAAACCAGCCCTGATCTGGTAAAACGCATGATAACAGAAGGCCATATCGTAGGCAACCATACCTATCACCATCCGGATATGTCCAAAATATCTACTGCAGAAACCTTTCAAAAAGAGCTGACGGATCTGGAAACCCTTTTTCAGCAGATTACCGGCCAGCCTATGTCCAAATTTTACCGGCCTCCCCAGGGGAAATACAGTGAATCCAATCTTCAGATGGCAAAGGATCTGGGATACACCACCTTTTTCTGGAGCCTGGCCTATGTAGACTGGTATCAGGATAAACAGCCCTCAAAGGAAGAAGCCTTTGACAAGCTCCTCAGCCGCATCCACCCCGGCGCCGTAGTGCTTCTCCACAGTACTTCCAGCACCAATGCGGCGATTTTAGACGAGTTGCTGACCAAATGGGAACAGATGGGCTACCGGTTTGAATCCATCGATAAGCTGGCTGGCAGTTTATAGTGTATTCCGCACCCCTGGCGAATTTTGCCGAATGCCCTATACCAGACCACCTGGGCACTGCTGTTATGGCGCGCCCAGGTCTCTTTTGTCCTGTCTTATTTTGCCCGAAAATAGTAGCCTACGCCCCATTTCGTATGTACGTATTTGGGATCGCTGGGGCTGGGTTCTATCTTTTCCCTCAGCCGCCTTACATGAACATCTACGGTGCGGACATCCCCATTGTCCATGGCCCGGTTTCCCCACACAAAAGCAAGGAGAGACTCCCGGCTGTAGACCTTATTGGGATTGCAGGCCAAAAGCTCCAGCAAGTCAAATTCTTTGGCTGTCAGATTAATCTCCTTTTCCCCAATAAATACTCTGCGGCCGTCCAGATCCAGCTTTAAATCTCCCTCCGCGATGACACGCTTCTCCGCTCCCTGGTTCTTTTTCTTGTTCTTTGCGCTGCGGCGCATAATGGCCTTAATTCTTGCTTTTACCTCCAGAATATTAAATGGCTTGGTTATGTAATCATCTGCGCCGTACTCTAATCCCAGAATCTTATCCATATCCCCGCCCTTAGCGGTCAGCATGATAATCGGTACTTCCGAGAATTCCCGAATCGCCTGGCATACCTCATATCCGTCTGCCATAGGCAGCATTACGTCCAATAAAATAATATCGTATTCTGTCTGGCGGGCTTTCTCTATGGCTTCCTCGCCGTCATATGCACAATCTACTTCCATCCCGTCCTGCTCAAGGCTGAAGCGGATCCCTTTTACAATTAATTTCTCATCATCTACCACTAATACTCTTGCCATTATCCACCTCTATCTGAATTCTTCCGTCTGTTAAACGGTAATGTCATCTTTTATTTTCTCAAATACTGCATTTTTAATTCCCGGCACCTGCTTAATGTCTTCTATGGACCGGAAAGGGCCATGTTCTTTTCTGTATGCCAGAATATCCCTGGCTCTGGATTCCCCGATTCCGCTGAGGCTGGTAAGCTCCTCTTCTCCGGCGGTATTAATATTGATTTTTCCCGGCTCTGAGGAAATCGAAACAGCCTGCAGAAGCTCTGCCGCCTCCGACTGGGTGGGAATCCGGATCTGGATTCCGTCTTCTACCGGCTGGGCCAGATTCAGCGTGTGTCCCGCCGCATCCCGGGAAAATCCCCCGGCTGCTTCCACTGCATCAAAAATCCTGTCCCCGGGGCACAACTCATAAACCCCCGGGCTTTGGACCGCTCCGCAGACATGAACCATCAAAGGCGCAGAAGATGAAGCCTCCTGACTCATCTCTGTCCCGGTCTCTGCCGCAGAAGAAGATGTAAAAACAAGCTCCTCTGCCCTGTGGCTGCATCCTGAGGAAAACAGGATAGTGAGCAGCAAAAATGCCGCCCACTGGCAATTCTTTCTTAATTTTTTCAATGGCTTCCTCCTTTGGATGCCATCCCAGCCTACATTCTATTCTACTCAATGGACCCGGCAAATACAAGCATTATTTTTTAAAAATTACGATACCTAAAATCGCTACTGCAGCCCCCAAAAGCTTTCTCCACTCGAATCCCGCTTTTTCCACTCCAAACATACCGAAAACCTCAATTCCGTATGCTACAATTATCTGGGCAACCACAATTAAAAGGGCCGACTGGGCCGGTCCCAACGTCCCTACGCTTTTGATAACCGTATAGGTAATAAAAGCTCCTAAAATACCTCCTAATAACATGTATTTGGGCTCTATCTGCCACAAACCGCTGATCTGTTCCCGCCCGGTAAAAATCCACATAATCAGGCAGGCCGCAAATGCCGTCAGCTGCACCCATCCTGAAGACACCCATATGCTGGTCTGTTTGGTAACCTCGGTGTTAAACACACCCTGAATACTCATAAGCGCTCCTGAAACCAGTGCGATAATCCATCCCATTTCTATTTTCCGCCTCTCTGTCAAATTTGTAAGCCTTCGCTTTCCAGCGCGTGTTTGAAAAATGCTCTAGTGCTTAGATTTCCCAAAAATCCCTTTCTTATTCGGCAATATAAAACCGGGTGATTTATTACCCGGCAAAGATATCAAAAAAGGGAAGAATCCGCTGGTTTCCAGATTCTTTCCAGTCCTGCTACATGAAATAATAATGCCATTTGCTTGACTTCCTCCCTGTTTGGAGGTATACTTTCATGAAGCAAAGGCTTTTCCGGCCTGGCAGGCTGATAGCTATGCCGCCTGTCCGGAGACAGATTTTTGCAAAAAAATAATAATGACTCGCTAGGGGAGCTTAGAGCTGAGACTGGGTGCGCCGCATCTGCGGATATCCCTGACCCTCATTACTTGAACCGGTTAATGCCGGCGTAAGGAAGCAGCAAATACGGTTACGTTGCTATTTTGTAACGGCAGTATTTTGTAAAGCAATCCCCTCCTGTCCAGTCAAGGAGGTTTTTTTATGTCTGATTTTCTTATCACTGTGGAAGGCGGTCTCACCGCCGCTGGCTACGGCGTATCTGCTGCCGCCGGAATTTTGCTCTTTTTAGTAGGTGGTCTGGTAAAGGGCCGCGCTCAAAAAGGACAGGCGATATCCACCAGGCAGATGGTATTCTGCGCCATGGCCATGGCCCTTGCTTTTCTCACATCCTACATCAAACTGTTCTCCGCACCCTGGGGTGGTTCCATCACTCTGTGCAGCATGTTGTTCATCTCTCTTATCGGCTATTGGTACGGCGTAAGAGCAGGCGTTTTAACTGGTCTTGCCTACGGGATTTTGCAGTTTCTCCAGGAGCCTTTTGTCCTGTCATTTTTTCAGGTATGCTGCGACTATGTTTTGGCATTTGCCGCTCTTGGGCTCTCCGGCCTGTTTTTTAAATCCAAAAATGGCCTCTTAAAGGGCTATTTGCTGGGAATCTTTGCAAGGGGAGCTTTTCACTCTCTGGGCGGTTATCTGTACTGGATGGAGTACATGCCGGAAACCTTTCCCCAGGCCCTGCGCCCCGTTTATCCCATTGTGTATAACTATTCCTACATTCTGGCAGAAGGTGTGATCACCATCATCATCCTCTCCCTTCCTCCAGTATCAAAGGCTTTGTCTCAGGTACGGCAAAGAGCCGTTGAATAGAAGCTGCCATCCCAGCTGTTATGTATTTTCATAAATCCCCGCCTGGTAACGAAATGTGGACAACGGCATTCCGCACTCCTTTGCCGCGGCTGTTCCGGAGATCATTCCCGACTTCCATCTCTGATAGGCGCTGTGGTAATTCTCCGGGAGCGGTTTAGGAGGACGGCCAAAACGGACGCCTCTGGCCTTCGCCGCCGCAATTCCTTCCGCCTGCCGGCTGCGGATATTGGTACGTTCATTTTCTGCCACAAAAGACAACACCTGGAGAACAATGTCGCTGAGGAAGGTTCCCATCAAATCTTTCCCTCTGCGGGTATCTAAAAGAGGCATATCCAGTACAACAATATCGATACGTTTCTCCTTGGTCAGAATCCGCCATTGTTCTAAAATTTCATCGTAATTTCGCCCCAGCCGGTCGATACTCTTAATATAGAGCAAATCGTCCGGCTTTAATTTCTTCACCAGTTTTTTATACTGAGGACGGTCAAAATCCTTGCCGGATTGTTTGTCCATAAAAATGTTTTTCTCCTCTATGAACAAGTTCCTCATTGCAATCAGCTGCCTGTCCTGGTTCTGATCCTTGCTGCTGACCCGGACATAGCCATATGTATTTTTTGAAATGGTTTTCAATCCTCCTTTCAGATCCTGGAGATACACATAAGGGGCGGCAACTGCCGCCCCTTATTTTCCCATTTCTAAATCTACTGTGAAGATCCAAACTCTCAACGTCTCTGCCTGACCGCCTTCACCAAATGCTTTGCCAACACGGAGGTGGTTACCGCTCCCACACCGCCGGGAACCGGGGTGGCCATGGAGGCGGCGCCGTCTAAGGAGGCAAAATCTACGTCGCCGCAAAGATTTCCTTCCTCGTCCACATTAATCCCTACATCAATTACTACCGCGCCCTGGCCCACAAAAGACGCATCCAGCATTTTTGCCTTACCGGCAGCCGCCACCAGGATTTCAGCCCCTCTGCAGGTTCCGGCAAGGTCTGCCGTCCGGGTGTGGCAGATAGTGACCGTAGCGTTTTCCTTTAAAAGCAGCATGGAAAGAGGCCGTCCCACTACCATGCTTCGCCCTACAATGACGGTCCGTTTTCCCGAAATGTCAATATTATTAGCCTTTAACACTTCCACTACCGCTTCTGCCGTGCAGGGGGCAAATCCGGAGGCATCCCCGGAAAATACTTTCGCAATGTTTACCGGACAGATCCCGTCCAAATCCTTGGCCGGATCCATTATTTCCATAATCCGTTTTTCCTCAATGTGCTTTGGCAGAGGACGAAACAGCAAAATTCCGTCAATCCCGTCATCCCTGTTAATTTCCTGAAAAGCGTTTTCAAACTCTTCCCGGGAAATCTCATTAGGAAACGCATATACCCTGGCCTCAAGTCCGCATTTTTCCATGCGTTTCAGAGCCCCTCTTTCATAAGAAAGGTCGTCGGGCCTCTCTCCAACCCGGACAATGGCCAGCCGGGGCGTCCGATCCAGGCCTTCCTCTCTCAGCTCTTTTAACTGTGCCTCTATCTCCTCCTGAATCCTGGCAGCTACCGCCGCCCCCTTTAGTACGATCATCCTCTCAATCCTTTCCGAACCATCTCATAAATTATATCCGCCTTTTTCAGTCCTTCTTCCAGCATCTCATCCGCCTGCCGGTTCAGAGCTTCTGCTGTTTCCCGATCACTCATGGACTTGGTATTAATATAGACATTCATCACGGCCCCGGAAAGCGCTGTCCGGATAAACTGCACCCCCACGCCTACATCGCTGACCGCCAGGCGGCTGCCCTGCTCTCCTAAAAACTCCAGCATATCCAGCATATGAAGGGCTTCCTTCATCATCTCCATGGGAACCTTGCTGGCAGCCAAAAGATTGACTTCCATAACCTGAGCCTTGTAAGCTTTCTCTTCTTCTGTGCCGGAAGGCAGGCTGTAGGAAGCCGCCAATAGGGCAAATACTTTGGCATCTTCATCGGCCAGACGCAAAAAGCGCTCCTGTATCTCCTCCATCCTGGAGAGGAGGTTTAGCACTTCCTCTTCCACCTGGGCATATCGCTTCTTTCCAATAGTCAGATTAGCTACCATCTGGCCCAGAGAATTCCCCAAAGCCCCTGCCAGAGCCGAAGCGCCTCCTCCTCCCGGCACCGGCGCCCTGGATGACAGTTCTTTTACAAATTCCTCTATGGACTGCTTGCGAATCTCCATATCAACTTCTCCTTCCATATTTTACTTTAAAAGTCAGCCGCCGATAGGCGGCATGTAGGTTTACTTGCTCACCTTCACACAACATTGTTTTTGATAAAATGCAATTCCTATAGAAATCACCTGTTTATATCCTGATTCCTTTATTGCAGCAGCATATTGCTTATCCGCAATTTGCCTCAAAGCTTTCTCACAGGCCGAATCCAACTTGCTTTCGGAATTCGTGACTTTCGTTTCAATAACAGCGGCGCGGCGCATTTTCCGATCTTTTACCGAAATATCCGATCTTCCAAGCCCGTTTTCCCGATTAGACTTTACAACATAGCCTTTCCGCGAAAGCTGGCCTGCCAGGAATGCATGGTAAAAGCTTTCCTGATAGTCATAAAAACTAATTGTATCAAACAATGTGTCGTTTATATACTCCTGCAGCCGCTTGGCGTCGCCTTTCCACAGTGCATCAAACATTGCTGAACGGTCACTGGCTTCGGTTTTTGCCAGAAACCATTCATTGACGCTTTTCCTGAATAAGCCCCGGACTTCAGCGTTTGGTATAGTCAGCGCGAAGCTACCCTCTTCAAGAGTCTCCGGAATATCCTCCGGTAGCATCCTGGTCAGATAGCCAGTGAAATACAGCAATGTCCAGATGTTTCTTTCAGAAGAATGCAACACATCATAGGTCAAGCTGCGCTCAATCGGTTCAATGATATAGCCTCCTGAGAGCAGGGTTTCAAATTTATCGTTGATATCTGTTTCAGTTGTACTGATAAATTGGTAGATGATATCATTGTGGCTGGTGTGCTCCCAATAGCTGGCCGGTGGCGTAGCAGGATTAAGCAGCAAATTTTTCACATGGTTCATCACATCCCATGGGCAATACACGTCATGTACGCCGAAGTGATAGCCATTATACCAGTTTTTCATCTCATCCCTATGACTAGTAAGTTTCGTATCCAGAAGAAGTCTGTCCACATCTGCCTGTGTAAACCCAAAATATTCATCCAGTCGGGAGTCCGAGATCGTATCGGATACAAAATTGTTGGCACCGGTGAAAATGCTTTCTTTTACAATCTGCAAACAGCCGGTTACAACGGCAAAATTAAGGGCTGAGTTGTCTTTGAGTACAGACATAACGCCCCGAATGGTACTCAGCATTTCGTTGTAGTAGCCTTTTACACTTGCCTTTGCCAAAGGAACATCATATTCATCAATGAGAAGGATGACCGGCTTACCATAATGCGTGGACATCACACGGGTGAGGATAAGCAAAGCGTTTTGCAATTCACCTGCAGAAGCAGTTCGATTTGCAATTCGTTCAATCACTCTTTTGTCAAATTCGTGTACTTTGTCACTCTCTAAAAGATAAATATGCTGCATAAAAACATCCGAAAAAGTTTCCTTTAGCATTTCATATGCATGTTTAAAATCCAGTCCGTCCACATTCCTGAAAGAGACAAAAACAGTGGGATACTGATTTCTCCAGTTCTTACACAGTTCTTTATTCTCCGAAATTGATAGCCCCTCAAATAATGCACTGTTATCTTTTCTGATGTCAAAAAACTCAGCCATCATACTCATGCCGAGAGTTTTTCCAAAACGTCTAGGACGAGTAATCAAGGTGACTTGCGTGGCTTCTGTTTTCAACAACTCTACAATCAATCCGGTTTTATCAATATAATAAAAGCCATTTTTTCTGATGAATTTAAAATCGGAACGACCAACAGGAATATTGACATTTTCCATTTATCTGCCTTCCCTTCCAAACTATTTCCCTATATTATACCCGATTCCTTTTTTTCTGACAATACGGAGGAAAAGCAAAAGTTTTCGATTAGTAGATCTTGCAAAATTACCCCCCGGTATATACCCCAGAATTTATAATCAATACGCAGATATTATGGAAAGTAATCTCTGTATCTCTTGTCCGGAAGCCGCCAGACTTCTTTTGTCCCGGAAAGAGCCCTTAAGCTTTTTGCTGGCAAAGGACGATTTAGATTTAAAACCGATGTAGATACCGAATTATTCAATAATTTAACATTGGCCCGCTCTATCTCCATTGATATTATACAGCTGCGCTCTCTTCCTTTATGGCAGCGTGAAATTTTAGTTGTGCTCCTGGCCCATCAGATCCAGGAGCTGTTAGATAAGGGACAAAAGGATTTTTCCTCTATATTGTATGACTATACCACGGTATCCGGTTTGGAAGAAAAAATCAGTCCCTATGCTTTTATGGAAACAGTCCAGGAATCAAAGGGGATTTAATCAATACTATAAAAATCAGTTTTATCAATATGAAAACTTTTTGTATATTTTCTGTTCAAAAATTATATGGAAACCTTGTCAACCAAAAGTCTTTATAAAACTATCATTGCAATGGTCTTTAATTTCTATATTATAAAGGTATTGGACATTTTGGTTTGGTTGGAAAACGGCAAAAAATTAGAGCTTTCGGATCAGATCAATATTATGTCCTGTTTTTCCAGGGATTTTGAACATGCCCGGATAAAATATCAACAGCTTTACGATATGTTAAGGGAACACAATTTTGATTCTGTCACCTCTCTGGCTTTCCTGTTGTATACACCAGAATAGAAAAAACAGTAGTTAATTTGTATAGAGAATGGTATAATACATATAAAGTAAAATGGTCACATAGATTTTGGGAGGATGGTCATGTCAACATTGGAGAAAACAATAAATCTATTAAACGCCCTACCGGAAAACCAGATAGAAACAATATATAGTTTTGTGCAGTTCCTCAGTTCACAGCAGACAGTAGAAAGAACGGCTGATACAGATCCCTTGGATGATATTTTTAGCAATATTGTAGGCGCTGTGCCCGATACAGGAAAGTCTCTGGAAGAATACCGTGCGGAAAGGATAAATGAAAAATATGAGGTTATTAATTGATACCAATGTGATTCTTGACATGGTGTTTAAACGTAGTGGCTGCGATATGTCCATAGAACTATTCAGACATATAAAGGAAGTTGGAGCCAGTGCATTTATAACAGCTTCTTCTGTAACTGATATTTTTTATATCATCCGTAAGGAAACACACGATACAGCTCGAACATATGTTATCATGGACAATATTTTCCGGTTGGTAGCGGTTCTTTCCGTGACAGATAAGGATATTAAGGATGCGTTTGGACAAAAAAGAGAATCCTATGAAACTTCTACGACTTAAAAAGTCTGAATTTCATAGGATTCTCTCTTTTATGTACTCTTCCTCTCAATAATCTCCGGCTGAATTGCCAGATCCGTGTTGGCCTCTTTATTTTCCAGCAGATCCTGCAGAGTGCGGGCGCAGAGAGTCCCCATCATTTCTATCTTAATGTCCACAGTAGTCAGCTCCGGATCGCAAACTACGGCGTCCGGGGAGTTGTCGTAGCCTACAATGGCTACATCCTCCGGCACCCGGATCCCGCGGCGTCTTAATGCCTTCATAGCGCCAATGGCCGTGGTATCTTCACCAAATAAAAGGCCGGTGAAGGGCCGCCCCAGGCTTAAAAGCCGCTCCACTGCCAAAGCGCCGCCTTCCATGCCATACTGACAGGGGATTATTCGTTCTTCTCCGTCGTCAATATCGTGAAGCTTCATGGACTCCAAGAACCCTTTTTTCTTTTCCCTGCCGCTGTCTGTGTCTAAATCGCAAATGCAAAAAATATCCCGGTGGCCTTTCTCATACAGAAAGTCCGCCGCTCTGCGGATTCCTTTTAAATCATCTACTAAAATAGAGTAAAAATTCGGCAGATCCAAATGCCCGTTGGCCATAACTACCGGAATCCGGCTCACCTTTCCGGTAATCTCCGTCCTTCCCCCTAAATCATTAAAGGTAGACCCAATAAGGACAATGCCGTCCACCTGCTTTTCGGAAAGAAGGTTAATATAGCGGGCGCACTCCTCCAGCTTGCCGCCAGTGTTGCACACCATAACATTATAGCCTTTTTGGCAGAATTCCTGTTCGATAATGTATACCTGTCTGGCATGCTGGGGCACCCGCAGATCTACCGTCAGGATTGCAATCGTTTTCATAGTTTTGGAAACCATGCCTCTGGCAATGGCGCTTGGTTTATAATCGTATTTCTTAAGAACCTCTTCAATTCGTCGTCTCATCTCCGGGTTTACATTCCCTTTATTGTTCATCACCCTGGATACAGTGGAAATAGAAACCCCGGCCTCGGCTGCAATATCATAAATATTCATTCCGTGCCTCCATTTATTATAACTACCCTGGTTTCTATTGTAAAACAAATTGAAGAAATTGTCACTAGATAAACCAATAAATTTACAAAAATTTACATTTAATTTCCAATCACTGCCTCCAGACGGCAAATCATTTCATCAATATCCTCTTTTTTCACCACCAGAGGTGGGATAAAGCGGATGGTATTGCCAGCCGCGCTGATTAAAACCAGCTTTTGATCCAGCAGAGCTTTCTTTACCATAGGGCCTGTCGGCGCATCAGAATCAAATTCCAGCCCCTGGATCAATCCTATGCCTCGATGGTCTGTAACTTCTTTCCGGCGGTTTTTCAGCTCTTCCAGCTTTTGCCACAGATATTCTCCCATCTTTCTTACATTAGCCAGCAAATCACGTTTTTCATAAATTTCAAGAACTGCCTTAGCTGCTGCACATACCAGAGGATTCCCGCCGTAGGTGCTTCCGTGATCTCCCGGAACCATAGCGGAGGCAGCCTTGCCCCGGGCCAAAAACGCGCCTATGGGAACACCATTTCCCAAAGCCTTGGCAACTGCCATCACATCCGGCTTTACTCCGTAATTCTGCCATGCAAACATCTGCCCCGTCCGGCCCATGCCGCACTGAACCTCGTCCAGAATCATCAGCATATCCCGTTCATCACATAGCTTACGGATACCTTCTAAAAATTCTTTCTCAGCCGGGTAGATGCCGCCCTCTCCCTGGACTGTTTCCAAAATCACAGCACAGGTGTTGTCAGTAAGCAATGCCTTTACCGAATCCAGATTATTATATTCCGCAAATCTCACTCCCGGAATTAAAGGCTGAAAAGGATCCCGGTAAGCCTGGTTTCCGGTAACAGACAAGGCCCCGATACTGCGGCCGTGAAAAGAATGGACCATGGCAATGATCTCCGGGTCCCCGGAACATCCCTTTTTCTCCTGCTTTTTATTATAGGCATACCGGCGAGCAATTTTTATTCCCCCCTCAATGGCCTCAGTTCCGCTGTTGGTAAAAAATACTTTATCCATTCCGGAGGCTTTCAGCAGAAGCTCTCCCGCCTCAACAGCCGGTTGATTGTAAAACAGATTGGAGGTATGGGTCAGTTTGTCTATCTGTTCCTTTACGGCTTTCCCAAATTCCTCATCTCCATAGCCCAGCCCCATAACCGCAATGCCTGCGCCAAAGTCCAGATAAGCTTCTCCGTCAGTATCATACAGGTACATTCCTTTTCCGTGGTCAAATACTACGGGAAACCGGTTATAGGTCTTATAAAAGGCGGCTTCTCCCCGTTCCATAATCTGTTCTTTATTTACCATGGTAGTATCGCTCCTCTCTGCTGTTTAAAATAGCCGTTCCGATCCCCTTGTTGGTAAATATTTCCAAAAGCAGGCAGTGAGGAATCCGGCCGTCCAGGATATGTACCCGGTTTACGCCGTTTTCAATGGCGTCTATACAGTTCTGGAGCTTGGGAAGCATACCTCCCCCCAGCATGCCGCTGGCTACAAATTTTTTGGCTTCTTCCGCTGTCATTTCAGAAATGAGAGAATCTTTATTCTCGTAATCCTCGTAAACGCCTTCCACATCCGTTAAAAAGGCCAGCTTCTCCGCATTCACTGCCCTGGCAATGGCGCAGGCTGCGTCATCCGCATTGATGTTGTAGCTTAAAAAGTTTTCGTCAAATCCGATGGGGCAGATAACCGGCAGGAAATCCTTTTCCAGCAAATCGTAAATAATCTTGGGATTTACCTCTGTAATATTTCCCACAAATCCGATATCCTCCCCTCCGGAAAGTTTTTTCTCGCATTTTAACAGACAGCCGTCTTTGCCGCTGATCCCCACGGCCTTAGAGCCCAGCTCGTTGACCATCTGTACCAGGCTCTTATTTACTTTATTTAGCACCATCTCGGCGATCTCCATAGTAGGTTCATCAGTAAACCGCAGCCCGTTGACAAACCGGGGCTCCATGCCTACCTTGCTGACCCACCGGCTGATCTCCTTTCCTCCTCCGTGGACAATGATAGGTTTAAATCCAACCAGCTTTAGCAACACCACGTCCTGAATCACATGGTGTTTCAGTTCCTCATCCACCATGGCGCTTCCGCCGTATTTTACTACGATAATTTTGCGGTTAAACCGCTGAATATAGGGCAGAGCCTCAATAAGGGTTTCTGCCTTCTGCATAACCTGGGTATCTAAGTTCATAATCTGTCTCCTTTTAGCGGTATCGGCACGCGCCGCTGCGCGTCACCTGCCAATTCGTCAGAACGCATTCCAGTTGTGAAACTTTCGTTTCACAAGCGTTCTTCCTCCCTTTTAGCGGTATCGGCACGCGCCGCTGCGCGTCACCTGCCAGTTCTTGTAAATTTTATGAACGGTAATCTGCGTTGATTTTCACATAGTCAAAGGTCAAATCACAGCCCCATGCCGTAGCGCTTTCTGTTCCCATTTTGATATCTGCCGTAGCGGTAACCTCCGGCTGGGAAAGGATCTCCCCGGCCTTTTCCTCGCTGTATGGAAGAGCCACTCCGTTTTCAATAATCTTTAATTTCCCCGCTGCGCTCTCAAAGTACAGATCCACCTGCTCCGGATCAAACTGGGCTCCCGAATAGCCCATGGCGCACAGGATTCTTCCCCAGTTGGCATCGTGGCCAAATATGGCGGCCTTCGTTAAAGACGAAGTAATAATGGACTTAGCCAAAGTTACTGCCTGCTCCTTGGACTCTGCGCCTGTCACTTTTACCTCAAACAGGGCGGTACAGCCCTCTCCGTCTCCGGCCATCTTCTTTGCCAGGGTCTCATTGACGTAATTGAGGGCCCTGCAAAATTCCCGGTAATCCTCATTTTTTTCCGTAATCTCCGGATTTCCCGCCTGGCCGTTGGCCAATAAAAGCACCGTATCATTGGTGGAAGTATCGCCGTCCACAGAAATCATATTGTAAGTATCCTTAATATCCTGGCTTAAGGCTTCCTGCAAAAGCTCTTTGGAAATCGCCGCGTCAGTGGTGACAAAGCTTAACATGGTGCACATGTTGGGATGAATCATCCCGGATCCCTTACACATGCCGCCGATGGTTACGGTCTTTCCTCCCAGAATCATCTCCACAGCTGCTTCCTTTTTCTTCGTATCCGTGGTCATAATGGCTTTCGCCGCCATGTCTGCGGCTTCCCTGGAGTGGGAAAGCTCCGGCGCCATAGCTTTAATTCCGGCTGCAATGCGATCCATGGGAAGCTGCATGCCGATAACCCCGGTGGATGCCACTAAAACACTGTCCTTTTCCACATTTAGAGCCTCCCCGGCTGCCTGGGCAGTCTGAACGCAATATTCCATGCCTTCCGCGCCGGTACAGGCGTTGGCAATACCGGCATTAATTACCACTGCCTGAGCTTTCGATCCGCTTGTCACCTGGCTTTTATCCCATTTTACCGGAGCTGCCTTCACAATATTAGTAGTAAAGGTTCCCGCCGATACACAGGGAGTCTCGCTGTAAATCAGGGCCATATCCTGCCGGTTTTTATACTTGATCCCGGCTGCCGTAGATGCTGCCTGAAAGCCTTTTGCCGCAGTTACGCCGCCATCAATAATTTTCATAATCCTTGTCCTCCGTTATCCAACGAATTTGGTAATGTTTTCCTCATTCAGTACAAAATCGTAAAAATTTACATCCTCTCTTTCCTTCCAGCCCACTCCCTGCCAGAAAGCGTTTCCCACCTGGTTGGACTTAAACGCGATAAGGCTTACCTTGTTGATGCCTTCTTCCCTTAACGCATACATACACCACTTTGCCATTTCATGGCCAATGCCGTGCTTGCGGTAACTTTTTTCCACACACACATGGTAAAAATATCCGGTTCTCCCATCATGGCCGCAGAGAATATTTCCCACAATACGTCCATTTTGAATGGCCACCACGCTGGTGGCAGGGTTTCGCTTTAAAAACCGCTCCACCCCTTCCCGGGAATCATCCAGGGAACGGATGCCAAAGCCCTTTATGGTCTGCCACAGGCGGTACACTTGGTCATAGTCCTCCATCTCCATGGCACGGTAAATAATTTTCATCGTTCCTGACATAATCTGTAGAATCCTTTCTGTCCTTCCTTGGAGCCGGCATTGTATATCAGGGGAACATGGGGATCTGCTTTAAGCCGGTATTTTCCGGAAGTCCGAACATCAAATTCATATTCTGGATGGCCTGACCGGCTGCGCCTTTTACCACATTGTCAATGGCCCCCATCATAATGATGCGGTTGGTCCTGGGGTCGATTTTAAAGTTCACATCTGCAAAATTGCTTCCCTCTACAAAGCGGGTCTGAGGAACCATGTCCTTTTCCAATACCCGGACAAAATATTCCTTTCCATAATATTTGTCATATACGTCCTTTACCTCCTGATAAGAAACCTCTCTCAGTAAAGAAGCATAAGCTGTCACCAAAATCCCCCGGTTCATAGGAACCAGGTGAGGAGTAAAACTGATGGTCACCGGTTTTCCCGCCGCGTAAGACAGCTGCTCTTCAATCTCCGGCGTGTGGCGGTGACTGGCCACGCCATAGGCTTTGATATTTTCATTTACCTCACAGTACAGATTATCCACCTTGGCCCCTCTTCCTGCCCCGGAGGTTCCGGATTTGGCGTCAATAATAATGGTAGAAGGGTCAATAAGCCCTTCCTTTACCAGGGGGTAAATACTTAAAAAGGAACAGGTGGGATAGCAGCCCGGATTGGCAATGAGTCTGGCAGTTCTTACCTTCTCCCGGTTAATCTCCGGAAGTCCGTACACCGCTTCCCCGATAAACCGGGGACTGGCGTGACTGATCTGATACCACTCTTCATATACCGATACATCCTTAATTCGGAAGTCCGCGCTTAAGTCAATCACTTTTACTTTAGACAAAATCTCTTCATTTATCAGAGAAGCGCACAACCCCTGGGGAGTCGCCATAAAAATCACATCCACCAGGTTTGCCAGTTCTGCTATATCATCGGCTTTACAGACATCGTCTACGATTTGAAACATGTTCTGGTAAATGGAAGCATACTTTTTGTCAATATAGCTTTTAGAACCATACCATTTTATCTCTACGTCCTCCCGCTGTAAAAGCAGTCTGGCCAGCTCTCCGCCTGCATAGCCGGTGGAACCAATAATTCCAGCTTTTATCATCATTTTTCCTCCAAATTGTTTTCCTGCCTGCCTTTCTTTTTCAAAGGCAGAGCAGCTCATGATAGATTCTCATAATTATACACTCTTATTGAATATTATGCAAGCTGTTTTTTCCTCCCGCCCCCCTTTTTTCTGCTGTTTTTTGTGCTTATATCCTGCTATTTTTTGTGTAATTTTACTATTTTAATGGTTCTCTCTGGTTTTTCGTATTTTGTGCTTGCATTTTTTTACATACTGTTGTATATTTATAACCGTCATCCCTATGACAGTTCACATTCAGGAGGAGTTTCATTTTATGAAAGAGAAAGTAGTTTTAGCATATTCCGGCGGTTTGGACACTACCGCAATTATTCCGTGGTTAAAGGAAAATTTTGGTTATGAGGTTATTTGCTGCTGTATCGACTGCGGTCAGGGCGAAGAGCTGGACGGCCTGGACGAGAGGGCAAAGATGTCCGGCGCTTCCAAGTTATACATCGAAAACATTATTGATGATTTCTGCGACAATTATATCATGCCCTGTGTAAAAGCGGGAGCTGTTTATGAAAATAAGTATTTGCTGGGCACCTCCATGGCCCGCCCGGCTATTGCCAAAAAGCTGGTGGAAATTGCCCGCAAGGAGGGGGCGGTTGCTATCTGCCACGGCGCTACCGGCAAAGGTAATGACCAGATCCGTTTTGAGCTGGGCATCAAGGCTCTGGCTCCTGACATCAAGATTATCGCTCCCTGGCGTATGACGGATGTATGGACTATGCAGTCCCGGGAGGATGAGATTGAGTACTGCAAGGCCCACGGCATCCACCTGCCTTTCTCCGCCGATTCCAGTTACAGCCGCGACCGGAATTTATGGCACATCAGTCACGAAGGCCTGGAGCTTGAAGATCCGGCAAATGAGCCCAACTACAAGCATCTGCTGGTATTAGGCGTCACCCCGGAAGAAGCTCCGGATCAGGGCGAGTACGTAACCATGACCTTTGAAAAGGGAATCCCCACCAGTGTAAACGGGGAGAAAATGAAGGTTTCGGAGGTAATTGCCAAGTTAAATGAATTAGGCGGCAAACACGGCATCGGGATTGTAGATATTGTAGAAAACCGCGTGGTAGGAATGAAGTCCCGGGGCGTTTATGAGACTCCCGGCGGAACCATCCTTATGGAAGCCCACCAGCAGCTGGAAGAGCTGATTTTGGACCGGGCCACCATGGAAGTAAAAAAAGATATGGCAAACAAATTTGCCCAGATTGTATATGAAGGCAAGTGGTACACCCCTCTGCGGGAGGCCATTCAGGCATTTATTGAGTCCACCCAGCAGTATGTAACCGGTGAAGTGAAGTTTAAGCTTTACAAGGGCAACATCACCAAAGCCGGAACCACCTCCCCCTACTCCTTATACAGTGAGTCCCTGGCATCCTTTACCACCGGCGATCTCTATGACCATCACGACGCCGACGGCTTTATCACTCTGTTTGGCCTGCCCTTGAAAGTTCGGGCCATGAAGCTGGCGGAAGTGAAAAATAATCAGAAGTAGGATTTCGTCTCTGCTGTAATGTAACAGTTCAGACAGGTGTCTCTAATCATTAAAAATTTATAAATCCATTGAAATCACCTCTGTTATTCTGCTATAATAGAGGTGATTGTTATTATGAACGTTCTGGCAAAGCGCGCCTTATGACCGGTTTTGCCAGACTATTTAAAGGGGGATTTTTTATGGAATCTATGAACTTAAACGGCCAACCTTATTCCGCCAGTCTCAATCCCACTGAATCTGTGGGACGCTACACGGCAAAGACCTTTGCCTGGATGTTTGCAGGACTGATGTTTACCTTCATCATCGCGCTGACCGGCTATGTCACAGGAGCAGTTCTCTATGTATTTTCTGTTCCCTACCTGTATTTGGCGCTGGGTATTGCGGAGCTCCTTGTGGTAATCGTTTTATCCGCCCGGATTCAGAAGATGTCTGTGGGAACAGCCAGAGCTCTGTTTTTTACCTATGCGGCATTAAACGGCGTGGTATTCTCCGCGTATTTCCTGATTTATTTAACCACGGATCTGATTCTGGTATTTGGCGCTACCTCCCTGTTCTTTGGAATTATGGCGCTGATAGGTTACTGTACCAAGGCGGATTTCAGTAAGCTTCACAGCTTTTTGATTGGCGGTCTGGTTTTCCTGATGATTTTCTGGATTGCCGCCATGTTTATCAATTTAAGCCAGTTTACCACTATCGCCTGCACTATCGGCGTATTTCTCTTCCTGGTGCTTACTGCCTATGATACTCAGAAAATCCGCGCTTACCATGCATACTACTCCCAGGATTCTGAGATGCTGGCAAAAGCTTCCATCTTCAGCGCTCTCCAGCTTTACTTAGACTTTATCAATCTGTTCTTGTATTTGCTGAGACTGCTGGGCAGAAACAGAAAGTAATTAAAAAGGCAGGATATTTTCCTTTTTAGGGGAACATATCCTGCCTGATTTCTTTTTTATTTTAATTCCGTTATGGTATATTTTTTTATTCTTCCGATTTTCTCCCATTTCTTTGGAAATCCAATTTTCTTAAGAATTTCTTTATGTACTGGATGCTTTCGGAAACACTCTTTTAATTCATGAAAAAGCGCTTTAAACTCATCTTCCGGCAACAAGAGCTTCAAAATAATCAACTGTGCGAACAAGTCATTCTTTCCATACATGTATCGTCCAGATTCTCTCGGTAAAGAAAGTCTTTCATGGATCTTCATATCGCATAAAGCATCCTTAGTCCGAAAGTCGAACAATCGATCATTATGAGCGCACACATTTCTAAACTTCGTCATGACTGCCAACATCTTCGTCATCTCATTAATCTTGATCGGTCCAAAATCCTGGCAGACTTGTATCTGCACCCGCCCTTTTTGACAACTATATATTTTGGATAACTGTCCTATGGTCAACACATTGAACAGCACCCATAATGGTACATATTTATATTTCGTCATATAATGACGAATGTACACATAATCGCTATCGTTTCTAAGCTGACCTTTCATGATTTTCAACATATTCTGAATCACAATCTTTTTCTTGCCTGAATAATCATAATGGCTGATGTCCAGATAATCATTTTGCATATCGCCATACGCAAGACAAAAATGATACGATAAAGAAGACTTAATATTCCTCTCCACCATTAAGATATACTTTATGAAAATACTCCGCAAATCATTATCAAATTGATACAATTCATGAATATCTTCAAAAGTAACGCCATCTTGAAATTGATTTGTTACTGGACTCTTATATGCCTCTTTATAGCCATTGATCAACGGGAAATATCCTGTTTTAAACAATATCTTTTTGGCATATTCTTCATCCTGTATTGCCAGATTCTTTTTCTCTTTTAAAAAGGCAATCTGCTCATCATATGTTAAAAACCCCTTTTTCTTCACTTTTCCGCCGCCTTTGTACTTCCCTGAAAATAACGAAAGGCCCCCGCAGGAGCCTTCCGGACTACGGGCTTCTCAAGTTTCCGCAGTGCGATCACTAGGTACAGTATATCCTCTACAATCACTTTTGTCAAGGAAAAACATACCTCTGTTATTCTATGAACGGCATGTATTTTTTATGCATTTTATTCTGCTTTTTACATCATCGAATCATCCTTAAGAACCTCTGTCAAATTGATTCTGCCTACATTTTTCCATGCAAAATAATAGGCCAGCGCCACGGCTCCGAAAATAGCTAATATGAAAACAGTGATTGAAAAAAACGGCGCTTCTGCAAGAAATTCTCCTGCTGCAAGATAGCTGATTTTCAGCATATATCCCACTGCTATGACAGCCAGCGGAAAAGCCCACAAAATCGGACGGATGGCCAGTGCCAGCGCCTCAATGCAGAACATTTTCCGGATTTCCTCCGGAGTCATTCCCACTGACAGATACCTGGCAAATTCTCTTTTTCTCTGCCCCGCAAATCCCAATGTATTAGAAAACACATTCCCTGCGCCGATAATCCCAAGGAGGACGCAGAAGCTTCCCAAAACCACCTTCATCCCCTGGATTTGTTTGTTATTTGTTTCATAATCCTGAATACGATTTTCATATTCTACGGTATATTCGGAGCCAATCCGCTCATGAATCTCATTCTGTATTGTATTTAATTCCTCCAACGCCGCATTTTCTTTGCCAAGGATACGAATACAGGTATCTTTTTCCATTCCTCCTATCTGTTCTTTTAGTTCTTTCCATAAGGACACCGGAATAAAATGGACCAGCTCATAGTAGTCAAGGGTTGCATACTCTTCTCTTAAAACCGGCGATTCTCCTGTATAAGCCAGGACCGGAATCTCTGCCGTGTTTTCATTGCCAGTCTCCATGACAGCGCTTGAAATATTCTCTCCTTTCAGATAAGGCACAAACTTTGGATGCCTGAAATCAAGATTTGTCACATCACGAATCTGGTTTCTTATTACCGCCCCGCCAAGCTGCGGCTGGATGCCAATCTGTCTGCAATAATCCGAAAAACTGACATCGTCCAGTATGATAATAGGGGCGTTTACCAGCCATCCTTCTTGAATCCTGGCAGCATCATGAGCAGGAGCGTGTGAAAATCCTCCAAAGGCCTTCATTTCTTCGCTTATATCTTCCTCTGTGATCTTTCTCTTTGCTGTTGCCTTTTGATATACCACAGCGCTTTCTACCCCGGGCAGTTCCTGAATCTCTTTTGTCTTTTCAAAGTCATCTATATCCGTGTCCTTAAGAGTAACCATAATATCCCAGGCATCCTGATATTTCTCAAAATAGGTTTCTCTTGTGCTGATTCCGGAAATGGTAAAAAAGCACTGCATAACCGTAAATGCCAAAAACGAAAATATAAGGGCAAGGGATGCGGTCCGTAAGGACCTGGACTGGGCTTTTAATGCGTTTGCAGCAAGTTCTCCTTCCACTCCAAATAAAAGGGCGGAAATACCGGATTTTTTCTTACGCTTTAACTCCAGTTCTCCTGTATTTTTAATTGCTTCCAAAGGAGTGAGCCTGCTTAATTTTCTGGCCGGAAGCCACACGGAAATCCAAATGGTTATCACCGTTACCAACAGCGCCGGCGCCAGAACCAGAGGATGGTAACCGGGAATGGCTTTATGCCGGCCCGGAATCTGATTTTCCAACAGAATATTGGATAAACCTACCAATCCCATACTTCCTCCAATGCCAAGGAGATTCCCGGCCAATATTGGCACGGTGCAAAGAACCGCTGCTTCCTGAAAAAGACAGATCCGGATTTGCCCCGGCGTGGCTCCGATGCTGGAGAAAATGCCAAACTGGCGAATTCTTTCGTTCATAGATACTGCAAAGGAATTGTGTATGATGATAATCAGCGAGAGCGATGCCAACGCTGTTATCAAGAGAAACATAGGAAATATCAGCCTTGGCGCGGTATCTTCTCCTCCTCGGATCAAATACATTGACAGAAGCTGATAGTGATACTCAACCTTTTCCGGCAGAATCCCTGCCAGCCTGGCAATACGGGGCGTATCGGAAAGGACATCCCTGTAATGGTCAAAATAAATATCTGTTCCCGTATCATTTATTACTATATTTTTTACAGTGGCAAAATTTTTTATAGCTTCTATCTGTTCATCATTAAGCTCTCCTGTCATCCTGCTCTGCCAGCCGCCTTCCTCCAGTTTAATCCTCTCTACCTCATACTTCCATGCATTATAGAATAATCCGCACAGCAATGATAAAAGCAGCGCTGAAATAAATGCAGGCAGCCTGACGGATAAACTGGCTGAACGGTTATTCTTAATAAAATCAGCTGAATAATCTTTCCACATATCCGTTACCTCCGCCTTTCGTCACGGATGATCCGCCCATCTTCCACAGTAATAATACGCTCTGCTTCCAAAGCTACCTTTTCATCATGGGTAATAAGTAAAATCGTCTGTTCCAGGCTGCGGTTGGAGAGCTTTAACATATCAATAATCTCTTTTGAATTTTTCTGATCCAGGTTTCCGGTAGGTTCGTCTGCCAGAAGCAGCGCCGGACGGTAAATCAAAGAACGGGCAATGGCCACCCTTTGCTGCTGTCCGCCTGATAATTGGCCGGGCAAGGCCTCAAGCTTATCAGAAATGCCAAGGGAAGTGACAATTTTTTCAAAATAGTCTTTATTGGGCTTTCTTTTATCAAGGGCGAGGGGTAAAAGAATGTTTTTTTTCACCGTAAGCGTGGGAATCAGGTTATAAAACTGGTACACCAGTCCCACCTTTCTGCGCCGGAAAATTGCTGCCTGTGTCGGGTTCAATTTGGAAAGATCCGTCCCATCTACAATGACCGTTCCACTTGTAGGCTTGTCTACGCTGCCAAGAATGTGCAGCAGGGTTGATTTTCCGGAACCGGACGCCCCGACAACCGCCACAAATTCCCCCTTGCTGACTGACAAATCCACTCCGTTAAGGGCCGCTACCTGATTACTGCCGGCCCCATATACCTTCTTAACTTCCTCACACTTTAAGATTTCCATTTCTGTTTTCCCCTTTCTCTGACCTATAGAACCGGATTTCAAAGCAAGCGCCGCCGTCCAGTCTGTTCTTTGCCCGTATGGTTCCGTTTTGACGCTCTATAATCTCCTTTGACAAGGCTAATCCGATTCCAATTCCGCCTTCTTTTGCATTTTTCCCCCGATAGAACCGTTCAAAAAGATGGGGGATATCTTCTTTCAGAAATCCTTCCCCGTCATCCCAAATGAGGATTTCTGTATACAGAGGATTCTGTGCGTAGGAACAGTGAACCGTTTTACCATTGCCATGCTCCATGCAGTTTTTCATCAGATTCATTACCGCCTCCATGGTCCAGTCCAGATCGACGGCCACCGTCATCTCCCCCAGCTCCGGGATATCAACAGAAATACCGGAACTTGCAAACAATTCCTGTAAATTGTCTGCTGCCAGGACAAGTATAGTAAAAACATCTGCTTCGTCTTTCTGCAAAAATAACGTTCCTGCATCCAGCCGGGATAAAGCCAGCAGGGCTTCCTCCAGACGAGTGAGACGTAACAGTTGTTTTTCCACCTGTTTGAGATGCCCGTTGTCAATATCCTGCTTCATCATTTGAAGAGACAGGGAAATAGCGGTTATCGGCGTTTTTATCTGATGGGCAATGTTAGACAGGTTTTCTGCAAAATCGTTTTTCGCCTGCACAGCCCTGTCCCTTGTCTGATAAAGAGAGGTTACCGTCTTATATATTTCATCTTCCAGTTTTGAAAACCCGTCCTCCCCGGAGACAGAGAGAACCGCCGCCCTGCCGGTGTTTACCTGTTCCAGATAATCTGTCAAAGCCTGAATTCTCATGGCTTCTGTCTTATTCCGGTATAAAAAAGTAAAGGCAAAAAGAGAAACCCCCGAAAGAAAACCTGTCATTACAAATAAAAGACTTTGTCCGTAAGAGGAACCCGAAAAATCAGATCTGCGGTATCCCAATGTTGATAAAATGTCATTCTTCCCTGTTCCATCCACAATTCCCACTGTGTATTCTTTTAACGCAGCTGAGATTATTGTTTTGGTTTCCGGTTTCTGCTCTGCTACTTTCCCGCAAATAGTATTGAGAATGTCAAATTGAAGCCTGTTATAATGGTAAGAAGCAACTGCCACTGAAACGGCGCAAGCCATCAGGCTGACAGACAGCACAAATCCAAAAATCATTATGATATTTTTTCGCCCGCTCATATCGTATCCTCCATGCGGTAGCCCACGCTTCTGACGGTTTTCAGGCAGGCGGGTTGGCCAAGTTTATCCCGCAGCCGCTTCACCGTTACAGTCAGAGTGTTGTTATTCACATAATTTCCGTTTACATCCCATATCTGCTCTAAAATTTTTTCTCTGGTAATGGTTCTCCCTTTGTTCTTCATCAAATATAAAAGCAGTTGGTACTCTGCCCCGCTTAAACTTATCTCCTCTGAATTAGAAGAAACAGTCCGACGCTTTTGGTCAATGATAATTCCATCACAGGAAAGATACTGTTCTGCCCCGTTGCCAGTACGGCGCAATAACGCCAGGATCCGTGAATGCAGTACTTCCAGTTCAAAGGGCTTTACCACGTAATCATCCGCGCCGCTTTGAAAGCCGGAAACAATATCCCGGGAATCTCCCCGGACAGTAAGAAAAATAACCGGCAGATCTTTCCAACTACCGCGAAGCCACCGGCACATACTGTCTCCCCGGCCGTCAGGCATGTTCCAGTCCAATAAAACAAGGGCGGGCACATGCATTTTTAGCGCCTGCCTTGCCTGTGCAAGGGTCGCGCATAGGGTCACCTTAAAATTCTTTTGTTCCAGATATTCTTTTACCGTACGTGCAATATCCGGATCGTCTTCAATATAATACAAATCGGTCATGTCAATTTTCGCCTTTTCTTTTTATTACACCATTCTACCAGAAAAAAGTTACAGTTTCGTGACAAATTCCCTGCTGTCTCAACTGTTACATCCATTTGCTTTTGCAAATTTAAAAACTCTTACATTGATTTCTTTTTTATGGCATGATATGCTAGGAAAAAGAATGAGTGGAAAAAGCAGCATACAATTAACAACAAATCAGTATAATAAAATCCAGGAGGTATCTCGCTATGTCAACTTTGGAAAAAGCGATAGGATTGCTACAGGAAATGCCGGAAAGCAAACTAGAGGCAGTATATATGTATATCCGTTTTGTCAATTCACAGACAGACCATAAAGAAAATACTCCCTCTCAAAAAAATGCCATTGAAAAAAGACAGCGTGGATTTCAAGGCCTTTTATCGTTTGCTGGAACATTGCCGGAGGATTTTGATTATAAAAAAGAATTAGAAAAGGCAAGGGAGGAAAAATATGCTCGTTTTTCCACATCCCATATCCCTGCAATTCTTCCAGATGACTTTCTTAAAATCCTTTGCAATTAAATGGCATACAAATAACAGAAAAAAGTACAGAGGTGCCAAATGCAGATTTCAAGCAGATTTACCATTGCTGTCCATGTCCTCATATGTATTGAGACATTTAAAAATGACTATAAAGTAACCAGTGATTTCCTTGCGTCCAGCGTAAATGTAAATCCGGTTGTTATAAGAAGGCTTTTACAGCAGTTAAAAAAGGCCGGGATTATAAGCGTTGTGCGGGGCAGCGGAGGCGCAGATATCCCAAAGCCATTGGATGAGATTACATTGCTTGATGTATATCATGCTGTGGAGTGTGTGGAAAATGGCCAGCTTTTCCACTTTCATGAAAACCCCAATCCTCTTTGCCCTGTTGGAAAGAATATTCACTCCGTTTTAGATACAAGGCTTGAACGTATTCAGAAGGCCATGGAACGGGAAATGAAGTCTGTAACGATGCAGGATGTTATGGATGATATTCAAAAATTGCTATAAAATTGATGTAACTATTGACATTACAACATTTTCGTGGTATAAACTTTGTTGTATCAATCATTATTACATCCTTTAAAAACGGAGGTCCTATTATGGCAAATTTCAGTAAAGTAAGCGTAGCATCTGATGCAAGAATCGAACTCCATGACCAGCTTTCCTTAACCGGAGCAGAGGTAAGCATAAATAACCTTCCGGCAGGCGCAGGCGTACCTTTTGTCCACTCTCACAAAAAGAATGAAGAAATCTATGCAATCCTTGCCGGAAAAGGGAGGGCCGTGATTGATGGAGAGACTGTAGAACTTGCAGCCGGTGACTGGATCCGTGTTTCTCCGGCTGCAAAACGTCAGTTTTTCGCATCTGAAGATTCGGCTGTCAGCTTTGCCTGCATTCAGGTGAAGGAGAATTCCCTTGAAGGCTACACACAAGATGACGCTGTTATCGAATCATAGGAAAATCCATGGGAAAATCCCGGTTTCGGCATATTGACAATTTCATCCAGCGGGTTATAATTAGATTATCAAAGAAAGTCAAATACCCCCGCAAGCGCGGCTGCTTGGCTTGTTGCTGGCGGGAATAAATTTGGAGGCTGTCTTATGAACGTTTCACTTTCATTTAATCAGATGTCCTTTTATAACTCTTCTTATAACCAGCTTCGTTTATCCGCCTATGCTTCCCAGGCAGCTTTTTCAGGCCGGCCTCAAGCCGTTTCCGACGGCCAGTCCCAGGTTGCTTTTCCGGGGCAGCCTCAGGTCGCCTTTCCAGGGCAGTCTCAGCCAAATGAGCCAGGAGGCGGACAAAAGGTCAACAGAACCGGCGATTACGATACCTATGAATGTCAGACCTGTGCAAACCGGAAATATAAGGACGGTTCCAACGATTTGGGAGTTTCCTTTAAGACTCCTACAAAGCTGAGTCCTGAAAAGGCTGCTTCTGCTGTCCGCTCCCATGAGATGGAGCACGTATCCAGAGCTAAGGCAAAAGCCGCAAGAGAGGGTTCGGAAATTCTTTCTCAGTCCGTCACCTACCGGACCGAAGTCTGTCCGGAATGTGGAACGCCCTATCTGGCAGGTGGAAATACCAGAACCGTGTTCCGCTCAGCCCCTGAAACTTATGACAAGGAGCCAGTGAAAAAGGGAGTTTATCTGGATCTTAAAGTTTAAGATCTTTCTTTACGAAACCTGCAGGCGCCCGGCGGCGGACGTACTGCCGCACAGAAAAGTCTGGCAGGCGCCTGGGGCATACCTGAATTCATGCCGCCTATTGGCGGCGGACTTTCACAGTAAAAAATCAGGCTGTGGCAATAGAAATCCTCATGATTTCATTTTGCCGCAGCCTGATTTTTTGTGGCAGCTCACACAGCAGGGAAATCTGTTATGATCTTTTAGCGAAAACCCATCCGCTCCCATTAGGCAAAAGATAAGCCCATCCGGACAAACTGCTCTTTAGGGCAATTGTTAGCCTTCATCATCTTCTTCATAAGTTCTATCATTCTCTGCTCCTGATCCTCATTCTCCACCGGATTCAGCTCCATAGGATCCTCTTTCAGACAGAACAGCATGGTGGGATACTCTGCCTGAGAAATCCAGGCTGTGCTTTCCAGCTTCAACACAGGAATCTCCTTGGTAAAGGAAAACGGCTTGCGAAGTCTCATGGTGCGTAGCACTTCATTGTTTATAAACGCCCGTCTTCCGCCATGGCGCATGGGCATCAGCGTATATTCGTGACGGGGCTGGTTGCCGGGCAGAGGGCTTCTCATATAAACCCAGACGCCGTCGGTGCAGCAGATCTGGCCTCCAAAAATACCGAACAGCCCGCCTTCCCGAATAGCCTCATCCCTTTCAAGGACAGGACGCAGTGATCTTCCCTCCATATCTTTTGGAAGAGGCTGACCAAAATATTCCAGCAGCGTAGCCGGAAGGTCAATGGTCTGAACCAGGCAGTCGGTCCGTATTCCCTTTTTACCGCTTCTGGGATCCCACACAAATAACGGAGTATGAGCCACCTCTGCATAAAACGGGCAATGGCACTTGGCCCACTGGCCATGTTCCGCCAGAAGAAAGCCATGATCCGTGTTTACGATCAGCATAGTATCTTCCCAAAGACCGTACTTGTCCATGGCATTTAGTATCCGGCCCAGATTTTCATCACACATCTGAAGTACAGAAGCGTACTGCTTTCTCATGTGGACAATAAACTCCGGACTGTCAGTATCATTTACCGGCCGGTAATCCGGCCAGTCACAAAACGGTCCCTGGTATTCATCCGGAAACCTTTCTTTGTACTCCGGCTGGCTGAAAAACGGCTCATGAGGGTCAAAGGTCTCGATCTGAAGAAACCAGTTATCCTGATTGTAATTATTCCGCAAAAATTCCAGACCCTTTTCAAAGGTACGCCACTGGGGCTGATGAGCGGCATCCCGCATAACTGTCCGGTTGGCAAAGTCCTGACCTACCCAGTTATCCCCAGGATCTCCGCACAGATTTCCGGTGGGACTTGGGCCTCCTGTAAAGCCAACCAGAGGCTGCCAATTGTCTCCCTCCTGCCCCCGTACACATTCCCAGGTGCTGTAGCGTTGATGGTAAGTAGCTCCGCCGTCTTCCCAGTAATGGTAGTGATCGCTGATCAGATGGGTATGGATCCCCGCCTCCTTTAATATCTCAGGCATAGAGTCGTCAAATGGTTCCAAGGGCCCCCAGCTGCGGTGCAGGAAATTATAACGGCCCGTGTGAAGTTCCCGGCGGGCCGGCATACAAGGCATGCTTCCTACCCAGCAGTTATCAAAAGTTACGGTGTGCCGGGCCAAGCGCCTGAAATTCTCTGTATGAGTCCAATGGCAGCTATAGGGAGCCAGCATGTGACGGTTTAAGGAGTCATACATAATCATAATGGCTTTCATAAATATTCCTTTCTGGCTAATTTCCTTTTCGCCGGTATTCGTAAGGACTCATGCCATACTTCTTTTTAAATGTGGTGGAAAAATAACTTGCATTGTAATATCCCACCTGCTGTGCAATATCCTGAACCCGCAGAGCCGTATTTTCTAACAGCCGGACCGAAGCTTTCAGCCGGACATCTGTCAGATAATTTACAAAGGTCTGGCCTACCTCTGCCTTAAAAGCCCGGGAAAAATATTCCGGATTTAAGTATACCTGGGCGGCTGCCTGTTCCAGACTGATCTGCTCCCTGTAGTGAGCGTTAATGTACTCTACTGCCAGACAGATATTCTTGGATTTTGGCGTCTGCTGGGTAGCCGCCGGGCTGCACTGTCTGGCAACAGACAATATAATACCTGCTGTCTCCTCCAGAGAAATACACTGCTGCAGCTGCATCCGGAGAGCATCCCCGTCTTCTAACGTCATTCCGTTCTCCTTAGACTCAAATTCCAGCAGATCGAAGGCATCCATACACAGCCTGCACAACGGCTCTATTGCAAGGATCCTTTGGCTGTCCGCATTTTCCAGAAATTCTTTTATCACCTCATATCGCTGAGCGCCCTGGGTTTGATGGAGGCGTACACGAAATTCCCCACACATATTTTTCCAGATCTGGTTTTTGTGGAGCAGTTCCCCTAAAGGGTAGCGGGGTTCATACAGTCTTTTTTCTTTTTTATAAAATCCCTCCCCCAAAGAGCATGCCGCCTGCCAGACCATATAGGGCATCCGGCGCATTTCATCTGTAATTGTACTGACGCCAACCATACAGTCATTCATCTGCTGAACCTGTCTGGCATAGGCCGTCAGCTGTCTGGCCTTTTCCGCCTCGCTGAGAGTCCTGGGGAAATTGCCGATAATCATGTAGATCCGATCTGTATAGTCAAACCCGGTTACATGCCTGGCCTGGCTCTCCTTGGGAAAAGTAAGGCCGCTGTTCAAAATGTTTTGTTTCCACACCGCCAGGGCAAACAATCCGCTGTTGCGCCAGCGGATATTGCACTGACGCAGCTTTTCCAGTTCCTCATCCCCCAGCTCTTTTTTTTGGCGGAGAATTCTGCCGATCACAGACTGTACCTGTGAAAGACTGGCAATATCCCCATCATCCTTTCCCAGAGAAAGCTGCAGCTCTCCTGCCGTCCGGTTGAGAAGCTCCTGGAGCAAATCATTCTGCATTTCCGTTTTCAAAAGATACTCTGCCGCACCGTCCCGCAGAGCCTGCCGGACCAAATCAAAGTCAGAAAATGCCGTCAGCATTACTACCTTCACCTGACTGTTTCTGGAACGCAGAGTATGCAAAAGCTCCAGGCCATCCATAACAGGCATTTTAATATCTGTAAGAATCAGATCCGGCTCTTCCTTTTGAATCATCTCCAGGGCCTCTAAGCCATTGTGGGCAATGCCGGTTAGCTGGCAGGATGGGTTTTGAGAAATACAAAATTGCAGCCATTCACATATCATGGTTTCATCATCAACCACCAGGACTTTCATAACTTTCCTCCTCTTGGACAACCGCAGGTATCAGCAAGGTAATCGTAGTGCCGATTCCTTTGGAACTTTCCAGTGTAAGACCGTAACCTTCTCCATAATTCAAGCGTATGCGGTTATGAACATTGGACATCCCGATAGAGTGGGCATCCTTCACCACGTTCTGCTCACAGTTCATCCGCACTTTTTTCAGGGTTTCTTCATCCATACCGGCACCGTCGTCGGTAATGGTAAGGAGCAGGTTCTCTCCCTGCAATGCGGATTCGATGATAACGGTCCCCCCCTGGCTTTTTGCCTCAAGTCCATGGAAAATCGCATTTTCCACCAGGGGCTGCAAAATCAGGGGAGGCACCATACAATGCTCTGTACCGTCTTGCATCTCCACCTCATAGTGAACCTTTTCCCCGTACCGAAGTTTTTGAACGACTAAGTATTTCCGGGTAGTCTCCAGTTCGTCCTGAAGGGGAACCGTATTATCTTTTACTGCCAGAGTGCTTCGCAGCAGGTCAATAAAAGCCCCCAGCATCTGGGCTGCCTGGCTGTTTTTTCCAACCTCCACCGCACATCGGATAGAAAACAAAGTATTATACAGAAAATGGGGATTGATCTGCGCCCGAAGGAAATTCACCTCCAGTTTCCGCTTCTGCTGCTCTCTCTCCCTGATAATTTCCAGTAGACTGGAAATCTCCACTGCCATATGGTTAAAGCTTTCCTGGAGAGATCCAATCTCCTGGGTTGTGTTCCCCACAGGAGAAGGCCGAAACTCACGGTCCCCAAATTTGTCCATGGCTTTGCTAAGATCAGCCAGAGGGTTGGAAATCCTCCGCGATATATAAACGGATACTGCAAGGGCAAGAACCAGTCCCGTGGCCAAAAGGCAGCCCATAATCCAGTAAGTCTCATTAAGGGCTCCTAAAATAATTCGGGTTGGGCTTTCCTCCACAATGGTCCATCCCGTCTTCTCATCCAGGTAGGTGGAAAGCACATAGCTCTCCCCCAGCTTTTGGATAATATTGGAACGATCCGTGCCATATACATTCTGCATGTAATCTACATCAATAAACTGCTTTCCCAGCATCTTCTTATTAGAATGGGAGACAATAAAGCCGTTCTGATCATAGATATAAACCTCTCCTCCCTGCTCCTGGGTGGAAATATATAAGTTTTCCAGCTGCTGCTCATCAATTAAAATCAGCAGAATACTCGGGCTCCCTCCGTTGTCCAGCATCTGTCCTGCGGCAAACCGGTATACGGGATTGCCGTTTTCATAGGTACTGAAGGTTCGGGAGAATTGCACAGTCTCGTCTGTGCCGCTGTTTAACGCCGCCAGCAGATATTTAAACCAGGGCTGATGCACCCAGGTGCTTACATCCCCGCCTGCGCTGCCTGAGTTGTAAACAAAACCATTTGCCCCCATCAGCACCACCTCATATCCCAGGCCAATCCGGCTGAATACCTCATCATAAATCTCTTTCTGGGAATCCAGGTATCTGCAGGCCTCTTTTCTGGCCTCCTCTGACATTCCTTTCTCCAGAAAGCCATTACTTTGGATCTCATAGCGGTATAAATTGGACAAGGTTGTGCTGCTGGTCTTTACGATATCGGCCCGCTCCCCAATCTGGCGCAGCACTGCAGTCCGGTTGCTGCCAATCTGGTCAATCAGCAGATCCCGGATAGAGCCGCTGACCAGCACGGAAACTGCTGTAAAGAAAAAAGTGAACACGAGAAAATAGGTCAAAAACAGCTGTGTACGTAATTTTTTAAAGTATACCGCAATTTTTTTCAACCAAGCTTTCATGGTGTTCACTCCCGTTTGAACTGTTACATTTGATAGGGTGCAAAGTTGGGATTTTCCCGGATATAGTCATCGCAGCTATGGCCGGAAACTCCTTTTCCCCACAGGCCGGCCAGGCCAATCTGTCCGGATCCGAATACCGCCTCCCTGGCGCCGTCGATCTCCGGATTGACGTATTTGGCAAACCAGGTTTCCAGACGCAGGCGCATATCCTGCTCCAGTTCTTCAAAGCCGCCTTCCTTCAAAAGGTTTTTGGTCTCTCCCGGATCGGTCTCCAGATCATAGAGCTCATTGGGGCCATAGGGATAGCGGGTCACATATTTAAACCGGCGGCCGCGGATCATACGGTTGGGACCGTATTCATCAAAAACCACAACCTCTTCCCGCTGGGCAAACTCTTCTCCTCTCAGAACCGGCGCAAAGGACACTCCCGGCCTTTCCAGAGTGTCGGAAGGCTTTAATTCCAGATAATCCAGCAAAGTAGGCATAAAGTCATAGGCAGAAACCAGGGCGTCGCAGACCACGCCTTTCGGAATATGTCCCGGATGCCGTACAATAAAGGGTACTTTCACCGACTCCTCATACATATTAAGCGGGAAGGTGGCGTTTCCTTTTCCCCAGAAGCCGTGATGGCCGCAGGAAAATCCATTATCCGCCGTAAAGACCACCAACGTGTCTCCTGTCATGCCCATCTCATCCAGTTTATCCAGAATACGGCCGATTCCCGCATCCATGGCAGTAGCCGCCGCAAAATAGCCAATCAGGTTGGCCCGCTCATCCTTTGCCACCTCGTCGGTAAGATAGATGCTGTCCGGGTGCCGGGGCAGGTGGGGAACTGACTCAAAGGGGCAGTCTTTATAAAGATCCGTGTACTCCTTAGGGTGATTGTTCAGCCAGGGAGCGTGAGGCGCCGTATATGCTACGTGAAGATAAAAGGGCTCTTCAGAATTTCTGCGGGATTCCAAAAATTCTATGGCATCGTCTGTAATGGCGTCTGTCACATACCGCTCTTCCCGGTACAGCTTTCCGTCCTTATACATAGGAGCTCCGTAATAAGGGCCTCCTCCGGACTTATGACTGAACCAATGGGTAAATCCCTGCTGCGCCTTTCCTGCCGCGCCCATGTGCCATTTGCCGGACAGACCGCAGCAATACCCGTTTTCTGCCAGAGCCTTGGTATAAGAGTACTGCCCTGCCAGATATTCCAGGGCAGACTGCCGCTCATCGTCATCCCTCAGCCAGTCATGGATCCCATGCCTGGAAGGAATGGTTCCGGTAAGCAGGGAAGCCCTGGCCGGGGAACACACCGGGGAAGCACAGAAAAAGTTTTCAAACCGGATTCCCCCGGCAGCCAGCCGGTCAATGTTGGGGGTAATGATTTCCTTATTTCCGCTGCATCCCAATGACCAGTACCCCTGATCGTCAGAAATTACAAATACAATATTAGGCTGTTTTTTCATCCTGATACCTCCATTATATCAACACGCCTGTCTTATGTAAAGCCACGCTTTTTTCCTTACCACCATTTAATCAGATCCGTTACCTCGTTCCGCAGCTTTACAAAATCCGGGCTGGCAATATCTCTGGGGCGGGGCAGGTTGTTGTCAATAGCTTTTTTAATACCCGTGGGCTTGTTGGTGAGAACCAAAATCCGTTCTCCCATATAAACAGCCTCCTCAATATTGTGGGTGATAAATATAACCGTGGTGCCGGTGCGCTGCCACAGGCTGATCAGCTCGTCCTCCAGGTGATAGCGAAGCTGGATATCCAGCTGGCCATAAGGCTCATCCATCAAAAGCAGATCCGGCTGAGTGGCAAACGCTCTGGCGATCACCACCCTCTGAAGCATGCTGGCGGACAGCTGATCCGGATAATATTTGCGGTATTTGGACAGCCCTACAATGTCCAGGTATTCATCTACCAGAGATTTGGCTTTTCCCTTTTCCACGCCCTTAATATCCAGACCAAATCCCACATTTTCTTCCACAGTCAGCCAGGGCATGGTAGAATATTCCTGAAAAATGTAGGCAATATTATGTTTCTTCAAATCCACCGGTTCCCCTTCCAGAAGAATTTCTCCTGCAGTAGGCTGATATAATTTGGTAAGGCTGTTGAGAAACGTAGTCTTTCCGCATCCGGTGGGGCCCACGATACATAAGAATTCTCCGGCATGAACATCAAAGGAAATATTATTGAGCACCAGCAGATCCCCAAACTGTTTGGTCAGGCCGCGCACTTGTACTTTGGGCATTTTGTTCTCTTGCATAGCAATTTCTCCTCTCACATGTATCGGCACGCACCGCATAGCGGCGCCTGCCAATTCGTCAGAACGCATTCCAGTTGTGAAACTTACGTTTCACAAGCGTTCTTCCTCTTACAGCGTCAGATCCATATTATCGGTAATCAGCTGGCGCAGGCGCAAAAATTCGGGATCCACATAGTCACGGGGATGGGGCATATCAATGATATACTCTTCCTTAATATGGGTTGGGCAATTGGTCAGCAGGATAATGCGGTCTGCCAGGAACAATGCCTCTTCAATGTTGTTGGTAACGAAAACTACCGTGCGTTTTTCCTTCTGCCAGATGCGCTGTAATTCTTCTTCCATCATATATCGGGTCTGGGCGTCCAGATGTCCGAAAGGCTCGTCCAGAAGCATAATATCCGGCTGGTTGGCATAAGCCCTGGCAATTCCCACCCGCTGGCGCATGCCGCCGGAAAGCTGGCTGGGATAGCTTTTCTCAAATCCGGTCAGCCCCACCAGTTCCAGGTACTTTTTAATCCGGGCATTGCGCTCTTCCTGCGGCATGTGGCGCACTTTGGGGCCGAACCCTACGTTTTCCTCAACCGTCATCCAGGGGAACAGAGACGTCTTCTGATAGACCACCCCACGTTCCGGCGCCGGTCCGGTAACCTTCTTTCCCCTTGTCAGTACCTGGCCTTCTGTAGGCATATCCAGTCCTGCCAAAATGTTTAACAGGGTGGTTTTCCCGCACTGACCGGCTCCAAACAGAACCAGAAACTCATTTTCATGTACTTCAAAATCCATTCCCCGAAGGACTTCATTCTTGCCGCCGCCGTCATAGCTGTCAAAGCTGCGGCCCACATTCCGACATTCCAGCACCGCCGGCGCCGCTTTCACATTCCCTTCTGCTCGTTCCATGCACACAGTCTCCTTTCTAATGCGCTTGTCAGATTGGCCAGTATAAACCCTACAATTCCGATGGCCACAATGCCAACCATGATCTGTACCGTGTTTCCGGTGTTCATTCCCCGTACAATCATCCAGCCCACCCCTTCGTTGGACTGAATCATCTCAGCGCCTACTACCGCGCTCCATCCGGCGGTTACCGCAATCTGCAAGCCTGCAAAAATATACGGAACAGAAGAAGGAAGGACGATTTCAAAGAAAATCTGGCGTTCATTAGCCCCCAGCATCCGGGCTGCTCCGATGAGCTCCGGATCCACGTTTTTGGCTCCGTCATAGGTATTTACTGTAATAAAGCAAAAGCATCCTAAAAAGATGATAAAGAATTTTCCCGTATCTCCCAGGCCAAACCACAGGATAGAAAGAGGAATCCAGGCCAGAGGCGGAATAGGACGGATAAACTCAAAAATAGGTTTTAAAATAGCTTCCAGCAGGCGGGAGTATCCCATGCCGACTCCCAGGGCAATTCCGGCGATGGTGGCAAAGAAAAATGCCACAGCCACCCGGTACAGGCTTACGCCAATATGAGCCAGCATGGTACGCTTGCCGATGGGGTCTACAAAGCTTTTGCAAAAAGCTGCTAACACCTGACTGGCAGGTGGGAGAAACATGGATGCGCCGGTAAATCTGGCTGCCAGTTCCCAGACTGCAAGCAGAGACAGCAGGGAAATAATCGTATAAATCACGATAAGCTGCTTATCCGAAAAACGGCTGTTTGCGGTAGAATCAATCATGCTGTTTTCCCCTCCTTACATATTTTTTCTGTAATCTCTCCAGAACTGTATTCAGCAAAAGCCCTACAAATCCAATGGTAAGCATTCCCACGATAATCACATCCGGGCGGCCCAGCATACGGGCCATCTGAATCATGTAGCCCAGGCCGCTGGTAGCTGCCAGCATTTCTGCCGCTACCAATGCAACCCATGCCGAGCCTAATGCCAGACGCAAACCGGTAAAAATCATGGGAAGAGCCGTAGGGATTGCCACTTTAAACAGCAGCTGGCGGTTGGTTGCTCCAAAGGTTTTGCCTACCCATAAATGTACCTGGCTGGTACGGCGGATTCCGGTATAGGAGTTTACGGTAGCGCTGATAAAGGCTGCAAAGAAAATGATTCCAACCTTAGAAGCATAGCCAATACCCAGCCACAAAATCATCAGAGGAATCCAGGCTAAAGCCGGGACCGGGCGAATAATGTCGAACAAGGGTTTTGCAAACAATTCAAATTTTCTGCTCCATGCCATACCGACTCCAAGAGGAACACCGATAAGAACCCCTACTCCATAACCGCCCAGGGCGATTTTCAGACTGGACCAGATATTTTCTAAAAGAGTAGATCCATCCGGCACAGTACCGCCGCTAAGTTTATACCAGAGTGTGCCCAGAATTTTTGTGGGGCTGGGAAGCATTACCGGGCTTACCAGATGAAACACATCCGTCACCATCTGCCACACCAGAAGTACGAACAAAAAAGAGCATGCAGAAATCAACTTATACTTATATTTTTCAAAAAACGGCTTCATAGAATTTACACACCTTTCTTACTGATAAGACTGTATAAATGTGTTAACAACATTGGTGTTGAATTTCTCCGTTGCGCTGGCTTCCAGCTGGCCCTGATCGACATAGAACTCACCCAGTTCCTTTGCAAAAAGGCCAAGCTCACGGCCTTTCCAGTCTTCTTTGGTCAGCCATTTTACACGCTCTAAGTCCGCTACGCAGTTTTCACGGCTGGTTTCCATACCAGAATCCTCCAAAAACTCTACCAGCAAATCAGCGGCCATTTCCGGATCCTTCTGCAATGCCTCGCATGCTTCCAGAGTGCAGTCTACATATTTCTGAATCAGATCGGATTTTCCATCCAGAGACTTCCGATTTCCTACTACCATATCTACGTAGCGGGTTCCCATATCTGCCAGGTTTGCTACCTGCACCATACCGCTGCTTTTCGCATCAAAGAAGGTGGGAACATTTAAAGAGGCAGCATCGCCCTGGCCGGCCTGCAACGCCTGATAAGCCTGTACGGTATCCATATTTACAATATTTACATCCGTAGGTTCCATTCCCAGCTTTTCCAGCCATTTTAAAACGGTAAAGTGCTGAGCCGTTCCCACTGGGGTCAAAATTGTGATGCCTGCAACAGATTCCGGGCTTCCTAAAACTGTAGGGAAGGAAGGATTATAACCGGTATCTTTTCCTACCGGGCAATCCGGGGAAACGAATACCCCCTGTCCGTCAGTAGATTCCAGAACCTCGCCGATAATCAGTTCATCATAATTTGCCATTCCCGTAACGGCAGCGGCTCCCATATGTCCTACATCCCACAAATCGGCAGCCAGCGCTTCATTCATAGGCGCTCCGGTGTCAAACATGGTAATTTCCATCTTAAATCCTGCCTTTTCATCCAGGCCGTTCTTCTGCATGTAATAAGTAGGAAGGCTGGTAATCGTCGGCATCGCAGCCACCCTCAGGGTAGGCAGCTGATTATTTCCTTCCGCTGCTTTTGTTGTTGTACTCTCACTCTTACCGGCGGCGCCGCCGCATCCTGCAAGAGATAAAGCAGCTGCTGCTGCCAGTAAAACGGCAAGTCCTTTTCTTCTTTTCATAAGTGTTATCCTCCTTTTTCATATGGAAAACGTATCTGTATTTGTTGTATTTATTATAGCAAGGCCCTGCTGTCCTGTGTTTTGGATATTTTTACATTTCTTTACTGGTCCGGAAGTCTGTTTTTCTATTTTTACATTATGTTTGCTTTTTTGACATTCTTAGCCATTTTTTTGTCTTATTTCTACAAATTTCGCGTCTTGTTTTTGGCATATTGTCCTGTTCCGATTTAAACTTTTTGCTTTTCTATGGGCTTTTTAACGGGAATTCAAAAGAAATGCCACGCAAAGTAGCAGAAAAATTAATAGTGTATTCTCCCCTTGCTTGCAATTTAAGAAGCATTTTCCTATACTTATAAATCATGGCAAGGAGGTCATAGAAATGATATTTGCAGAAAAATTAAAATCCCTTCGCAAACAGGCAGGTATGTCCCAGGAGTAGCTGGCAGAAAAACTGGGTGTGTCAAGACAGGCGGTAACAAAATGGGAAACGGGCGCAGGCATCCCGGATATTGAAAATATCATGGCAATCTCTGCCCTGTTTGATATTTCGATTGATCAGCTTCTGTCTAATGGAAGGGAAACGAAGAAACCAGCAGAATATCTTTATGAAAGTGTAACAGAATACGACATTGATGAACCAAAACGCTATGATATGAAATTTGGCGGAGCAAAGCAATTCATACTCTCAGGCTATAAGGGTGAGAAAATCCGTGTTCGTCTGGTATCCAATACTCTTTCCACACTTCAGAGCGATTTTAAAGTGAAGATTGATGATATTAAAAAACGGATTGATGTGGATGTAAACCGCAAGAACGGCGTGTCGGAAGCTGCCGCAAAAGAATCGGTCAGCATTTTTGTTCAAATCCCAACGCCCTATATCGGAAAGATTGAATGTGCGGTCAATACAGAAACTGTGGAAATCCATTCTCTGGAATGTGAAAGCATAGAACTTGATACAAAAACATCCAATATTGTTTTAAAAGATGTCTCCGGGACTGTGGAGATAAACTGCAACCTTGATATGGAAGTGATCTGCCATTCCTTAAAGGGCGAAGTGGCAATTAATCAGGTGTCCGCAACCTCCAAAATCCATGTTCCTGAAGGCGCGGCCTTTACTGCTCTTGCAAAAGGGATTGGAACAAGAATTTCCTATGAGAGGGGCGGAAAGCCGGCAGATTCTTTTAGTACGCCAGACGCAGACAATCTCATTGAGCTTAACGGGATTAAAAGTGAGCTTGTCATCTGTACAGATATTTGAAACTTTTCACAGAATTGTGCCCTCGTCTGTTGAGAACGAGGGCACATCCGTAAAATTTTCCCTATTGTTTTTAAAATCTAATCGTAATGTCCTTTACAAGAAACGATATAGATAATCTCATCCTTCTCATAGTAAACAATCCGGTTTGCTTCACCGAAACGGGAGGATTGAAGTAAATCTATCTGTTTATTTTCTGCATTTTCTTAATAATAGATTGCCAATACATGCGGTCTTTCAAGACCCGGATTACCGTAATCGTGGAATCTTCCACGACAAAGAAGATTAAATATGTACTGTATGGTTTGAAATAAATGTTCAATCCCTCGATTACATATCCTGTAGATTCATAGCCTTTGGGAAAGAAATCCAGATCCTTGATTGCTTTCTTAATCTTCTTTGAAAAGTTTTCCGCATATTCACGATATTTGAAAGTGTCGAGAATATACTTTTTGGTTGATTTAATATCCCAAAGCGCGTCCTTGGATATTACGATTTTATATTTCTTTGGTTTGTCCGGCATTATATTTTGTCAATTTCCTCCCATGCTTCATCGATTGTATAAACATCGCCTTTTTTCAGGCTTTCTATTCCTTTGGAGAGTTCATCATATAATGCACCTATGGCTGCTTTTTCGGAATATTCAGTTTTTAGGATTTCTTGATTTCTAATTGCCTGTGCTGCAGGCGCCATAGTATCACTTCCTTTCGATTGTTAATTTTATTATACGGTATTTAGTATTGGCTTATCAACAGATTTTTATTAAATTCCCACGAGCATTTGACTCTTTTACAGCACAGTAAGCCGGGAAAGCAACTCCTCCAGCTTTTTCGGCGCCGGAGCGTCCGGATTTAAGATCCCTTTCCGGCACAGGATGTCATACATCTCCATAACCGCAGGCCGGGTCAGATTAGCGGTATGTAACAGCGCAGGATCAGCAAAAATCTCCTGTGGCGGCCCCTGACGTAAAACCCGCCCCTCATGGATCACCACCGCTTCATCTGCCCAGGCAAAAGCATAATCCACATCATGAGTAGCCATCATCACCGTTATCCCCTTTGCGCTCATGTTCTCCACCGCCTGATTTACCAACCTGACATGTTTGGGATCCAGGGAGGAAGACGGCTCATCCATAATCACAATCTCTGGCTCCATCACCAGCACATCGGCAATGGAAACCAGCTTTTTCTGGCCTCCGGACAAGGCATGGGTGGGTTTTTCCCGGTAAGAGGCAATATCCATCTCCTCCATGATTCGCTCCACCGCTTCTTTTGCCGCCTCTTTCGATACCCCAAGGTTTAAAATGCCGAAGGAAATCTCCTGGTATACGCTGGCGGAAAACAATTGGTTATCCGGATCCTGAAATACAATCCCCACCTTTTTCCGCAAATCCAGCAATCCTTTCCGGGAATAATCCATGGGCTTTCCATTGTAGTACAGCGTACCGGATTCAGGTCTGTAGATTCCGTTGCAGCACAGGAAAAACGTAGATTTTCCTGAACCATTGGAACCCAGAAATGCCACCTTTGCGCCTCTTGGGATATCCAAAGAAAAATCATTCAGCGCCATATGACCGCTTCCTTCATAAGAGAACTTTAGATTCCTGGCCTTTAAAATAATCTCTTCCATATTCTTTACCTTCCTATCCATATGAGGAAACAGGCCCATAGTTCAAAAGCAATCATGCCAAAAACCTCTCTTTTCTTTGGGGGATACTCTTCCTCTAAAACCCGTATCACTCCGTCATAACACCGGGATTCCATGGCGTCAAAAAGTGCTTCTGAGCGCTTGACAGAGCTTACAAAAAGGCAGGATACCAGCTCTCCAAAGGAATGAAGTCCGGTCCGGTAGTCCCGGTTTCCCAGCCTGGATTTCTGAGCAATGCTGACCGCCCTTCCCCGATCCAGCAATACAAAAATAAACCGGTAAATCAAAAGCATCAGCTCTGCAATTAATGCCGGACATTTCCATTTTCGGAACAAAATCAAAAGATCGGTCATAGTCGTGTTGCAGGATAAAAAATACAGACAGGACACCGCCGCCATAGCGGTGATAAAGATCTGGATCCCGTAACCGATGGTCTCCCTTCCTCCGGTCAGATACCAGGTTCCCCAACGGATGGCAAACACCTCCAAAGGCGTCTGCCGGATGGAAACTCCCAAAATCAGGGAATTCATACCTAAAAACACCATAGGAATTGTCAGAAGCCGCAGATATTCGGAAATGGGGATTCCTCCCTTTTTTACAGTAAGAATCCCCATTGCAAAGAACACAAAAACTGCCAGGCACACAGAACGGCTCCCGATACACAGAACTAATGTTATTGCGGAAAAGGCAAACTTTTCCCCGGTATTCACATACCGCAGCCCGGAATGATAGCTAAGTTTGTCAATGGCCGCCATTCCACTTTTTCCTCTCCACAAAGCGTCCCATAAAGAAGGCGATAATGCCTACCCCTATACCGGTCTGAACACAAAACAGCATGCTTTCCACCTCCCCGGGAAGCTCACCCCCAAGGATCACCTCCAATACCGGAGCCGCCCAGGGCTCATAACCCGGATTGGTCGTTTCAATCAGAGTATTTCCCTTGTCATCTGAGCCGCTAAACTCTGCATCTTTTAGAAGAAACAAAGGCGCAAAGGCAATGACAACCGCAGTTATCAAGAGTACTATCACTAATTTTTTATTGCTTTTATCTGTACTTTTCATCTTATCTGCCCTCCTTTAGCAGTATCCGGCGGCCTTCAATTCCGGTTTTGCATAGCTCTCCAGACCTATGATCACCACTACGGTCAGAATTCCTTCTACTATGGCCAGCGGAATCTGGGTGCCTGCAAAAATAATCAGGTTTTCCTTTAACGCAATCCCAAAGGTTGTGGCGGAATTATGGGCCATGGCAAGCTGAACCGCAGTGACGCAGTATGTAAATAAATCTCCGAAAAAGGCCGCCAAAAATACAGACATTTTCCGGTTTACTTTTGCTTTTTCAAAAATCCGGAACAGAAACCAGGATAGAAACGGGCCTGCTATGGCCATGGAGAACGTATTGGCTCCCAAAGTTGTAAGACCGCCGTGAGCCAGCAAAATAGCTTGAAAAATCAGCACAATCAGTCCTAAAATCGATACTGCCGCCGGACCAAATAAAATAGCGCCAAGTCCGGTCCCCGTCATGTGGGAACAGCTTCCGCTTACAGACGGAATTTTCAGGGAAGAAATGACAAACACAAAGGCTCCGGACATGGCAAGAAGGGTCAGAGCCCGGCGGTTTTCTCTGACAGTCTTCTTAATAGAGAAAAATCCGGCCATAAGAAATGGGACAGAGAGTGCTCCCCAAGCCAGGCAATAGCCCACAGGAAGCGCTCCCTCCATGATATGCATTGCATATGCCGTGGAAGTTTTTCCAAAGGTTCCGGCAAATACAATAGCAGCGGTAAGCAGTGTCTTTTCTTTTTTTGTCATACAGACTCCTTTCATTCTTTGCGGGTTCCCATCCCGCCCACGCAAAAAAGCGCTCCTTTCTGGTTTTCACCAAATCCCAAAAGAGCGCCGGCGGCCGGGTGATATAGGCCGCCCGCACAGAAAGCCGTCCTTCGCAGCTTTCTATACAAATTTCCTATGGCGGGCAGTTCTTCTGACTTGAGCGTCTCTGCTTCTCCCTGCCTTCCCCAGCTTAAAAAGCCCAGTGGCATACCTGGGAGAAACTCTTCTCTCACAGCGGCGTGACCGTGGAGGTTTTACACCTCGCTTCCCTATTCTCCTGCGGAATGAATCGCAGGCACCGCGCCATATTAAATTGTATTGTTGTAACAGCCAAGACATCGGTTCAGACATCCCAAATCCCCGCTGTCCAAACTGTTACATATTTATCATTATAGGCCTGGCAGTGATATTGTCAAGGAAAAACATTTTCTAGGAGTCGTATAATGCTTTTACATGCGATGTGCAAGCGCTCTGCATTCTTTTTTGAAAATATGCAAACCACCTGGCCGCCCTTCAGACCAGCCCCATGAGTCCCGGCAACCCCATACTAACAAAGGGAATATAGGTTACAACCATCAACCCCGCTAAAATCGCCAGATAATACCACAGCATATAAGGAATCACCTTCTGCAGGGAAGTTTCTCCGACCTTAATGGCCACAAATAAGGTATTTCCAACCGGCGGCGTAATGTTTCCGATACACAGGTTGTACACCAGAATCAGTCCAAAATGCACCGGATGCATTCCAAAAGTCTTTACCACAGGAAGGAATAATGGCGTAAAAATTAAAATCGCTGGCGTTACATCCATAAATGTACCGGCAATCAACAGAATCAGGTTCATAATCAGCAGGATGAGAAACTTATTTCCAGTCAGGCCCAAAAGGGCCGCCGAGACAGCCTGAGGGATCTGGGTAAATGCCATTACCCAGCCTAAAATGTTGGATACACCGATAAGGAATACCACCATGCCGCTCATCTTCACGCTCTTTATTACAATCTCCCCAAAGGAGGTTAATGTAATATTTTTATACAAAATTCCTAAAAGAAGGGCATAAACAACCGCAATGGCAGCCCCTTCCGTCGCAGTAAAAATGCCGCCTACAATCCCGCCGATTACTACCACAATCAAGGACAGGGCAGGCAGGGCCCGGTAGGTGGAAACCCCTAAATTTTTCCAGTCATACCGGCCTTTTTCACCGGTATATCCCATCTTTTTTGCCAGAATGATTCCCACCAGAATACAGCAGACCGTCCACAAAATCCCCGGAAGATAACCCGCCATAAACAGGGCCGCAACCGAGGTTCCACCGGAAGCCAGAGAATAGGTGATCAGAGCGTTGGACGGTGGAATCAGCAGGCCGGAAGGCGCGGACGCGCCGTTGGTTGCCCCGCAGAGAGCCCTGTCATAACCAAGCTCCTCCTCCCCGCCTTTTACCATGCTTCCCACTGCCGCTGCCGCCGCCGCGGCAGAACCGGAGATGGCTCCAAACAGGGCATTTGCTCCTGCATTGGTCACCAAAAGCGCTCCCGGAAGCTTTCCCAAAAGAGCCAGAACAAAGTCTACCAGACGCTTTGCAATGCCGCCCTGGTTCATCAGATTTCCTGCCAGAATAAAAAACGGGATTGCTGTCAGGCTGAACTTGCTCATGCCTACAAAGGTACGCTGAGCGCCGGTAATCACAGCCACATCCAAAGGGGTCACCTGCAAAATGGCAGCCAATGCTGAGATTCCAATGGAATAGGCAATGGGAACTCCCAGGGCCAGCAGCAGTAGCAGCACAACCAAAATGATCATTAAAGACTGAATTGCCATTTATTTTCTCTCCCTTTCCGTTCCTTTTATCACATTCATGATATCCGCTCCTGTATAGATCATATTTAAGGCTCCGCATATGGGAAGCACAACATAGAAGATTCCCACAGGTACTCCCAGAGACGAGGTCATCTGCCCCATAGCCAGGATGGAAATCTGTATTCCTCCATAAACCAGGATTACCGCCGAAAATAGAAAGGCGATGATTTTGCAGAAAACATTCACCACTTTTTGTCCTCTTACACTTAACCTTTCTACCAGAATGGGGATATTCATATGCCCCCGTTCACTGGTGACGATGGCAGCGCCCAGAAGGCTGGCCCAGGCAAAGAGATAGGACACCAATTCTTCTGACCAGGTAGAGGGATTTTTCAGGATATACCGGGTAAAAACCTGCCAGCAGGTCAGAGTTACCATGGCCAGAAAGCTGATTCCGGCAAGCCCGTAAAGAGCAGCATTTAAGAAATTTTTCCGTTTTTTCATAATGTCAGCGCCTCCTGGTATAATAATGAATCGGCATGCGATGCCTGGCGTCTCCTGCTATTTCGCCGGAAGGATACCAGGCATTGTATTGCTGGATCTGATCATAAACAGGCCGTATGTCCGGATAATTTTTTAAAAAATCTTCATGCATGGGCATACAGATATCCTGGAAAGGCTTGGTATCCGGATATAAAAACTGTACCTTCTGCTCCTTTTCAGCCCGTTCCTTGGCCTGCTCCACCGCCTTCACCCATTCTTCCCTCTGAACCTGATTTACCAGAGCAAACCCTTCCTTAAAGACAGCCCGATCCTCCTCTGGCATCTCCTCCAGGAACTTATTGTTAGCAACTAAAATATCCGGTATCATCTGGTGCATATCATAGGAGTAAAACTTACACACATCGCCGTGACCGTTGGACGTCAGGGCCATTTCATTGTTTTCCGCGCCATCAATTACTTTGGACTGCAGCGCCGTATAAACATCGCCAAAGCCCATAGGGGTGGCGGAACCGCCTAAAAGATTCATCATCTGAACGTTGGTAGGGGACTGCTGAACCCGGATTTTTAATCCCTTTAAATCTGCCGGAGAGTTTATGGGCGTTGCCACTGTATAAAAATTCCGGGTGCCTGCGTCCAGCCATGCCACAGCCTGGAAACCTGCGTCCCTGGTGGATTCAAAAATGGGATCCGTTATATTCTTATCGTCCATAGCCGCGTGATAGGCCTCTGACGAGGCAAAGAGATAGGGCATATTAAATAAGGTATAATTTTCAGAAAAGGTCTCCAAAATGGAGTTGCTGGCTACACAGATGTCAATGGCCCCAGTCTGAGTAAGCTGAACCATGTCGGTTTGAGAGCCTAAAAGCTCACTGGGATAAACCTCCACATTATATTTATCCCCCAGCCTGCTTTCGATAAATTCTTCAAATTCCAGAAGGGCAATGTTGGTGGGATGGTCTGCCGCCTGGTTGTGGCCCACATAGATAATATCTCTCTCGTCAACAAAAGCGCCGCACCCTGAAACCAGGGTAGCCGCGCCCGTAAGCAGTGCCAAAAGCAGCCGCTTTTTCTTTCTTTTTGTCACGTTTCCAGTCCTCCCTTTCGCTGTATAAATTCTTTTTTGGGACGGCGATATAGCCATATGATGATACCAGGGTCAAAAGGCCATGCCCATCATGCTTGCATGAATGGGCATGACTTTGGGACCCGCAAAACACCGAAAAGCAGCCATTTTTCGCAGAAAAATGAGCGGATTTGAGGTGTTTTAGGATTGCGGGAGCATGAAATGCGGAGCAATCCGTGTATCATAGGGGCAAAATCCCTTTTGCCCCCAACATATTATAATTTATTCCCTGGAAACGGGTTTTTTATACTTCATTATCTGGAGACCTTTATCTCATATTTGAAAACAGAAATGCTGGCCTTCCCTTTTGAGCGGAAACGGATCCCGCTGCACTCCCCGGAGCTGAAAAGGAGGGAGGTCATAGCCTGTTCTCCGTCATTGGCAAAAATCTCGCAGGAATACCGATCTAAGAGAATTCTCAAGGCAAGCTTCCCGCCCCGGTCTCTTACTTTCATGGTTCTGCTGCTGATAAAATCCCGGCAGAACCCGGAATAAGTACGGTCAAACATAACCGTATTTTCTCTGGGATTGTAAAGGACGGAGGAATAAAAATCGTTATTTTCTGCCAGGCGGATTTCCACTGCATCAGACTCTCCGGCCTCAATCTCCACCGTCATATCGATGCATCTTCCCTCAACACCTGGAAGCGCTGTCAGCTCCTTCCCCAGCAGTACATTTTTATGTTCTACCGGATCCACCCGGTAATCTTCCAGTTCTTTTACAGGATTCTGGCAGACTCTTCCGTCTCTTATAAACAGCTCTCTGGGAATCGTAAACTGGCCGCTCCAACCAAGCTCCGGTTGGAACAAATGGTTATCCCAAGACTGCATCCACCCAATCATAATCCGTCTTCCCTCTTCCGTCTCCATGGTCTGGGCGGCGTAAAAATCCAACCCATAATCACAGGACTGAGCCATGTCCCATCGGTAATCCATAGAAGTTTTGTCATAGTCCCCTATGAGAAAGATATTTCCGTTACCATTGTGAAATTCCAAATCTTTTGCCTGCATATCCTGGGGAGAGACAATAAGGATCCGCTTTCCGTCCAGGGGAAAGAAATCCGGACATTCCCACATCTTTCCATATTGATTCTGGCACCTGGCTAACACGGTGCAAAATTCCCAATGGTGCAAATCCTCTGAGGAATACAGCAGAATCTGTCCGCTTCCGTCGGCAGGGCGGCTGCCTACTGCTGTGTAGAACCGGCCATTTTCATTCCACAGTTTGGGATCCCGAAAGTCCTCCAGGCTGGATCCTTCCGGCAGCATATCCGCGGTAATCACCGGATTACAGGCCGCTTTCCGGTAGTCCAGGCCATCTCCCTCTGCAAGGCACTGCTCCTGACGGATAACCTTCTTTCCGGTTTCATCTGTGATTTCCCTCACTCCGGTATACAGAAGGTAATGTTTCCCGTCTTTCTCCACAGCTCCGCCGGAAAATACTCCCTTACGGTCATAATCTTCGTCCGGCGCCAGGGCCGTGGGAAGATACTCCCACTTAATAAAATCCTGGCTTTTAGCGTGTCCCCAGTGCATGGTATCCCAGTGTACATCATAAGGATTGTACTGGAAAAACAGGTGATGCTCCCCCATAAAATCCCCAAAACCATTGGGGTCATTGAGCCACCCCGCCGGAGCCGAAAAGTGAAAAACCGGCCTGTGGTTTTCGGGTATGCTGCCTGCCTTTTTATTTTCATATTCTCTTGCCTTTTCCAGGGCTTTACTCATGGTTTTTCCTCCTACTACTACTTTTAGATGTACCGGCACGCGCCGCTTTTGCGGCGCCTGCCATTTCGTCAGAACGCTTCCAGCTCCTTTAAAGAATTCTGATATTGGTCAAAATATTTCTGCTTGATTGCCAGATAGTCAGACAGGCCGTAGTCTTCCATTTTTTCCAGATAAGCATCCCATTCCTGGTCAATGCCCCCGTTTAAAATCCAGCTTGCCTTCATCTGCTCGGCATATTTTTTAATATCTGTATCATACTGAGATACCTTATTGGTATCCTCAATACTCATAAATACGTTAGGATATACATACTGGCTGTTCATAGCTTCCAGGTAGGTCTCATGCATATTGTCCAGACGCCATTTTGCATCATCCGGCATGGTAACATAAACGCCGTAATACTCATTGAGAATTGCCAGCGGGCCATTTACCGACTGGTTTTCCCGTATCTCCACAGGGGAATTCTCCCCCAGATCCATATGCTTTAACATAGGCTCATTCTGGTCATTTTGACCCATCTCAAAGATATTGGCCTGATTTTCTTCGCCGTAAGTCCCCCAGTTGTTCTGAGCCGACTGAATGGGCGCATACATCTGGTCAATCCATGCCGCCGCCAGGGCCGTATCCCGGCAGCTGGTGGTAAGAACGCACCTTCCCCGGTCAAAGCCGCTGGTCTCACTGTTGTTCTGGCGGGTAATGTTTACCAGCCCCTCCGGGCCTGCCAGAGCAGGCAGCATTACATAGTCCTGATAGTTGTCAATGTTAGCAATATCCCAGGTAAAGCACAGGCCATAGCGATGGTTCTTTCCCTTTGCCACATAGGTGGCCCAGTCCTGAGTAAATCCTTCCGGATCCGTCAGCCCCTGCTCTACCAGGCTGTGAAGCCACTTGATTCCTTCCTTATATCCTTCCTGGACTGTGGTGTAAATTACCTTGCCTTCATTGGTCACCGCAAAATGGTCGCCCACATCTCCGTAGCCTTCTCCAAACCCGTTAATCAGGATAGCCGGATCCTGATCGCCGTTATTGATGATAAAAGACATGGGAATCACACTGCCCTCAATGCCAAACTCTGCCTGAAGCTTAGAAGCATTGTCCCGGAAGGAAATTAAGGCCTGCTCCAGCTCTGCCGTGGTCTCCGGGATCTTAAGCCCCAGAAAATCCAGCCACTTTTTATTGATATAAGGGATACTTCCAATGGCCTGAATAGCTTCCTTCCCGGAACCAAGCTGCTCAATCCATGGGAAAGAGTAAATATGGCCGTCCGGCGCGGTGCACATAACCCGGTACTGAGGATATGCCTCAAAAACTGCCTGAAGATTGGGCATATATTTGTCTATCAGATTTTCCAGGGGGATAATAATCCCCTGCTTTGCATACCGCAGCAAGTCATATTCATTCATGCCAGCCACAAATAATCCGTCCGGCAGATTGCCAAACTGGGCAAGAGCCAGATTCTTTTTATCCGGAAACTGATCCGTTACAAAACAGGTCCAGTCAATGTGTACGTTTGTCTGCTCCTCTAAACGCTTAAAAATTGTCTTTTCATTGGGATCCTGGGTGGTTCTGGCAGGAGCGTTGGTAATAAAGGAAAGCTCTGCTTTCTCCGCCAGAGGAAAGGCCACCTCCTGAACCGGGGTGTCCGGATTAATATCCGCCGCTGCGATCTCTCTGCCTTTACATCCGGTTATAGCACAAATTACTGCAATTGCAAGCCCTAATCCTGTCAAACGTATTTTTTTCATGATTTCCTCCTTCTTTGCCCTGCTTTTGGGGCATCAGGGATACCCGCAGGGTGTTTACCCCTCCTGCTATCCTTTTACGGAACCTACCATCACGCCCTGATCAAAATATTTCTGGAAGAACGGATACATAATCAAAAGCGGAAGGCTGGAAACTACGATGGTTGCATATTTTAACAGTTCTGCTACCTTGGCCATCTCCGCAGTGCTCTGAATATCTGCAATCATACCGGGCTGAGGCGTATTCTGCACCAGAATTGACCGAAGCACCAGCTGAAGGGGCTGAAGGTTGGCGTCATTTAAATAAATCAGAGCGTCAAAATAGCTGTTCCACATCCCTACAAAAGTCCACAAAACCAATACTGCAATAATGGGCTTACACACCGGCATCATAATCCGGAAGAAATGTTCCACCTCACTGGCGCCGTCAAGCTGTGACGCTTCCCGAAGCTCTCCCGGGATAGACTGATAATAGGTTCTTGCCAAAATCATATTCCACACATTGAAGGATCCCGGAATCAGAATGGCCCAGATGGTATTAACCATATGAAGCTGATTAATCAGGATAAATGTAGGAATCAAGCCGCCGCCAAAAAACATGGTAATGAGAAATATAGTATTAAAAAGCTTTCTCCCCACCAGATCCTTTTTGGACATGGGGTAGGCCGCCAGCAGGGTGATAAAAACAGAGATAACGGTAAATGCCGTGGAGTAAAAGAAGGAATTGAAAAATCCTCTCCAAATCATATTGTTTTTCAGCACTCTGCCGTAGGCATCTAATGTCCAGTCCTTTAACTGAAAGCTGATTCCCTGATTATTTAACACCGTAGGATCCATAAAGGACGCAATTACCACATAGGCCAGGGGAATAAAAATCAAAACCGCAAAGATCCCCAGAAGTACATATCCGCCAAATATTATCATTTTATCGGAAGTTCCCAGTCTTTTTTTATTGCTTTTCATATTCTCTCCTTTCAGATGTAACAGCGCGCCGCTGCGCGTTGCCTGCCATCTCATCAGAACCCATTAGATTCCCTCTCCGTCATTTAATTTTGCTACTATCCAGTTAACGGCCACCAGCAGGATTACGTTAACAATGGAGTTAAAAAGCCCTACTGCGGTAGAATATCCGTAATCTCCGTTTAACAGACCGATGCGGTATACATAGGTGGATAAAATCTCGGATGCAGGAAGATTCATGTCTGTCTGCAGGGCGTAAGCCTTTTCAAAACCAATGCTCATAATGTTTCCTGCCTGCAGGATAAACTGAATTACAATAATATTTTTAATAGCCGGAAGCTGTACGTACCAAATCTGCTGTAAAATGTTGGCCCCGTCCACAGTAGCCGCTTCTTCCAGCTCCTTGCTGGAGTTTGCCAGAGCCGCTGTATACATAATGGAAGCCCACCCGGCTGTCTGCCAGATTCCGCTGGCAATATAGATGGTGCGGAAAGACTGGGGCATGGTCATCCAGTTTGTGGTGATTCCCAAAAGCTTATTAAGCGGTCCCACTGGTGATAAAAACATCCTTACCATACCGCAGAGCACGATAACTGAGATAAAGTTGGGGGCATAAATCAGAAGCTGAATGTTTTTCTTGATGCCTGTGCTTTTCACCTGATTCAGCAAAAGGGCCAGAAGAATTGGCACCGGAAATCCCCACAAAAGCCCGTAGGCGCTGAGCTTTAATGTATTCATCAAATAGTTCATAAAATCCGGGGAGGATAAAAACCGCTGGAAATAGGAAAGCCCTACCCACTCACTTCCCAGGATCCCTTTCATTACATTAAAATCTTTAAAGGCAATGAGAAGCCCCCCCATGGGGATGTATTTAAAAATAATGGTAACTGCCAGGCCAGGCAGCAGGAAAAACACGTATAACTGCCAGTGTTTCTTGATATACTGTATCTTCTCCTCCATAGGGGTTCTGGTTCTTGTTATTGTTTTACCGGAACCGTTATTTTCTGTGCTTACGTTCATACCTCTTCTCCTCTCTTTCCATCACCAAACTGCTTCTTTAGTAACCGGTAAAGTAACCGGTTACTTTATGTCCTCATTATAGTCATTTTCAAAAAATATGTCAAGAATTCCTCTGTAAAAATCTTCTTTTTGTCAATTTTCACATTTTCAGGCGGGATGTTTTGTGATGATTTCACAATTGCTTTTTGTCCCTTTTTTTGCTATATACAAAAGGTGGAGATGCGGCAAAACAGAATCAAAGAATTGATTTTATTTTGCCGCATCCCCAGCCATTGGAAAGAGGAACCAGTTTATGAGAAAGAAGAACGTTACATTTCAGGATATTGCAGATTATACCAATTTTTCCAAAACCACTATATCCCGGTATTTTAACAATCCCGATTCCCTGACTCTGGAAAATCAGGATATTATTGCCAGGGCGTTAAAGGAATTAAATTATAAGGAAAATAAGGTGGCAAAGATTCTGGCCAGCGGAAAAACAGAGTTTGTGGGCGTTATCGTGCCCAATCTGTATCTCCACTACCATGCCGCCATGCTGTCTCAGCTTATTTCTACTTATGAAAATTATGGCTACAAGTTTATCGTATTTTCCGGAAGTGACAATGAAGAAATGGAAAGACGTTATATTCAGGAGCTTCTGGCCTATCAAATCGAAGGGCTGATTGTGCTGAGTCATACCATCCCGTCTAAAGAGCTGGCCTCCTATAATATCCCTGTGGTAACCATTGAGCGGGAAGATCGGTATACCAGCAGTGTCAATTCCGACAACCTGATGGGCGGCATCCAGGCTACCAGCCTGCTGTACAAAAACCACTGTGATATCCTGATCCACGCCAATTCCCACCTGTCCCAGGAGATTCCGTCTTACGGGCGGATTCAGGGATTTCTCTCTATCTGTGAAGAGTTTTCCCTTCCTCATGAACTGTACCTTCAGGACTGGGGAAGCAGTTATGAAGAAACCCGGGAATTGATCCGCCAGTTTTTAGAGACCATAGAGCAAAAGTATCCGGGCAAAAGAAAAGGGATCTTTATGCCCAATGATACTTTCGCCAATATTTTGTTAAACCTGCTGTTTCAGAAATTTGGAAAGCTGCCGGACGAGTACCGGATTATCGGCTATGACAATTCCCCTATCTCCAGCGAAGCGGTACTCCCCACCAGCACCGTCAGCCAGCAGATCGATAAGATCGCTGCCACTGCCATGGAGCTTTTAGTGGATCAGATGAATGAGAGAAAGAAACGGCGTCCGGTGATCTCTTCGGAGCCGGTTCACAAAGTCATCACTCCCATGCTGATTTCCAGGGAAACTACAAAAGTTCTTTAGCCGCTGCAATATAGTAGTGGCGGCCATTGGCGCTGGTCATGTTCTCTCCCAGCTTCAAAAGGCCTTTGGCCTTTACTTCCCTGGCCTCTGCCTGAGATTCTCCGGCCTGAATCAGCAGATCCGCAAGCTGTACTGCCATCTGGTATTCTCCCAAATCCAGCTTTTCTTCTGCTTCCTTTAACATCTTTTCTGCTCCGGAAAGCTTAACCAACTCCGCGGCAAACACCGGATCCGGAAGGGGATTTAAGTTGGCGGCATTGCCGTCAAACCAGCCGAAATAGCCATGGTAAACCGCCCTCACCGACCAGTCTATGGTACCGTAAAATTCTCCCAGATAGGGGAGATTTTGGTACTGCCCAGGAAGCGTTACCGCTTCCACAGTCTCACTCTCCGTCATTCCCTGATTCATGCAGTCTAAGGTCTGTAAAAAAATGGACTCAATGGCCCCGGAAAAGTTTCCAAGTATTTCCTGAATCCTTTCTTTTCCTAATACCGGCATGGCATGGCCCGGCAGAAGAGCCTTGGAAGGGTAAGACATAATCTCCTTCAAGCTGTCCACCCAGGCCCCGATATCCCGGTACTGGCTGCCCCGGATGGCGTAAAGGTTGGGCCAGCATCCGTAGTAATTGTCCCCGCAGCAAATCACCTCATCATCCGGCAGCCAGATATAAATCTGATCGTCCGTCTCTCCCACTGCAGAAACCAATTCCATTTTGACGCCGTCAATTACCCGCTCTACTCTCTCTTCTGTCCTATACACGGTAGTGGGAGCCAGGGAATCGTACTTTCCGTCCCCCACTGCGTGGCCTTCCCGTATGCCGATTCCCTGGGTAATGCACTCTTCCTCCGTAAGCTTATAGCCAAACTGCCGTACTGTCCTCTTCATAAGGATGTCGTTGATTTTCTCAGTATATTTCAAAACCGGCCGTCTGGGCCCGAAGGCGATGATCTCTTCCACTGTATTCCGAAAAGCCCCGGAACCGCCTCTGTGATCCGGATGTCCATGAGTATAGATTATGGTTTTTACCGGCTTTCCAAAGGTCCTGTCAAGCTCTGCTAAAAGCCGCTTTGCCCTCTCGTCAGAGTCCAGGGCGTCCACCAGAATCAAAGAGTTTTCCCCTTCTATCACTGTACAATTGCTGTGGCCGTAACCTACATATGTGGTAATCCGATGATTAATTTTCACTGCCTGCTTGGTATAGGATGCGGCCGCATGGTTTTTTAACATCTGTGCTGCATGATCGGTAAACATTCATTTTTCCTCCCTGTAATTTTCTGCTTTTATTGTAATGGATAAATCTACATTTGAAAAGCAGGCACAAAAAAGTAACTTAGTGGCTGAGCCTTTGATAGGAAAAATCTAAAATCCGCTCCTTGCGCTCCTTTAACATGGTCTTATAGAATGTCTTTTGCAAATCAGAGATGAAGGGCGTTTCTTCCACAATTTTATTTATTTTTATCATATCAATCCGGGGCAGAATGCGTTGTAAGGCTCTGTTGCAGTCCTTGTTTTGAAGAGAAGATAAAAAATCAAAATACCGTATCTTCTGCCCGTTGATTTTAATCCCTGACAGTGGAATCTCAAATACACGCAGGTCTCTCTCAGATGGATCTTCCAAAGTTTTTCTCATAATTTCCTCATTTGCTTGGGGAAACAGGCAGCTTCCGCAGTCGTATACAGGGGCAAGGCTAATCTCATCGGTGTTGTTATTATAAAGAAACCCCCAATTTCCATTGTGCCTGTCCCAGTTCCCAATGAGGGCATCGACAATAAATATATCCCAAAACCAATCTGTAAGAGCTTGAGGATCTATGGCTGTCTGCGCTTCCAATGTCATAAGAATGTCGCTTAATTCTGTGCCATATCCATTGTGAACCGAATCAATCATTGTATTTTTCAGGGAAGCAAAGTCCTGGAGGACCAGTCCGGATGCTGTAAAATCTTTACAGGCAACCACAATCTTTTGCCGTCCGTTTCTGGTATAGATTCCAAGCAATGTTTTCTGTACTGGCAGTCCGATACTTTCAAAAATATGGCATCCAATATATTCCGATACGCAGCCGTTTGTATAGCTCATTTCCTTATTTCTTGAAGGAACTGTGGGAAATTTAAGCATATACTGTTCTCCGTTGTAAATAACCGAAATTTTGCTTCCGTTTGCTCCGGCATAGGTTTTGTTCCGCACAGGTAAACTTGTAAAATCTATCACCAGCTAATCCTCCCGTTCCATTCTTAAATATTTTTTCCTCAAATACCATGCTTGCCGGGGCGAGATTTCCTGTCCTGACTCTGCGGCATTGATGTCTGCGTTCAATTCACACCAGGCAATATCCCAGTGGTAATCCTTTTTTCCGCTGTCCTCTATCTCCCAGGAAGCTGCCATATTTTTTATTGATAATTGCAGATAAGGGGGCAGGCCACATTCCAGATATTTTTCATTTACAGGCAGCCCGGTTTCTCTGTCATAAGGTTGGAAATCCATCTTTATCATTCCTTTCTTAATAATTTAATGATTCGATCAAACTGCCTTTCAATCCTTTTTGAAAATCTGGTGGTAAATGATTTGTACAATATAATTGTATTTCATCCTTAAGTTTTTCTGAAAATGCCAATTTAATTTCCCTCTTTTACAACTTTCTCTTTATCGCTCTGATTATAGCATGGTACAAGCTTCACGCCAACCTGTTTTTACGGAATTGCCGGAGCTTCCGCCAGCAATACCTATCTTGAACTGAGACGGCCAAGCCGTCCCTGTTCCATTTTACCACACTATAGTAAGGGCGCTGCTACTAATTTCGCAACGCCCCTAAGTATCTCTCACTATTTCGTTATCTTCAAATCAAAGAATTCGGCGCAGCCGTCCTGGGCCATCAAGCCGATCTGATAGTCGGTCTCGCCATAGTAGCGGTAGGTAAAGGCGATCTTCTCCCCTGCAAAAATCTCGATCATATCTTTATCCACAGCTACCTTCAAATCAATAACATCTCCGTCTTTAAAGGGGAAGGGCTTCTCGCATACCCGGATACCGTCGGGACCGGCGTCCTTTGGCGTACCAATATTGGTGCAGGAGGCCTCCCAGAACGGATCCACTCCCATGGGAAGATTTAACAGCTCCGCTCTCTGCATCCCCTTGTCAAATGCCAGGACAATGCACTGGGTAGCGTCCTTGTCAGACTTTAAAAGCAGTCCGAAATGGTCCGCCATGTTCTCCGGCTTTACTTTACAGGAGAACAAAAAGCTTTCCTCTCTGACTTCCAAAAAGCCATAGGATAATGTGCCTACAGAATCCAGATACACGCTTCTTTCCCCATACCTTTTGTGGCTGCCCAGCATATGCTTATAGGACCACTCCACCGGCCGATCCCAGGCCTCTATGTACTCCTTAGGCATTTTCACATCCAATTCCCCTTCCGGGTTCTGGCAAACCTCATGAGGAATACAGAAACAGCCGCCCCAGTACCACTGGCCAAAATTGCTTCTGTCCGCTCTGTCGTGAGCCCAGGCAAAATAAAATCTTCTCCCCTGGTCATTCTCCATAGACTTGGCAGCATAGAAACGGCGGCCGCCAATTCCGTCCATTTTTGGGGTTCTCCATGGCCCGAAGGGGGAATTGGAAACCCGGTAAATGGTATTTACAAATTCAGAAAAACGGGAGTAGGATAAGTACCACAGATCCCCGATTTTATACATTTCACAGCACTCAGGGCAGTTGGTATGGTAGGGCCGGTAAATAGGGCCATAGTATTCCCAATTCTCCAAATCCTTAGATCGGTAGAGAACGATACAGCCTCTTCTGGCAGGCGGTCCTTCCTCTTTTCTGCCGGAAATCAGCATCCAATAGCACTGGTCATCCTCATTGTAGAACACATAGGGATCTCTCCAGTCCACCAGCTCATAGCCTTCATAAGGCACGATAATAGGATTTTTCGGATCTTTTTCAAAGTGAATTCCGTCCTGGCTCACCGCGTGGCAGATAGTCTGCTGATAATGGATATTATAGTTGTAACCGGTATAAAAAATGTGATATTTTCCCTGTCCGTAGATCACCGCTCCCGTCCACACGCCGCAGGCATCCGCATCTTCCCCTTCGCCCGGGTAGAGAGCTGTATCCACTTCCTCCCAGTGAACCAAATCTCTGGAAACTGAGTGCTCCCAGGTAGTTCTGAGCCTTTCCGGATAAACAGTAGTTCCCAGCGGGGGAGTAAGAGAAAAAAGATGATATACTCCATCATGGTAAAAAGGTATGGCATCTCCTGTAGAATCCGCCCATTTTAACTTTCTGTAAACTTCCATAATCTATGCTCTCTCCTTTGCACTTTTAATAATGCGTTTTACTATGCTGTCGCTGCCCTTCTGGGTATCAATAATCACTGCCAGAAGAATGATCAGGCCCTTTACTACCAGCTGCCAGAAAGAGCTGAGGCCGATTAAGTTAAGGCCGTTGCTGATAATGCCGATGACCAGGGCGCCGAAAATGGTTCCGGAAATAGCGCCAACGCCTCCTGTCATAGATACGCCGCCCAGTACACAGGCTGCAATGGCATCCAGCTCATACCCCTCTCCAACGCCGGGCTGGCCAGAGTACATTCTGGCGGAAAGAACGATCCCCGCAAAAGCCGCCAAAAATCCGGAGATAGTAAATACTGCAATCTCCACCTTCTTAATGGGTACGCCGGAAAGCCTTGCAGACTCCCTGTTTCCTCCGATAGCAAAGATATAAGTACCGAATTTGGTCTTATTGAGAACCACTATAAACACTGCAATGAGAATAATCATATACACCACCGGAAGAGGCAGAACTCCAAAAAGCTTGCCGGTTCCAATACCGGTATACACCTCGTTGGAAACACGGATGGAACGGCCGCCGGAATAAATATAGGCAATTCCCTTTGCAATGTTCATCATAGACATGGTTACAATAAACGCCGGAACCTTAAAGGTTGCGATAATAAGACCGTTTAAAAATCCGGCCAGAGTGCCTAACAGCAGTCCCACTGCAATGGCTGCTCCCATAGGCATTCCCTGGTTCACCATAAGGCCTGCTGTTAAGGTGCCGCACATGGCAACGCAGGTGCCCACGGAAAGGTCGATGCCTCCTAAAATAATAACCAGCGTCATTCCTAAAGCCAGATACATATTGTTGGATACCTGCCGCAGAACAGACAGAAAGTTATCAGCAGTCAGGAATACCGGGGATGCAAAGCTTAAAATCACCGAAATAATAACCAACACCGCAATGATTCCGGAATTTCCCTTGATCATTTTCACAAAACTATTGTTTTTCATTTTCTTCTCCTTTTTGCCCTACACTCCTGTAGCTAATTTCATAATCTTTTCCTGAGTCAGGCCCTGATAGCCAAGCTCCCCTGTCTTTACGCCTTCTTTTATCACGCACACGTTGTCGCACATATTAATAATCTCCGGAAGCTCAGAAGAAATCATTACAATGGCCATTCCCTGCTTTGCCAGATCATTGATAATCGCATAAATCTCTGCCTTTGCGCCCACATCCACGCCTCTGGTAGGCTCGTCTAAAATCAGGAGCTTCGGCTTCGTGGCCAGGGCTTTGGCTAAGACTACCTTCTGCTGATTGCCGCCGGACATACTTCCCACGGCCACGTCCGGGGAAAGGGCTTTAATATTTAAGCTCTTAATATATTCCTTTGTCACTGCGTCTTTCTTTTTGTCAGAAAGGAGCAGGCCCTTAACGTAATACCGAAGACTGGATAAAGTGGTATTGAACATAATAGAGTTAATCAAAGTAAGGCCTGTCTTTTTCCGATCCTCTGTCACCATGGCAATTCCGGCATTAATGGCCTGAAGGCAGTTTTTAAACTTTACCGGGCTGCCGTTTAAGAAAATCTCTCCGGAATCAAAGCGATCAGCGCCAAACACACAGGTCATAATTTCGCTTCGGCCGGCTCCCACCAGTCCGGAAAATCCCAGGATCTCCCCTTTTCTCACCTTGAAATTAATATCTTGAAATACGCCCTTTTTTGTAAGATTTTTTACTTCCAGAACTACCTCTTCCTTCATGGTATCATAATCTCTGGTATAGTAATTCTGCAGGCTTCTGCCTACCATCATGGCCACCAATTGGTTGGAATCTGTGGCTTTCGTATCCACCGTTCCCACATAGGATCCATCCCGGATAACCGTAATCCGGTCCGTTATCCGGAACAGTTCCTCCATTCTGTGGGAAATATAAATAATACTTACGTTCTGCTTTTTCAACCTTTCCATAGTTTCAAAAAGCTTCTCCACTTCCTCGTCAGACAAGGAGGATGTGGGTTCATCCATAACCAGGATTTTTACCTGGAAGGAGCTGGCTTTTACGATCTCCACCATCTGCTGTTGTGCAATGGTAAGAGCCTCCACCTTCAACCCGGCGTCAAATTCCAGTCCCAATGCCCGAAGCATTTCCGTGGCCTGGCGGTGCATCTCCTTCCTGTCCTGGAAGCCGAAACGGTCTAAAAGTTCACGTCCCAAAAAAATATTCTCCGCAACCGTTAAATGGGGAACCAGAACGATTTCCTGATGAATAATGCCGATTCCATGCTCTCTTGCCACCTGGACGCTGTCCATCACCACATCTTTTCCCTGGATGGTAATGGTCCCCTTATCCGGCTTGTAAATGCCTCCCAAAACTTTTATCAGCGTGGACTTTCCTGCTCCGTTTTCCCCCAGCAAAGCATGGATTTCCCCTTCTCTAAGCTCAAAATGGATCCCATTTAATGCATGAACACCGCCAAAGCTTTTTGAAATATCCCTCATCTGCAATACAATATTTTCCACTCTATCACCTGCGCTTCTGAAAATGGGGCTGCCGCTTTCAATGCGGCGCCCCATAGTTTTTAGTCATCATTGCGTCTTAATTCAGATGGGCAGCTTTTTACTGCCAATCGTTAAGGGTTGCCTCTGCCTTTTCTTTGTCTACTAAGAAGGAAGGAAGCAGGATTTCCTTTTCAATTTCTTTGCCTGCCAATAAGTCTTCTGCCTTTTCAAACGCGGTCTCAGCTATACCGATGGGTACCTGTGCTGCTACCGCAGTAAAGGATCCGTCTAAAATAGCGGCCTTGCCGTCGGGGGAAGCATCAATTGAGTATACGCCGATACCGGTCTTACCGGATGCTTTAATAGCGGCGGCTGCCCCCAATGCAGACGGGTCATTGATGCAGAAAAATGCATCTAATTCCGGATTTGCCTGGATAATGTCTTCCGCAATAGGCATGGAAACATCCAGAGCTGCCGCGCCGTCCTGCTGTGCCACAATCTCAAATTTATCCTTTGCATCCCCAAGTCCGTCTAAAAATCCGGCTACACGGTTTACGCAGGACTCATTGGAGGGGAAGTCCAGAATTGCAATCTTTCCGCCGTCCGGATAGTCGGCTGCCATCTGCTGGCCAACCAGGGTGCCTGCATTATAAGCGTCCGTCGCAATAACTGTCTTTACTAAATCTAAGTCCTCATCAATTACCGGAGTATCTACATTTAAAATAGGAATATTTTTCTCGCTGATCTGCTCCAGGCCCTGACGAATTCCGGCGGAATCAACGGGAATTACAAATACAGCGTCAAAGCCCTGATTGGCAACGTCCGCCATCTGAGACAGCTGAGTATTTAAATCGTAATCCGGATCCAGGCATACATAATTGTAGCCCTTCTCCTGGCACAGTCTCTTGAACGTATCATTCATAGCTGCCTGGAAGGTATTGTTCTGGGTGTTGGGAAGAAATGCAAAGCTGTAAGAACCGCCTTCTGCCGGGGCTTCTGTCTTGGCGTCCGCTTTTGTATCAGCCGGTGCAGAGCTTTCTGCAGCTGTGGTATTGGCAGCGGCTGCAGTGGTCTCGGTAGCTTTGCTGCTGCATCCTGCCAGTGCAGATGCGGCCAGGGTCAGTGCCATCAATGTTGTAAATGTTTTCTTCATAAAGTAAAATCCTCCTCTTTAAATAATTTGCTGCGGGTAAAATGTTGTATCCCGCTTTGTTTACGTAAATAATATCATCTCAGCCCCTGTCAGTCAACACTTTTTCTAGTTTTCTGCGTTTTATACAGGTTTTTTTGTGTGTTTTGTGCTATAATCACAAGTCGTATAAATTATTTACGTAAATATCGGCCTTTTTGGCCCGATCTCTGCCTTCTTTTTCATTTTACTTTCCAAATTATCTTCTGTCACTGATAATTTCTTCCCATTCCTTTCAAAAAAATCCAAATGAAAATTTGACTTTAATAGAAGAACTTGCTATATTATAATTAAATTTACGTAAATACGAGGTGTTTTATGGGAACTACCATTAAAGATGTGGCAAAGTCGGCTGATGTCTCCATTGCAACTGTTTCTCACGTTATCAATGGGACCCGGTATGTAAAGCCGGAACTAATCGAAAAAGTCCGGCAGGCTATCGAAGCTACCGGATATCAGATAAAATCCAGAAAGCAGGAATGTGTTATCAAAGTGGGAGCCAGTTCTATTATCGCTATGGTAATTCCCACGATTGATGGTTCTCTTTTTTCCAGAATTTTCACTGTCTTGGCCCAGTCGGCGGAAGTAAAAGGATACTCCATCTCCCTTTACCTGACCTTTGATAATCTGGAAGCAGAAAATCGGATTCTGGAAAACCTGGTGAATGATCGAAAAATTGCCGGTCTGATTATCGCGCCGGTGAGCAGTGACAGCAAATACTTAAAAAAACTATTGAAAAGGGGGCTTCCCACAGTTTGTCTAGAACGGACAGTGAGGGACCACTCTGTTTCCTGTGTAGCAGCGGACAATAAAACCATTATTTACAAGGGAACTCAGACTCTGCTTAACAGCGGACACAAAAAAATCGGCCTGGTCATCAATGATCGGGAGATTTCTACCTCCAGCGAGCAGCTTACCGGATTTTTGGACGCTATGTTCGATGCTGGCGTTCCCTGTGATGATACCAATATTGTAAAAATGAATCTGTATGATAACAAGGACTGTGAGCGGGCCATTATCAGCCACTATGAGTCTTTCCAGCCCACCGCTTACATTGCCTGTGGAAACCGGATCACCCAGATCCTTTTATCCATGCTTCAGCGATTGGCTCTGGATATCCCCGGCCAGGTATCGGTAATCGGTTTTAGCGATGACACCTGGTGCCACCTGATTCACACCCCTCTCACTACTTTTTCCCATGATTGCAGGAAAATGGCGGAAACAGCCCTGGGACTTTTGTTAAAACAGATAGACGGCGATTCTCAGGTAGAAGAAGTGCGGATTCCTTCTCTCTTAGAAGTGCGCCGGTCTGTCAAGACCATAGGGAAAGGCCCTTACGGGGAAACTACCGTGCTTCCGGATAATCTGGACCTTACCCCGGCCGAGGTGAAGGAGCTTCAGGGAAAGGGCTATCGGGTAGGCGTTTCTTTCCATTACGGAAACACGTTGTGGGCTGCAATGCACGAAAAAGGACTTCGCTATATTTTATCCCGGTGCGGCATCTCTATTGTATCGGTAACCGATGCCAATTTTGATCCTAACCTTCAGGCTATTCAGCTGGAAAGCCTGCGGATGCAGGGAGTGGATGCCATTGTGGCAATCCCGGTAGATGATACTGCCACTGCCGAAAAGTTCCGCCAGCTTTCCAGGGAAACCAAGCTGGTTTTTATCAGCAACGTGCCCGACGGCATGAGGCGGGAGGACTATTATTCTCTGGTATCCACCAATGAGAAGGAAAACGGCCGCAACGGCGCGGTTCTTTTGGGAGAATATTTTAAGAAGGAACAGGATGTGGTGGTAGGTTTTATTATTCACGGAAGTAAATTTTTAGGAACCCACCTGCGTGATATGAATGCGGAACAGACCATTCGGGAAGAGTATCCCAATATTACCATTGTAGAATCTGAGCCTTTTTATCAGATTTCTAATGCCTATGAAGTGGCGAAACGGATGCTTACCGCCCATCCGGAAATCAAGGGGCTTTACGTATCCTGGGAAGGCCCGGCTATGGGAGTAATCCGGGCCATGGAGGAGCTGGGACGGCAGGATATTAAAATTGTTACCTTTGATCTGGATTATGAAATCGCCAGGATTATAGCCGACGAGGATTTTGTCCTGGGACTCAGCGCCCAAAAGGCTTACGATCAGGGAGCCGCCGCCGGGCAGGCGGTTGCCAAAGCCCTTTTAAATCAGCGGGGATATGAATATATCGGCATCTCCCCCTGCATTGTGGAACGCCACAACTTGTTAGCCGCCTGGAAAGAAGTGATGCATGAAAATGCTCCGGATAAACTGGCAAGCGCTTTGAAACAGGAATTTTCCAAGGAGGGAGCTGCAGCGCCTGCTACAGCTTCTTCACAAACAATGCCCGAATCGCATTGAGTACCGCAATGATCATCACCCCTACATCGGCAAAAATGGCAAGCCACATGTTGGCGATCCCCATAGCTCCCAATACCAGGCAAATTGCTTTGATCCCCAGTGCAAAGACGATATTCTGGTAAACAATTCCCAAACACTTTCTGGAAATTTTAATAGCCTTTGCAATCTTCATGGGGTCGTCGTCCATCAGTACAATATCGGCGGCCTCAATTGCTGCATCAGAGCCCAAAGCCCCCATGGCAATACCGATGTCGGCCCTGGATAATACCGGGGCGTCGTTGATTCCATCCCCTACAAAGGCCAGCTTGGCCTTCCCTGAAACACCGTATCTTTTGTCTTTTTCTTCCAAAAGCTCTTCTACTTTCGAAACCTTATGGGCAGGCAGCAGTTCACTGTAAACCTGGTCAATATTCAGATCCGCCGCCACCTGATCCGCCACTTTTTTTGCATCCCCTGTAAGCATAACGGTCTTTTGGACTCCCGTTTCCTTCAGGGCCTTTACTGCATCTTTGGAGCTTTCCTTTACCACATCCGAGATGACAATGTGACCGGCATATTTTCCCCCAATCGCCATATGGACAATGGTGCCGGTGCAGTGGCAATTGATGTAAGAAATGCCAAGCTGCCTCATCAGCTTATCATTTCCTGCCGCTACCGGAATTTTGTCCACCACGGCAGTGACTCCGTTTCCGCTGATTTCCTCAATATTTTCTACTCTGGAACAATCCAGTTCCTTACCGTATGCCCTCTGGATGCTTTTACTGATAGGATGAAGGGATGCGCTTTCCGCCAGAGCCGCGTACTCCAGAATTTTCTGGTTTTCCAGCTCATTGTGATGGATTCCATTTACCTCAAATACTCCCTTTGTCAGGGTTCCGGTCTTATCAAACACTACATATTTCGTCTGGGATAAGCTCTCTAAATAGTTGGAGCCCTTTACCAGAATTCCCTCCCTGCTGGCTCCGCCAATACCCGCAAAAAAGCTTAACGGGATACTGATAACCAGGGCGCAGGGACAGCTGATAACCAGGAAGGTTAAAGCCCGGTAAATCCACACGCTCCATTGGGGATCTCCTCCTAAAATTACCATCTGCACCAGGGGAGGAAGGATGGCCAGAGCTAACGCACTGTAGCATACTGCCGGGGTATAATACCGGGCAAATTTGGTGATAAAGTCCTCGGATTTAGACTTTCTGGTACTGGAATTCTCCACCAGCTCCAGAATCTTTGATGCGGTGGATTCTTCAAATTCTTTGGTGGTACGGATCCGCAGAACCCGGGTCATATTGATGCACCCGCTGATAATTTCGTCCTCTTCCTTCACCTCTCTGGGAAGGCTTTCACCTGTTAAGGCGCTGGTATTTAAACTGGAATTCCCCTCTATTACAACGCCGTCAATGGGAACCTTCTCACCGGGCCGAACTACAATAACAGCGCCGGTTTCCACGTCATCCGGATCGACTTTTTTCAGCTTCCCGTCCTCTTCAATATTCGCATAATCCGGGCGGATATCCATAAGAGCGCTGATGTTTTTCCTGCTTTTTCCCACGGCATAGCTCTGGAACAGCTCTCCAATCTGGTAAAAGAGCATAACTGCAATGGCTTCTACATAATCGCCGCTTTCTAACAGTCCAATGGCCATGGCTCCAATGGTAGCCACCGCCATCAGAAAATTTTCGTCAAACACCTGACGGTTCCGAATACCGTGAAACGCTTTCTTTAAAATATCATATCCGATAATCAGATAGGGAATCAGATATAAGGCAAACCGGGTGTAGCCGTCCACCGGCAGAAAAGCCAGCCCTATCATCAAAACTGCCGCTGTAATAATGCGGATCAACATTTTTTTCTGCTTTTTAGTCATCTCCTGCAGACCTCCTTAACTCAATCCCCCGCTCTTTTCAGCAGGATTACCGGCTCATATTATCATATGAGCAATCATTCATATATATGATTATATTACATAATATACTCTCTTTTTAAAAAAAGTCAAGGGGAAAAAGGTATTGTATAATTTTATATGCTATATTATAATCAGAACATAAATTCTCAGGAGGTTTTTATGCTTACGAAAGAAGAACTGCCCGCCTGTCCGGTAGCAACCACGGTACAGTTAATTGGAAATAAATGGAGACTTTTGATTCTGCGTAATTTGCTGGAACGTCCTTACCGTTTTAATGAGCTTCTAAAAAGCCTGCCAGGTTTAAGTCAAAAGGTCCTGACAGATAATCTTCGGTTTATGGAATACAGCGGCATCGTAACCCGCACCGTGTACCCGGAAGTTCCTCCCAAGGTGGAATACGCCCTCAGCGACTTGGGGGAATCCATGCGGCCCATTATAAACGTCTTGGGGGAATGGGGAAGTAATTATCAAGATTTGGTGAATGGGAATAAATAATAATCAGTTTGTGTAATGGCCTTTGCATGATTTCACAATTATCTGATTATCTGAAATCTCATAAACTAAACGATTGGCTTCATCAATTCGTCTGCTAAATGATCCGGATTTTCCATATTTTAACAGCTCCGGCTTTCCAATTCCTTGTAACGCTCCATCCCGTTCTATACTTTGTAATAATTGATTAATCTTTTTTACTATCTTTTTATCCTGTGTCTGCCAATAGAGATATTCACTCCACCCATCTTCTGCAAAAGTGATTTTCATAAACTACTCCTCCATGGCCAGAAGTTCATCCATGGTTTTCGTTACCACCTGTCCATTTTTGATCTGTTCATCTGCCTTGTTTAATTTTGCCAGATACTCAACATTTTTTTTAGCTTTTGCCAATTCATTATACTCTGATTCTGATATGATAACGACATTCTTATTCTCCTTACGAGATACAATCACCGGCTCCCCGCTAAACGCCATATCAAAGTATTTTTTAATATTTGCTCTTACATCCATCTGTTTTGTCGCAATCATCCCGCGCCTCCTTCCGTACTTGAAACAGTACCATTTCTCGTACTTAATATTATATGCCTGTGCCATATGTTAGTCAAGAATTAAATCTATAAAAACCCTTGCAAGTAATGTATCAACATTCCTTGCAAGGGTTCTTTTTCCAATAGCTATTTTCTTTTATGTGCGGTAGTGGGTCTGCTTCCTGGCATATGCAGGTTTGCTATTTCATAACCTCCTTAGCCATCTCTATCATCTCATTTTGAGTCAGCGTAGTGTCAAAGGACATTAAATTATAGCTTATTCCGTCTGCGCTCCACATTACCGTAGAGACAATCATTTCTTCAACCTGAGCGCTGCCATAGCTGATATACAGTTCTCCGGCTGCCTCAGCCGCCTTGTCTGCCTCTGTCAGCTCATAGGACGGGGGAACGAATTTATAATGATCCTGCTGGAAGTGGTAGCCCCCGTTGGCGGAACCTTCATCTCCCGGCCGGGCCTTCCCCTGTCTTAAGCTTACGTCTGCCATACCTGCCTTTTGGTATACCAGGTCCATCTCCACCGGAAGCCCGGTCTCATTGCCCTGCTCATCGACTCCGGCCACATGAACCGGCCGGCCGCTCTGAAAGGTAAATCCGTTTTCAAAGGTTTCCGGCCCTTTTATCTCAAAGGGGATCCCATACTCCTTCTTTACTCTGGCAATCTCCCCATAGGAAGTAAATTCTTCATTTACGCTGCTATGGCTGACAGTTCCGGAAAACTTTCCGGCCGCCATTGCCGCTGCGCTCCCTAAGATGCACATAGCTGCCGCAATTAATGTGACTTTTTTTACGCTCCATTTTGAATGTTTCATAGGTTTCTCCTCCTTTATTCGATCCATCACCTGCTGTCTCAAAGCTTTTTCTCTGGCCTCCATCCAGGCGGATTCTCCCCTGCTTTCAGCCAGGCTGAAGGTATCCGCCTCATTCTGCAGGGCTTCCCGGATCTGGTTGTCCAGTTCTTCCTGCCAAAGGCTCTTGTGTATGTTCTTCTCATATGTTTCTCTCACAGCGATACCCTCCCTTCTGTAAGGTAAGCTCCGGAAAGCTCCTGACGCAGCCTTTCTCTTGCGCCATAAAGCCGCGATTTTACAGTTCCTTCCAGACAGCCGGATATTGTGGCAATCTCTTTTATCCCCATTTCTTCAAAGTAATAAAGAATCACCGCTGTCCGCTGCTTTACCGGTAATTTTTTAATTGCCTCATAAAGCTCCTGGGATTCTTCCCGGCGTTCTACGCCTCTTAAAACAGGATCCGAAGCTTCTGGCTGGGCGGCATTGCATGCCTCCATGGTGTCTCCTGCCGGATGCTCCCTCCCCTTTTTCTTTAAATAGCGCCAGGCAATTCGGGTCATCATCCGGATAAGCCAGGTTTTAAAATACTCCGGCTCCCGGATGGTTTTTCTCTTTAAGTAGACCTGGACAAAAGTCTCCTGAACAATATCCTCGCTGTCTGCATGATTTCCGGAAATCAGGTAGGCCAGACGCAAAAGATCTCTCTGGTTCTTTTCCATGATTGCTTCCAGAGCATCCATATCATCTCCAATCATGCGCTGAACCAGTATTTTGTCTTCCATCCCATATCCTCCTTCCTGTTTGGTGCACCTGTCATATAGAGACAGCAGCAAAGAAAATGGTTCATACAGTTCAAAATTTTTTTGAGGACTCTAATCTCCGAAAAATGGCCGGCAGTTTCTTAATGGTATAGTCATACCCCGCCTCCATTAAGGCTGTCATAGAGGAAAAGTCCAAAAGTCCTGCGGTTTCCGGAAGTTCTGGCCGTAAAATAAGTACATCCTCCTGGGAATGGCACCGCTCCAGGCTCTCCCCCCGGATAGAAAAAGATCGGGTCACCACATCCAGGATGGAACTTTTTTCGCTGATCCCCAGGTCCTTTCCCACATCTACCCCTATCATCCTTTTTACTCCCACAGCTGCCAGAAGGCTGGTGGGAAGGTTGTAGGTGACTCCGCCGTCCACCAACATTCTTCCGTCCAGGCTCCTTGGACAGAAAATCCCGGGAAAGCTGCTGCTGGCCATCATAATCTGGCAGAGCATCCCTCTGTTTTCCCAGTATACCGGCTCCCCGGATACCTGCTTTTCTTTTGCTCCCACCGGATGCCGGTTGGTATAGATTACGGTCCGGCCGGAATACAAATCCACTGCCGGGATCAGGATTCCCAGGGTCGAATCCTCTATTCCTTTTCCTTCTGTAATATAACAGAGATATTGAAGAAGACGGTTTCCTTTTAAAAAGCCTTTTAAACAGGTGGGTCTCCGGCGCAAAAGCTGAGGGATAAAGCGAAGCATCCCCAGATAGTCCGGGTCTAGATAGCGGGGGCCAAACCGGGCCAGATAGGTTACTTCCTCTCCAATTTGTCCGGGAGTCATTCCCGCCGCCAGACAACCGGCCACAATGCTTCCTGCGCTGGTTCCTGCCACCACATCCGGCGTAATTCCCTGTTCATAAAGGGCCTTTAAAACCCCCACATGGGCCGCTCCCTTTGCTCCGCCTCCTGATAAAGCCAAACCAAGCTTCATACCTCTCTCCTGAAATTCACATTCCTTTCCATCAGTGTATTCTGAGAGAGTCCGGTAAATTCAGTTTCCGGGAACATGTTTTCCCTCAAAGTTTTTTTCCAAAAAAGGATATTGCCCCAGCAGGCAGGGCTTTCTCCCTTTTATCTGCCGGAGCAATATCCTCTTACACGATCTTTAACAGAAACCAATTTCTTTTTGCTTCCAGAAATCCTTCCTTCTGAAGCTTTCCCAGCTCGCTGGACATGGCGCTTCTATCTACCGCCAGATAATCCGCCAGCTCCTGTCTGCTAAAAGGCACCTCAAAAGAAGGTCCTCCATTTTTCACCGCTTCCTCAGAGAGGTAGGATAACAGCTTTTCCCTGGTGGTTTTTCTGGCCATATGGCGGATATTCCGATCCATCCGAACATTCTGCTCTGCCAGGATCCGAAGCATGTTCTGAAGCAGACGGTTGTGAAAGCCGCAGGCCAGGTTGCATACATTAATCATCCGCTTGTACTCCATAAAGACCACCTCGCACTTGTCCACCGCAATCAGCCCTACCGGAAGAATGGTAGCCTGGGCGCAGGCGAACTCAGGCCCAAAAAGGCTGCCGGGCCCCAAAATCTCAAACCGTTCCTCCCCGCCCCAGAAATTCTCCCGGATCACCTGACCCATTCCATCTAACATCATGGCGAAGTCTGTGGCAGCCGTTCCCATGCGGCAAATATATTCCCCATCCTCAAACTGCCTCTGGTCTGCCGCCAGGCACTGAAGCATGGGTGGAATCTCTTCATCCCGAAGTCCGTAAAACAGCGGGGACCTTTTTATCACATGCAAAAAATCATCCATTTTAGTTATTTTTCCATCCTTTTTGTTGTATATCCAACAAATTTCTCCGGTAAATCTCCAATACTTTCTCCATAGCCTTCCGTCCCGGAGCCCCTATGGTGGTCCGCCTCTCTACACAGGCAGTCATACTGACAGCCTGATAAATGTCTTCCTCAAACACCGGACTGATAGCCTTGTATTCCTCTAAGCTCATGTCATCCAGCCCAATCCCTTTTTCAATACAGAACAGCACCAGCTGGCCCACAATGCCGTGGGCATCCCGAAATGCCACTCCTTTTCCCACCAGATAGTCCGCCGCGTCCGTGGCATTGGTAAAGCCGTTTTTGGCGCTGGCCTCCATCACATTTTTATTAAATTCCATGGTGGAGATCATTCCGGTAAACAATGCCAGGCAGCCCTTTACCGTGTCAATAGCGTCAAAGGCCGCCTCCTTATCCTCCTGCATATCCTTATTGTAGGCCAGAGGCAGCCCCTTCATGGTGGTGAGAAGAGAGATCAGGGCGCCATAAACCCGCCCGGTCTTACCCCGGATCAGTTCTGCAATATCCGGATTCTTTTTCTGAGGCATAATGCTGCTTCCGGTGCTGTAAGAATCGTCAAGCTCTACAAACCGGTATTCATTGGTATTCCAGATAATAATCTCCTCGCAGAACCGGCTCAAATGCATGGCAATAACAGACAGGGCAGATAAGAGTTCAATCAGATAATCCCTGTCTGCCACAGAGTCCATGGAGTTTAAGGTAGGCCCGTAAAACTCCAAAAGCTCTGCCGTATACTCCCTGTCCAGAGGATATGTGGTCCCGGCTAAAGCTCCGGATCCTAAGGGACAGTAATTCATCCTCTGGTAAATATCAAAAAGCCTCTGGCGATCCCTCTGAAACATCTCAAAATAAGCGCCCATATGGTGGGCCAGGGTAATGGGCTGAGCCTTCTGAAGATGGGTAAACCCCGGCATAAAGGTATCCAGATTTTCTTCCATAATCTTAAGAAGCTCCTTTAAAAGCTCCTCCAGCAGCCCGCCAATCTCTTTTATCTCGTCCCTGGTATATAATTTCATATCCAGGGCCACCTGATCGTTTCGGCTTCTTCCCGTGTGGAGCCGTTTTCCCGCCTCTCCGATTCTCTCTGTCAATATTTCTTCTACAAAGGAGTGGATATCCTCTGCTCCGGTGTCAATAGCAAGGCTCCCATTTTCAATATCCTCTAAAATCCCCAAAAGTCCGGCCGTAATCTGATCCTTATCTTCTTCAGAAATAATTCCCTGCCTGGCAAGCATGGCCACATGCGCCACGCTGCCCCGGATATCCTGACGGTAAAGCTTCTGGTCAAAAGACAGAGATTCGTTAAAATTGTGTACTAATTGATTGGTTTCTTTGGTAAAGCGTCCGCCCCATAGTTTCATAATGGCTGTCTCTCCTCTGTTATATATTGGTTTTCTGGTTCGGAATACCGTTGATTCCGTTTTTTCAAAGCTCCTATCATCGCTGCAAAGGCTACCAAAACGGCGCTGCAAAAGGTAATCACAATCCCTTCCTTTAATCCCTGAGGACGGTAAGTCATAGAAATGGTGTGATGGCCTTCTGTAAGTCTTACTCCCAAAAAGGTGTCAACCAGTTTTTCTCCCGAAACCGTCTGGCCGTCTACCTGGATTTCCCAGCCTTTATCATAGGGAATGGAGGTAAATAAAATTCCTTCATATCCGGCGGTGACTTCTCCGGTTAATTTATCGTCGCTCCAACCGGTCAGCTTCCAGGGCATCCGGTTTAAAATATCACAGACTTCCGCCAGCCCTGTTTCGTCAAACCGATAAATCCGCACATCCAGGATCTGTCCGCTGTCGCAGGTCATGGAAAGGTTCTGGTCCTTATTCAGGCGTCCCAGCTCCAAAAGATACCCCCGATCCACGTTTTCAAAGGTTTTTGACTCCTCCTGGCAGTTGACTGTCACTTCTTTTATTTTCCGGTTCATGACAAAGGCATAATATTCTCCGGATTCCTCCGGTGAAAATTCAAACTGATTTCCGTAAACTTCGCCGTAAGCCTCCACAAGGACCGGGCTGGCCCCAAGAGCTGTACACAGGTCATTCTGCACATCCGCCGGGTTTGCCATATCCAGCTGCCAATAGTCTTCCAGGCTGCTGTCAACCATAAAGCCTAAAGGAAGAGCGTAAGTATTTTCGTACAGAAAGGTCTGTCCCGACTCTGCCACATAGGTCATGTGTTCTTCATACAAAGGTTTTTCCGAATACAGCCGGTATTTTACTCCCAGAAGGGCGTCTACCAGGGGTGTGCTTCCTGTAATGCTGTAAGCATTGGTGGAGCTTTCACAGCCTATTTTCTTGAAAAATGCAGACAAATCTGCATTGGCGGTGGAGGAAAACAGGGATACAGAGGGGAAATTCATCCACGCCCCGTCATTTTTGGTTTTCCGATCCATTTTTTCCACCCGGAAAAAGTTCTCATTGGGTATCAGATCCCTTATCAAATCCCTGACTTCCTGGTTGTCCTTTATATAGCTGGTCCGGCTTGTGGTAGTTACTGAGGTTACGGTGGTATTCACCGTTGCTTCAATAGAAACCAGTCCCAAAGCCAGCAGCACCAGAACGTTCCGGCTGGTCCTGCGGTTAATATAGAGCCACATAAGCCCGGCATATCCGGCTAAAAAGATGAGGGCCACATAAAATACGGAAAAGTGGAAGTGTTCCTCTGTCACCAGCTTTTCCGCCAGGATCACAAATCCTGCTGATGCCCAGAATGCCGCCGACACCTGCCGCAAAGAGATTTCCTCCCGATACATATAAGCCCGGTAACAGATTACCAGCATCAAAAAGATGTAGATAAAGGACTGGCGGCAGGGCAGACTGTTGGGAAAATGAAATCCATGCCAGACAAAGTTTAATACATTAACAGAAAAGCTGGCAAAAAATATCAGAAGCATTCCCAGATACACAGCCTTTTCCTTAAGGGAAACCCGTTTGCAGGCCAGATAAAGAAGAAACAGCAAAAGAACCGCCACGCCGCAGTAAATATTGGGCCAGTGGTCCAGCCCAATCTCGGTCTCTACATTGCCGATATGGCGGGCAATCATATCAAATATAGAGAAATAGGAGCTTACTGTCTTTGGAAAGTTAAAATCCCCGGAAGCCGTGGCCTGAAGGGCAAAAATCTCCGGAAGAAGCACTGCCGCCGCAAGCCCCCCTGCAAGGAGAGAGTAAGCGGCAAACTGCCACACTGCCTTTCCCAGCTTTCTGAACCCCTTAAATCCCTCTAAAATCAAAAGGGCACCGAAATAGATGACCATAAAAATGCAGATCATAATGGAGATATAATAGTTGGAAAGGATGGCCAGTCCCAGAGAAATGCAGTAAAGAAGTCCTTTTTCTTCCTTTACCAGCCTTTCCAGGCCCAGCATAATCACAGGAAACAGCACAATACAATCCAGCCACATGATATTCCAGCTATAGGCCGCCATATATCCGGATAAAGCATAAAAAATGCCGAAAAATGCCACTCCAAAGTCTTTTGCTCCGCAATGTTTCCGCAGATACCAGGCCATAGACAGGCCGGCCAGCCCGGTCTTAATTACAATGGAATAGGTCATGAATTCAATAATCAATTCCTTAGGGCACAAAATCAGCAGCCAGTTGAAAGGGCTTGCCAAATAGTAGGCGTAGAGAGCCGCAAAATTCACTCCCATACCCACATTCCAGCTATAAAAAAGACTTCCTCCCTGAGTCAGCTTATACTGAAATTCTGAAAAAAACGGGGCGTACTGATGGTACATATCCGTCCTTAAAAAGCTCTCCTCCCCAAAAGGGAAAATCCCTCTCTGAAGGAAAATAATCAGCATAGCCAGCACAGGTATCACAAAAGCAGCCGTCAGCCCGTCTGACGGGCGGACAAAATTCCAGCGTCCATGAGGGCCTTCCTCCTCCGGATCATATTCCTCCGAATCGTATTCTTTTGAATCATATTCTTCTGAATCATATTCCTCCGGCTCGTACTCCCGCGCCCCTTCCCGGCGCTGGTTTTCATCCTCTTTCTGACTTCCGGCGGCTGTCTCCCCAGTTCCGGTAAGTTCCTCCGTTTCTTCTTTTAAAAGGCGGCTGTACTCTCTCTGGGCATTTAAAAGCTCCCTGGCTCCCGGGACTTTTGGCCTGCTATTTAACTCTTCTTCCTGCATGTTCAGCAATTCCTCCAATTCTCTGGATATCTGCTCTACTTCTTCATGCCCCATTGCCATTCCCCTTCTCTTTGGAATCTTTAAAAATCCAAAGCTTACTGAATACATAATTCATAATCAGGTTGACTGCAGATGTAATCAGCTTTGCCAGATATTTATTCCACTTCATCCAGTCAACCATCCCCACCATCATCAGCCAGGTCAGAATCCCCGACACCCCGCGGCAGGCCACAAATGCCGAAAATTCCTTCCATAAATAGGAAGGCCAGAAATTAAAATTGCGGAATACAATCACTTTATTCACCACATAGGCAAATGCCACGGCGGCGATCCAGGATACGGCCTGGGCAATTTTATAATCAATCCCTGACTCACACATCACCGCATAAACCGCCCAGTCCACCAGGGTAGTCAGCACTCCGCATATAATATAAGAAATGGTTTCATAATTAACACATTTTTTCCATAGCTTGTCTATCACGGCAGTTCTCCTTTCGTTTCTCACATTTATCTATTCTACCGTTACTTTCTCTGGTTTGCAAGTAAATCCTTTGCTCCTTTTGAATAATGGATCTCCCCGTCCTCTGTAATAAAGAAGCCGTAAACCCCGTCCAGAGAATCTGCCAGCTCCATTCCCTTTTCCAGTCCCAGGGAAAAGCATGTGGTGCTTAATCCGTCCCCGTCTACAGAAAGCTCTGAAATAATGGTTACATCTGTAAGGCCGTTTTGATAGGGATAGCCGTCTTTGGGATTTAAAATGTGATGGTAATTGATCCCGTCTTTTTGGAAATTCCTTTCATACACGCCGGAGGAAACCACAGAAAGGCCTGTAATTCTCAATACTGCCGCCTGCTCGTACCTGGCCCCAAAAGGCTTTCTCAGACCAATATTAAAAGGCTTTCCCGAAGGCTGCTCTCCTATACAGAGCACATTTCCGCCCAGGTTGAGAACCGCGCTTTTTACCCCCCGGGATTGCAGGTATTCTTTCATTCGGTCCCCGATATATCCTTTGGCAATGGCTCCCAGATCCAACTGCACTTCATCGTCTGACAGTTCTATCTCCCTGCCCGAAACCCGGACTCTCTGGTAGTCTACTTTCGAGACGGCTTCCCGGATGGCCGCTTCCTCCGGCACTTTGTTTTCTTCGCCGGTAAAATCCCACAGCTCCGACAGGGGAGCAATGGTAATGTCAAAAGCGCCCTCTGATAACCGGCTGTAAAACAGCCCTTTTTCAATCAGTTCTGCCGTCTCCGGCGCTACGGTTATCCGGCGCTGTCCCGGCTCCCGGTGGTTAATCCGATAAATGTCGCTGCCCTCTATGGTTTTGCTGAAAAGCTTCTCGTAGTCCTGGCACAATTCCATACAGCCATCTAATATAGAGGTATCCTCTGTATCGTATAAAGTGACTGTAATAAAAGTATCCAGAGCAAAATCGGATCGGGTAACCGGCTGATTCTCTTTCTTATTTCCACCCAGGAAGCTGTATAAAAACAGCAGCGCTGCCGCCAGAACGATTCCGGTCATTATCAGCGCCTGCCGTCTGCTTTCGAATTTGTGTTCTGTTCTCTCTTTTTCCAAACCATCCTCCGATCCGGCTAAGCTTGCCGTTGTCTTTGTTTTTCCGGACACTCTGTACCATCAGCGGCCAAGGGCTCTCACGCCTTTTGTCTGCTGACGGTAAAAGGGATGCTGCAAAATGAACGAAAGCCGGCGGCGGTAACGGAAAGGCCGCCGGTTTCATTTTACAACATCCCCTGATGCTTGCTTTAAGTTTATGTGGCTGTTTCGGTCAGGTATCAGTTTTCCTTCCTGTCAGCCAAAATCTTTTCTACACTGACCAGCTTTACACACAGAGAAAACAGGTTCATGGCGATTTCCAAATCTTTTAACGGCGGATAGGTGGGAGCAATCCGGATATTACTGTCTTTTGGATCTTTGCCATAGGGGAAGGCGGCCCCTGCTCCCGTCATGGTAACGCCTGCCTTTTTGCACTTGGCCACAATATTTTTAGCACAGCCTTCCATAGATTCAAAAGAAATAAAGTATCCGCCCTTGGGGCAGGTCCATTCTCCGATTCCAAGGCCGCCTAGTTCCCTCGCCAGGGTCTCCTCTACCATCTCAAACTTTGGCCGGAGAATATCCGCATGCTTTCTCATATGCTCTACCATGCCGTGAATATCGCCGAAGAAGCGCACGTGGCGCAGCTGATTTACCTTGTCATGTCCGATAGTCTGATTCTTTAGCTGGCTGCGGATGTCAGCTAGGTTATTTAAAGAGGTAGCCAGGGCTGCAATGCCTGAGCCGGGAAAGCTGATTTTGGAGGTGGAAGAAAATTTATAAACTAAATCCGGATTTCCCGCTCTCTTACACTCTGCTAAAATTTCAATCAGATGATCCTGATCGTGATCATATAAATGATGAACTCCGTATGCATTATCCCAGTAAATGCGGAAGTCTTTGGCTGCTGGCTTTAGCCGGGCAAAGCGTCGGACCGTCTCGTCAGAATAGGAAATTCCCTGGGGATTGGAATACTTTGGCACACACCAGATGCCCTTAATGGCTTCGTCATTTGCAACCAGCTCTTCCACCATATCCATATCCGGACCCGTAGGAGTCATTGGCACGTTTATCATCTCAATCCCGAAGTATTCGGTCATGGCAAAGTGGCGGTCATAGCCGGGAACCGGGCACAAAAACTTTACCCTGTCAAGCTTGGCCCAGGGAGTGCTTCCCATAACCCCGTGGGTCATGGCCCGGGCAAGGGTATCGTACATAACATTCAGGCTGGAATTTCCATAGATAATAATTTTATCCGGACTTACTTCAATCATATCCGCCAAAAGCTCTTTGGCCTCAGAAATACCATCCAGAACGCCGTAGTTGCGGCAGTCGGTTCCGTCATCGCAGATCAAATCGGAATCGCTGTTTAATACGTCCATCATTTCCATAGACAAGTCCAGCTGTTCTACACATGGCTTTCCTCTGGACATATCCAGCTTCAGATCTCTTCCATAATACTCCCGGTACTGGGCCTTCAGGGATTTTCTCAGCTCTAATAATTCTTCATTTGTCAACTCAGCATACGGCTTCATCAGAACTCCTCCTTGCGATTTGCTGTAACAGTTCAGACGGCGGGGAGTTTGAGATAAAATTTTACGTAGGGCTTGCTTGTAAATAAAATTTTATCTCAAATTTAACATCGGATGGACATCTGACGCTTCTTGTCCGGCAAAGCCGGGCAAGAAGATGACGTCTGAACTGCTACACGATTTACTTAATATAGGGATGCTTTTTATGCAATAAATGTAATTATGATAGCATAATTTATTACTCCTTGCAACCCATAACTTCCTTGAATTTACTAGAAATTTCAGCCTTGGAGAGTTCATTTCCAGCCCCAGTGTTTCAAGGAGTGAAGGCCATTCTTCACTATCTATTTCTGCGGAAAATAAAAGAGATAGCCAATGGTAGCTATCCCTCTTTTTCTACATCATACCTCAAAAGGAAGCAAAAGGAAAGTCCTTCCTCGCAACAGGAACATTTCTATATTTTCCATCCATAATATGTTGCTCCATACCATGCAGCAAAACTCACCGTCATTATAATAAACATCATAACATTAAACATTATCATGTATGGATAACGGCTCCAAACCCGTTTGAGCCATCTTACGAAATGCCCCTTACCTGTTATTAAATCATCTCCCGAGGATGCAATAATTTCACGCTTCAACAATTTGGCCAAAACATACAAAAACATAAATATTAAATTGAAAACGATCAATCCTACCAATGATATCGTAAAAACCAACTTGAAACGCCCAATATATTGCATATTTGCAAATATTGCATTAAACGCTGTCATTCCCCCAAAAAACACTAAAACAATTGCAGAAAATATTCCTAAAATTGATACGAACTGAGAATATGAATCTTCCACTTTATCTTTCAAAGCTCTTGTTTCATTTCTAAACTCATCTATTTCAAAATCCATTTTTTGTGATTGCTCTTTCCGTACTTCATCAATAGATTGATTTACTTTTTTAAGAACCCCGGAGATAGCCGTGTTCATCATGTCTGCTTGCATAACACTTGAATTAAATTTTGTTCGATTTAATTCAAGTGTTATATGATCAATCAATTTGAACACCTTCTCAGAGAAAACTTCATCTTCTTCATGTTCTCCTAATCGTTCTTGAATTCTTCTCAAATTTTCCAATAAGTATTCTATATCCGCATTTTCCATTAAATAAGACGATACTTCCGAATATTTATGCCTTTTATTATTCGTATAGTATTCTTTTACAACACTACACAAATCATCTAATTGGGAAATATTGCCGATTTCTGCTGAACCGATTTTCTGCAAAAGTTCTTTCACATCTAATCTCCATCTATAAGTAATATTGCCTAATCATATCTATTGTGATTTCTTCATTTCTCCCAGTTTTTATCCATGAGTCCTCCTGGTGTGTCAACTCAACCATATCCCATGGAGAAATATCTTTGTAACGCTCAATTACTTGTTTAATCATAGATAAATGTTGGAATTCAAAAATATTTTCATTATAGTCCTTCCATACAGGAGTAAATTCCATAGTTGGAAAATTAAATTCAAACGAAAGATACTTCGATTCTTTATCAAGAATGTTATCCGAGCCATAAGCTTTATATTTCTGATAAACACTTTCTACAACTGGCCCATGCCGCCAATGAATAATTGGATCGTCAAAACACGGCTTATTAAACCACCGAACAAACTCAGCTTGAACATAATACAATAATTTCTGTAATTTCAAATTACTTACTGGTCTTTTAATTTCTATAGAATAATTGACAATAAACCTTGCTACATCCATTACATTATACATGTCCTCACCTCCTGTAAATAAAGCAAAACAATTAAAAAATCCAATTACTTCCGCAGCTGCCATCCTATCCATATTTAGTATATGACATATTGCACAAAAAATCCATTGACATTTTAGATGATTTTTATATTGAATTTTTGTTAGTTTTATTTTTTGCAGTAAACCCGCATGCGCCCCGTCTTTCGGATTTAACATTATAATCTTTATGAATTCATTTTAATATGAAATGACTGCTGCAAGACATTTCCCGGTTGTCCCGGCAATAAAAATGACGAAATTTAGTTGACATTGCCCCTGAAATCATGTATATTCTACTTTATCAATTAAACGCACCAAAGCGTTAAAGTATCGGATATTCACAGTCAAATACCCCGCAGCAAGCTGACGGGGCATCAAATTTACAAGAAAACCAAAGGAGCTATTATCATGCCTATTACTGAACTGCTGGAAAAAAATTGCCGCCTTTACGGCGACGACATCAGCCTTGTGGAAATCAACCCGGAACTGCCGGAAACCCGCCGGGTCACCTGGAGAGAGTATAATTTAATCGAACCGTCCCAGGCCCCCTATTACCGTCGGGAAATTACCTGGAACGTATTTAACGAAAAGGCCAACCGTTTCGCCAACCTTTTGTTAAGTATGGGCATCCACAAGGGGGATAAGGTTGCGATCCTGCTGATGAACTGTTTAGAGTGGCTTCCTGTTTATTTTGGCATTTTAAAGACCGGCGCTCTGGCTGTGCCCTTAAACTTCCGCTATTCCTCTGATGAAATCTCCTACTGCCTTAACCTGGCTGAAGCCGATGTTCTGGTGTTCGGGCCGGAGTTTATCGGACGTGTGGAGGAAATTGCAGATGAGATCAGCCATCACCGGCTGCTGTTCTTTGTAGGCGAGGGCTGTCCCTCCTTTGCAGAGGATTACATGTCCCATGCGGCAAACTGCTCCAGCTCTTCCCCTAAAATCGATATTAATGACGAGGATGAGGCTGCTATTTATTTTTCCTCCGGCACCACCGGATTCCCCAAAGCCATCCTCCACACCCATAAAGCCCTGATGCACGCCGCTTTGGCCGAGCAGAAGCACCACGGCCAGAACCGGGACGATGTATTTTTATGCATCCCGCCCCTGTACCACACCGGCGCAAAAATGCACTGGTTCGGCAGCCTTCTTTCCGGAAGCAAGGCGGTTCTGTTAAAAGGAACCAGTCCATCCGCCATTCTGGACGCGGTTTCCAAGGAGCATTGTACCATTGTCTGGCTGTTAGTTCCCTGGGCCCAGGATATTTTGGATGCCTTAGACCGGGGGGATTTGAAAGTTCAGGATTATCAGCTTTCCCAATGGCGTCTCATGCACATCGGCGCACAGCCCGTACCCCCCAGCATGATTAAACGTTGGAGAGAGCACTTCCCAGGTCACCAGTACGATACCAATTACGGGCTCAGCGAGTCTATTGGTCCCGGCTGTGTTCACCTGGGCGTGGAAAACATTGAAAAAGCAGGTACTATCGGAAAGGCAGGCTACGGCTGGGAAGTTCAGATTGTAGACGGAAACGGCTGTCAGGTTCCCCAGGGCCAGGTAGGAGAGCTGATTGTAAAAGGGCCAGGCGTTATGGTCTGCTACTATCACGATCCCAAAGCCACAGAAGATGTATTAAAGGACGGCTGGCTCTATACCGGCGACATGGCTATGGAAGATTCCGACGGGTTCATCATGCTGGTAGACCGGAAAAAGGACGTGATTATCAGCGGCGGCGAAAATCTGTACCCTGTTCAGATTGAAGATTTCCTGCGTACCTACCAGCCAGTTCACGATGTGGCGGTTATCGGCCTTCCGGACAAGCGCCTGGGCGAGATTGCCGCTGCGGTAATCTCTGTGAAACAAGGTTTTTCCTGCACAGAGGATGATATAAATCAGTTCTGCAGAAAGCTGCCCAGATACAAAAGGCCCCACCGGATCATTTTTGCCGACGTTCCCAGAAACCCAACCGGCAAAATCGAAAAGCCCAAGCTTCGGGAGATGTACGGCAGCGGCCGTCTGGTAGAAGCTCAGAACCGCTCGTAGAATGTAACCGCTTATACACTAGGAGGATATTCCAATGGTAATCAAAATTATAATGGTAGTCATCTTTTTTTCCGTCATGGCCGGTATCGGCCTGTACTGCCGGCGCCACACCGCTGACGTCAACAGTTTTGTACTGGGAGGACGCTCTGTAGGGCCCTGGCTTACGGCTTTTGCCTATGGAACCTCTTATTTCTCGGCAGTTATTTTTGTAGGCTACGCCGGACAGTTCGGCTGGAAATACGGGATCGCTTCCACCTGGATTGGTTTGGGAAACGCCCTTATCGGCTCTCTCCTGGCCTGGGTTATTTTAGGCCGGAGGACCCGCATTATCACGCAGCATTTAAGCAGCGCCACCATGCCGGAGTTTTTTGGAAAACGGTTTAACAGCCCTTCCCTGAAGCTGGGAGCGTCTTTAATTGTATTTATATTTTTGATTCCCTACACTGCCTCCCTGTATAACGGTCTGTCCCGCCTCTTTGGAATGGCTTTCCACGTAGATTACACCGTGTGCATTATCGCCATGGCGGTGCTGACCGGCATCTATGTAGTGGCGGGAGGTTATATGGCAACTGCCATCAACGACTTTATTCAGGGTATGATTATGCTGGCTGGTATCGTAATTATCATCGCCGCCATTTTAAATGGCCACGGAGGCTTTATGGAAGCCCTGAATAAGCTGGCATCCGTTGAAGACCTTTCCGCATCCGCCCAGCCCGGCGTTTTCGCTTCCTTCTTTGGGCCGGATCCTTTAAACCTCCTTGGCGTTGTAATCTTGACTTCTCTGGGCACCTGGGGACTTCCCCAGATGGTTCAGAAGTTTTACGCCATCAAAAGTGAGAAAGCCATTCAAAAGGGCACCATTATCTCCACCTTTTTTGCGATTGTGGTTTCCGGCGGCTGCTACTTTTTAGGCGGCTTCGGACGGCTCTATACCGGACAGTTTGATTTGGCCGCCGAAGGATATGACGCTATCATTCCCACTATGCTGTCCGGCCTTCCGGAACTTTTAATCGGCCTGGTGGTAATCCTGGTTCTGTCCGCCTCCATGTCCACCCTGTCCTCCCTGGTTATGGCTTCCAGTTCTACCTTGACTCTGGATTTTTTAAAGGAAACCGTAATGCCGGACATGGACGAAAAAAAGCAGGTCACAGTTATCCGCCTTCTTATTGTAGTGTTTATTGCCATCTCCGCTGTCCTTGCGGTGATTCAGTATAAAAACAATATCACCTTTATTGCCCAGCTTATGGGGATCTCCTGGGGCGCTCTGGCCGGATCCTTTTTGGCCCCCTTCCTCTACGGCCTGTACTGGAAAAAGGCCACCAAAGCTTCCGTATGGTGCTGCTTTGTCTTCGGATCCGGTTTGATGACCGCCAACATGCTGGCAAGAAGCGCCTTCCCTGTAATTTTGCAGTCTCCCATCAATGCCGGCGCTTTCGCCATGCTGGCAGGACTTGTCATTGTCCCGGTTGTCAGCCTGTTTACCAAAGCTCCGGATCAGAAACTGGTGGACGACGCTTTCGCCTGCTACAATAAATTGATGGAGGTTCCACAGTCTGTAGCCCTTGGAAGTAAATAACAGTAACCGCTTAGTCGGGAGAACAACAGTATCTGCTCTGTTGTTCTCCCATTTTTTCGTAACTATTCTGCCCCTTTTTCAGACTCTTCTTGACAGAACCCGCCCCCAGGAGATACAATAGTTAGCACGCTGCAATTGCGTATACTTATTATAAATAGGAGGAACCACTATGTCGCGGACAGAAAATAAAATGGGCACCATGCCTGTTTCCAAGCTGTTGTTTACCATGTCCCTGCCAATGATGATTTCTATGCTGGTACAGGCTCTGTACAATATCATTGACAGTATTTTCGTCGCTCAAATCAGCGAAGCTGCCCTGACTGCCGTTTCACTGGCATTTCCAATCCAAAATCTGATGATCGCTGTTTCCGCAGGAACCTGCGTAGGCGTTAATGCTCTTTTATCCAGATCCCTTGGGGAAGGACGCCGGGATCTTGCTAACCTGGCTGCTGTAAACGGTGTGTTCCTGGCATTTGTAAGCTATGCCGTATTTGCCATTATGGGCCTTACCCTGTCCCGATTCTATTTTTCCAGCCAAACTTCTAATCCGGAGATTATAGAACTGGGCGTACAATATATGACCATCTGTACCGTGCTGGGCTTTGGAATTTTCGGCGAGATGATGTTTGAACGCATTATCCAGTCTACTGGCCGTACTATCTATAATATGTATTCTCAGGGCACCGGCGCTATCCTCAATATCATATTTGACCCCATCCTGATTTTTGGCCTTTTCGGAGCGCCTGAGATGGGTATCCAGGGCGCTGCTCTGGCAACAGTTTTTGGTCAGATTGTAGCCATGCTTATGTCCCTTCTTTTTAATAAGAAGAAAAACCCGGATGTTACCCTGTCCTTTAAGGGCTTTCATCCCCACGGCGCTACCATCCGCACCATCTACGCCGTAGGAGTTCCCAGCACGATTATGCAGTCCATCGGCTCTCTGATGCTTCTTGGTATGAACCGCATCCTTATTGGATTTTCAGAGACTGCCGTTTCCGTACTGGGCGTTTACTTTAAGCTCCAAAGCTTTATCTTCATGCCGATTTTCGGCCTTAACAACGGTATGATTCCCATTATTGCCTACAATTTCGGCGCAAGAAACAAAAAACGAATCATGGATACCATCAAGCTTTCCATTTTCAGCGCCGTAGCCATTATGCTTGTGGGGCTTGCCGTTTTCCAGTTTTTCCCAAAACAGCTTCTCCTCCTGTTTAATGCTTCTGACCATATGCTGGAGATTGGTATTCCGGCCCTTAGAACCATCAGTCTGAGCTTTTTATTTGCCGGCTACTGCATTATCGTAGGTTCCGTTTTCCAGGCTCTTGGAAATGGCGTCTACAGTCTGATTGTATCCGTCATCCGTCAGCTTATCGGAATCCTGCCCCTGGCGCTTTTATTCGCCGTCCTGTTTGGTTTAAATGCTGTCTGGCTCTCCTTCCCCCTGGCAGAGCTTCTCTCTGTTACTTTCAGCACCATTCTGTTTATCCGGATTTATAAGCTGAAGGTCAAGCCGCTTGGCGCAAATTAGGGAGCTGCTATGACCTGTGAATATCTGCTGGTGGACGGATACAACATCATCCATGCCTGGCCGGAATTAAAGGAATTGGCTGCCGTCAATTTAGACGCCGCCAGAACTTCTCTCCAGGATATTCTGTGCAACTATCAGGGCTATAAAAAATGTAATGTAATTGTAGTGTTTGACGGCTATAAGGTAAAGAACAATCCGGGTACGGTCATTCAGTACAACAATATCCATGTGGTATTTACCAAGGAAGCTGAGACCGCTGATCAATACATAGAAAAGGTTACTCAGCAAATGGATCGGCGCTACAGCGTGGCAGTGGCCACCTCTGATAAATTAGAACAGGTAATCATTCTGGGAAAAGGCGCTATGAGGCTTTCCGCCCATGACTTAAAAAAGGAAATTAAAGAAACCAATGTGGAAATCAAGAAGCAGCATCTTGAGAGGACTCCGTCCCGAAAAAACTGGCTCTTTGACCATGTGGATCCGGAACTCCTGGAATATCTGGAGGATATCCGCCTGGATCGGGTGAAAAAGCCGGAAAAAAAGAAGAAAAAGAGTTAGGAGGAATTTTCCCATGTCTCTGTTTGAACTTTTTTTAATCGCCCTGGGGCTCTCCATGGACGCCTTTGCCGTGTCTGTCTGCAAAGGTCTTTCCATGCCCTGTATGCGGTGGAAGCACGCCGGGATTATCGGCCTCTGGTTCGGAAGCTTTCAGGCTCTCATGCCGGCTATTGGCTACTTTTTAGGATACCAGTTCCGCACAGTGATCACTCAGTTTGATCACTGGATCGCTTTTATTCTCCTGGGCATCATCGGATTTAACATGGCAAAGGAAGCCTTTCGCAAAGAAGATACGGAGACTCTGGATTGCTCCGTATCCCCCGGCAATATGGCCCTTCTGGCCATTGCCACCAGTATTGACGCCCTGGCGGTAGGAGTCACCTTTGCCTTTTTAAACGTGCAGATTATACCGGCTGTCAGCTTTATCGGCATCGTCACCTTTGTCCTGTCCTTTTGCGGAGTCCGCATCGGAAATGTGTTTGGTATCCGCTACAAGTCCAAGGCTGAGTTAGCCGGAGGGATTATTTTAATGACAATGGGATTAAAAATTCTCATTGAACATTTATTTTTCTAAGCCTTCATAGGCCGGCAACGGACATATGCCACACATGAAAGTCAGAAAAATGTCAGAAAACCTTCATAGAAGATTTATTGGAATTCCCTTCCTCCTGTGCTAAGATAGCAGTGGATCAAATATGACGCTGCTGTTAAACAGCAGTATAACAGGAGGACTTTTTTATGAGAAAATTAACCAAATTATGTTTGACATTCAGCGCTATAACTGCCCTGGCCCTGGGCGCAGCCATGACGACTCAGGCCGACAGCACCATACAGAGTACCCCGGACCTTGCCCCCGTGTATGTTTACGGAACTGCAGAAAAGTGGGATGACAAGAGCCTTCACCTGACTAACTCTGATACCTCCGCTGTCCATAATGACGTGGTGGTCACCACAGAAGGGGCTGTCATTCTGGACGCAGTTTCCGGTATGCCTGCAACCTATGAGGACATTCGGGAGGGCGAGACCGTTTATGCTTATGTAGGTCCTGCCATGACCATGAGTCTGCCTCCTATGGCCAATGGAGAGGTGATTTTCATCAATGTACCGGCAGATTATCAGGTTCCGTCTTATGCCATTGTTAAAGATTTAAAGGTTCGTCAGGACGGTTCCGCAGAGCTAACCGCTGTAGGCGGCCGGGTTTATGAAATCCCTTCTGACTGTTATTTAACTCCCTATCTGACCCGTCAGATGATTGGGATTGACAGCCTGACTCCCGGGAGCGCCTGCGTTATTTGGACCGAAAACGGCTCCAATACTGCTAACAAGGTTATGCGGTTTAACTTTAACCCCTCTGACCATTCCAATGAAGCCGGTGATTCTGAGAATGTTTCCGGCTCCGTAAAGCCCATGGGCTGGTCCGAGGAAAACGGAAACTGGTATTACTACGGCGCTGACGGCGCTCTCTCCACCGGATGGCTGGAATTAGATGGCAAGTGGTACTATTTAAATCCGGAAACCGGAGTGATGGCCACCGGATTTATCCAGGTGGATGGCAAGACCTATTATATGCTTTCTGACGGCAGCATGCTGACCAAGCCGATGGTATTCACTCCCGAAGCTGACGGTTCCCTGAAATAGTCAATCACGCCTCAGAGATAAATAACATTGAAAAATCCGGAAAGATTTCTTTGCTGATGAATTCTTTCCGGATTTTTGTACTTTTAGAATCGGTAGCGCTCCAGCAAGTAAAGTGGCAGCGTCAAAATCTTTCCTTCCTGACCGCCTTTGTAGGTTGCAAAGGCCGGGGTTTCAAAAATTATCTCTTCTGGAAATTCCTGACGTTTCAACAGATTAATATAAACATAATTCTCATTTAAAGAGCCTTCCAGTGCCGCTGCCGTTGCCCCGGTTCTGGGCAGATAATAATTGGCCACTCCCAGATCCATAAAAAAGCACCTGCTGCCCGGCTTAAAGTCCAAAATATCCATTTCCGTAATCTTCCCGCAGAAACCAATAATCCCGGAATGGTATAGCCAGTTAATCGCCCGATAACAAGTTGCTTTTGTCAGATTACTGGAGTAATTCTTTGTCACCAGTTTCTGCAGCTCCTCGCTGATGCTGTTCTCTTTTAGCCCTTTCTTCTCTCGGAGTAAAATCCTGCAAATACTAAGAAAAATATTAGCAAATACACTGATATCCGTGATATCATCAAAATATCGGAGAGATTCATTTAAAAAAATCCGGATAATTCGAACCAGTTCCCGCTCAGCTGCTTCTATCTCCCTGGTTTTTAAATACGTTTCCACTACTTTCGGATAACCGCCGATCTGTTTATAAATCTGATATGCCTGTTTCAATTCCTCATATATTCCAGGCTCTCTGTCATCTGCCAAGTCCAATGGAAGCCTTAAAATCCTGCTCTAATGCACGTCCCAAATAGCTTTCGGTCACAATAAAATGTGCTTTGAACTGCCTTGTAAACTCCCGAATACGGTTAAAAATCTCCGCTGACTCCTGGATTTCATCTATAATAATTACGGTATCCTCTGCATCTTCAAAGGCCGGATCAAACAGGCGAAAGGCATCATGTAATGGCGAAATCGGCCGCTCCATACCTGGCATCCAGGTAATGGCCTGTTTGTAACATTCCATAAATTCTTTTCCAGACAAATCAAACAGGTTAATATAGATTTTATGTTTATAGTTCTCATCTGCGAACTTGTTGATAAGGTAGGTCTTTCCTGCCTGTCTGGCTCCATTTACTTCCAGCGTGCTATGGCTGCCGTCATTTTTCCATTCCAGCAGTTTCTCATAAGCATTGCGCTTTAGATCCATATAAGGCTCCTCCCATACATTACCGTACCGTCGCCATTACACTGTCCATGGCCGCCTTATCGCCCAGGGAATAACTTGTTAAAAATATCTCCATATAGTGGCCAACACGCCTGAAATAACAATCTGCAAAAACAGCCCCTGAGATTGTGGAGGATATCTTTGTATAAACCTTTCCATTCAGATTTACCTGTTCACTTCCGGTAATCTGAAGACCGGCTTCCGCCAGCGCAATGGCCGCTATAGATGTATACTGTCCGTCCGTCACCTGAGGATAAGCGGTAATATCATGATAGGTTAAGGTGATTTGACCGTCCAGGCCTCCCGGCAAAGTAAGCATAAATTCCTGAATAAAGGAGCCGCTGAGCATAATGGCATCTAAATCGTAGGAAAATACTGCTCCTTGCGGTACGGTTACAGAGACCCCGGACCATGGATTCACGTAGGTATTTCCTGCCCAAACACCTTGGCCGTAATCCGCGAATGCGGTTCCGGCCCACATTCCGTTGCTTAAAAAAGGATACAAAACTCCATCTATCATTCGGTAAGTATTGGTGTAAATATAACCGTTTTCGTCAAAAACATACCACATTCCGTCCTGATCCTGCCACCAGGTATTGGATATATATCCACCGTCCTCTGTCTCATACCACCAGCCTTTATCATCCTGCTGCCAGCCTGCCGCCAGAGCAGGAACACTTAATCCCGCAGTGCAAACCACAGTGAGAAGAACTGCTGTCAGCTTTTTTAAAAATCTTTTCCTCATGAAGCCGCTCCTTTCTATTTTCTCTTCTTCCTCTCAGCAGATAATGCCGCACTCGCCCCTTGTCCACTGAGGGTATATTTATCAAGTAAATATCATTTTATCATAGTATGGTGGAATTTTCCATAAGCTCTGTTGTTTTTATTTTCAGGGGCCTTTTATTTTCGGGAAGTGATTGAAACGAATTTTTTATTCAGATACACTACTCTCAGTGGACACTAATAGCTTTCAGTTTACAAAAGATAGCAGAAAAAGAGAGGAAATATAAAAAAGGTTCCGTTATCCTTATTTGTGAGGAGGTAAAAGATGGAATGGTTAAAAAAACTTGGAGCAGCCATTGATTACATAGAAGAAAATCTGGATAAAGAACTGTCGTGTGAAGAAGCAGCCCGTATTGCGTGTTGTTCTCCCTATTATTTTCAGCGTATTTTTTCCTATGTTTCAGGCGTGTCATTATCGGAATACATCCGCCGCCGAAAAATGACGCAGGCGGCATTTGAATTGCAGCGGACAGACAGAAAGGTAATAGAGATTGCTCTGAAATATGGTTATTCCTCTCCGACTTCTTTTAATCGGGCTTTTCAGAATGTTCATGGAATCACGCCAACCGCTGCTAAAGCTAAGGGATGTATTCTGCAGGCATATCCGTCAATTCAGTTTCGGATCGAAATAACAGGGGGAAGCGCTATGGCATATTGCATTACAGAGAAACAGCCCTTGCATATCGTGGGGATTCGTATACAAATGTCTGAAGATATGGAAGAAAATTTAAGGATAGTCCCTGATTTTTGGAAAGCTGCATTACATGGAAATCAGCTTTTAGAAATATGTAAGTTGTCTAATCAGAAGCCAGATGGAATTTTAGGAATCAGTGTATATGAGAACCCAAAACAAATCTATTACTATATCGGTGTTGCTACAAATGCTTCTGCCCCTGCAGGCATGTATGAGTATGAGATTCCTGCGGCTACTTGGGTTATATTTGAGAACCATGGATGCTTTAAGGAAGATGTGCAAAGTGTATTCAGCCGGTTTTACAGAGAATGGCTTCCATTCTCCGGATATAAGTTTGCACAGCTGCCGGATATTGAAGTGTATCCGGTTTGCGGCAGCCAGCCTGTACATGGACATTCCCAGGTATGGATTGCAGTCAAAAAGGAGGAGGACAGATAAGAGATGTATCACTTAAGGCTAAAAGGTGACCACTATAAAATGGGTGTGAAGCGAGGAAAGATTTTTAATAAAAACCGAATTACTTTTCCTCTCCGGTTAGATGAGTTCCAGCTGGAACACGGAAAACGAAGCGAGGAAATATTAAGAAACTTTTTCCCGGAAGTGTGTTGGGAAATAAGAGGGGTAAGCGACAGCATAGGAGCAGACTATCTGCATTTTGCTTCGTGGATGCTGTGCATGGTCTGTTGCATGTATAACCTGGAAAGCAACTTCCCTGTGGAGATGCGTGGCTGTACCGCTTTTGCCTATTTAAAAAATGGCAAAATGATTTATGGCAGAAATAATGATTTACCGCCTTATTTGCGCCATGGATGCAAAAGTGAAATTTACATACCGAAGAATGGAAACAGATTTAATATAACAACTTCTTCTTTCATCAACGGAGAAGAAGGGCTGAACGAACACGGGCTTGCTGTGGCAATGACGTTTGTGATGACTGGCCTGCAAAAGATACAGGCAGGGTTTAATTCGTGTTTTATTGTACGATATTTGCTTGAAAAGGCAGAGAATACAGCGCAGGCAATCCCGCTTCTTTGTAATCTTCCAATCGCTTCTAACTGCAACATATTACTTGCGGATAAAAGCGGAAATATGGTGGTGGTGGAATGTACGCCAGTTCTCAAAAAAATCCGTGAAGCAGAAAACTTTCATGGGAACCGGATAGTTTGTGCCGTCAATAGTTTTACTTCTGACGAAATGAAGCCTTATGACGATGCAAATGGAAATGATTATGATTCCCGCAAGCGTTATCAAGTTGTCATGGACAGTTTTTCTTCGGGGCAGATAAGGGATGACTACATTGAGACTACCGAACAGCTTTTGAAAGGCAATTATGGCTTTATGTGCCAATACGACAATGAGCCGGACTTTGAAACAGTTTGGAGTTCCATGTTTGATTTAGAGAGCTTATGTATTTACCGTGCAGAGGGCGACCCAAGAAAAAAGAAATTTGTTCGGGATAATAGGCTGCATGATTTAATATTTTAGCAGCGAGGGTGGATGTTTCTATCCCTTGCATATCCCTTACAAAGCGGATATCCTATAAGTAAGAAAGTTGGAAACAGTTCAACATTCTGAGCAACGTTAAACCACTCATAATTTGCGGGTGGTTTAACGTTGAACATATTTTCTTTTTTATTTGGAGAACTCCAATATATATTGCAATTTGTTATTTTACAAACACCTTCATAAAGTTCTTCTTCCCTCGCTTAATGATAATCCCATCGCCGGAAAGCTCTTCTTTAGCGTAAGTTTTTCTTGTATCCTTTACCTGTTCCCCGTCTACGGACACGCCGCCCTGCTCTACGTTTCTTCTGGCGTCGGAGCGGGATCCGCACAAACCGGACTTGTGAACCAGGCTTAAAATGTCTATGGCTCCGTCAGTAAAGTCTTCGTCAGCCAGTTCAAAGGAAGGCATATTGGCGGCGCTTCCGCTGGTAAACAGAGCTCTGGAAGCTTCTTTTGCCTTTCCGGCCTCCTCTTCCCCGTGAACCAGGGCTGTCAGCTCATAAGCCAAAATCTCCTTTGCCTCATTGAGCTGGCTTCCCTCCCATTTATCCATCTCATCAATCTGCTCTAAAGGCAGGAAGGTCAGCATCCGCAGGCACTTTAACACATCAGCGTCTCCAATGTTCCTCCAGTACTGGTAGAATTCAAAGGGCGTAGTCTTATCCGGATCCAGCCAAACTGCTCCGGACTGGGTCTTACCCATCTTCTTTCCTTCGGAATTCAAAAGCAAAGTTATGGTCATGGCGTGAGCATCCTTACCCAGCTTGCGGCGGATTAACTCGGTGCCGCCTAACATATTGCTCCACTGATCGTCGCCGCCAAACTGCATGTTGCAGCCGTAGTTCTGGAACAGCATATAAAAATCATAGCTCTGCATAATCATGTAGTTAAACTCTAAAAAGCTTAAGCCTTTTTCCATACGCTGCTTGTAACATTCTGCGGACAGCATACGGTTTACTGAAAAGTGTGGGCCTACCTCCCGCAAAAACTCAATGTAATTTAAGCCCATCAGCCACTCTGCATTGTTGACCATAAGAGCCTTGCCTTCTGAAAAATCAATAAAGCGGCTCATCTGCTTTTTAAAACAGTCGCAGTTGTGTTCAATGGTTTCTGTGGTCATCATCTGGCGCATATCGCTTCTGCCAGATGGGTCGCCGATCATGCCGGTGCCGCCGCCGATTAAGGCAATAGGCTTATTTCCTGCCATCTGAAGGCGTTTCATCAGACACAGCGCCATAAAATGCCCTACATGAAGGCTGTCTGCAGTAGGGTCAAAGCCAATGTAAAAGGTGGCTTTCCCTTCGTTTACCATTTTCTTGATCTCTTCCTCATTGGTTACCTGGGCAATTAAGCCTCTGGCAATTAATTCCTCATAAACTCCCATTTTGCTTGCTCCTTTTCCATCTGTTTTGTGAGTCATGGCATTTTGCGGGCCAGCCGCTTAAGGGTAAGAGCTTTTTTCCGGATATTAAACAAAAAAGGCTCCGTCCCTAAAAGGACGAGGCCATGATCCCGTGTTACCACCTTTTTTCACCGGCAGCTTACACTGCCGATCTCTGTAAGTACTATGACTATAGCCGGTGGGAAATCTCTCCCTGAACCTGCTATGGGCCAAAATACCCTGGCGCTCTAACGTGCGCCGGATCCGTCGCAGCCTACTGGGGAATTGGAATAAGATGTCTGAAAAGCACCGCCAAAATCCCGTCCCGTTGGGTGCGAAGCTCCGGGATGTATTCGCCATCTGCTTCCCACGCGCCTCTCATCAACCGGCTGCTTTCTGTGTGTTCCCGCAGGTGGGTACTTGTTCCCTTCGTTGCTTGTTGGTGTTGAAATTAATTGGTATTATAGGGGGATTAGGGGAATTTGTCAAGGGGGTTTCTGTAGTTTAGACGGACGTCTTCCTGCGTCTTCTTGTCCGGGCTGTTTCATTTTTTACTTGCCCATTTTCTTCCTGCGTATTATAATTGACCTTTATAAATCATCTTTTGACACAAGGAGGTACATCATGGGACTTAAATTTGTTCAGAAGCTTCCGGATCCTTCTGAGATCCGCGAGCAATACCCGCTTCCTCTTGAGCTGGCTGCTATCAAGAAAAACCGCGATCAGGAGATTAAAAAAGTCTTTACCGGAGAAAGCGATAAATTTCTGTTAATTATCGGCCCCTGTTCCGCTGACAATGAGGATTCTGTCTGCGATTATACCAGCCGTCTGGCAAAGGTACAGGAAAAAGTTGCGGAAAAGATAATCATTATCCCCCGGGTTTACACCAACAAGCCCCGCACCACCGGCGAGGGCTACAAGGGCATGGTACATCAGCCGAATCCGGAGGATAAACCGGATATTTATGAAGGCCTTATTGCCATCCGCAGCATGCACATGCGGGTATTAAAAGAAACCGGGCTTTCCACCGCTGACGAAATGCTTTATCCGGAAAATCTGAGATACTTGGATGACATGATGTCTTATATCGCAGTGGGCGCCCGTTCTGTGGAAAATCAGTTCCACCGTCTGGTTGCCAGCGCCTGCGACGTGCCGGTTGGCATGAAGAACCCCACCAGCGGCGATCTGTCGGTTATGCTCAACTCAGTTGTGGCTGCCCAGCACAGCCATGACTACATTTACCGGGGCTGGGAGGTTCAGTCCGCCGGAAATCCTCTGGCCCACACCATTTTAAGGGGTGCGGTAAACAAACACGGCCAGAGTATTCCCAACTATCATTTTGAGGATTTAAATTTGCTGCACCAGCTCTATTCTGAGCGGAATCTGGTAAATCAAGCCTGCATTGTAGACGCCAATCACTCCAATTCCGGCAAAAAATATTTAGAGCAGATCCGAATCTCCAAAGAAGTCCTCCACAGCCGCCGTCACAGCAGTGAAATTCAAAATATGGTCAAAGGCCTGATGATCGAAAGTTACTTAGAGCCCGGCAGCCAGAGAATCGGCGAAGGCTGCTATGGCAAATCCATCACCGACCCTTGTCTGGGATGGGAAGATTCTGAGCGATTGATTTATGAAATTGCAGATGCGCTGTAACCGGCTTTCATAGGGCAATTCACAAGCGACAGGGAGCAATCTCTGCCGCTTTTTTAATGTCAAAAAATTTTGTGGATTTTACAAATAAGTGATTTCTGTGCTATGACAAATTATGGCTATTGCAAATATTTATGAATAGTGCTAAAATATTTATTGACTTTAAGTCAATAACTAAATACAAAGGAGGTGCAATAACATTTGGCCAGACCTGTAAAAAAGATGCCAGAGGAATGGAGAAAAGAAATCCTGAATGCTGCCCAAAATTTATTTATTTCTAAAGGATATGAGGAAACTTCCATTTCCGATATTATGGACATGGTGGGCGGGGCAAAAGGAATGTTTTACCGTTGTTTCCAAAGCAAAGAGGAAGTGATGTATGCATTAGGCAATCAAATGTTTTTCGAGGACAACCCATTTGAAGCAGTCAAGGGGAGAGATGACTTGAACGGTCTGCAAAAAATCAGGTCATTACTTACACTGAATCACTCAGACGCTAAACGAAACCAGATAAATATGCAGGCAGTCCCGATTTTGAAAGACCCTCATATTTTATCGGTGGCGGTTAGGGAAAACAGGCGTGTATTAACTCCCTTGTGGCTGGAATTGTTGGAGGAAGGAAAAAAGGACGGTTCTATCAAGACGGAATACACAAAGGAGCTTTCTGAGCTTTTGCCGCTTGTCAACTTCTGGCTAATGCCTTCGGTATTCCCTGCCACAGAGGAAGAACTGTATCATAAATACCATTTTGTGAAAGAAGTGTTAGCCCATATGGGACTGCCGCTTTATGATGACGATACAGCGTCCTTTACAGAAAAATTTATTACTGATATTGCAGGAAAAGGAGGGAACGGGCCATGAAAGAAAAATTATTTACAAAAAATTTCACGCTCCTTATTTTGGGGCAGCTAACCTCATTGTTTGGAAATTTTATATTGAAACTGGCGCTCTCCATGTATGTACTGGAAGTGACTGGTTCGGCAGCCATATTTGCAGGGATATTGTCTGCTGCTACAATCCCGACAATTCTTTTATCGCCGCTTGGCGGTATCTTGGCGGACAGGGCAGACAGACGGAATATTATGGTGGCGTTAGACGCATTGACTGGCGTATCCGTTTTATGTGCGGCGTTATTCCTGTCGGAAAGCAATGCCATTGCCGTAATCAGTACGTTGCTTATTATACTTTCTATTTTGGGCGCGTTTGAAACGCCTACTGTTCAAGCGTGTATTCCTACGATGTTGCAAGGCGACAATATTATGAAAGGAAATTCTATTGTAAATCAAGTGGCATCTTTATCCTATCTGATTGCCCCTATGTTGGGCGGCATACTGTATTCCATGTTTGGACTGAAACCCGTAATGTATGCAAGCGTTTTCTGCTTTTTTATTACTGCCCTGTTTGAATGTTTTATAAAATTGAGTTATCAGCGTATTCAAAATCAAGGCTGTGTGCTTCAGATTGTTAAACAGGATTTTTTATCAAGTATGCAGTATATTTCAAAAGAGCAGACCAGCATATCAAAAATGTTGCTTTTAACGGCATTCTCAAGGTTTTTTGTGATGGGCATTACCATAGTCGGACTTCCCTTTCTTGTGCGGACTGTCCTCAGATTTAATGCAAATTATTATGGGGCTGCGGAAAGTGCGTTAGCAGTCGCTACAATTTGGGGGAGCATTGCCGCAGGAGTTTTGGCAGAGAAATTGAAAATACATAAACTGTCTGTCCTGCTTGCAACTCTTGGTATTTTGATTATCCCTGCCGGCATTGTTTTCCTATTGCCAGTGAATGACATTGTAAAGTATGGCGTTACGGTTGTATCATTTTGTGGTATGCAGGCGGTTATCAGTATATTTTCTATTTTTGCTGTTTCCCTCATACAGCAGAGGACACCAAATCATTTAATAGGAAAAGTTATGGCTTATACATCAACGGTTACTTTGTGCGTCCAGCCTATAGGACAAATCGTGTACGGTTTTCTGTTTGACAAATTTTACAGTGCCGTATATTTTGTCTTAATCCCGACTGGCATCATAGTTTGTATTGTAGGGCTATCTGCAATGAAATTTTTTAGAAATATGGAAAGGGAACAGCAAGAGATGTCAGCATGAAGCAGGAAAAGTGGCTATTGTGTCCTGTAGGTGGAAATTCCGCCGCCTGCCCGGCGGCATAGGGTAAGGGATGCCCGGCGCCACATCCCCTACCCGGCCAGAGCCGAAATTCCAAAGTAGGCAAACACTACCACTCCCAATACGATCCGGTAGTATCCAAAGAATTTAAAGTCATTTTTCCTCACATAAGTGATGAGGAATTTAATAGACAGGACGGAAACAATAAAAGCGGTGATCATTCCTATCAAAAGGTAGGCAATCTCCGGTCCCGTAAACAGCCGGCCGAATTTTACAATCTTTAAAAGGCTGGCTCCAAACATAACCGGAATCCCCAGGAAAAAGGAAAATTCTGCGGCAGCCCCCCTGGAACAGCCCAAAATCATGGCTCCCAATATGGTAGATCCGGATCGGGAGGTTCCCGGAATCAGAGATAAAAGCTGGAAAAGGCCGATAAACAGCGCAGTCTGGAAGGTGATCTGACTGGTCTTTTGAATGGGAAATCTGGTATTGGCATTGTGATTTTCCAACACGATGAAAAGTACGCCGTATAATATCAGCATAGCGGCAACCACATAAGATTTCATCAGGTAAGCTTCCAAAATATCATCAAAGGGGATCCCTACAATAGCCGCCGGGAGGCAGGCAATGATAATCTTGATCCACAGGATCACGGTCTCCCGCTTCTGGGACTGTTTTTTCCGGGGAGAAAAGGGATTCAGCCTATGGAAGTACAGCACAACCACTGCCAAAATAGCTCCCAGCTGAACCACCACCATAAAAACATTTTTGAAATCTTCGCTTAAGTGAAGGGGAATGATTTCCTCTACCAGGATCATGTGGCCGGTGCTGCTGATGGGCAGCCACTCGGTAAAGCCCTCTACAATCCCCAGAACCAATACTTTTAATACTTCAAAAATTTCCATACGCTTCTCCTATCCTCTTACATTCTCAATCTGCCAGTCAATGGGATCCATTCCATGCTTTATCAAATAATCATTGGTTTTGCTGAAAGGACGGCTCCCGAAAAATCCTCTGGATGCTGAATAGGGGCTGGGGTGAGGCGCTTCCAGGATCAAATGAGCGGGATTGTTCAGCATTGCCTTTTTCATCTGGGCCGGACGTCCCCACAGGATAAACACCATGGGGCGCTGCTCTTGATTGAGAATTCGGATGGCTGCATCCGTAAATTCCTCCCACCCGATCCCCCGGTGGGAATTTGCCGCATGAGCCCGGACAGTAAGAACCGTATTTAAAAGCATTACCCCCTGATCCGCCCATTTTTTTAAATATCCGTTATCCGGAATGTAGCATCCCAGATCGTCGTGAAGCTCCTGATAAATATTGACCAGAGACGGCGGGATCTCCACATCCGGCTTTACGGAAAAGCACAGACCGTGAGCCTGACCGTAATTGTGGTAAGGATCCTGACCCAGAATTACCACCTTTACCTTAGACAATGGCGTAAAAGCAAAGGCGTTAAATATATCGTCCGCTTCCGGGAAAATACGCCGGGTTTCATATTCATGTTTTACAGTCGCATACAGTTTGCGGTAATACTCCTTTTTAAACTCTCCGCTTAATGGTTCCAGCCAATCGTTGTCAATTGCCGCCATCTTTTGTGTGCCTCCTTGTGTCTTATTGAAAATGTCTGTCATGTCAATTCCGGCCGTTTACAGGCCTTGTCGGAATTTGTGCAATGCACTGGTGTAAACTGCACACTAGAGCCGCACCGCCACCCCTCTTTCTGCCAGATAGCGCTTCAAATCCATGATCTCCAGCTCTTTATAGTGAAACAGTGACGCCGCCAGGGCAGCGTCAGCCCCGCCTTCTGTCAGTGTCTCATAAAAATGCTCTTTGGTCCCTGCGCCGCCGGATGCAATCACAGGAATGGAGACGTTATCCGCCACCAGTCTCGTCAGCTGGTTGTCATAGCCGGATTTGGTTCCGTCACAGTCCATGCTGGTAAGAAGAATCTCCCCGGCTCCCAGCTTATCTGCCTTCATAGCCCACTCTACGGCATCAATTCCCATATCAATGCGGCCGCCGTGCTTATAAATGTTAAAGCCCGAACCGTCCGCCCTGCGCTTGGCGTCAATGGCCACCACCACACACTGGCTGCCGAACTTGTCGGCCGCCTCTGAGATCAGCTCCGGCCGGTCAATGGCGGAGGAATTGATGGAAATCTTGTCTGCCCCTTCCCGAAGAAGCAGTTTAAAGTCTTCTACTGTGCGGATGCCGCCGCCTACAGTAAAGGGGATAAATACGGTTTCCGCCACCTGGCGGACCATAGATACCACCGTTTTTCTGGCATCTGAGGAAGCCGTAATATCCAAAAATACCAGTTCGTCCGCTCCCGCCTTGTCATATGCTCTGGCAATTTCTACCGGATCCCCGGCATCCTGTAAATTCACAAAATTAACTCCCTTTACCACCCGGCCGTTATTCACGTCCAGACAGGGTATGATTCGTTTGGTAAACATCCGGCGCCTCCTACAGTTCGATAAAATTCTTTAAAATCTGAAGCCCCACACTGCCGCTTTTTTCCGGATGAAACTGGCAGGCAAATACATTTTCCCGCTCCACGGATGCATGGATATGGGTGCTGTACTCCGCAGAAGCCGCCACTATGGATTCTTCTTTTGCTTTACAATAATATGAGTGGACAAAATAAACATATGCCCCATTTTCAATTCCTTTAAACAGCCTGGCTCCAGGAGTGATAGAAAGGGAGTTCCACCCCATATGGGGAATTTTAAGCCCCGGACAGTCCGGTATCCGCAATATTTCCCCCGGAAGGATAGAAAGCCCTTTCACTCCCGGACACTCATCACTTTTCTCAAACAAAAGCTGAAGTCCCAGACATATGCCGAGAAACGGCTTTTTACTGTCTGCTATCTGACGGATCACCTCTGCCAGTCCGTATTGGCAAAGCTTTCCCATGGCATCCCCAAAGGATCCCACCCCTGGCAGAATCACCTTGTCCGCCTGAAACAAGGTCTCTCTGTCCCTGGTAATTACTGGCTTTTCTCCCAGCGTCTCAAGGGCTTTGGAAACACTTCTTAAATTCCCGGCGTCATAATCAATTATCGCTATCATAGCTGCTCCTTCCCCATAGGTCTCACCAGGCTGCGGATCCAGTCCACAGAATCGGCCTGAATCCCCTTCGCCCTCTCCTTTAATTCTTCACTGATCTGAGGAAATTCATGATGAACCCGGTAAAGCCATGCTTTTTGGTTAAAAAATACGGTTTTTTCAAAAGGCCAACGGATTACGGTAGGCGTGAGAAAGCCCTCCCCCAGCTCCAGCACGGTCAGAGAGCGATTCAAAGTTCCTGCCAGCCACTCTGTATAGGCTTTCCACCTTAAAAGGTAACCTTCCTCAATATAATTCTCACAGGAAGATATGTTGGGAACCAGCGCCGCCCCACAGTAAGGGCATCTCCCGTCCTTTATCTCCCCATCTTCCCAAATATCCCTGGTACAGGCATTTTCACACTGCTTCCAGGTTACATTCCCGCAAGGGGCTACAATTCGCTGAAAATCAAAGGGCTGCTTTAATATCTCTCCGTCGGTAACCGTGGTAACCATAAAGTAGTCCTTATCTTTTATTAATTCATATAACGAAAGATACCCCTGAGCCACTTCAGGCCGCGGCGTAATCCGTTCCGGCTGTTTCGGATCCGGGTTCTGCCTCCACTCCCCGCCAATGCCGATTAAGACCTTCTGGCTGTTAAAAATCCTCTGCCGGATCTGTTCCAATTCTTCTGTTTTCATTTCAGGTCTCCGTTCTACACATCAATATCAATGATATAGGCCTCATACCCATTGATCACAATGGTCTCCTTATACTGCTGCAGCCGCTTGGCCCTGCCTCCATAATTTAAATGCATATGTCCGTGAATAAAATATTTAGGCTGATACTTGTCCATCAAATCAAAAAAGCACTGAAAGCCCGTATGGCACAGATCATCCCCATCCCCAAGCTTATAGGCCGGAGCATGGGTAAGGAGAATGTCAAAACCTTTATTTTTCTTCAGCTGCCACCACAGCAGCGCAATCCTCCTTCGCATCTGGGGCTCACTGTACTGGTGAGGGCCCGGACGGTAGCGCATAGAACCTCCCAGCCCTAATATCCGCAGCCCCCTGTACAGATAAATCTGATCCTCAATACAGGTGCATCCTTCCGGTTCTTCTGTATCGTGATTGCCGTATACATACAAGAGGGGCACATTGGCAAAGGTGACCAAAAAGGATAAATACCGGTGGGAAACATCCCCGCAGGAAAGGATCAGATCAATCCCTTTTAACTTGCTTTCATCATAATAATCCCACAGGGATTTGGATTCCACATCGGAAACAACTAATATCCTCATTTTCTTTTCCCCGCTGCCGGCTTATTCTTCTGTCCGGCCTGCGCCCTCCCCATCTTTACTTTTTCCGTGAATCTGAACAATAGCCCTGGCTTCTTCTGTCAGTTCCTCCGGCTCCGGAATCCGTCCGATTACGTTATCCACCAGCCAATCCATAGTTACAATTTCCGTAGGGGTAAGAATTTCCCCTTCCGGGCACATAACAGTTCCGTCCTGAGCAGTGAGAATTCCCTCAAAGGGATAAAATTCGTTTCTGCAGATTGCCTTTTTTAAAAGGGCAATCAAATGCTTGGTTCCCTCCGGCGTCCTTTTACTGTAGGCTACGTCAATGACATCCGCAGACATTCCCCAGTAATAATTCAGGGCCTGCTCCCTCTTTGCCAGGCCTCCCGTCCAGCCTCCTTTTAAGATCTGATGGATAATCTTTTCATAATATCTCCCCCAGTTCCAGATGGGAGTAGCCAGGTTTTCCACCTGATCCCCGTTTTTCCGGTAAAGACCAAACTGCCGGTTTTCCTCCACCGGAGTAATGTTATCTTTGCCGGACACAAAGGCAATTCCTTTGTGAGAAAGCGCCGCCATAGGATCGTAGTCCTTTATGGTAGACCATTCCAGATGAATTTTAGCTCTGGGGTTAATCATTTTAGCTCCCAGGGCAAAGGCATTAATATTGGCCATCATCCCATATACAGGATAATCTGCCAGGTAACCCAAATCGTCCTCCTCCGATTTGGTGGCCGCAATGGCGCCGATAAGGAACTTGGCCTCATACATTCTTCCGTAATAGGTGCGGATGGCTTTGTGGGAGGTGTTAACCGAGCAGTTTAGAATCTTTACATCCGGATACAGCACCGCCGCCTTTAAACTGGCCGTGATCATCTGAGGCGTGGTGGTAAAAATCACCGTATTTCCAGCAGAAATCGCCAGCTCGATGGCCTTCATGGCCTCCGCATTGGTATTTACATTGTCAATGTGGGTGGTAATTACCCGGGAACCAAACACCTGTTCTACATGGAGCCGCCCCAGCTCATGGCTGTAGGTCCAGTTGGAGGTCTCCGGGGTTTTTGCATTAATAAAGGCGATCTTTAGTTTGGCAGGGGCTGAGGAAGGAATCAGCAGATCGAGAAGCTTAGAAGTCCCCTTCTCCTTGTCTGCCTCCGGCTCTTCTACCAGAGTCACCGTCTTATCCCGGCATGACAGCTCGATTTCCTGCCAGAACCGTCCGATCTCCTCGCGGAGAGCCATATCCGACGCCCGCTCCAAATGATGCATGCCAAAGGTTTCCAAATAGAGGAGCAGGGCGTCCCCGGCTGTAATAGGAAGGCGCTTGCCTCCCTTATCGTTAAAAATCACTTTAAACCGGTTGTAAGCGCTTTTCATCCTGACCTTTTCCTCCTGGCTCCAGGGGGTGTCGGTCTGGATTCCCGTCAGCTGAAGGAGCCGGCAAAAACTTCCTTCCTTGGTGAACCATATTTCATGGATGCCGGCAATTTTATAAAAATCCAGGAACTCATAGTAAAGCTTATTTTCCAGAGAAAGGTTCCGTCTGGGAACCAATCTGGTTACATAGCCGGGAATGCTGGCGGCTCCTACGTATTTCAGTACGCTGACCCGCTTATTTCCCTCCTGGACATAGAACTTATTCATAAACTCATAGGCCTTAATGGGCTCTCTGATGCCCTCGTCCAGCTGGGACTGATATAAATTAATCCATTTGCTTCCAAATTCGGAATTACATGGAAACAGCGGCAGAAATCCGTTGGAAAAGGCATTTTGCCTTCCTGCCGTTTTGGTTCCCACCACCAGGTCCAAAGGGATCTCCACTATCCCCAGGGAAGATTCCGATACAATATCTACATAAGGCAGCATATCATCCAGCGCTGGCAGATAAGGATAAGTTCCTGCCGATACGCAGGCTCTGTATTGTTTCTGAGCGCTCTTTCTCGCTTTTTCATATTCTTGTAATGGAGTCAGTAATTCATCAGCCATGGATGTACCTCCCGTTATATTTTAGTCAGCTCAAATTCAGGGGCAGAAATTCGCTACCATCATTATAGCTGTTCCTGCCCCTGTCCGCAACTTGTATTTACTTTAAAAATCCCGCCGCCGGTTAGGCGGCATAAGTTCAGGTATGCCCCATGCGCCCGCCGGACTTTCATTTTTGGCGGTGCGTCCGCTTCCGGGCGTATGCAGATTTACTTTTTACCTGCTTCTTTTACTTGCTTCTTCTTTTTCGGCTTCGGCGCCGGAAGCTCTTCATAGGAGGCGGAAATAAATCTTGTCATCAGCTCCCTATCATCAACACTCTCTATTACGAAATGTGCCTTAGCGCCTGTATAGGGCGCTCCCTCCTGGCAATCCGGGCAAATCTCTGCTCCCGCTTTCGTCTTTTTTACAAAAAACTGATTGTCGCAGATGACACCGATAATTTTTTCATTACAATAAATGCCGTATTCCCCAAACATCTTTTTGTACGTAATCTGGCCCGCGCCTCCTATTTGTTCGCACACATATTCCACAAAATCCAAATTCGAAGCCATAAATACCTTCCTCCTCTTTCTCGTAACACTCCGTATCTCAGCCTGGATATACAGACAGTATACCATGTTCACCAGGTTCGTGGAAGGCCTGACTGAATGTTCAGGTATATTATCTTTTACTTCTTTTTCTCTTTTCCCGAAAACTTATCCGGCCCAAACAGGCAAATTGCTGTAAGCCAGCAGCAGAAACGTTACACAGCCGAATATTACGGAACGGCGGATGGCCCAAACCTGTTTTTTCCAGTTTTCCAGCATCAGCAATACGAAGGTTACCAAAAGAACTGTCATAAACCAGGTGGTAAAAACACGCTTAAAGGTCAGTCCATAGCCTGCAATATAAAAGCCCATACGGAACATAGCCAGGCCGATAAATGCCAGGGTCTGAACCCCAAGGAAAGAAAGCAGCAGCTTTTTCCTTCCCTCTGTCCCGCTTCCTTCCGGCCAATACCATTTCACAAAAGAAAATATTCCGAAATTAATGGCGGCAATCCAGCAAAGCTGGAAGAATCCCTCTCTGGCATAGGCGCTTCTTAACAGCTCTCCTTTTCCGATAGCGGAAATCGCCCTGGGAACGGCCGCCAGTTTTACCAGGAAAAATACTCCGTAAAGAGTTAAAAAAGCCAGCAGAAACGCGGTGAGCATGGCAGCAGGAAGACTGGAGTGTTTCGCCTCCGGTTTCTCTTCTTTCTGATAAGCGCCATAGATTAACCCAAACAAATAACAGCAGATAATCATTGCAGTGATTCCCCGGATGACCCCGTCAATATTCCTCAGAAAGCCATTGATCCAATACGAAAGCCCCTCTAACACACCGGACGCAGCGGCGGAAAATTCCGGATCCGCCCCCATAAGCAGGCCTGCCGCTATGGCAACAAAGGGGATGCTGAGAAGGAGCCCTGACACTGCCTGTTTTAATTTCCTGCTGCTTCGCCGGCTGCTCTCAAACAGACAGGCAAACAAATTTCCCAGGGTTCCAAACCATTTTCCAAAGCAGCAAATAGGCAAAGCAAAAAAACCTCTGGCCAGGTCCGTCAGCCCTCTCTCGTTGAGACAGCCGTCCAAACGGCTGTTTGATGCAGCCAGCACCCAGTATACCGCCGCCCCGTGAAGAAACAGAACCACATATCCTGTAATATCCTGTTCCCTTTGACCTCCAAATATTCCCACCCAGAGAGCCGCCGCCACAGTAAAAATCAGATATAATCCAGCATCCCTGTCCGGCTTTCCCGGCCAAACTGCCTTTCTTCCATAAAAAGAAGCTCCTGCAAATACAGCAGTAAACAGACATAGAACGCCATTCCAGCCTATCCGGCTTAAAAGGAAATCTGAGTAACTTCCTGTTATCATCCCACTGTAAAGCCAACCGGCAATCAGCAATATCCCGGCCAGAATCCACTCCTTTTTCCGTGGAATCCGCGGTACATTTTCCTGAATCACGTCTCCTGGTTCATTCTGTTCTATCACGTCTCTTGATTCATTCTGTTCCATTATGATTCCTCCTATATTCTAAAATGTCCCCTGGCTGGCAATCCAGAACCTTGCAGATTTCTTCCAGGGTGGAAAACCGGACTGCTTTGGCTTTTCCTGTCTTTAAAATAGACAGGTTGGCCTGGGTGATCCCGATTTTTTCCGCCAGTTCTCCGGAGGACATTTTTCGCTTCGCCATCATCACATCTAAGTTTACAACTATGGGCATTGCCAGTCCCTCCTAAATAGTAAAGTCGTTTTCATCCTTCAATTCTTTGGCCTTTTCAAAAGTGTTTTTAATTACCCGGATCAGCAGCCCCATAAATACCATGAGGCCGGAGGCAATCCCCCAGAAAAGGTAATAGCAGGTTGACGCCAGGGTCACAGCTGCTACCGCAAAGCACATCCAGGAGATCCCGCGGAGGCTTCGGATGTTTTCTGCCGTAAATACCTTCTCTTCTCCGATATTTACCACCAGCCCCCACAACTTCCACAACAGGATACCTACAGGTACGGCGCAGATATAAATGGTAGCCATAAAAAGCCCCGGTATCAGATCCTCTGCCGTGTAGCTTACCGCTACATACTCCCGGACCAGAACCGGACAGGTGAGCACGGTGGCAATGTAGGCTATCCCGAACAAAATAATGCAGATTTTAGTTAGAATAATAGAGTTTTTATGTGTCCAGTCCATGTAGGCCTCCTTATTTTGCTTTTCTTTGGATTTATGGGGAGTATACCATAGATATTCTTGATTTTCAATATTTTTTTATTGTTTTTCGATAAATTTAAAAGCTGCCCGCTTTTCATACCGGACAGCTTTCTACGTAATGTGATAGCTTTGATTATATCTTAATTATTATATTTTCACTATTCAAAGCTGTTTTTTATTGAAAAGCCGAATAGCAACCAGCAATCCGATAATGGATAAAATGATTGAAATGAAGGCGGGTATCACAAATTCTGCCGGAATAACCTCACCGGAAATTAAATCTATATTTTTTGATGTTAAGATGAACGGGTTAAATTTCGCAATCGGTTCAATCATTTCAAGCAAAGATATAAGGGCAACAATACCGCCCGTAAAGAGTATGCTTGTGAAAGTCTGCTTAAATATCACACACCCAATCATCAGAATACTCAAATACAGGAAACCGGCTATCCAAAGCGAAAATGCGGCTAAAGCAACATTTGAAAGGTTGGTATTATTCCATAAGAGGGCTGTGTAGCCGTATGCCGCAACATAGGCAATCCAATAGCTTATTGTCATAAGAGTGGCGGCTACTGTATATTTTGCAAGAATAACAGCTTTACGGGATAATCCCTTCGTAACCATTAAAACTAACGTTCCTTTAGAATATTCATTTGATAGACAGCTTCCAAACAAAATGATAAATGCACTGAAACCAACACTGGAAATATTCTTGTAAAATTGTTTCCATGCGTCCAAAGCCACTGGTTCAGAAGTCATTTCCATATCTGCGGCTAAAGCCGATAAAATCTCCGGCGTAAATTTTGCAAGAAACGCGCTCATAATACCAAAAATCAGAAAGACTGCAAACAGGACAATAAAACGATAATTCTTCATGTTTTCTGTAAATTCTTTTTTCACAAAAGCAATATATCCTTTCATTTCACTACCTCCAAAAACAGACTTTCAAGGGACGGCTCCATCAGCTCTATTTTTACGGGGCAAATTCCTGTTTCCACAAGTACATGAAACAAGGATTTCTGCACGCTTGCCATATCGCGGCCATGTAAAATAAGTTCCTTGTTATTTTCTTCGGAATGAAGTAACAATGGCTCTATGGATTTTTGTTTCTTGAAAAGCTTTAAATCTTTATCTGCCGAAAATTCTAAAAGCAAGCTGTCGTGTCCATGCAAAGTCTTAATTTCTGCGAGTGTTCCAGTGACAGCGATTTTTCCCTCATTCAAAAAAGCGGCATGGTCGCAAATACGCTCTACATCAGAAAGAATGTGAGTGGAAAATAACACCGTCGTCGTTCCACTTATTTTATAAAGAATATCCAAAATCTCTTTTCTTCCTACAGGGTCAAGCGCGCTTGTCGGTTCATCACAAATCAGTAATTTCGGCTGTGCGAGCAATGCTTGTGCAATTCCCAATCGTTGCTTCATGCCGCGAGAAAATCCGCCGATTTGCTTTGTAACACCATTTAGGCCGACAAGGGGGAGAAGTTCTTCACTCCTTTTTGATATTTCAGCTTTTGATAGACCAATGACTTCTCCGCATAGCTTTAGATACTGTATCGGCGTCATATAGTTATAAAATTCTGGAACGTCCGGCAAATATCCGATATATTGATTTGTTCTTGTCTGCCCAAAGCAAACAGACTCATTGCAGACGTGGATTTCTCCGCTGTCGGGCTGTAATAGTCCTAATACCATTTTCATGGTCGTTGTTTTGCCGGCTCCATTTTTTCCTATGAAACCAAAGATACTTCCCTCCGGTACAGACAGATTGAGATTGTCAATAATTTTTTGCTTTCCAAAACTTTTCGATAGGTTTTGTATTGTGAGGACGTTCATTTGTTCTACCCCTTTCCAAAGGCAAAATAAAGTGTTATACTTCTATATTTTATCATTTTAATAATATTATCATAATGATAATATAAAGTCAATAAGAAACCGCCCCAACATGGGACGGTCATTTTATTTGTCTGTATTTTCTGCCGGAGATACGATCACACCTATCGTCCGCAACTTACGTTTTGAGTTAGGTCCATTGTTTTTTACTGTGCTGATTATCTGAGAAATGCTTGTTACAAGAGAAGTCAATTCATCATCAGAGAGATATAGTGGGGAAAGGGAAAATCCCGTCATATCTTTTTTGATATCGATATTCGGAGATTGACAATATTCTTGAAACTGCTTTGCAAATCCAAAGATATACTGCATAAAATACTGCATATAAAGTTCGCCGGAATTTTCCTCCACCATAGTTTCCATATTGCTGCTGATGTCGTATGCAAGGGAATAAGTTTTTTCTACTGTACCGCGTACCTGTGTTTCTTCTACCACCTGCAAAATGCCATCGCTCAACATTTTTTTGAGATGCCGGTATAGGGTAGCTTGAGGAATATCATTATAGGTATCGGCTAAATGTTTCGCCGTTGCTTTCCCTTGCGAATGTATTTCCAGCAACAATTTACATTTTACCGGATTTGTTATACAATCCATAAGGTTATCTGTCATCATTCGTCCTCTTGTTTTGATATATAAAAATATTATCCTTTTGATACTAAAAAAGCAACCGACACCTTGAATGTACCAGCATACTTATCTGTTCTCCTTTTTTCAAATCTTACCGCCATTCATAAGGCGTAGTCTGATATACATAAAAATTCAACCAGTTGGTATACAGCGTATTGGCTGTGCTGCGCCACATCAAGGGAGGTACGGAAAAGGGATCATTGTCCACATAGTAATTTACCGGAAGAGCCGGATTCAGGCCCTTTTTTAGATCCCGATGGTATTCGTTATTTAAGGTCATCCTGTCGTACTCCGGATGGCCCTGGACAAATATCTGGCTTCCATCCTGATTCATCACCAGAAAAATGCCGGCCTCGTCTGACTTAGCCACAATCATCAAATCCTTCACTTTTCGGATGTCCGCCTCCCGCACCTCAGTGTAGCGGGAATGGGGGGCATAGAAATAATCGTTAAAGCTTCGGACAAGGGGAAGCTTCCGATCCAGCACTTTGTGGCTGTAAACACCGGACAGCTTGGTTTTTCTCTGGTATTTGGGGATCCCGTAGTGGTAATAAAGCCCTGCCTGGGCCCCCCAGCAGATGTGCATAGTAGAGGTAACGTGGGTCTTGCTCCACTCCATAATGCTTACCAGCTCCGGCCAGTAATTGACTTCCTCATATTCCAGATTCTCCACCGGCGCGCCGGTAATAATCATGCCGTCATAGCGGTTCTGTTTAATCTGGTCAAAGGTAATATAGAACTTGTTAAGATGGCTGGCCGAGGTATTTTTGGATACGTGGCTGGACATCATCAGGTAGGTGCACTCAATCTGAAGAGGCGTGTTGGACAGGGCCCGAAGGAGCTGAGTCTCCGTCTCTTCCTTTAGAGGCATCAAATTTACAATCAGGATTTCCAGGGGACGGATGTCCTGGCTTACCGCCCGGTCTTCATCCATCATAAATATATTTTCCGATTCCAGGACTGCCCGGGCGGGCAGATCATTTTGTATTTTAATGGGCATATTCGTCTCCCTTCAGCATTTGTAAAAATTGTTCTTCCGAAAGAATAGGGATGTTCAGCTCCCTGGCCTTTTTGTTTTTGGAGGAATTGGATGTGGTATCATTGTTAATGAGATAGGTGGTTTTTGCGCTAACCGTTCCGGTTGCCTTTCCCCCCTCTGCCTCAATGGCTGCCTGAAGCTCTTTCCGGTTGGCAAAATGTTCCACCGAACCGGTAATGACAAAGGTCATTCCTGCAAACCGTCCTCCTTCTGTTGCAACCGCTTCCTGCCTGATGGTAAGCTCTGAAAGCAGCCGATCCACCATCTCGTTTTTCTTCGGATCCCCAAAGTAGTCCATCCAGGCCTGAGCCAGTACGCCGCCAATGCCGTCCGCAGCGATCAGCGACTCAAAGTCTCCATGGCGCATAGCCTCAAAATCATAGCCGAACTGGCGGCACAGGACTTTGGCGTTAGCTAGGCCGATACCGGCGATCCCCAGCCCGTAAATCACTCTGGGCAAGGTGGTATGACTGGCTTTTTTTATAGATTCCTGAAGATTCTCATAGGATTTCTCCCCAAACCCTTCCATCTCCACAATCGCTTCTCTATAGCGATCCAGGTGAAAGATATCTGCATATTCATGAATAAAACCGGCGGCAATAAATTTCTCCAGAGTCGCCTCGGAAAGGCCGTCAATATTTAAAGCGTCCCGGCTCACCAGCAAGGTAAAGCTTTTGATCCGTTTGGCTTCACAGTCCGGATTGATGCAGTATAAGGATTTCACATCCCCTACCTTTCGAATTTCTGTAGGGCCATTGCACACAGGACATTCCTCAGGAATATGGGTAACACCGCTGCGGGTTAAGTTGTCCCCAATCTGAGGGATAATCATGTTCGCTTTGTAGACCGTTATTTTATCCCCGTCCCCCAGGGCCAGGGATTCTAAAATACTGATGTTATGAACGCTGGCCCGGCTCACTGTAGTTCCCTCCAGCTCCACCGGCTCAAAGATTGCCACCGGATTAATCAGTCCGGTTCGGGACGGACTCCATTCAATATATTTTAAGGTGGTCTCCCGCACTTCATCCGCCCATTTAAAGGCAATGGAATTGCGTGGGAATTTAGCGGTGCGGCCCAGGGAGTCCCCATAAGCAATATCATCAAACAAAAGCACCAGCCCGTCAGATGGGGTATCGTTGCTGTTTATGGTTTGGGAAAACCAGTTTACCGCATCTGCCAGGTTATCCTTTGTAACCTCCCGGTATTCCACAGTCTCAAATCCCTGAGATACCAGCCATTCCATCTGATTTTTCCGGGAATTTGAAAAATCCACGCCCTCTGCCCTTACCAGGGCAAAAGCCAAGAAACGCACGCTGCGCTGCGCCGTAATCTGGCTGTTAAGCTGCCTGACAGAACCGCTGCACAGATTTCTGGGATTCTTATATCTGGCCTGTGCATCTTCGATTTCCTGATTAATGCGGTTAAAATCCGAGTAGCGAATCACCGCCTCCCCCCGCAGCACCAGCTGACCTTTATAAGGAATGGAAAGAGGCACATTGGCAAATACCCGGGCATTGCCGGTAATCACCTCTCCTATCTCCCCGTTTCCTCTGGTAACGGCTTTTGTAAGAGCGCCGTTTTCATAAGTCAGTACAATGGTCAGACCGTCCATTTTCCAGGACAGCAGCCCTTTTTGATCTCCCAGCCAGTCCTTTAATGCCTCCACATCCTTGGTTTTATCCAGAGACAGCATAGGGGTCTCATGGGCTTCCTTGGGAAGCTCTGACAGCACCTGGTAGCCTACCTTCTGGGTAGGACTTAAAGAAAGTATGGTTCCGGTCTCCCTTTCCAGCTCCAGAAGCTCATCATAAAGACGGTCGTACTCAAAATTGCTCATCAGTTCCCGGTTCTCCTGGTAATAGGCTTTTCCGGCATCATTGAGAATTTCAATGAGCTCCTTCATTCTGTCTATTGATTTATTTTTATCCATATTTATCCTTTCTTTCAGCCTTTACTTTGAAAGTCCGCCGCCGACAGGCGGCATAAGTTCAGATATGTCCCATGCGCCCGCAAGGCTTTCATGTGCGGTGGCGCGTCCGCCGCCGGGCGCATGTAGGTTTACTTTTAAAGTCCCCCGCCGGACGCATGCTGGTTTACTTGAGAAATACAAAAAGGGGCCGAACCGGAATCTGCCAAAAGGGCTTTTAGTTCTTTCTCCTCCTCTGGCGTCACCGCCCGGTAATCCCCTGTTTTCAGATTTCCCAACTCAATGTTCATAATACGGATTCTTTTTAATTCTAAGACCTTGTACCCCAATTCCTGGCACATCCTGCGTATCTGACGGTTCAGTCCCTGAGTCAGGATAATTTTAAACCGGTCTCTCCCCAGCTTCTCCACTTTACAGGGCCGGGTTACTGTGTTTAATATGGGAACTCCCCCTGCCATCTTTTTTAAAAAATCCGGACTAACGCTTTTATCCACCCGAACCACATATTCCTTTTCATGAAAATTTCCTGCCCGCATGATTTTATTGACTAAATCTCCCTGGTTGGTCATGAGAAGCAGGCCTTCCGACTCCTTGTCCAGGCGGCCGATTGGGTAAACCCGTTCCGGATAGTTTAAAAACTCTACAATGTTTTTCGCTCTGTCCTTTTGGGAAGTGGTGCATACAATCCCTCTGGGCTTGTTGACAACCAGCAAAATTTTAGGCGGCCTCCCGCCGGAAGAAGTCATCTGGCCCGGGCAGGGATGGGAGGCGTCCCCGGATTTTGCTTGCGGACTCCAAGTCCTGGATTTCCCGCCTGCCAGGCAGCCGTCGCAGATAATTTCCTGCCCTTCCAAAATCTTCTGGCCCATGACAGCCAGGCGGCCGTCTACCAAAACTTTTCCGGCCTCTATGAGTCGGTCTGCCTCCCGCCTGGAACAAATCCCCATCTCGCTTAAATATTTATTCAGCCGTACCTCTGCCATATGCTCCCTTCTCTTTTCTTCTTTTTACAGACACGCAGAAAACGCGGCCGCAGCATAAAGCTGTTTGCGGCCGCCTCTTTTGTCCCCTAAGGTATCTTCCAGAGACTCACTTTCTCTGTTTTCCTATGTCCGAAAGTATACCATATATTTTTTTGATTTGCAAATATATCTCTCTTTACTGTAAAAGTCCACCGCCGGGCGCGAAAGTTTAGAAAGAAACTACCAGCTGCATTTTAAATTGCTCCTGGCCGTATACTGCATGAGGAATATCTTTTGGCATAATCAAGGTTTCCCCTTCATTTAAAATAAACACTTCTCCGCCAACCGTAAATTTCCCCACGCCTTCCAAAACCGTTACCATGGCATCCCCGCCAGCCGCATGGGTGGAAATTTCTTCCCCTTTATCAAAAGAAAAAATGGTCATGCTGACGTAATCGTTCTGAACCAGAGTTCTGCTGACCACCTGGCCTTTCTGGTAATCTACCAGATCCTTTAGCTTTAATGCAGTTTGTTTTTCAATGTTTTTGTACATCGGTTGCCTCCTGGACTGAACATTTTTGTAATTCATAGTATACCATAGATACTAAGCTCGAAAAAACCTCGCTAAGTATCCAGGCATGCATTCTCACTAGGCTCGTAAGAGACCTCGCCAAGTGTTCATAGTATATCACAAAAAGCTTCAGGATAAAATAGGCTTTCCAGAACTAACTGTCTTTATTGTGACAGTCTAACGGCTCAAAATAGCGTATTATTTGGCACGGATTCCCCACCGCAACACAATTTGGCGGGATAGAACGGTTCACCACGCTTCCGGCTCCTATTACGCTGTTTTCCCCTATGGTGACTCCTGGCAGGAGAATGCATCCTCCGCCAATCCATACATTATTTTTGATCTCTACCGGACGCGCATAGGTTCTGAAAAATGTTGTCCCACGTTCCTTCCAATCCGGTACAAGCCGCTCCTGGGGCAAAACCGGGTGGGAAGATGTATAAATCTGCACATTTGACGCAATTAAAACCCTGTCGCCGATCCGAATAGGCTTATTATCCACAAAAGTACAATTCATATTGATGATTACGTCGTTTCCCAAAAAAATATTTTTCCCATAATCGCAATGAAATGGCGTATCAATTGCCACATTTTCTCCCACATTGCCTAATAATTCCTGAAGAATCTCCGCCCTTTTATCTGTATCCCTGTAATCGGAAAGATAATATTCCCGCGTCAATTCCCGTGTGCGGGCAATTTGTTCTAACGTATCACTGTCCGCAGTTTCTAAAAAATCCCTTTCTTCATAGTACATTATATTCTCCTAACAAAAACTGTTTTCTACAACGCCCGGAAGCAAAGTATAAACTGAACAGCCTATCTGCTTTTCAAACAATGCTTTTATCTCTAAAATTTTCTTCCACCTGTCTACTGTGGCCGGGTGAACCCCATATCGTATTGTCACGTCCACAAACCGCTTTTCCAGGAGACAGAAGCCTGTGGGCAGAGCCAAAGCGTCACAAAGCTGCACCAGGCGGTCATAATCATCATAGACAGCACTAGCGATAAATTCTTTCATAAACAGGTAATCGCCGTCACTTACATCAAACTCGCCGATAGAAGTACCGATATCCTGTATCATAAATGCATGGGAGATACATATTTGCGCCGCTTTTTGCCATCCCCGCTTCATACAGTAACGATACCCTTCTATCAGATGTTTTTCCGAGCATACTCCAACATAGCGCCCAATGTCGTGCAGCAAGCCAAAACTATATGCCTTGTCAGCGGATAAATTCTTACAGTGCAACGCAATGTTTTTACAGGCGCTGGCCACATACCGGGAGTGGTCTACCCATGCCCCTGGATTGGATTCTGACGCTTTCTTTAACGCCAGCTCCGCATTTTGTCTGTTTAGCTCCATTTTATATCCTTTCAAAGAGGTACTCATAACAGCCCGGATGTCAGGAAATCAGCAATCTCCGGCGTAATATGAAACAATATTCATGTAATCCCTGGGGTTAGAAATTTCTAAAGCAAGCGGCAGATAGTTTTCGTTTTGACAATACTGTTGCCATAAACGATCCTGTACCGTTTCTTCTCCATTAATATTTACTTTTTTGCCGTCCGGGCAGAGCATATTCACTTTGCCGGTACAGGAATTCACAGTGCTCAGGAAACGCTCCATATTCAGAATATTCAGTTTTACCATCTTAAAGTCTCCTTCCGTAAATGGGTTATTGTCTTTACGGATATCATTATAGTGCAGTCCTGATAAAAAAAATATTCTGTTTCCGCCTTTATGTATCATAATCCTGCCATTTCCTGCGATATTCTGACGGACTGCAGCCTGCATATTCCCGAAAAACTTTTCCAAAGTAGCTACTGCTCCCCAAGCCACAGGCATGGCTGATAACCGTAACAGGCTCCCTTCCTCTGGCCAACATCTGGCAGGCTATTTGCAGACGGTAGCTTTTTATATATTCTATGGGTGTCATATGCAGGCAGTCGTGAAACACTCTGAAACATTCCCTTTCGCTAAGATACGCTGCTGCCGCCAGCTCTGAGATAGAGATCTTTTCAAAATAGTGCTCATGGATATAGATCAGCATCAGCTTGATTCTGTCATTGCTTTTACTATGTTCCCCGCTTTTATTCAGCATTGGGCTGCACAGCTGAAAAAGCATAAGCCATAGTTCCGACAATGCTTCCCGGAGCTTTATTTCATACCCAAATTCCTCACTTGAAAAGCGGAAAGACTGAACAATCAGTTCCAAAATCTTTTTCTGTTCCATATTTTCCGGAAAAAGAGGGATGATTTCAATCTGCGGGGCCGCCACAATGGGAGCAATATATTTCCTCTCTATTCTGCTTCCCTGTTCCCCTGCAAGGAGGGAAACATCAAAAATATGAAGAAGCTGGCTGTTTTTTTCTGTCCGTGACATTGCCTTTGTCATGTGAAGCACATTGGAATTTACCATGCCGCCGTTTCCTGCCGGAAACAATACCTTTCCTCCGGGGGTGTAATACTCAAGACTGCCGCTTTCCATGTAAAAAAGCTCTACTGCCTTATGCCAGTGCCACGGGACAAAACGCCCCATATATTTATCAAGCTCCGCTCTTGAAGCGATATAGGGAAAATCACCTGAAAAACCGGTGAAAACTTCCTCCTTGCTTCCGGTATAAAATTCAATACTGTGTATATTTCTCATACTCTATCCGCCTTGTTCAGTGAGGGCATAAGAGCAGCCGATCTTCTGGTAAAGTTTCTGGCTGCTCTCATTTTTTCCTGCTTCTTTGTATCGCTCTACGCCCACACATCTTCGTGGGAAAATAGCTCTCCTCTTTCGATTTCCTGTCTGGCTTCCCTGATTGCTTCCACTTCATCCGGAAGTGCCGCATCCTCCTCCACAAATTTTAAAAGAATCCGGCAGACTGTATCAATCTCTTTTTCGTCTACAATTTCAACCAGACCACGCAACGTATCTCTGCTCACAAAAACCACCTCCTACAATCCTTTATACGCTTCGCCTCTAGGCAGTACAGCATCAATGATAATTGTATCTGGTAGATAACCCGGTAATCACCAATCCGGAGCCGATATAAATTTGAGTAACCCTGCAACTTTTTAATATCTCCAAACGGAATTTTTTCAATTCCATCTTTCACCCTGTCTTTTACTCTTATATCCAGGGACTTGATGCTTTTCCTTGCCTTTTTGGTATAAATAATGTTCGGCATATTGCGGCCCCCTTTCAATAATTATACTTTAGCGTGCGAATATACCTCACGTCAAGCAGTATTTTCAATTAGCATTTTATTCACAAAAGGCCCAGGAATCCCATTCCTAAGCCTTTTTCTGAATTTTTATCTGTTTACTAATGTACGAAAACGGTGTTAAATCACAAGCATGGCATCCCCAAAGGAAAAGAACCTATAGCGCTCTTTAATAGCTTCTCCATAAGCGGACAGGACCTGCTCCCGGCCTGCCAGAGCGGATACCAGCATCACTAAGGTGGATTCCGGAAGATGGAAATTGGTTATCAGGCAATCCAGCAGCTTAAATTGGTAGCCCGGATAGATGAAGATCTCCGTCCAGCCGCTTCCAGCCTTTAAAAGGCCGTCCTCACCGGCGGCGGATTCGATAGTCCGGCAGCTGGTGGTTCCCACGCAGATAATGCGGCAGCCGGAGGATTTGGCCCTGTTAACCTTTTGGGCTTCTGATTCTTCTACCATATAAAATTCCGAGTGCATATGGTGATCCAAAACGTTCTCTGTTTTCACCGGCCGGAAAGTGCCCAGACCTACGTGGAGAGTTACCCGGGCAATCTCCACCCCCATCTCCTCAATCTCTGTCAGCAGCTCCCTAGTAAAATGCAGTCCCGCCGTAGGCGCTGCCGCCGATCCCTGATGCCTGGCATAAACCGTCTGATACCGGTCTTTGTCTTTTAGCTGATGGGTAATATAAGGAGGCAGAGGCATCTGTCCCAGCTGGTCTAATATTTCTTCAAAAATTCCGTCATAATGGAACTGAATCAGACGGTTTCCTTCGTCTATTACATCCACAACCGTAGCTTTTAAAAGCCCCTCTCCAAACTCCAGCTCTGTCCCCAGCCTGGCTTTTCTGCCAGGCTTTACCAGGGTTTCCCAAATGTCATTTTCTCTGCGCTTTAATAAAAGCACTTCAATCTTTGCTCCTGTGTCTCTTTTCGTGCCAAAAAGCCTGGCCGGAATTACTTTTGTATCATTAATTACCAGACAATCTCCAGGTTTTAAATATTCTTTTATATCCCGAAAATGTTTGTGGGTTACCTCGCCGGTCTCTTTATTTAAAACAAGCAGTCTGGAGGCAGAGCGATCCTCCAGCGGATCCTGGGCGATGAGCTCCTGGGGTAAATCAAAATAAAAATCTTTTACATTCATCCTGTTGTCTCCTCCAGATAAAGTTATTCCGCAGGCGTTTCCACGACCGCTTCCGTCTGGGCAGACCCCCCGTTTGTTACAATGGATACACTGCTCTCTCCCTTACTCTCTTCCGGCTGTCCTGCGCCCGAATTCTTCTGAAGAACGCCGTAAACTCCTGCCAGATCCGGATCCGTCTCTAATGCCTGCCTCAGTTTTGCATATACCTGAGTTCTTAGAAGAATCAGCTCATCTGTTTTCTCGGCATCACTGAATTCCTGCAAAACTACCGGATCCTGAAGACTGCTGTCCACCATCTGCAAAGCGCCTTCCCCGTTGGTAATAATATATACCCGGAACAAGCCGGGGGCCGGTGTTTCTACATTTTTAAATTTCAGATCATAACTTACATAGGCCAGATAACTGCCTTCTACAGGGCCGGGTCTGGTATAGCAGACAATATTCTCATAGCCGTCGGTATAACGGGCGGTATAGCGGTAATCATCCCGCAGTTCTTCCATCCCTGCCGTATCCCCGCGGCCAAACAGGCGGTAAATTGTCTCCACATCCGCGCTCTGCTTTGCAGTAAAGTAGGTCTCTATCAGGGTGTTGACTTCCAGCACCTCATCCTTTGCAAAGGCTTGTCCCGCTCCATCTCCATCTGCTCCTGCCTCCATCTGTATTCCTGCTTCCCCGGAGGCGGCAGATGATTCTCCTTCTCCGTTCTCAATGGTTATTTCAATCGCCGGGGTGGTCTGGGACGGGTCTGCCACAGTCTGGTTTTCTCCTCCATTTTGACTTTTGGCCAGCCTTTCCGCTAATATAATTGCCAGTATCAGAACTACCACCAGCGCCGGAATTATCAGCAGTTTTAAGTATTTCTTCAGCTCCTCTTCTGTAAAAGAGGAATAGCCATATTTATTATCTCGTCTGCTCAAGTCTCTACCTCCTGCGTGTTTTATGGTCATATGGAGCTATTTTAACAAAAACAAATTAAAAAAGCAATAAAATTAGGGCTTGCAGTTCTGGAAAAAATATAGTACAATACAGGAGATGCGTCTGTAGCTCAGTGGATAGAGCAATGGCCTCCGGAGCCGTGTGCGTAGGTTCGATTCCTATCAGACGCATTATTCTTTTACTCTTTTATTCTCTATCTTTTACTTTCTTCCCCTCAGTGAGCAAGAGTATGATTTCATAATTTCTATCAGTTTTCTGTATTACACTTATCCCCTAGTATATCATGTTTTTCTTACGGGTCTGTTAGGTATTTTCTTAAATTTTTCGTAATAGTTCAGACAGAACCTTTATACGTTTCCATGCATGTCGGAACTGCTCTCATGCAGGTTCTACAAATATTCATTTCAAGGAGGTATACTGCCTATGGTATACAAAACATTTCTTAATCAGGTAACTGCAAACATTCAGGCAACCTTGGGGGAACACTGCCGTGTATCCCTGGAACGGGTCCGGAAAAACAATGGGCTTTTATTGGACGGCGTCTGCATTGAACAGCCGGGGGAACTGATTGCTCCTACTATTTATCTCAATTCCCATTACCAGGAATACAAAAAAGGCCGCTCTCTGGAAGAAATCTGCCATCTGGTTCTGGAAACCTACCGGACCCGGTGTACTTTTCCTGACCTGGATCCATCTATGTTTCAAGATTTTGGCTGCCTCAGGGATAAAGTAATTTACCGTCTGGTTAATGCCCGGTCTAACCAGGAACTTTTAGATGAAATCCCTTACATTCCCTTTTTGGATCTTGCTGTGATATTCTGCATTTATCTGGCAGAAAGCGAAACGGAGCAGATGACGGCCTTAATCCGCAATTCCCATTTAAAGCTCTGGGATATCGGACTTGAGGATCTGGAAGAATGTGGGAAGCAAAACACCCCAAAGCTTTTACCTTATACCGTAAAGAGCCTGTCCCAGGTCATAACGGAATTTTCTGTCGATTCCCGGGACTCCCCGTCTCAGTCTTCTGACTTATTTGACAGCAAAGAAGATTTTTACGAATTTCCCCTCTATGTGCTGACCAATAAACGGAATCTCTACGGCGCCGCCTGTATCCGCTATCCTGATGCAATAAAAAACTTCGCGGACAGCCGGAATTCAGATGTACTGATTCTGCCTTCCAGTATCCACGAAGTCCTTATTACCGCCGATACCCCGGAGGTAGATTATGACCTAATCAGTCAGATTGTTTATGATATCAATCAATCGGATGTGCCAATAGAAGATCGGCTGTCTAACCAGGTGTACCGCTATTGCCGTCAGGACGGCTCTTTTTCCATCGTTTCTCATTGTCCTGAATCAATCTGAAAATCGAATCCATAATAAAGATAGCAATGGCGATGGCCCCGGCAATTTGCAGGGTTTCGATAAAGTAAAAAGTCGCCAGGCTGCTTCCGCTTCGAATCACATAAAATACGCACCGGTAAATGGACGCCCCAGGGACCGCAGGAAGAATTCCCGCTACTAAAAATACGGTTACCGGAGCTTTAAATAGCCTTGCAAACATGTGACTAATGCAGGCAACCACCAGGGTGGAGGCAAAGGCTGCCATAATGTTGGATCCGGTCCACTGATCGGTCAGGAGATACACCAGCCAGGCAGCTCCGCCCACCACTCCTGCGTCCAGCAAATATCTTTTCGGCATCTCCAGGAGAAGTCCGAAGCACACCACCGCCAGAAAAGCGGATACCGTCTGGATTATTATCTGAATTCCCATATCACCCTCCTGTCAGATTGCTGAATAGGAACATGGCAGTACCAATACCCACTGCAACCGAAAGCGCCACTACCAGCGCCTCCATCATCCGATTGGTTCCGGATGCATAGTCTCCATTTAAAATATCCCGGATAGAGGTGGTAAATGTCACCCCCGGAACAAGCGGCATAATGGCTCCGGTAATCACCGCGTTTCTATCCATAGCCGGCATAATCCAGGTCTCAATCGCCATGGCCCCGGCCCCCACTGCAAAAGCTCCCAAAGCATTAATACAAAAATCGTTAAGGCGCGCTTTAGAAGTAAGAAGGCATACCATCGCCAGCAATACTCCTGCCAGTCCGGCCCCCAATCCTTCTCTCCAGGTTCCTCCCAGAAGCAGAGCAAAAAAAGCGGATACCCCAATATAACCTACCGCTCTGGTCCAGGAATGATATTGAATGTCCTGTTTTATCTCCTGAAGGCTTTTTTGAGCCTCTTGTAAGCTCATTTCACCGGCACAGAGCCTGCGTGAGACTTCATTTACCAGACACACCCGGTTTAAGTTGGTAGAGCGGTCTCGAATCCGGCGCATAATGGTAAGACTTTCGTCTCCGGGCCTGTCCAGAGTAACAATCAGGCTGGTTCCCAGAGCTACATTTTCGGATCTCCGGTCTGGCGCCAGGGAGAGGATCCGGCCTACCGTATCCTCCACCCGGTAAACTTCTGCTCCGCTGACCAACATAATCTCACCGGCAGCCGCCGCCGTTTCTACCAGCAATTTATCATTAACAGCGCCAGATTCTATTGTTTCTTTTAAATTTGTATTCATAACAGTATACTTCCTATCTGGTAAATCAAAGCTGCCGCCGCCCAGGCCATGGCAAATTGGAATATTGCCATTCCTGCCGCGCATATAATGGATCCCGTCTCTTTTCTCACAGTTCCTATGGCAGCAACACAGGGGGTATAAAAAAGGCAAAATATCAACATTCCATAAGCGTTGAGACAGCCAAAACCTTCTCCTGCCAAAGCCCCTGACAGCTCCGCCATTCCCCCAGGTGAATTCATATTTCCGATACCATACAATATGGACAAACTGGAAACCACCACCTCTTTAGCCGAAAGTCCAGAGAGCAGAGCCACGGTCATTCGCCAGTTTCCCAATCCGCAGGGGCGAAAAAAAGGCTCTGCCATTCGTCCTGCCATGGCGGCAAAACTGTCGGAAACATCTGTGACGAATCCGGTAACTCCTGTATTCAGCAGGAACCAAAGTACAATAGCAGCTATAAAAATTGTGGTTCCCGCTTTACATAAATAATCTTTTATCTTATCTCCCACATATATGGAAACGGTTTTCACACCCGGCATTCGGTACTGAGGAAGCTCTATCAGGAGAGGATTTTCCTTCTCTTTTTCTCCTCTATGTATCAAAAATGCCATCAGAATTCCCACCCCCAGGCCTGCCGCATACAGGGAACTCATTACCAGCAATTTCCTGTCCGGAAAAAAGATTTCAACAAACAGAACATACACCGGCAGCTTTGCCGAGCAGGACATAAAAGGCGTAATAAAAATCGTCCTCCTTCTGTCTCTGGCATCAGGAAGAATCCTGGCTGCCATTACTGCCGGAACTGTACAGCCAAATCCCAGAAGCAGGGGAAGGAAGGCCCTTCCGGAGAGTCCTGCCAGGCCCATAATTTCATTCATTAAATAAGCGGCCCGGGCCATATAGCCGCTGTCCTCCAAAATAGCCAAGGCTGTAAACAGAATCAGAATATTAGGAAGAAAGGTTAAAATACTTCCCACTCCCGCCACGATCCCGTCTACTGCCAGAGATATGGCCCAGCCGGCACAATGGCTGCTCTGCAAAAGGCCGAAAACTATCCGGGAAAATTTATCCAGTCCTGACTGAAAGTACCCTTTGAAAAAGTCTCCCACCGTAAAGGTAAGAAAAAATACCAACATCATAATTCCCAGAAATATAGGAATTCCCAAAACCCGGTGGGTCAGGTACTGATCAATGGCATCTGTGGCAGAACTTTCCCTTTCTCTGCTAATAAGACAGGTTTTTACGATTTTCTCAATGCAGGTATACAGGGCCTTTTCATCAAAAGACTTGCCCTCTGTCCTGTTTTCAAATACAGGCCTTTCATCAAAACCAGCTCTGCCCGCCCTTTGGGGGCTGCAAATGGCGGCATCTAAAAGGCTTTCCAGGCCCTTTCCTTTTCTGGCGGAAATCGGGACTACCGGGATATACCCCAGCATTTTTGAAAGGGACTTTTCATCAATCTCCATCCTCTGCGCTTTTACAATATCTATCATATTAAGCGCCAGAACCACCGGTCTTTTCTGCTCCAAAAGCTGCAGAGTAAGATAAAGACTCCGCTCCAGCAAAGAAGCGTCCACTATGTTGATCAGTACGTCTGCCTCCCCGCTCTCCACGTATTTTCTGGCTATCTGCTCTTCTATGGTGTAAGAATTTAAGCTGTAGGTTCCGGGAAGATCCACAATCCGAATCTTTAATCCCTCATACTTAAGCTCCCCTTCCATCCGCTCTACCGTAACGCCGGGCCAGTTGGCCGTCTTAAGCCGGGAACCGGTAAGAGCGTTAAACAATGTGGTCTTACCGCAATTAGGATTTCCCACCAGACCTATGGTGAGATCTGCCCTTTTTTCTCCTGTACAGCTTTGCCTATCTGCCATAGCTGCCGCCCTTTTTCTCTATTTCGGCTGAAAGAGAGTTACCTGGACAAAAAGGCGTTACCTCAATGCCTTTTCCTATCCCCCGGCCAACGGCCAGCCGGGCGCCTCTCACCTTGATGATCATGGATCCACAGCGTTTTTTATTTACCACCAAAACAGAAGTCTGAGGAGTCAGTCCCAGAACCTCCAGCCTCTTTGCCATTTGGCCGGAGAGCCGGATATTCTCTATCTGGTACTCTCTTCCCTTTTCGCACTGATATAGTTTCATTTTTTGTCCCCGCTCTGTACTATCAGAAATTATTTATTACATCTTATACAGAGTCAGGCGTCCTTATACTATTCCATGTCCAAAAGGGCTTTTTTTACTTCTATCATCCGGTCGCGCAGCCTGGCCGCTTCTTCGAAATTCAGTTCAGCCGCTGCCTGGTGCATCTTCTTTGTCAGCTCCTTTATCAGCTGATTCAGTTCTTTTTCATCCATGGACTCCGGTTCCTTCTTAAAGTCCTTGTCAGACAGATCCGCAGCCTTGGAAATGGCAATCAGGTCCCGTACTGCCTTTTGGATGGTGGTGGGAGTAATGCCGTTTTCTTCATTATACTTTTGCTGGATCCCCCGGCGGCGGTTGGTCTCATCAATGGCATTTCTCATAGAGTCCGTAATGGTATCCGCATACATGATAACGTGACCTTCGCTGTTTCGCGCCGCTCGTCCGATGGTCTGAATCAGTGAGGTCTCGGAACGCAAAAACCCTTCCTTGTCCGCATCCAAAATGGCCACCAGGGTAATCTCCGGAATATCCAGGCCTTCCCTCAGAAGGTTAATTCCCACCAGAACATCAAAAACATCCAGACGCATATCCCGGATAATTTCTGCCCGCTCCAGGGTATCAATGTCGGAATGGAGATATTTTACCCGGATCCCCACTTCCCTCATATAATCGGTTAAGTCCTCTGCCATCCGCTTGGTCAGGGTGGTGATCAGCACCTTGTGGTGGTTCTCCACCTCTTTATTCACCTCTGAAATCAAATCATCAATCTGGCCTTCTACCGGGCGCACGGAAATCTCCGGATCCAGCAATCCGGTAGGCCGGATAATCTGCTCCACCCGCATCAGCTCATGGTCATTTTCATAGACAGACGGGGTGGCAGACACAAACATCATCTGATTAATTTTACTCTCAAACTCAGTAAAATTCAAAGGTCGGTTGTCCAAAGCCGACGGCAGGCGGAATCCATAATCCACCAGAGTCCGCTTTCTGGACTGGTCTCCTGCGTACATTCCCCGGACCTGGGGCAGGGTAATATGAGACTCGTCCACAATAATCAGAAAATCATCTGGAAAATAATCGATTAGCGTCCAGGGCGGTTCCCCCTGGGCCGTCCCGGCCAGGTGTCTGGAGTAATTTTCAATACCAGAGCAAAATCCGGTCTCCCGCATCATCTCCACATCAAAGTTGGTCCGCTCTGATATTCTCTGAGCTTCTAATAGCTTGTCCTCGCTTTTGAAAAAGGTAACCCGCTCCTTCATTTCTTCCAGAATATGTTCTGTGGCAAGAAGCATCTTTTCTTTGGGCACCACATAGTGGGATGCAGGGAAAACAGCGATGTGGCCCAGTTGGGCCTTAATTTCCCCAGTCAGGGTGTCAATCTCCGTAATCCGTTCCACCTCATCCCCGAAAAACTCCACTCGGTATGCCTCATTGCCGGAATAAGCCGGAAAAATCTCCAGCGTATCCCCTCTGACCCGAAAAGTTCCCCGTTTAAAGTCCATGTCATTTCGGGCGTACTGGATGTCAATCAGCTTGTGAATCACCTCGTCCCGATCCTTTACCATGCCCGGGCGCAGGGAAACTACCATCTCCTTGTAATCGATAGGGCTTCCCAAACCATAAATGCAGGAGACGGAAGCTACAATGATTACATCCCGCCTCTCTGACAGGGCGGCTGTTGCAGAATGGCGCAGCTTGTCAATCTCATCGTTGATGGCAGAGTCCTTTTCGATATAGGTGTCGGTGGACGGGACGTAGGCTTCGGGTTGGTAGTAGTCGTAGTAGGACACAAAGTATTCTACCGCGTTACTCGGAAAATACTCTTTGAACTCACCATAGAGCTGGGCCGCTAATGTCTTATTGTGCGCTATTACCAAAGTCGGCTTGTTCAGCTGTGCAATCACATTGGCCATGGTAAAAGTCTTCCCGGAACCCGTAACCCCCAGTAAAGTCTGGAATTGGTTGCCTTCCTGAAACCCTTTGACCAGGGCTTCTATGGCCTGGGGCTGGTCGCCGGTGGGCTTGTATTCGCTGTGAAGTTCGAACATTTTTTGTGCAGTTTGCACAAATACCACCTCCAAAATTCATAGTAAAAAAAGACGCGTATCGGACAAAAATTCGTCGTGGAACATTTTATTTTCGTCGTGGCCTTTGCTCAAATTTTGGAAAAACAGGCCCACGACGAATTCCGTTCACAATTTGCTGTTTTTGCAACTCAGCACACCTCCGTAATTCCATACGGACGGGACAGCACTAAAAAGCTTTTTTATCTTACCACAAATCGTTAGATTTGTATAGATGCGAAATCGAACTTTTGTTCTTTTTGTCTTTTCCATCACACTGCATCCGGAAGAAATTCTGTTACGTCTACTACAATCTCCAGCAGTTCCTTTTTAAAGATTTCTGTTTCTTCCGGGTTTGGTAATACTTCTTTCATATACGCTTCTATTTCCGGCACTCCATCCGCTATGATGCCTCTATTATCCGCATAAACATCCATTGTTATGAGTTCTTTCGCATGTCCCATGAGCTTTGATACCGCCTTTGGATTAAATGATTCTTTCAGCAAAAGCGTACAGTAGGTGCTGCGCAGGTCATGCCAACGGATATCCGGTAAACCATTTTCGGCAAGAAGCTGCTTATAATATTTGCAGTGAAACCCTTTGCTCCTTGCCCTGCCAAGTGTAGAACAACAAATATAATCCAAATCCTGAAACTCCTCTTTTCTGCGATTTCTGTTTTTTTCATATATTCGCCGTTCCTTTAAGATCGCTTCAAAGACATAATCGGGGATCGGGATTTCCCTGTAACTGGATCTTGTTTTTAATCCAACTTCCTGTTTCGTAAAAGTTTTCGGGGCAAAGTCTTCTCTTACCGTGTTATGTATCCTCCCCAGCTGGCGTTCCACTTTTAACGTGTGGTTGATATAATCTACATCTGAATATTTTACGCCATTGATCTCGGATCTGCGGAGCCCCATAAGCACATTCAACAGCACCTGCATATGGATTGGGGTATCTTTGCTCTTTTCCAGCAAGACCTGGATCTGCTCCATGGTCAATGTTTTCTGTGTATCAATATTCCGGGTCCTAAATCTTGATTTCTGCTGCGGTTTTTCTGCTTTGGGAAGCCCTATCCCGTCTACTGGACTGTTTGGAATCACTTTGATTGTTACCGCATAACGAAAAGAGACATTCATGATTGTTTTTACCTGCTCTGCCACCGACCTTGAGTAGTCTGTCTTGGTATTAAACAATTTCTGAATGTCTCCACGGGTAACATCCATCATTTTCTTTTTACCCAGAATGGGAATAATGTGATTCTTTACTATTCCGCAATAATTATAATAGGTTTCATGGCTGTCCGTGCGTTTTTTAAGCTCTTCTTCAAGCCAGAAGAACATAAAATCGGCAACATTCACCTTTGCGTATACAACAAACGTACCGTTATATAGTTCTGCGATGGTCTTCTCTCTTGCCTTATTTGCTTCCCTCTCTGTTTTAAATCCCGACTTCTGCTGTGGCTTTTCACTTCCGTCCGGATATTTCAGAAATACCCTGTAGCCGAAACCGGAGCGCACAGGTATTACCTGTGCCACTCTCCAATCGACATAATTTTTTAAACTCAAATCTAACATGCAGAATCACTCCCTTCCGGAACAAATGTATGATTCATAAACGTAATGATCTGCTCATTCTCATCCATGACTTCACAATAATATTCAAAGGTTGTATTGACACTTGCATGCCCCAACAGGGCAGATATCTTAATCAATGGAACTTTCTGCTCTACCAATATTGTGGCATACATATGTCTCAGCCCATGGACTGTTATGTGGGGCAGGCCATTTCTGGAACATAATTTTGACAGGGCGCTGTTCATTGCAGCAGTTGAGTGGGGCAGGCCGTTTTCCTGGCACGAAATATAATCACGGTCAAAATATTGTTCACCGTACTGCAGCTTATTTGCATCAACCAAAGTTCTCCTTTTTTCGATTTCCTTCGCAACAGCCTCCGGTATCCGCAGCCGCCTGTAACTGTTATCCGTCTTTGGTGGTTTCTCTATGACTTCATACGTTTCAATTTTGCTTTCACCCTTTGGAATAACAGGATTGGACGTAATCTGCCTCTGAATGTAGATTGTCCTGTTTTCAGCATCAAAATCTCCAAACTTCAATCCTGATATCTCACCCTTTCTAAGCCCGCAGAACAGTCCGAGAAGAATCTCCAGATACCATCCACTATTGTAAGCAGCTTTCAAAAGTCTTTTCACATTTGCTTTGTTTAAAATAATGATTGTTGGCTTTTTTCTCGGATACGGCTTTGTCGCAGGTATCGGGTTCCTCTTGATATATTCCTGTATGACGGCCTCTTTCATTGCCATATTCAAAAATTCTCTGGACTTATTGCCAGCGGACTCACATGCTTTTGATACAACACTCAGCAGGGAATCAAAATACTCCTCATTGGCATATCTCAATTTTATATCCTGCTGCATATTCGGAAGAATCAAATCGTACAGCACATAAGCACCTACCATGCGGGTTGTATTCTCAATCCTCTGTGAAAATACATCCTCAAACCAATAAAGCAAATAATCTTTTAAGTCAACATCTGCATTAGGTTTTGCCGACATCTGATAAGCTCTGGATGCCTTCTTGAATTCTTCTTCATATTTGTAATAGCTTGTTTCCGCTTCCGCCTCACTCTGAAAGCCTCCACGCTTGCTGTACTTTACAGAACCATCCGCCTGCAGCAGTTTAACTCTGTGAAACCAGGAAGTTTCTTCATAAAAGACAGCGCCCTTTTTCTTTGTTGGCTGTTTCACTAAATCACCTCGCTCATAAACCGCCATTCAGCCATTCATCAAATCCTCGTTTTGGCACTCTGAAAAGCTTACCGATTTTAAGAACTTTGAACGGCGGGTTCTTCTGCTTATACACGTCTTCAAGGAAGGTATAGGACTTACTCTTACCTATTCCAAGCATGCGCTGAATATCGCCTGCCAAATATACCTGCTGATCAACTGCCACTTCATTATCTACATCTGCTGCCATTGTCTATCCCCTCTTTCTCTTTTCTTTGCATCTTTCCTTATCATAAAACGTTTTCTGCAGTTGAAGCGGTATCTGAATGGTATTTGATATAAAGCCTCTATATAAATCTTATACGCATTGAACATTCCGTTTTTCAACTGTAATTAACATATTTTTTCTACTTGAATTAAGGAAGCATAATTTGTACGCACCCAATCAGGTCACTTCCTGCGCCAATATCTTTGCCGCGTATTTCAGGTATTGCTATGCAATTTTTAAACAGAGGGCGGGCTCACGTATGGTCATCGCACACTATCCGTCTGTACCTGTATAACTCCTGAACGGTGCTGTAAAATTGTCAAGGTGCAATGGGCCTTCCATATTTCGGATGTAACCCATATGCTATATAAATACAGGAGACCCTCTCCTTTTTCTGCAAATAACCAAAATGATTTTTCATTTTTTACACCTTAATAATCTGGCACGAAATTGGCACAATTCCGCACAAAATTGGCACGGTTCTGCTCTTTCCCCGTAAAAAGGGATATGTTACACTAAATATGCTTAAAACTGCACCCAAAAGCAATCCGGGCTGGCATGGCACCTTTCCAGAGAGGTGCTTTTTTTGCGCCTCTTACCGTATGATCCGGCTTTTCCCCGCCTGCCAGCTCAAAGAAAGAAGACCGTGCCCGTCTCTGTGGCATGGTCTTTTCTTGCCTGGCATATCAAAAAACGCGCCAGTGACGCGTTTTCTGATACCACAACCAAATCTTATTTAAAGGAGGTCCACAAATTGAGACTGAAAAACAAACTGCAGACGCCTGCCCCGGCAGGTAAGAAGCCCCGCCGCAGGTTCTCCCCTGCAAAGGCAGCCTACTATGCCTTCCTGGGCTTTATGATGTTCTTAATGACTACCCAGCCGGTCTATGCCACAGATGTGTGGACGAAAGCCACGGAGATCATGAAGGACGTCTATAACCAGATCGTACTGATCTCCACTGTGGCTGCTATCGTCACCGCTTCAGTGGCCCTGCTGATGATGAACTTCTCCCGCTCCGGCCGCACGGTGGATGAAAGCCGCGCATGGCTGAAGCGCATCTGCATCACCTGGGCAATTTTAAACGGCCTGGGATTCATCATGGCCTACATCACCCCGTTCTTTGCGGATGGCAAGTGGAGTGGCTGATGCCGGAAAGGAGTGATCATTTATGGGTATTTTAGACGGCATTGTGGAATGGATCGCCGAGCAGGTGATGAACGCCCTTGACCTTGTGACCACCTCGGTCCTGGGGGCGCTGGGCTGTGACATGACCGTGTTCCTCCGATACTTCCCCGCCGCCGAGACCATGTATAAGGTCTTTGTGGCTCTGGCTATCGGCATCATCCTCTTAAACTGGGTATGGCAGCTGTTCAAAAACTTCGGCCTGGGGGCCGGCATTGAGGCGGAGGACCCGGTGCGCCTGAGCATCCGCTCCGTCCTTTTCATCCTGCTGGCCTATTTCTCGGACGGGATTGTGGATACTGTCTTGAAGATCGGTGGAACCCCCTATCACTGGATCATGGATTCCGACCTGCCCGCTTTAAGTTTCGCTGACTTTAATTCGGTGATGTTGGCTATCATCGGTGTCTGCGCCAACGGTGCGGTGGCTCTCATCGCACTGATTGTTGTGCTGGTACTGGCATGGAACTACCTGAAGCTCCTTTTGGAAGCGGCAGAGCGGTATGTCCTTTTGGGGGTACTGGTCTACACGGCGCCCGTGGCATTTTCCATGGGGGCATCCCAGTCCACCGGGGGCATTTTTAAGTCCTGGTGCCGGATGTTCGGCGGGCAGGTGTTCCTCCTGCTCATTAACGCCTGGTGCCTGCGGCTGTTCACAAGCATGGTCGGGGCGTTCATCGCAAACCCGCTCTCACTGTGAGAAAAATAGAAAGGAATGACAATAACCATGAAAAAATATAAAAAGGTACTTACTGCGGCCTTTCTGATGGCGCTCCTCCTCTGCCTGTCCTGCCAGACGGCCTTTGCCTTTTCGGAGAGTGACGCCCAGGCCCAGGTGGATGCGGCAGGCCGGGAGGCAGTATCGGGCAACGTCCTGGTCTGGTTCCTGTGCGCCATCGCATTCCTGAAAGTGTCGCAAAAAATTGACTCCTTCATGTCCAGCCTGGGCGTGAACGTGGGGCATACGGGCGGTTCCATGATCGCGGAGGCCCTGGTTGCCGCAAGGGGCGTGGGCGCTGTCCGCAACTTTTCCCGCCAGCACTTCGGCGGCGGCCACAGCAGCAGCTCTTCCCATGTAAACAACGGCTCCGGCTCACCCGGAAGCCCCGGCAGTCCGGGCGGGTTTATGGCAGGCGGCCTTGCGGGGGTAGTCAGCCGGCAGGTCACAAACAGCGCCATCCGCACAGCCACCTCCCACACGGAAACAAGCAGACAGGGCGGAAAGGCTCCCGGCGGCAGTATCGGCGGGTTTGCGTCCGCCGTATCCGCCGGCATCGGGGGGAACATGTATGCATCTTCCGTTGCAAAGGGCGGCGATTTTGCCAATAACGTTATCGGCACAGTAGCAGCCGGAACTATTTCCTCCATGGGCACCATGACCGGGGAAAAGGCTGCCCAGGCCCTCCACTCCTACATGGGATATGCCGCCCTGGAGGAAGGCGCGCAGCATGTGCCGTCCTTTACAGGCGTGGAGATCGGGGGCGGGCGCATCACCGGCACGGAGATCTCGGAGGAACACCCGGAGGGCATTTCCTTCGGCATGTACCATGCAGACCAGTACGCTGCGCCCGAGGGGGCTTATGCTACCGTGCAGGCCGTGGACGGCACCTCCTGGTACAAACAGTACGCACAGGACGCCGTGGAAAAATCCCCTTACATGGCGGCGGACGGCTCCATCGCCTATAAGGAATGCATTGTGAAAAAAATGCCCCCGGCGCCCAAAAGAAAGGACAGGTTATAAATGGAAGAAAGACAGAAGAACGGGCTGGAAGAAGCCCTTGAGACCGGCGCGTCTGCGGCACACCTTGCCAGGGGCGCCGTAAAAGCGGGAAAGGCGGTGTCCGGGGCCGCAAAGGGCGCCGCCGTGGGCGGGCCTTACGGCGCAGCTGCAGGGGCGTTATGGGAAGGCCGTAAATTTATTGGAAAGGTCCTGGCGGCAGCCGCTGTCCTGTTACTGCTCCCGGTGCTTTTTGTGCTGATGCTCCCCGGCCTGATCTTTGACGGCTTTTCCTCCGCCTTTTCCCCCGCTGACACGGAAAACCCCATCCTGAACAGTGAGGCCGCCGTTGTGGAGAATGCCAACACCATCACCTTCACCATCAGCAGCATCCTGGGGGAAGGCATGGAAGATGTCATGGAACGGATCGGGCGGGATTTTGCCGCCTCGGACGGGGATGAAATGGAGGTCATCAACCCCTATGAGACAAGCCCCGTATACAACGCCAACCTTTTTGTCTCTCAGTATTGTGCGGCAAAGGATAAGGAATTTTCGGATATCTCCATTGCGGACATGGCGGCTGTCATGCGCCGTGGGAAATCCCACCTTTACTCCTATAAGCGGACCGAGGAGATCCGTGAAAAGACGGTGGAGGACCCGGAAACCGGGGAAGAGACTACCGTATCCGAAAAATGGATGATCTATACCATTTCCTATAACGGGGAAGATTATTTTGCCGGCCAGGTATTCTCCCTCACGGAAGAACAGAGGGAGCTTGCCGCCGATTACGCACAGAACCTGAGCCTCTTCCTTGGCGATGGGCTGGTCCAGAACCTGGAAAACTGGGAAGGGAACAGCATCCCCTCCCTGGGTGATGTACGCTTTACGGATGGCGGCACGGAAGTTGTCTATTTCAACCAGCTGGATGAACGCTATGCGGGGAAGCCCTACGGCACCGACCATATCGGCGGTTACGGCTGCGGTCCTACTTCCATGGCAATGGTGGTGTCCTCCCTGGCCGGCGAGACTGTTGACCCGGAACGGATGGCACAGTGGGCTTATGAAAACGGCTACTGGTGCAAAGGAAGCGGCTCCTACCATGCGCTGATCCCCGGCGCCGCAGAAAACTGGGGGCTTGCCGTTTCCGGCTGTACCCCTTCGGAACCCCAGCGGCTGCTGGACGCACTGGCAGACGGGAAGCTGGTGGTGGCCATCATGTCAAAAGGACACTTCACGAGCGGCGGACACTTTATTGTGCTGCGGGGAGTGAAGGACGGGAAGATCCTGGTGGCGGACCCCGCCAGCTACAGACGGAGCGGACAGCTCTGGGATCTTTCCATCATACTGAACGAAGCCAGCAGACGTGCAGGCGCAGGCGGCCCTTTCTGGATTATCGGCTGAATGCCCTGCCACAGTCCGGCCATGAACCCTGTTTACAGATGTTCCGATCTGATTTTACCATGGCCGGAACTGACACACTGCGAAAGAGAGGTATTACCAAATGAATCATCAGAATGACCACGATACCTATATCATCCCGCCGAACTTTGTGGACACAGGCACGTTTTTCGGCGGCATGTTCCGGGCAAGGAACGTGATCGAGGCCGGCATCCTGGCCGCCGTGACCGGGCTGCCGGTGTTCCTGTTCCTGCCCTTTAGTCTGACCGCACGGATCATCGTGCTGTGCCTGACTACCCTGCCCCTTGTCCTGTTTGCCCTGATCGGCATATCGGGGGAAAGCCTGTCGTCCTTCCTTGTCATCTTCTTAAAATACATGAAGAACCGCCGTATCGTGGGCGGCGGTGAAAGCCAGGAAACAATGCGGGCGGCCACATCCGCAAAAAAGGGCAGGAAAAGCGGCAAAAAGAAAAGCCCTGTTCCCAGCGGGAATGCGGCATCCACCGGCACCATCCAGGAGATGAAAGCGGACAGAAAGAACCATAAATCCGGAAAAAACGAAAAGATCGGCGGCATATCCGGCTGGCGGCGCAGGGGGGAGGAGGATTTCCCCGCAGAGTTTGACCAGGTAAAAGGATATGAGATCCGCCAGAAGCTCCGCCCCAGCCAGGCACAGAAAGAACAGCAGGCCGGAACGCAGCGAAAAAAATCCGCAGGGGGAAAGAAACGGGGCCCACAACAGGATTCCAGAAAAAAGGCTGCCGGAAGACCGGGAAGGCCGGACCGCAGAAACAGCAGGCAGAAAAATGGCCGTTCCCCCAGAAAGCCGCTGCACACGCCGGAACCGCAGTTTACCCACTTAAACCCGGTGGCGGACTACCTGCCCATCAGCAGGATAGAAAACGGCGTCATCTACACGAAAGACCACCGGTATGTGAAGGTGGTGGAGGTGATCCCCATCAACTTCCTGCTCCGTAGCGCCAGGGAACAGAGGAGCATCATCTATTCCTTTGTTTCCTATTTAAAGATAAGCCCGGTAAAGCTCCAGTTCAAGGTGCTGACACGCCGCGCGGATATCGGGCGCCACATGGAGACGGTGCGCCGGGAGATGGCCCAGGAGACCAACGGACAGTGCCGGCTCATGCAGGAGGATTACCTGCAGTTCATCCAGCAGATCTGTTCCCGCGAGGCTGTCACGCGCCGTT
>ERZ808046.55-NODE-55-length-154154-cov-15.440507_pt1 | contig 154154 bp, 151 predicted proteins | sample MGYA00380196_ERZ808046 | MGnify/ENA primary metagenome ERZ808046 (study PRJEB31490, sample SAMN06133421) | mouse gut metagenome | isolation source: Z6_2 | host: mice | place: China: Chengdu | collected 2015-05 ...
CGCCAACGGCTCCAACGTAGGCGCGGGGCATTTGACCCGATGGCTGTGCGCGGCGGCGGCGGAGCTGACTGTCCGAGGCCGGTCCTTCGGTCCCACTAAATAAATGGCAAAACGGAGGCTTTTATGACCGAGATCATTGGCGTGCGCTTCAAAAGCGGCGGAAAACAATATTACTTTGACCCCTGCGGCGTCCAGGTGGAGTCCGGCCAGGGGGTAATTATCGAGACCTCCAAGGGCATTGAGTACGGCGAGTGCACCCAGGGCAACACGCTGGTGGAGGACGACGCTGTCGTCCAGCCCCTGCGTCCCATGGTCCGCATCGCCACCGAGCGGGACCTGGAGACTGTCCGGCGCAACCGGGAAAAGGAGGCCAAAGCCTTCGGCATCTGCCCATACAATGCCTTTGTCTTCACTTCCAAGGTCGCCTTAAATTCTTTCTCATGTGCCTTTTCCACATTCGGATACATCTCAAGCGTTGTTCCGATGCCGCCCGTATTCATATTGATCTCGTTAAACAATTCTGCATACTCATAATTCTCAGTATCGATCAATCCAAGCACATTTTGCAAAATCCCCACATACGGAAGCTTCTCTTCTGGTACTTCGGATAAATCAAACATCACTTCCAGGTATCCGATGCCATTCGTCTCAATTTCATGGTGTACGATCAACGTGTCATCCACATACACCTCTGTATTATAGATCGGTGCAATTTTATGGGAAATATCTTCTCTTTTCAACACCGGAATCTTTTCCAGATCCTCTGGCGCAGACGGTTCTTCCTGATATGCCGCAAGCTTTTTCGTATCTAAGACCAGCTTCTCGATCTCCTCCTCGCTAAGACTTGCTTTATACGCAGCAAGCTTATCTGATTGACTCCACAATTGGAAATATGTTATCTCTTTATCACCGCTAATCATTGCAACCTGATTTGAACCTTTATATGACTCTAATACCTCTAAAATATTCATTTTACGCCTCTTCAATCTTAAAATTTTTACAACTGAAACTAAATCTATATGGGATTTCGAATTGCCCGGTATCGTTCGGAACACCATCTCTCAGACAGAAATATGCCAAAAATGAAGCCGCTCCTCCCAAAACAGCATCTTTTGTTTTCTTCTTTATCTTTTGTCGTTTAGTTTTCATACATTTATTTTCCTCTTATAAAACCGACCATAATTGTATTGATAAGTTTTTTCTTAACGTCATATCTCTTTATCACGAGCATTTTACCCATAGCCAGGAAAAATATAATTTCAGATCCTCAAATTTGAATACATCTTGAAAATATTTTTATTCAAAAAATAATAAACATCTTTATAGCATCGATATTTCAAATAATCATACGCAACAATTTTATTACCATACGAAAAGAATATAAGAATGGCAATTTGACCAAATATGTAAGATACGAAACTCTTGATAATCCAATATCTTTCGCTCTTTGTTCCAGATTTTTTCCCAAATACCGTGCCGTATTATTATATTCTCTAAAAAAAGTTACTGCTTCATAACACCGGCATTGTCTTAAACTACATTCTACTTGATAACAATAACCTCGATAATTCTCTTTATGACCTTCAAACCTATTAGCTCCTGAACAAGTAAGACCATCTGGACGATATTCACATATATAAACAGGTACATTATACCATCTAATTTTATATCCTTCTTTCGCCAAGGTATTCCAGCAAACACTTTCTGTTATAAAATATTCTTTATCAAATTCTGGAAACGGATGTGTTCTTAATAACTCTGTTTTATAAATTTCCGCTTTATCACCCAAAAGTTTGAATAAATAGCGATCTGTATTTTTAACATCAATAAAGGAAATTTTTCTAAACAATATTCTATTCGGAAATTCTCCTACAACATTTCCATCAGGATATTGACGAAGCCCTGATACTCCTGCAAGATTTAAATTCTCATCGCTATCATTTATCCATTTTTTTATTATTTTAATACTATAGGAGAAAAGATAATCATCGCTATCTACAATAAAAAAGTATTTTCCGCGTGCAATTTTTACACCTTTATTTATAGCTCTATGTTTTCCTCCATGAGGTTGTTTTATATACGTTATCGCAAATCCTGGATCTTCATCCTTAATACTATCAAATAAAGCTTTTGTTTCATCTATGGAATCATCATCAATTACTATCCATTCAAAATCTTTACATTCCTGATTCATTAATGAATAATATAATTTTTTAATTAAATTTGCTCTATTATATGTTGATGTAAATACTGTAATCAAGGGCATTATACTTTTTCCTTTCGTACTTTCCCAAAAAAATTTATTCCCATAAGTTTCTGTGAAATCATCAAATACATAAAGATTAATATAAATATGTACACTACTAGCGGTATTATTGAAGTTACATACTTATACATTAGCAAAGAAATAATAACTACTATGCTTGTGAAATAACAAGAAATATTAATAGAAATATTAAAATTTTGTTTTAAGAAAAACAATCTAATAGCCATAAGCAAAATAAAAGAAAATGAAAGAATAAATACAATTCCTTGTATCCCCACAATTACTGCGCTAATTTTAGATAGCGAAATATTAACAAATGCAGCACAAACTGTACTAATTAGTATATAAGATGTCTTTCTTTCAGTCATAAATATTGTTCCAAGAAAACCAGCAATCGCATTTGATGAAACTCCTATCATCAAAATTGGAATAATCTCTGATGCTCTGCTATATTCAGAACCAATCATAAATGGAAATAATAATTTGACACCTATACATAATATTGCACAACCATACACTACTGTTACAAACAGAAGTTCAATACTTTTTTTATACAAAATTTTTCTGTTTGTATCATTTGCCATCATATATGCTGTCTCATTCCATGCAAACTGAAACACATTTACTGTAATAACTACTATATTTGCCAAACTACTTGCAATTGCATAAATTCCATTCTCATAAGCACCAAGGCATTGATTAATTACTAATTTTGTAAATCCATTCAATAACCAATATGAGATTGTAGCTATACAAAGAGGAATCGAAAATTTCATCATCTTTCTTAGTGCTTTTATATTTGGTCTATGTTTAAAAAATCTTTTTCGAATTTTTATTGACATTTCAATAATTAATATTTGAATTATGCACCCGCATATTTGAGATAAATAAAGAGATACTACTCCATAATCCAAATAAATAATAAATACTATATTACATAATGCCGTTACCAAAGTATTGGCTGTTCCAGAAAAGACAAACAATTTGTTTCTTAAAAACACTCTAGCTATAAATGAATAGACATATTGCAAGCCATAAATAAGTCCAAATATAAGTGCAAAAATATAATAATCGAATTTTAATATACAAAAAGCAAAATAAAAGGCAACTAGATATAAAAAAATACCAATCAAATAGAAATATAATGTATCACATACAACGTCATACTTTTCATTATCTTCCTTGCATTCAAACGAAAATCGAAACATACCATCCCAAATTTGAAAAAAGGCAACAGAAACAAAAAGTGTAATAATTGTAATAACTAAATCATAATTTCCGTATTCAGATGGCGTTAATTTATTTGTATAAATAGGAATTAAAACAAAAGTGATAAGTTTAGAAAGTATATTCCCAATAAAATATGTCAATGCTGTTTGTAAAAAGCGCTTTAAACGGTTCATAAAATCATCCTAAATATTTTTACTTGTAATCACTTCTTTAATAGGCGTCTGTAGAAATTCTATTTTATCAACCACCTTTTCATATGGCCAATTCCACCATTCCATTTTTTCTAATAATTCAATACTTTTTTTATCAGTTCTATATCTTATATGTTTTGCTGGAACACCGCCTACCACTTCATAAGGCTCAACATTTCTAGTCACAACTGCACCTGCACCGATTACAGCACCGTTACCAATTGTTACCCCTTCCAATATTATACTGTTTAAACTAATTAATACGTCATTTCCTATATATACAGGTTTCCTTTTTTGTTTTTCACAATTGAATCTATATGCTATAGGATGAGTTGTAATAATATCAATATCATGTTCAAATGGACAAATATAAACCCCTGATGAAATAGAACAATATTTTCCAATCACACAATTTTCTATAGAAGAATTTTTATTAACATAACTATGATCTCCTATACATACATCTGATTCTATTATAGTATTTTTGTCAATTAGTACTTTTTCCCCATATTCAGCAGATATAGATGCATAATAACTTTTTATATTTGTATTATGTCTCATATTATAGAACAGCAAATACAACAGCTTAAATATTTTATGCAACATTAAATTCTCCTCACATTCATTTTTGGTCTCGTATATGTGTCCATATCACAAATTTTGATACTATACAAATCATAACCGTTCCAAATACTGAATAAAGACTGAATATACCTCCGATAAAACCATCGAAATTCCCCCTAGGTGCCAAAATAACATAGTATATCATTGCAATCAATATTCCATCTCCCAAATAATTTTCAAATTGAATATTGTTTATTTTTTTTAGAATATAACCATAAAAAAAACTTCCTATCATTACACCTATCATTCCAAAATCATGATATAATTCTGCAATATAGCATGAACCTACACCATGCCCTTGAAGATACATCTCACCATACTCATAATACGATAATCTATGAGCTAACGAATGTCCATATAGTGCATGTTCTACAGAATTCCCTGAATATACCTTTATATCAAAAATATTTCTAACAATCGCATTTTCAAATAATACACTTCTTAAATTATCAAAAGCTGTAAAATGAAGATCTTCTATTTCATCTTTATAATAAAATATTCTCTTAATTACATTTATACTTCCGCCCTGTTGATCAAGAAACGCAATTATAGATTTTCCCCCGCCTTCAAATTTAAATTCCCCACCAACCCGAATAGAATCAAGCGCTAATAAGAAAATAATTAAAAACGGAACCATTACTAAAATTGCAATAATATATTTTTTTGTTATCCATCCACCTTCAATACGATTTCTTATACACATATATATGATTACTGTCATACTTATGGCTATAAAAGTATATCTATGCCCTGTAAGCATCGTTAATACCCCATAAATTTCATAAAAAAACAGTGCACATAGTGCAGATTTTTTTGTAGGATTGGTCGCTAAATAGAGACATAGTGCTATACTTGAAAAAGCTGTCATATAGGAAAACAAAGGTGATATACTTTTATTTTCGCTCATGTATGAAACAAGATATCCACCATTTTTAATATATATAGCTTGAATCATTGTAGAAATTATTGAAACTATATAACAAATATAAAAAGTAATTTTACATATTTTGGAATAAACCTTATGTACATCTGAATTATTAGTGTTTATATCCCTCAATCTATTCCTTTTTACTAATAACATCGAAAATTGATATCGACATCCTGAGTAAATATATCCAATCAAAATAAATACAAGACTAACTATTAACAAAAAAAACGTAAACCTATTGTAAGGTTCCAAATATGTATAATATCTTTCCAATCCAAAATATACAAAACATATTTCTCGTCCTATTAAAAAAACAAAAAAAGATGATAAGTAAAAAAAGAGTACAATATGATTATAAATATCTGTAAAAGCATATATCATCATCATTATCCACACAACAAATACGCCTATCAATAATTTATCACTTTTTACTACTATCGATACAATTAATATTACTATTGAAAAAAATAGAATCAATAATTCTTTTAACCCTATTTCTATCTTATTTTTACCCATATTCTCACCTATATATATTGGTACTCTTTTATATTATTTATATTTTTTCGAATAATTCTACCCATTTTTTCATTACGTTTTCTTTATCATATCGATGCAAATTAATCCTGGCGTTTGACGCATAGTACTTCCTTAATTCCTTATTATCCATTAAATATCCCAAAACTTCTGCCATTTTTTCAACATCATATGATTGAACAATAATTCCATTTACACCATTTTCTACAATTTCAGATGGACCAGTTGGACAATTAAAACTTACTACTGGAAGACCCGCGCTTTGAGCTTCCAACAAAACCATTGGCAAGCCTTCATACAAGGATGTCATAACAAAAATAGAATAATTGTTGTATATATCTAACACATCTTTTACATTTCCTTTAAGTTTAATAAAATTATTTAGGTTTTTTTGATCTACTTGTTTTTGAATTTCTTCATGTAAAGAACCTTCTCCATAAATATCCCATTTCCAATCAGGGAATTTTAAATATACTTTTTTTGCAACTTCAATTAAATAATTATAACCCTTTACTTTTTCAAGACGACCTACTGATATTATCTTTTTTGACTGAATATTATATTCTTTGTTTTCTCTTGTATTCGATACAAACCAATTTGGTATAGTACATACTTTTCGTTCTGAAATTTTATACTTTCTTATAAAATTATTTTTATCCTGATTCGTAAGAGTAACTATCGCATCTGAAAACTTTGCTCCAATTAACTGTCTGAACTCATGTTTTTTACCATATGTTTTATTCTCTAGATTCGAATGTTCCGCATATATAACTTGTACATTTGTTTTCGCAGTTGCAAAATTTGCAACCGTTACGACTCCTGCCGTAATTGAAACTAATACATTTATTTTATTTTTCTGAATATATCTTCGCAATTTGCATGAAAGACTTAATAAATTCAAAGAAATAGAAACAGTCTTCCTAAACAAAACAAATGTATTAAAAGGATATATATTTTCAAATATATTTCTTTCATCAAAAAAAGAAATTAAATGTGTTTCATATAAATCAGAAAATTCTGTTGCCAGATTTAATGCAACTCGTTCTGCACCTCCTGTTAGACTTATATCATATACTAACAGTGCTATATTTATATTCTTCATAATATACTCTCACTAACTAAATGTAATTTATAACTCTATATATTCGTTCACAATTATTCGTATCATATAGTCTAAAATACTCTTTATGTGCTTGCAGATATGCATTAGTAACTGAAAAATCTTTCTTGATATATTTTTCTATTAGATTAAAAATTTCTTCTTGCCTTGTCTCTCTGTCACCAAAAGGATTTTTTTGATAACTAAAATATCCTTCACCATATTGTCCTTTTCTAAAGTTCTTATAATCAAATTGGTAAAAAATTACTGGTTTTTTCATATATACAAAATCAAAAAAAACACTGGAGTAATCAGTAATCATAAGCGAAGCTTTTTTTAAAAGTTCCTGTATATCCCAATCTTTACTGCCGACAATTGTCATATATTTCTTACATTCCGGAAAATACTCCATGTATTTCTGCATATTACGATGAGGGAAAAAAACAAATCGAACACTATACTTTTCTGCCAAAATTTCTAATTTTTCATCTTTTAAGAAAGAATTCCAATGCCTGAAATAATTTGTTTCTGGAATCTCCTTTGTTCCTTCATATTCAATTAACCGATCGTCCTCATCGGCAATCCACTCTCTCCACGTAGGCATAATTAAAATCAATTTCTGATCTCTTTGAAAATTATGTAGACCATCAAATCGACAAAATCCTGTATAGTAGACTTTTTTGGGGGGATATCCGAATTTATCTAATATGTATTGATATTCTGGATATGCTCCGCAAATAAAGCCAGTCATCTTTGTAGCACTATAATATAACCACCTAGAATCATTAATTGTTATCCCATGCTGTAGAAAAATTCTTTTGTCATGAAGTAACCCATATACTTCCAGAAAATAAAAAATAGCTGCATTGGGATTCCCTGCCTTTTGACTACTGATTTTCTTCGAAGAAGCTAAATAAAGAATCCAGTGCGCCAATGAGCCATATTCTACAGTTCTCCCAAGTTTTGCTACTTTTTGATAATCCACCGATTTCTTTTTAATTGCATATACACAACTCTGTTCTGGATGTTTCTCTCGAAGATATTTGAAAAACCAGTAACCATTATCTCTAGCTTCCATTGCGTCTTCACATACAATCCACAGATTCTTATTAAAACACCGATAAAATAATGCTGGCAGAATAGATGCCAACAATTTCCAGATCTGGAAAATATCATTCAACTTTACTCTTTTTAGTTTCTGCCAAAAATTCCTCATAGCGAATTATTCCTAAGCACTCCTAATATAGTTCCAACTCCATAATTAATATGTATAAGCAAAAATAAAATCGGCATTAGAGGACTATAAACGGTAAATCCCTCATTTATACCACTGATTATAGTATTAAAAACCGCAAACAATCCATATAATAACCACATTATTGTTCCTAACTGCCATACACCAATCTTTTCCAAAATCCCTGTCAATATAATTCCGCATACAAATGCCATCGGCACTAAATGATATAAGGAGATGCAGCCTGGACATACTTTCAATGTAATTCCAATCCAATAGCCATTCCCAAACTTCTGCTTTAACATATGTTGCAGGCTACTGCGTGCATACTGATACGAAACAATCTCTGGATCATAACATAGTTTATATCCTGCTTTCCTGATTCTATAGTGCATCTCATTATCTTCTGTTCTTATCAGACTTTCATTAAAGAGACCTACTTTTTGAAAAACTTCTTTCTTATAGGATGCATGAAACATTGTTTTTACATATGATCTCTCTTTTCCTCTCCGGCTTTTGTTGATACTACTTCCAAAAGCTGAATTTTCTGCGGCAAGAAGCAACTTACCATAAGCCGAGTTCCGTTCGATAATACACCGTCTAATTCCACCTACAATATCCTCGCCCTCAGATATGTCTTTTACAACAAGTGCCGAAAATTCTTTTGGAAGTACTGCATGTGCATCAATTCGAGAAATCACGTCACCTGTCGCATGAGTAATCGCTACATTCCATCCAGCAGCCTGAATCTTCTTTGGATTATCCAATACTTGAATTGAGTAGAAATCTTTGTTATCTTCTGAAAATTTCTTCATCAATTTCTTTGTTTTATCAACCGACATTCCATCAACCAATACTACTTCAATAAAGTGATGTGGATAAGTCTGCTTTCTTATATTTTCCAGAAGACCAGGAAGAAACTGTTCTTCATTATGCGCAATCACACAGATTGATAGCTTAATCATTTTGGTGCTCCCACTGCCAATACAGTTTTGATCATTATACATATCTCCCTAAATATTCCAAATTCTTCTATAGCTTTCAAATTCCATTTCATTTTCCTCGGCAATACTTCCTTTACATATACTTCATCCGCATTCTCGGTATTTTGCAATAACTCATCTTCATCCTTATACTTAATACTAGCTTCCGAAGTAACCCCCGCCAACAAAAGTAACGTTGCTTTCATCTCATCTGTATAAGTTGCAACATACTTTCCAACTTCAGGTCTTGTCCCTACAAAACTCATGTCTCCAATGAATATATTAAATAGTTGTGGTATTTCATCAATTCTTAATTTCCGAATTTTTTCTCCTGCTTTTGTAATTCTTGTATCATTTCTTAATGTAATCAGAGTACCTCTTTGATCTGCATTATCTACCATAGTTCTAAATTTAAATATCTGAAATTTTCTTCCATATTGAGTTATTCTTTCCTGCTTATAAAAAACTGGACCGCTACTGTCCAATCTAATCCATATTGCTATACCTAAAAATACTGGTAATAACAGCAAAATCAGAACAAAAGACATTATCACATCAAAAATACGTTTTACTTTTAGTTGAAATCGCCTTTTGTTTAATATATCGTAATACTCTTTTACTTTTTCATTTTTCATAAATTCTGGAACATCTTCCCACTGCCTTAAAACTGTATTGTTTCTTTGCCTTCTCATAAATTATCCTATCGCTATAGCCGTATGACACCCTCATAAATATTCGCCTTAATCTACACAACTATATTTTTATATTTCATTGAAACTTCCGTCATTGTCCTAACAATATATTCCACATCTCCATTTTCCAGACAAGTATGCAGCGGCAGCGTGATCTCATTCTCATATTGCCGAAAAGCATTCGGATAATCCTTGATATCGAATCCCATCTTCTTATAAGCCGTCATCATCGGCAGCGGTTTATAATGCACATTCGACGCCACACCCTGCCCGGCAAGTTCACGGATCATATGGTTTCTTTCCTCTTCCGATATTCCTGGAATCCGTATCAAATACAGATGTCCGCATGATGCCTGTCCGTTTTCAAAATGCTCCAACACCTGCACTCCCAACGGCCGAAACGCCGAATCATACCGCCCGATAATCTGCTTCCTCTTCGCCAATATCTCCGGATACCTCTGCATCTGCCTCAGCCCGATCGCCGCCATGATATCCGTCATATTCCACTTATAAGCCGGTTCCACGATATCATATTCCCAGGCTCCAAGCTTTGTCTTCGCCAACGCGTCCTTTGACTGTCCATGAAGCGACATCAGCATAAACTCCCGATAGATCCAGTCATCATCCACTCCATCAATGGTTCTCCATGTGATCGCCCCGCCCTCGGCAGTCGTAAGATTCTTTACCGCATGAAAAGAAAAGCTGGTAAAATCTGCGATATTCCCGCACATTTCCCACTCTCCGTTAATCTTCCTCTTCGAGCCGAACGCATGCGCACTATCCGCGGCTACAACGACCCGTCCGATCGCTTTCTGAATCTCATTTCCCGGACGGAACAACGTCCTCTTTCTCTCCACGATCTCGAAGATCCTCTGATAATCACAGATCACCCCTCCAAGATCCACCGGAATGATCACCTTCGTCTTCTCCGTGATCGCCTGTTCCAGCGCGTCATAGTCCATCTCATAGCTGCCGCGCGCCACATCTACCAACACAAGCCTTGCCCCCACATGACATACCGGGCTTGCCGATGCCGTATATGTATAGGCGGATGTGATAACTTCATCCCCTTCGCCCACACCTAAGAACCTTAAGACCGCCTCCATACATGCCGTAGCCGAATTCAGCGCCGCCGCCCGCTTCGTCCCGCAATACGCGGCGATCTTCCTTTCAAATTCCTTCGTCCTGGGTCCGGTGGTGATCCATCCGCTTTTGAGCGTCCGTATCACTTCCGCTATCTCTAGATCTGTAATATCCGGCGGCGAAAACGGAATCTCTCTTTTCTCCATATCACGCTTCCCTCCTATATATTTCCAACTGTACGGTTGCCGCCTACGGCTATCCCGCCATGGTCTCTCTCTTCTTCCCCATCATCTCAATCCCCAGGTGTATCACCGTCTTCCGGTTCATAAATTCAACCTCAACCTTCGCGATCCGCCTGTGAAGATCGATCTTCCTGATATATCCTTCCATGCTTTTAAGCGGTCCGGACAGTATGGTGATCACATCATCCTCCGATACTGACACCTGGGACAGCCCCACTTCCATTCCATCCCCCGCCGTCTGCATGATCCGCGTCAGCCATTCTACTTCCTCCTTGGAAAGCGGAATGAACTGCTCAGCATCCTTCCCCAGCATTCTTGTAAATGCAGGCACATGCTTAAGCTCCTGATACAACTCCTTGACGGAATCGCTCACAACAAATACATACCCGGGGAGCAGCTTCTCATGCAGCTCTCTCCACTCTCCCCGCAGCTTCTTTTTCATATGACGCATCGGGTGAAAACAGCGGTCATACAGTCTCCTGTCAACCACCACATTGATCTGTTCCTCCGCCCGTTCTTCCATCCCCGACGCAACCTGTATCACATAATACACAGCCATCCTCCAACTTTACCTGCATATCCGCGCATAAAGAAAAGCATTCCCCCTTAAAAGAGCATGCTTCGCCATCCGTGCCCATGGGAAACGCCCCACTGCCACAGTGCCGTCTGGTACTTTCATTCATTTCCCAGACGCCGGATATGTCATACTTTCCTCAAACCCTCGTGCCCATGCTGCGAGAATTTCTTAATAGTAATCCTAAGTCTTCGATACGATCTCCAATCCTACCTGCACACGCCGCCTCTCTCCAAGCATTGGCAACTCTAAAAATGCTCGACGCTTATGGCGATCGATCTTACATATATATCTTTCTTTTCCTACCAGGGGACCGGAATAAATCTTTACTTTTGACCGTTCGATCACACCCTCTGACATTTCTATAGTCTGTTCTTTTCCGCCAAAAGTCTTCAGAAATTCCACTTCCGAATCCGATAGCGGGACTGCTTTATCCGCCGTTTCCAGAAGCTTCGTCTTCCCCTTGATACGGACCAGCTCATCGCTCAATCTGTCAGCCTCATCCGTGACCATAAAAACATATCCCGGGAATAAAGGCTTCTCCTGTATAACCCACTCTCCCCGGATATGCTTCTTCTCTTCATAGTAGAAAACATAACAATTCTTGACCAGATCAGAAGACAGCTTCTCCTGGCATTGCCGCCGGACACTCTCTTCCTCACCCTGTCGGACCTGTACAACACACCACATACCTGTGCCCCTTATCCTTCCGGCTTCTTGTTGACTGCCTACAATTTTACTTTTAATTGCTTTTCAAAAATGTAATGAAGTACTATACTTCATTACAAAATGATAATCGGCCCCTATCTTATAAGGAGCCGGTTTTTTTGACCAGAATTTTGACGGCGCATAATTCAATTTCTCAGCAGCAAAATGACATAACTTCTGAAGCGCCCGATAGCCATCTTCTTTTTTCAAGCTTTGATATGTCAGATCGTCTAATAATGAATTCCTCGGAATTTTGACCAGAATTTTGACGGCGATGAATTGAAAATCTCTTTAAATTTTTTGTTTTGGTTGGACATGCAATGACTCTATCCCCAATTTGTACATTTTTTAGATCAAAAACTTCCAGAAATGCCATTAGAAACCTTCGCATAATTTCCCAAAATGTTGACAAATGCTTTTTTGCATGGTAATATAACGTAGAAAAACGAATTTCAGACATATTTTTCTTATAAAAAAATGTAATGAAGTATAGTACTTCATTACTTTGTTAAGCTATTAGAATTTTCTATATCAACTTTCAGTTTAAAGACCAGAAGTCTGCACTCAGCCCCCTGGTCTTCCCTTATCATTCATTTGCTCCTTTTTCAGAGCATCCACCCTTCAGCCGCATCTACCAGCGCGCTTTGGTAACTGATCTTCCCGACCGACTCCTCAGCCACGACATCCCGCCGTCCAACCTCCGAATCGTTCAGATAATATATCGCCTCCCCGATCTTATCTCCCTTTTTAACAGGCGCCTCCAGCTTCTTCTTCATAACTACCTTCCGCTTCATCCCTTTCAGATCCGCCCCTGTGGTGTCGATATATGTAAATGGCTCCTTCTGCGCCGCTTCGACATTTCCCTTCACGCCTCTTGCGATCTTCACAGGTTTTATCGGCTTTACAGCATCCTCCTGATACTTATTACATTTCCCGAATCCATAATTACAGAGAGCAATCGCATCCCGGACACGCGCCTTGCTGTCTTCCGCTGCCATGATGACCGCGATCAGCTCTGTATCATCCTTCTTCGCCGTTGCCGATACACAGAACTTCGCCTTGCTGGTTGATCCTGTCTTAAGCCCTGTCGCATATTCATACTGCCGGATCAGTTTATTCGTGTTAGTTAAACCGAACTCCGACGTTCCCTTCTTGGTCGTATGGGTGATATTTTCCATCCAGATCGTACAGTAATCATGGATCTGCGGATACTTGGTGATCAGCTCCCTCGACATCAGCGCAATATCCCTCGCCGTAGTCAGATGGCCGTCCGCATCCAGCCCGTTACAGTTTATAAATTGCGTATTGGCCATTCCAAGCCCCTGCGCCCTCTGGTTCATCTGCGCCACAAACTCTTCCTCATTGCCGCAGATATGTTCTGCCATTGCCACACATGCGTCGTTTCTAAAAAGAAGACTTCTCAATTATTCTAACAGTACCGCGTAACCGCTTCCTGTATCATCCTTTTGCATTTCTCGATCTGCAAAAGATCTTCCTCGGTTACTGACGGCAGCGGCTTACGCACTCCGCCGAATTCCAGCCCTTGATCCTTTAAGATTTCCTTCATGACCGCATAGAGGTTCCCATGGCAGGCGCACATTGCATAGATGATCCTGTCCGCCTCGTACTGGATCTCTCTCGCCCTGCCGATCTCACCGGCATCCGCAAGCTCCTTGATCTTCAGATAGAGCTCCGGCATAACCCCGTAGGTTCCGCCGATCCCGCCGTCCGCACCGATGGCAAGACCGCTTACGAGCTGCTCGTCCGGGCCGTTGAATATCACACAGTCATCGCCTCTTACATCCTTGAACATCTGAATATCCTGAACCGGCATAGAAGAATTCTTCACACCGATCACCCTTGGATTCTTCAGCATCTCATGGTAGAGAGACATCCCGAGCGCCACTCCCGCCAGCTGCGGGATATTATAGATGATAAAGTCCGTATTCGGAGCCGCCGAACTGATATCATTCCAATACTCTGCGATCGCATGATCCGGCAGATGGAAGTAGATCGGCGGGATGGACGCGATGGCGTCCGCACCCACACGCTCCGCATGTGCCGCCAGCTCCATGCTGTCAGCCGTATTATTGCATCCCACATGGGCGATGATCGTGATCTTGCCTTTTGCTTCCTGCATGACGCTTTCCAGTATGAGCTTTCGCTCCTCTTTGCTCTGGTAAATGCACTCTCCTGATGAGCCGCATACATACAGCCCCTTCACACCCTTCTCGATCAGATACCGGGTAAACTTCCTTGTCCTTTCAGGGCTTACGCTGCCGTCGTCTTCATAGCAGGCGTAGAACGCAGGTATGATCCCTTTATATTTTTCCAGATTTCTCATTTTATCTTCACTCCTATTATTTAATCTCGGCAACCTTTACCTTCCTGTTCTCTTTGACAGACAGGGTAAGCGCATCCGCCGTCGCGATCGCCGCCCGCGCCGCAGAACCGTTCAACAATGGCTTAAACTCTTCATCCACTGCCGCGCCGTGCATGATCTCATTGAAATATTTCATCTCATTCTTCATGATGCTGTGAAGCCACATCGGCGGCTTCTTGCCCGGTTTGCCGTACATGATCGCGCCGTCCATCTCCGTTCCGTGATAGATATTCGTACGGTCGTCATCCTCTTCCTTCGTCTCATGAACCAGGTAATGCTCTTCTCCGGCTTCCGTCTTCACCGTCATTCCCACATTCGCCATGTCAAGCCGGATCGCGCCCTTAGTTCCCTGGATCAGCACGTAGTGCTCCGGCCAGTGGAAAGCGGAACCATATTCCAGAACGGCGAATTTCCGATCCGGGAACTCCAGGCTGATAAAGAGCATATCATCCTCGTCGCCGAACTGCTCGCCTCTGTGCGCTACATTTCCGCCCATCATGATCACGGACTCCGGCTCTCCCATGATAAACTGGATACAGTCCAGCTCATGGATATGATGATACAGATGCCCGCCTGATTTCGCACGGATCTTCTTCCAGCTGATGGATTCCTGCGGCTCTTCCCAGCCGTTTCTCGCGGAATGGCAGTAAAGAACGTCTCCGATCACACCTTCATTGATCAATTTCTTCGCATGTCTGACACCGCGGAAGAAGTTCATCACGTGCCCCGCCATAAATGTTACGCCATGCTTCTCACATGCCTTCACCATCGCGTCGCAGTCTGCATAGGACAATGCGATGGGCTTCTCACAGAATACATGCACGCCGTGCTCTGCAGCCTTGATCACCGGCTCCTTATGCAGATAATTCGGCGAAGCGACGATCACTGCGTCCACATCTTCGCGGCTAAACAGCGTATCAAGGTCTGTCTCTACTTCACATCCCAGTTCCTCTGCGATCACCTCTGCATTCTCCGGATCATACACTGCCGTGACAGCAGCTCCTTCCTGTTCCTTCATGATCCGTCCAAGCTCTGCCCCAAAATAACCCGTACCGACTACTGCATAACCTATATTTTTCATTTTGAAATCTCCTCCAATTATAATATTTTTTACTGAACCTTCTGTCATACCGTTAATGATAGCGCCATCTTTATTTTACCGAACCTTCCGTCATACCGCCGGCAATGTATTTCTGGATAAACATAAAGAACACTACCGATGGGATCACTACCAGCGTGGAAGCCGCCATCATACTTCCCCAGTCAAGTATCTCCGCTCCCTGCAGGGACCTGAGCGCTACAGACACCGTCATCAGCTCCGTACTGTTGATCAGTATCAACGAATACAGGAATTCATTCCATGCATTGATAAATGTATAGATCGCTGTCGCGACGATCCCGGGCGCTACCAGCGGCAGCACGATCCTTACGAACGTGACCATCTTGTTCGCACCGTCAACACGCGCCGCTTCCTCGATTCCGATCGGGACCGTCTTAAAGAATCCGATCAGCATCCACACCGCATACGGCACGCTGAATGATAAGTATACAATGACAAGCCCCACGCGGGTATTGGTTAACCCTAGCTTAGCCATAACCAGCGTGTATGGGATCGCCAGCAGGATCGGCGGAAACATATATGTGGTGACCAGTGCACGCGACATGATATTTCCGAACTTCGGGAAGAATCTTACGATCCCGTAAGCCGCCAGCGATGAGATCGCGATCGCGATCACGGTCGTAAAGAACGCTATGATCAGGCTGTTCCCAATATTCCTGGTAAATCCCAGTGTATCAATTACATTTTTAAAATGTCCCAATGTAAATTCTTTCGGCAAGATCGACGTAGGATTAGACGTCAGATCCCCTGAGGACTTCACGGAACAGAGCAGTACCCAGAGCAGCGGGAATGCTGCAATGACCGATAGGATGATCAGATACAGATGACATACGACATTTCCTAATTTCCCTTTTAACTTACCTGACATCTACTTATCCTCCTTTTCCCATTTTCCAATAATCTTAAAGTATATGAAGCATACGATAAGAAGAAATGCCAACAACAGCACCGTGACCGCAGACGACCTGCCGAGCAGCTTCGTCCCCCAGCCCATATTATATGCATAGATCGGAACCGTCGTCGTTGCATTCGCCGGGCCTCCTCCGGTGATCAGGTAGATAATATCGAAGTTATTAAATACCCAGATCGTTCTTAAGACAACCAGAAGGCCGACCACTACTTTGATATGCGGCACGGTAATGTACATAAACTGTTGTAATTTACTCGCCCCGTCGATCTGTGCCGCCTCATACTGATCCTGCGGAATGGTCTGCAGTGCAGACAGCACATTTACCATGATCATCGGCGCCCCAAACCATATATTGATAAAAATAAGCGTTCCGAACACGAGACTGCTGTCGCTTAAAAACTGCGGTAATTCCGAGGCAAACCCCATCTCATATAATAAATTCGGAAGGAATCCCGACACACCATTAAGAATCCACTTCCAGGACAATGCGATCACGATAGACGGAAACGCCCACGGTATGATCATCAGGATCCGATATACGCCTTTCAGATGGTTCACCCGGTTCAGCGCCAACGCGGCGGTAAACCCTACTATGATCTGTCCGAGAAGAGACGCGATCGTCCATAAGATAGACGTAAAAAACGCCTTAAAGAAATCCGGATCCGTTAATACTTTGATATAATTGTCAAATCCTATAAAGTCATAGGTCGCTTTGATCAGATGTTTGGTTGTCAGACTGTAATAAAGGCTTGAAAAAATCGGATAGACCAGAAGTGTCCCGACGACGATCAGAGCCGGCAATACAAGCAGCCATCTGCCATAATCAATTTTTTTTGTTTTCACGCGCGACTACCACCTTTCCCAAAAGACTGCCCCGTCATGCCTCGCACGCGGGGCAGCTCAAAACACTATTGAACAGATTCAAATACCTCGTTCAACTTTTCTTCAGCCGCCTTCGCCGCTTTCTTAACATCAGTGCCGTTTGTTATAATATCCTGGAACATCTCTTCTATGATGCCCTGGGATGTCAGTAAGCCTGCCTCTACGCTTGGCCCGTGTTCGAACCCGATCGCAGCGGAGAGCTCTACCGCCTCAGAGATGACCTGCTCTGCGTTCGAGAACTTCTGTACGATCTCGTTGGACTGATACTGTTCCGTATCGGAGATCCCTGTAATGGACGGAAGCATTCCTACCGGCGTAGCGCCTAAGAACTCCGTATAGGTCTCATCTTCGTACAGGGTCTCGATAAATGCCTTACAGATCTCCGGATGCTCGGATTTTGACCAAACTACCATAGGAATATTGGATGTCTCCGCACCGTAGACCGGGTCATCTTTATTGATCCTTGGAAGCGGCGCGCAGTCAATGCTGTCAACCAGATCCGGCGAGTTCGTCTCTACGCCTGAGATATGGAATCCGCTGTTAAAGTCAAAGGCTGTCTTTCCCTGATAGTAAAGGTTCGCCTGATCAAGTACCGCATAGTTCACAGAATCCTTCGGAGAACAGTTCTCATAAATATCCAGCCAGTACTTGATCCCTTCGATGGCGATATCGCTTGTCAGATCTGCTTTGAGATCGTCTGTCAGAAGGCTTCCGCCCCCGCTTCTCACATAGAAGTTCAGGAACCGCGTCGCCATCAAGTCTCCGGAACCGCATGGGAAGGAGCATCCATAGACGCCGTCTTTCGTCAGCGCCTTTGCCGCCGCCGCGAATTCCTCCCAGGTTTCCGGTACTTCCAGATTCGCCTCTTGCAGCAGGTCCTTTCTGTACCACATAACCTGCGCATGTGAATACAGCGGTAAGGAATAACACTCGCCGTCCCTCTCCCCCTCGGATAACGCTGCTTCTGCGAAACGGTCTCTTCCGATATCGTCGATCACGTCGTCAAGCGGGATAACGGCCTCTGCATCCATCATCTCAACCACGTGTCCGGGCAACGCTGTACTCATATCCGGCACATTTCCAGATGCCAGGCCGGTCGTCCACTTCGTGTAAAAATCTCCCCAGGAGAATGTCTCGATCGTAATATTGACATCGGGATTCTCCTCCATGAACTTATCCGCTGCTTCCTGGATCACATCCATCCGTCCCCCCTGTGTGAAGGAATGCCAGAATGTAATGTCCCCTTTCAGTTCTCCGTCATTTTCCGAGCTTCCCCCTGCTCCTCCTGAATCTTTACCGCATCCCGCAGCCATGGATGCTACCATAAGCGCTGCTAACAAAACACTCAGCGTTTTCTTTTTCATAAAGTTACCTCCTTTGTAATTTTTTGTTATTTTTGCTTTGCTAAAATAGATTTTACGACTTTTTTTTGTGTAATTCTACAGTAAGAAATCTCAATAATAGCACAATACACTTATAGTTTAAGCCTTCTATCTCACCTTCTTTGCCCGGGAAAAAGAAGAGAAAAAAGAGACGCCGCCCGTCAAATACGGACATACGCCTCTCCTTCTTTTTCTGAATTCTTTTATTTTTTACGACAATTCTGACAAAAAGCCTCATTCATAGCACAATACACTTAAATTCATTCCGCTTCACGCCTGGCAAAGATCTATTCTTTCGCCGCCTTCCGGTATTGGTTCGGCGTATATCCAAAAGCAGACTTGAATTCCCTGATAAAATAGTTTGGATCTTCGTATCCTACATCATAAGCAATCTCGCTGACGGTCTCATTGCACACCAGTAATTTCCTTGCCGCCGTCGTCAGCTTAAGTTCTTTAATATATGCCATCGGAGACTTCCCAACCTGCTCTTTGAACAGGCAGCTGAATCTCTGCTTACTAAGCTCCGCCATATCCGCCATGTTCTGCGGCGTATACTTTTCCGCCGGATGCAGCACGACATAGTCCATCACGACCTGGATCCGGGGATCTACCTTATTGCTTACCTTCCGGATCCTCCGTCTGATCTTCTCAAGCCTGTACGGATCCTCCGCCGTCTTCGGGTCCTCCCTGCAATCATCCTTTACATTCATCTTAGAGATCAGAGTACCGATCAGGATCTCGAGATACCCTCTCACGAAATACATCTTCGCCGGGCTGTCCTCCTTCACCCACTGATAGATCTGCTGAAAATAAGGCTTCACCTCCTTACATACCATAACCTTCCGGATCCCATAATAATCAGAAAGAAAATCTCCGCCCTCAAAATATACAGACGTCGTAAAACGTATGCTGGTAAACGAAAAATTATCTTCCATCGCATAGCAGGACAGCCTGCTTCCCATCGGTATGTAGATGACCTGGTCTTTATGGACGATCACTTCCTCGCCGTCTATGAAAAATGTCGCAGCCCCCGATTCTATATAACGGAGCATATTATATGGAACCATACTCTCCGGGAAGACCCAGTTCCTTCCAAACGAATATGTATCAATATACAGAAAATTAAACCTCACATTATCTACAACACTGCTCATTCCTTTGCCTCCTCAATAATACTAAGCAACAAGTTCCTTACCAATATTATACTCTACATTTTTCTTGTATTTCAATTATATTGTGCTATTTTTAGAGCTCGTACACGTTTTTTTTTCAATTTTTGTGTCTTATAATGAAGGCAGCATTAAAGGAGGTGTAAACATGCCGGAAAATAATGATATCTATCAAAAATTGGGGTATTTTTCGGAAATAGTTGCAGCCGACAGAAAACGTAAAGAGTATGATATCAAGAATCATTCTGTCGTCCGTGCCGGCTGCAAGCCAGATTTTCTTTTCATCGGTGACTCCATCACTCAATACTGGGAATTAGAGGCTTATTTTGACAGACCCGGACAGCTTCTGATCAACAGAGGGATCGAAGGAGACACCACAACCTATCTCAACAAACGTTTCCAGGTGGACGCTCTGCAATTGAAGCCCCGCTACTGTATCATGGGGATCGGGGTCAATGACACCATCTGCCTGGAGGGCGACTATTGGAAACTGATCCCTCCGCTTCCGTACGATGAAGTTCTCTACACGGCACAGGCGAACATCAAAGAGATCATCCAGAAGGCAAAAGCTTCTTCCACCACGTTGATCCTTGCCTCGCTTCTTCCGATACGTATAGATGTCTCTCTGCATGAAGCGGACAGGAAGCGTTTTATCCGGGATCTGAATCAATGGCTTGAAGAAACGGCAGAAAAAGAACGTCTCATTTTCCTGGATTATTATTCTGCCGCATCATATCCGGGAACAGACCGTCTGCTTGACGGTATAACCTACGACGGCCTTCATCCGAACGCCAACGGATACGCGCTGATGAGCTCCGTCCTCAAAAACACACTGAAAAAACACCATATTACGATTTAACCAAAGGAGGCTCTTATGATTTTTGATTCTATAGAAAACAAGGATAATTATAAATATTTTCCCGCTCTGTACCAGGCGCTTAATTACCTTGACAGCCTGCCGGACCGGGTACTTCCCGCCCCTCATGTCGATCTTGATGAGGATCGGCTGTTCTGCAACTTTGCCGCCTTTACTTCAAAACCCGAAGACCAGTGCCTCTATGAAGCGCACCGCGATTACATCGACCTGCACTTCATTGTCGGCGGCGTAGAGCGGATCGCAACGGCTGACGTCTGCTCCTTAACCTCTGAAGTACCCTATGCACCGGAGAAGGATATCGAATTCCTAAAAGGCGATGCCGACGGTTGCTATGAGCTGAAACCCGGACAATTCATGGTCTGCTTCCCAAGCGACGCCCATAAGGTCGCGATGATGAAGGATCGTCCGGCAGAAGTCAAAAAAATCGTATTCAAGATCAAAATGGAGGGATAATCATCATGAAATATTCTAAAAGTGAAATTCTGAACCAGATAAAAGGACAGCTGATCGTATCCTGTCAGGCTCTTCCGGGAGAGCCTCTGTACGTGCCGGAGAAATCCGTCATGTATCTGATGGCGAGAGCCGCCAAAGAAGCCGGTTCTCCGTGTATCCGCACAAGCAGTATCCGCGACGTGAAAGCCATTAAAGAAGAGACCTGCCTGCCTGTCATCGGTATTATCAAGATCAATTATGAAGGCTATGATTCTTATATCACTCCGACCATGAAGGAGATCGACGAGCTTGCCGCGGCAGACGCCGATATTGTCGCCCTGGACTGCACCATGCGCAGCCGCGGCGACGGAACCACGATCAACGAATTTATCGCACAGATCAAGGCAAAATATCCTGACATCGTTCTTATGGCAGATATCTCTACCTACGAGGAAGGGGTAAATGCATGGAAATGCGGCGTCGATCTTGTCGGCACAACCTTAAGCGGATATACCAGTTATTCTCCCCAAAAGGACGGTCCTGACACGGAGCTGGTCCGCAGGCTCAGCAAGGATCTGGATATCCCGGTCATTGCAGAAGGGAAGGTACATACTCCCGATCAGGCAGTACAGATGTTAGAGGCGGGCGCCTTTGCCGTCGTTGTCGGCGGAGCCATTACCCGTCCGCTTGAGATCGCAGCCCGATTTATAAACAGAGTGAAGGAATATAGCCATGAGTCAAAATAATTTTGATGCAAAAAACATATTTTGGGGAATTGATATCGGCGGTACTGCCGTAAAGATGGGGACCGTGGACGAGAACGGAACGATCCTGCTCTCTTATGAGGCTTCCGTCGCTTTTGATCATTATGACACTCCGATCCTGCAAACAGTATTAAAAGAATCCGAAAAATTTCTGAAGGATAATAAGATAGATCCCTGGGATCTTCGCGGAATCGGGATCTCCGCCACAGGACAGATCGACGTACAGAGAGGGATCGTGGCGGGCAGCGGCGGCAACATCCGTAATTGGGAAGGTTCCAACCTAAAGGAAGCATTTACACAAAAATACCGCCTGCCTGTTACGGTCGTAAACGATGCGAACTGTGTTGCCCTGGGAGAAAAATGGATCGGAAGCGCTAAGAATGCGAAGGATGTGATCGTCCTTACCATCGGCACCGGACTTGGCGGGGGGATCATCGTGAACGATCAGATCTTGCTTGGAAGGGCAGGCTTCGGCGGCGAATTGGGACATTTCTCCATCCATATGCAGGGCGAACCCTGTACCTGCAAGAACCGCGGGTGTTTCGAGCAATATGCTTCCATGACGGCTCTGGTAAGGTCTGTTGGCAAGTATTGTGAAGCTGCCGCCCCTGGCTGCCTTAAGGACCGTCCGGTAAACGGCAGGACCATTTTTGAAGCTGCCGCAGGGGGAGACGCGGCAATTACGCGCATTGTAGATACCTGGATCCAGGATATCTCCGCCGGGATCGTAAGCCTTGTGCATATCTTCAACCCGGAACTGGTCATCATCGGCGGAGGCGTATGCACACAGGAGGAATTGTTTATAGCAAAGCTGCGGGAAAAAGTTCTGGAAGCTGTGATGCCCAACTTTAAACAGGGACTTACCTTACGCGCCGCCACCCTCGGCAATAGCGCGGGAATGATCGGCGCTGTCTATTACCTGATTCAGACTTTGTCATAATAACCAGACACATACAATATATTGATAAAATAATCAAAAAATTTTAAGAAAATACACAAATAAGCTTTACATCACACCGATTATATAGTATAATACAATTAATTTAAATCTCCTTCCCAAAGGGCACACTGTTTGGTTGGTTTTAATCAAGACTTTGTGCCCTCGCCTGTTTTATTTTCATAGACAGCGGTTCGGTTGGGCGGCTGGAATTTGTAATATATATTCACCGACCCGTCCTCATTGACTTCTATTTTTTCAATCAGTTCCACGACTATCTCCCTCGTAAGCTCCTCCACTCCAATATAATTTTCAAACCTCTTAAGCCAGTCATCTTCTTTCATATCCGCACATTTACGCTCCGAATCCTGTTCCTTCATATTTCTGTAATTTTCCTTCAGATCGGCAATATCCCTCTCGAATTCTCTGATATAGGACAGATATTCTTCCTTTGAGATCAGTTCATCCATATAATTCTGATAGGTCTTACGCTTATATGCTTCCCTGCGCCTTAGCTCTCTTTCCATACCTTGAAGCCGGGCCTCATAATCCTTTTTACTTCCTGTTTCACACTCAGCTCTTACCTGCTCCAGATACGTGATATCCTTCGGAGTCAGGCTCCTTTCTGCTTCCTCCTTAAGAGAACGCAGCACGGCGCGGCACAGCCCTTCATAGTTGACCGCATGGCTTCGGCAGCAGTCCTTTCCCTGCGTCTTATATGTCTTACAGCAATATCCCTTGAACCTGCGGCTTCCTCTGCGCTCATATGTCTTCACCATAGCATGTTTACAATCCGCACAGATCAGTACCCCGGCAAATATCGATATCTCCCCTCCGCCGTTTACCTGCTTCGTACGAAGCTTCTGCCTCTCCTGTACCTTTCTGAACGTATCCTGATCGATGATCGCCTCATGCATATCCTCAACCCTGATCCATTGCTCCTTTGGCTGCCTGATATGCTTCTTATCCTTGTAGGAGATATTCCGATACTTATTCTGCACGACGCTCCCGATATATACTTCATTGTTCAATATGGTATGTACGGTCTGATACGACCATCTTCCGGTAGTCTCGCACTCATGGGCGTTCCGGTAGTTGATACCAAGGATCTTCCTCTTATACAGAGTGGGGATCAGCACGCCCTCCCCGGTCAAAAGCCTCGCGATCCTTGCTTTCCCGTATCCTTTAAGATAGAGCTTATAGATTCTGCGTACAACGTCTGCTGCGTACGCATCCGCCACCAGATGGTTGCGGTCTTTGGGATCCTTCACATATCCGTACGGACAGGATGCGCCGAGATATTGGCCGTTTCTCATCTTTGCCCGAAATGCGCTCCTAATATTCTTAGATAAGTCCTCACAGTACCATTCATTCACCAGCCCATTGATCTGCCGCGATTTCTTATTGTTGGAATCGGCGGTATCCGCCCCGTCAACCACCCCGATAAACCGGATGCCGAGATTGGGAAAATCATGATGCAGATATCTCTCAATATGCTCCAGGTTGCGGGAGAATCTGGACTGCGATTTGGCGATCACAACGTTGAATCTGCCAAGCTTCGCATCCGTCAGCATTCTCTCGAATTCCGGCCTCGTGTCAAAAAGCCCGCTCTCATCGTCATCGGAATAGACGTCTACGATCTGGCAGTCATGTGCAAGCGCATAGTCTGTCAGCAGAAGCCTCTGATTCTGGATGCTGGCGCTGTCGTCTCCCTTCGTCAGCTTATCTTTATCCTCCTTTGACAGCCGAAGATACAGCGCTGCTTTTGTCTTCTCCTCCATAATCTCTCTCCCTCCCGTTTGCGCCGGTCTAATCATGCAGCCTCATAACAGCTTCCATGCATGAAACCAGCGTCTTCGTCCCATATATCACCCGCGCGGTCTTCACAATTCCCGCCTTTGTTCCTTTTTCTTGCGATCCTTTCTCCGTCTCTTTTTGCATATTTTGTACATTTTGCGCACACCAGCCTCTCTCTTGGCACAGGCAATCCTTTTTTGCGTCATTTTTGCCGCACACCAGCTTCTCTCCTGACTCAGCAACCCATTTTTATTAATCTATGCTCAGTCCGCCTTCCTTAATTACTTTTCCGTCAAGAAACCTGCAGACCAAACCACAGGAATATCTGGTAATTACATCAGAATATGTTATAATGTAAGAAATGCTAAGAACGAAGGTGGAACCGTGAATATCAAAGACTATGAGAAAATACTGCGCTCAATCCCGTCTACCGGAATCTTCATTATCCGTGAGGACGATCATACTATATTACATTATAATGAACGGGTACGCGAGGTGGCTCCCCATATTAAAAAGGGAATGCCCTGCCAGAAGCTCGGCAGCCACTCCTGCGCGAACTGCCCGCTCCTGGCTATAGGAGACAAACAAGAGAACCAGACTATCAACTACAACAATATATTCGGAGAGATGGTCGATATCATAGCCGTTCGGACACTGTGGGAGGATAAGATCCCCGCGTTTATCATCATGGTGGCGCCGCATACGCAGTCCATCAGCAATACCTATCACAAGATTCTCCGGGTCAATCTCTCAGAAGACCGCTATGAAGTAGTGAAGATCAACCCGGAGGAACGGGCTATCGGCTATGGAACAGACATCTTCTCGAGCTGGCTTGGTCAGTTCATCTACAATGGCGGCATCCACCCGGACGATATGAATAATTTTATCTCCTTTACCCGCCCGGAGCATATGACAAGCGCCTTAAAGTCCGGCAAGAAGTCCTTAAGCTGCTGTTACCGCAGACGCTTCGGCGATGATTACCGCTGGAATCTGATGGAAGTCGTTCCAGACCCCGATCCGGCAAGCGAAGACCTGTTCGTTTTCCTATACGTCAAGGATGTACACGATATCCTTCAGGAGAGCCTGGAGCTTGATGATGCCAGCCTGCGCGTTCAGGAGGTCATCCGAACCCTGGGCGAACAGAACTTCGGCATATACGGAATCGATCTGGATACAGGGGAGGCGAACCTTGTCCGGGAGAACGGACATACCCATACCGGCTGGAAATCCTGGACCGTACAGTGGAACGAGATCATGAGTTCCCGTCTGCTCAAGCAGATTCATCCCTCAGACAGGGACAAATTCTGTCACAGCTTCTCTTTGGACGGCCTGCGCCAGACCAAAGACTCTTCCGTAGAGAAGGCGGATATGCTCTGCCAGTGGCGCGGGGAAGAAGATCACGAATACCGCTATATGGCAGTGATCGCTTACTTCGGCCAGAACCACGGCACCAAGAATTACACGATCCTGGCGCTGCAGAATGTAGACAAGCGTGTGCGCCAGGAGCATACCCTTACACTCAGAGATATGCAGCTTGCGGCGATCCTTAAGTCCCGTTACAGCGTCATGACCACCGTTTATCTGGAGAACGGCCAGTGTGAGCGGGTCTGGATCAATGAAGACAGTAAGATGCAGAACAGCTTTTCCGGCAATTATCATCAGTATTTTCACAATCTGCTGGAAACTACCGTTAATCCTGAGGATGCATACATCTTCCAGAAGGTCATGAGCCCGGAGCATCTGTATCAGAAGGCAGCGGATACAAGAGATTATTCCGAAGAGATCTGTCAGTACCGCATCCTGGGAACCTCTCTGCGGTGGATGGAGCAGCATGTGATCTATGCCCGCCAGGGGAATCGGATGTCCGTCAATATCCTGGGCCGGGACATTACCCGGGAAAAGCTTGAAGAAGAGATCCGCCTGAAAGGCGAACAGGAACAGGCCGACATCATCCGTTCCTTAAGCGGCATGTTCTTTGCGACCTATTATGCGGATCTGGAGCAGGATTTTTTCCGCAGCGTAACACAGCAGCTTCCTGAAGTCAAAAAGGCTCTGGACAATGAAGTCGACTATGAGACCGGTCTTCGAATCTATGCCGAGGCCTTCGTCCATCCAGACGACCGTGAAGAATATCTTAAGGTTCTCAGCACTAAGAATCTTAAAAAGAAGCTTAGCCGGAAGAACCCTTATGTAACCCTTGCGTACCGCAAGCTCCCGGAACAGCCCGTGACAAAGCCGGAAGAATACGGTTGGATCCGCAGCACGGCCGTATTGTCTCAGACAGACGCGGACGGCAAGGCACGCTCCATCGTCTATGCCGCACAGGATGTAACGGAGAGTAAGCGCAAGGAGATGCGGGAGCAGCAGGCCCTCCAGGCAGCATGCGAAGCTGCCGACCAGGCCAATGCATCCAAGCGGAACTTCCTCTCTTGTATGAGCCATAATGTACGGACTCCGATGAACGGCATCATCGGTATGCTTAAGATCGCGTCTGACCATGTGGAAGATCACGTCCGGGTACAGGATTGTCTTAGCAAGGCGTCTTTATCCAGCCAGCAGCTTCTCTCAACGCTTAATGAGATCCTGGATATCAGCCAGATCGAATCCGGGAATTTTAAGCTGGAAGCCGAAGCATTCTGCCTGTCGGATCTGATGCAGGAGATCAGCGAAGCCGTTCTCCCCGATGTCCGCGCGAAGAACCTTACGCTTAAGATCAACCCTATGCAGGTGGTGCACGAAGAGATTCTCGGAGACCGGATGCGCCTGCAGCAGATGATCATGAATATATTATGGAATTCCGTCAACTACACCCTCGTCGGCGGCACACTTGAGATATCCGTAGCCGAACATGAATCCAGCGAGCATGGCTGCAGCTCTTATAATTTCGTTTTCCGTGACAGCGGGATCGGCATAGAGGAAGAATTCATTCAGCATATTTTCGAACCTTTCAGCCGTGCAGACGATCCCAATGTCAGCCGGATCGACGGGGTCGGCCTGGGTATGACGATCGCCCAGAACATTGCCCGCATGATGGGCGGAACGATCAGTGTGAAGAGCAGATTCGGGGAAGGAACTCAGATTACCGTAACCGTAATCCTAAGGCTCCAGACTTCGGCTGAGGTATCCGACAGACTGCCGTCTGAGACATCCGACGCACCTGCCGGCGTCTCTTTTTACGGACGCAGGATCCTTCTTGTGGAAGACAACGAGCTTAATCAGGAGATTGCCATGGAACTGATAGGCGAGCTTGATGCGATGGTAGAATGCGCCGCAGACGGCAGAAAAGGCCTTCAGCGCTTCGCGGAGATGCCCGCAGGATATTACGATATGATCCTTATGGATATACAGATGCCTGTAATGAACGGTTTCGACGCCACACGCGCGATCCGTAAGCTTCCGCGCGCCGATGCCGCAACCATCCCTATCATCGCCCTGTCCGCCAATGCTTCCGTGGAGGACATGACGGCAAGCCATGAATCGGGAATGAACGGGCATATCGCCAAACCGCTGAATATCCCGCAGTTGATCGAGCGCATGGGCTATTGGCTGAAAGAACGATAAGATACCGGGGGAACCTATTATCTCAACAGATTCCCCCGTTTTCTTTGCATTTTCAGACCACAGCCTCCAGTATCGTCCTCTCTCCCAATGCAATCTCCTTTATACTCGTTTCCCCTCCATATCTTAATCTCAACAACAAATTGCTCTCCCCGGTAATCTACGATCACATCCGTCCTTCCATGATCTCTGGTTCTGGATTCGATATAATAGTTTCCTATCCCATTAATGATCGGTTTCAAAAATAAGAGGAAAAACTTTCGTCCGTTATCCTCAATAAATTTTTCATCTGCCGAACTATACAACTCCTCCCAGCACATCATAAATTTTTTCAGGACCAGGTCCATATTCAATTTGCCGTTTTGTATAAACTGGTTCTTGTCCGTTGTGCCTGCCGCGAATATTTTGCCGCTGATTTCTTCTTCTGATAAGAACAGATTATAGAGCCGTGTCTCGAACAAGCGGTTCGCGATAACCAGCGTACCATGATCATTCTTTACGAATCCAAGCATGGACCTGACCACCAGATACTCCTTATCCAGGATTCGCTTCAAAGCGCGCAGTGTGGTTGTCTTACCGTATTGACGCGCCCGGTTAATTGTAAAATACTCCCCGCGGTCTACCAGACGCTTAATCTCTTCTATCCGCCCGCTGATATCAACCATATAGTGCAATTGCGGCTTACAATCGGCCGCTGCGTTAAATACTTTCCCCATATCAGATATCCTCCATTCTACTTTTATAATATGCCGCACACGCGTCATTGGCACTCGCCACAGAGATACACTTAATAAGCGTATCCACCGTCTGCACTTCTCCCGGCTCTAAAAACACCTGCGAGCCTCCCATCGACGCCGCATACTCTGACGTAGTCACCTGATCCTCCAGCTTGATCTTCCCGTCCTCTAGCGCATCGAAGATCAGCAGCAGCGTCATAACCTTCGTGACGCTTGCCGGGGGCCGCTGAGTATCCGCATCCTTATCATAGATCACCTGCCCCGTAGAAGCTTCCATCAGAACCGCAGACGGCGCGCTTACCGCCAAGCTCCCTGCGCTCCCGTCTCCTGTCGGTTCTTCCGCTCCTTCCTGTGCATCCGCATCTTCCTGCGCGTCTGACTTTTTTTGGATTCCTGCCTCTTCCTGTGTTCCCGCTTCTGCTTCCTCCTGCGTTCCCGCCTCCTCCTGCGTATCCGTATACAGAATCGGCTCCCGCACCTGCATCGCATATGCCGGCTGCACACTCATCAGGGCACAGAACAATAATGCCACAATTTTCTTCATATACCAGACTCCTCATAAGTCACTTATCATTACTATCATTGTAATATGCATCCCTGTAAAATATGCCGGATTAAACTATATTGCCGCCGTACAAGCGAAAAAGAACAGGCGTTGCTGCCTGCTCTCAAAGAGGTGTCCCGCTGCCTGGGGTATGCAGAAAACGGAATGCTTGGTATGTAGTTCCGTTTAGTAATTGGGAAAGAATACCCAATCAGAAGCATTCGCATTTTTCGTCTTCGAAAATTCTCTCATGTATCATGGTAAATATCATACCACTTTTTATCGGAAATCGCAACAATTTGTCTGATTTTATTGAAATAACGTATTCCTTATATTGACAATATTTTACATATTCCCCTATAACCCCTTTGATTCACAGTTAGAAATGAAAATGGGACAGACAGATTCCTTAAAACCTGCATGTCCCAATTTCATTTCAAGAGTCTGTTAAGACTGTCTCAATTCTCAGGATTCAGATGTTATTTGCCTGCCATCTGCTTTTCCTGCTGCTCGATCATCTTCTTAACCATATAACCGCCGACAGAACCGTTCTGTCTGGAAGTCAGGTCTCCGTTGTAACCCTCTGTAAGCGGTACTCCCAACTCGTTTGCAACCTCATATTTGAACTTGTCTAATGCTCCCTTTGCCTCTGGTACGGCTGCTCTGTTTGATGAACTTGTCATAATTGTCTCCTCCTTTTTGTAACTTGTAACTTTTTTAGTTTAGTAATCTTTGTAACTTTATTTTTGTTACACCGATAGTATATGGAGGATTCAGATTATTACACTGGAAGTTGTTTCATAATCTGGAAGATTCTTCACCCATTCATTTTCAGTTTTTAAAAGCTCATCTGCAGCCTCATTGGCCATCTGAAGGATCTTGGCGTCCTGGTACACATCACCGAGCCTGAAGTCCATAAGCCCGCTCTGCCGGATGCCGAAGAGATCGCCCGGTCCGCGGATCCTCAGATCCTCACTCGCAATTTTAAATCCGTCATTGGATCTATTCAGTATATTCAGCCTCTCCTTCGTCTCCTTTGAATTAGAACCGCTCATGAAGATACAGTAAGACTGATGCTTTCCTCTTCCGACTCTTCCGCGGAGCTGATGCAATTGCGCAAGTCCGAAGCGTTCCGAATTCTCGACCATCATGACCGTAGCATTCGGCACGTCGATCCCGACTTCAATAACGGTCGTCGACACCAGGATTTGGATCTCATTTCTCCCGAACCGATCCATGATATCATCCTTTTCCGCCTGACGCATCTTCCCGTGAAGGTACGCCACACAGATCTCTGCTCCCATCTCTCCCTGCAGCATGGACGCATAGTCAATGACATTCTCCGCCTCTATGCTCTCGCTCTCCTCAACCATAGGACAGATCACGTAACACTGCCGCCCTTCTGCCACCTGCTTTTTCATAAATGTATACGCAGTCTGCCGATATCCGGTATCAACCACGCAATTCTTGATCGGCAGACGGTTCGCCGGAAGCTCGTCGATCACAGAGATATCAAGATCGCCGTACAGGATGATCGCCAGAGTTCTCGGTATCGGCGTCGCGCTCATGACCAGCACATGAGGCACACCGCCCTTCCTTGCAAATGCTTCTCTTTGCTTTACTCCGAACCGATGCTGCTCATCCGTCACCACAAGCGCCAGACAGTCGTAATTGACGCCGCCCTGGATCAGGGCATGGGTGCCGATGATAATCTTGGCGTACCCGCACTCGATCCGGTCATAGGCCCTTCTCTTCTCCTTTGCCGTCATCGACCCGGTGAGAAGCTCAACCTTGATCTTAATGCCGTAAGTCCCGAACAATCCCGTGACCGACTCATAATGCTGCCTCGCCAGCACCTCAGTCGGCGCCATCATAGCGCCCTGATATCCATTCAGCGCCGCAGTCATCAATGCCAGTACCGCCACGATCGTCTTGCCGGAGCCGACGTCTCCCTGCACCAGCCTGGACATAGCCGTATCGCCTGACATATCCCTCATGATCTCTTCCATGACCTTCTGCTGGGCGTTCGTCAGACGATACGGCAGACTCTCCAAGAATGTCTTCGTCTCCGGCTTCATCTCCATAATATATTCATTCGCAAGCTTTTCGTTCTTATCCTTAAGCTTCCGAATCGATAGTATAAACGCCAGAAACTCTTCAAACACCAGACGTTCCCTGGCATGATAGAATACTTCTTTATCTTCCGGGAAATGAATTCCCTGCACCGCGTAATTATACTCAGCCAGACCGTACTTAAGCCGAAGCTCTCCGGGCAGCGTATCCGCGGCGAGATCCATTCCGTCCAACGCCTGACGCACCGCCTTCATCACCGCATTGTTCGTAAGCCCCGAAGTCAGTCCGTAGAGAGGCTGCAGCGTGTTCAGCCTGTCCGCGTACTTCTCGCAGGGATAGAAGATCTCTGGATGCTCCATCACCAGACCGTCCCTTTTTCGCACCACTCTCCCCCGAAGCGTCACCGCTCCGCCCTTCGCAAACGTACTTCTAAGGAACGGCATACGAAACCAGACGACCTTAAGCGTCCCCGTCAGATCCTTGACATGCAGCGTCGTTATCTGCATCTTCGCCGTTCCCGACACCTGGACCCTTCCGTAGATAGCTCCGCTGACCGTCTGCGTCCTGCCCTCCTCGAGCTCACTTACAGGAACAGGATCCTCGTAGACATCATACCCTCTCGGATAATACCGGATCAGGTCGCCGACCGTATCGACGCCGACCTTCCCGAATAATTTCTGAGTCTTCTCACCTACTCCTTTTAGTTCCTTGATGCTCGTCTTATCTATCATGACTGCCTTACTCTACCGCGAGAACATAGTAATAGATCGGCTGACCGCCGAAATGCGCGTCCACATCCAGATCAGGATAGATTCCTTCTATCTCCGCGATAAATCTCTCGGCATCCTCTTCCTTCACTTCCTCGCCGTAATACAGACTGATCAGCTCAGAGTCCTCTTCCACAAGCTGCGCCAAAAGCTCCTTCGTAGTCTCTTCCACACTTCTTCCTACCGCAAGGATCCCTGCGTCGCCGATCCCCATAATATCGCCCTCATGGATCTCCTTATCGTCAATATGCGTATCCCTGACCGCATAGGTAACCTGGCCGGACTTCACATTCCCGATACTTTCCAGCATCGCATCCTCATTCTCTTTGACACTGGCTTCCGGCGCGAAATTAATGATAGCCGTAATCCCCTGCGGAACCGTCTTGGTCGGAAGGACAACGATCTCCTTATCCTCCACCAGAGCCTTCGCCTGATTCGCGGCAAGGACAATATTCTTGTTATTAGGAAGGATGAATACACAGTCCGCATTCACCTGGTCAATGGCGTTGAGCATATCTTCCGTACTTGGATTCATGGTCTGTCCGCCCTCGATGATATGATCGACCCCAAGCTCCTTGAAGATCTCGTTCATACCTTCCCCGATAGATACCGCAATGAAGCCCATAGGCTTCCTCGGCTCGCTGCTCTTCTTCGCCTGGCCGCCCTTCCCGTGATCTTGGGCTTCCTTAGCCGCCTCATTTGCCGCGATCTTCTCGGCATCACGGATCAGCTTCTCCTGATGTTCCTCACGCATATTGTCGATCTTCATACGCGACAGCTGTCCGTACGTCAGAGCCCTCTGGATCGCAAGCCCCGGATCATTGGTATGCACATGTACCTTCACCACATCATCATCCGCAACACAGACGATAGAATCTCCGATAGAAGACAGATATCCCTTGAAATCCTGTTCATTTTCCTCTGAGAATTCCTTCTCCGTCAGGATGATGAACTCCGTACAATAACCGAACTTGATATCCGCCGCTTCACCCGCGTCAGAAGCCGTCACCTTCACCCCGGCTCCCGCCCTTGGAGCGATCGCACTGTAGTCGATCTCCTTTCCAAGGAACGCGTCGTAGGCTCCCTTAATCACTTCCAGAAGTCCCTGGCCGCCGGAATCCACAACTCCGGCCTCCTTAAGCACCGGAAGCATCTCCGGCGTCTTCTCTAGCACCTCCTCGGCATGACGGATCACCTCCGGGAGGAATACCTCCAGATCGTCCGTCTCCTCCGCCATCTCGGCAGCCTTATCCGCAATACCGCTGGCAACCGTAAGGATCGTCCCCTCCTTCGGCTTCATGACCGCCTTGTATGCCGTATCCCTCGCCCTTGCGCAGGCCGCCGCAAGACCTCTCACATCGATCTGCTTCTCCTCGCGGATAGACTTGGTGAACCCTCTTAGAAGCTGGGATAAGATAACGCCGGAATTCCCTCTTGCTCCCCTCAGAGAACCAGAAGAAACAGCCTTCGCAAGATCCTTCATATCCGGCTTCTCAAGCGCGGTCACTTCCTTCGCCGCAGCCATGATCGTAAGCGACATATTCGTCCCCGTATCCCCATCCGGTACCGGGAATACGTTAAGTTCATTAATATACTCTTTCTTCGCCTCAATATTCTGTGCACCTGCCAAAAACATCTTTGCAAGCATATCCACATTAATCGTTTTCGTAGCCACTTCTTATGTTCCTCCTTAACTAATCGATGACTTTGACGCCTTCAATGTAGATATTGATCTTATCTACCGGCATTCCTGAAAATTCTTCTACCTTATATTTTACATTGCTGATCAAATTCTCAGTTACGGCTGAAATGCTGACGCCATATGCGACAACAATATGGAAGTTGATACTGATATGATTCTCCTCCGATATCGCAACCTTGATCCCTTTGGTCAGGCTCTCCCTCTTCAGCAAATGCACCAGCCCGTCCTTCATATTCACCGCAGCCATACCTACTATTCCAAAACACTCGACTGCAACGGTCCCCGCATACTTTGCAACAACCTCCGGATCGATCGTAATGATACCAAGATCCGTACTCATACATCCTTTCATATCTGAAACCTCCTGTCTTCTTCCTGATATTATTCATTCACGAAAAGCACCGGTAAGCACAGAGACCGCAAAATCCCCACCGATGCCAACTAAAAATATTATACCCTCTTTTTCCATATATTACAATAAAAACTCAGATTCCAAAATGAAATCTGAGTTTTAACTTACCTTATGCACGCTCAACTTTTCCTGACTTTAAACAAGAAGTACAAACATACATCTTCTTTGTTCCGCCGTTTTCAGTCTTCACACGAACTGATTTAACGTTTGATTTCCACATCTTTGGTGTCTTTCTATGAGAGTGGCTTACATTGTTCCCAAAGTGAGCACCCTTTTCACAAATAGCACATTTAGCCATGACTGCACCTCCTAACGCTCCATATATAGTCTGACAAGCAGACTCACAACACTAGTATCTTAACAGATAGGAGGAAGAAATGCAAGTATTATTTATACTTTTTCGGTTTTTTTTGGAAATAATGGATTATCATTCAACAACAAAACAAATTATATCCCGCCAATATACACAATATGATACACAGCACCTCTACAAATGTGTTCGGCAGGATCAGAGCCAGTATCATACCGATCGCCACACAGAACAGGGCGAATCCCACTACCCGTTTCATCTCTGCCACCCTTGCCACTGTTTTCTATATCATATGTGTATCCTCTTACAAAAATGCGTAAATCATGCCGCTTTCAGGCCTATTCTTCAAAATCTCCCTCTTCCGCCTGATCCAGGATGTCCATTACGTCCTCTTCGGTCATCTTCTCCTCTTTCTTAGAGCCGAACCGGTCAATCACATCCGGCACCATATCCAGAATCTTCGTCATCGTATCCTGATTCTTAACATTCACAAGCTTCGTATGACCGTTCTGAATTACAAGCACTGCGCTCGGAGTCATCTTACCGCCAAGTCCTCCCGCGCCCTTTTCCTTGCTGTCTCCGTTAAATGCTCCCGCGCCTACCGCAAAGGATACGTCCACCAGAGGAAGAATGATAGTATCTCCGATATGAATCGCTTCTCCTACCACTGTCTTGGATGAGACCACTCCGTTCATGCCTTGAAACAGGGCCTCCACCGCTCCTTTAAATTGATTCTCCGCCATACTTTCCAATCCTCCTAATACTTTTTATCTCTTCTTTTGAATCTCACATGATCAGATACAATGACATTCCGGGGATTCATTATAACATTATAATTTGAATTGCCTTACATGCCGGTACGTCATACGGACCTCCTTACACCACACAAGCTTCCACAGAAGCCACACGAAATAACTCGCCCTGATCCTTCCGGCGATCTTGACCTCCCCGTCCAGGACTCTCCGTTCAAAATCCGGGTACACCTCGACATCATCTCCCAGAAACGGATAAGCGACGCTGATCCCCGCCAGAATCCTTCCCGTAAGGGACGGATCTTCGAATCCATAACGGACCCTGGCCGAGATCTTTTTCGGTTTCAGCTTCCGAAGCAATCTCAGCAGCTCGTCTTTCGCCTTAACAAACGCTTTCTTATGGACCTCGTCTGTAAGGAAATCTAATATCTTGTCCTTCTTTCCCTTAAGCGCTTCTGCCTTATCCCGTATATTACTGACAGCATCTCTCAGCTTCGCGGGAATGCCTGCAATCTTACGATACAGTCCGGTTATCTTCTGCCAAATGCCATGACAGAAGTCTGCAATTTTCTGCCATACAGACCTTTGTTCTTCCAGAATCTCCCCATTGACTGAAGCTTCGCCCAGTTCCCTGCGCCGATCTTCTTCACTCCCTTCGGAATCTTCTTCACAATCTTCACAGTCTTTGGCAGTCCTCTCTTCGACTTCTTCCACAGCTTCACCGGAATTCCCTTCTTCGACTTCCACAGTCTCACCGGAATATTCTTCTTCACCTTCCACAGCTTCGGCAGTCCTCTCTTCGACTTCTTCCAGAACTTCACCGGAGCGCTCTTCTTCACCTTCCAAAACTTCACCGGAATACTCTTCTTCCGCAGTTTCTTCAGCATCTTCCCGTAACTCTTCCACTTCTTCGCCATACGTTTCCACCTCTGCTCTTATCGTATTCTTCTCTTCCTGACCGCTTCTTATGTTCTTCCATGCGATCCGTATCCTCCAGGTCAGCTCCTTCTCCTCATAACACACATAGAGTCCGACCAGGTGCAGAAGCCACGTTACCCTGGCGCCTGCACGGATCCCCGCCAGCGTCCCGTCACAGGAAGCCCTAAGGTCATACCTGACCGGCACATAGAGAACAACACAAGCCAGTAATACAAGTATCCCCAGTATCACCGCAAATATAATCCCTATGACCTTCAAGATAAGCAATAGAATATGTAGCATCTTACTCTTCCTGTTCTCTCTCTAATATATAGGAACGAATGTCTGCTCCTTTTGTCTTATTATACACTTCCTGAGTGATTTCTTCCACCATTTCTACCGCATCTTCATAACCTTTTGCAATGCCCACCACAAAAAAATCATCATGGGGAAACTCCGGCTGTAATAATATCATGGAGTTATAGATCTCCAACTGATCCTCCTCATTCTGGGACAGCGTTATGATATGGATATTCATCTGCAGTTGATTCTTCTCAAGCTTTCGGATCACCTTCTCCTTCTTCCTGATACCTTCCGCCAGATAAAGATGTTTATAGTATCTCATATTCCACCCTCTTTGTATACCAAAAATATGAAAAAGTTAATAATAAGCGTCAAACACCTGCTTCGCCACATTCACAGCCTTCGCAGCCCCGTCCGCAGATTCAATGATCACACTGATGGCAAGATCAGGATTATCCACATTGGTCATGCCGATGAACCAGGAATGGTCCTTCTCCTTATCAGAACTGTACTCCGCCGTTCCGGTCTTCCCCGCCGCCGTATAATTCTGTCCGCTTAAGACTGACGCCGTACCGTAATCCACAACTCCCTCCATATACTGCTTCAATTGAGCCGCTTCCTCCGCCGTCATCAGGTTTTTGTACTCCTTTGGAAGGTTCTTCTCAACCTCCTGCCCGGAATAATTCGTAATAGAATCCACCAGATACGGCCGCATCAGCGTCCCGCCGTTGGCAACTGCGCTTGCGATCAGCGCCATATGATACGGGCTGACCTGGGTCTGTCCCTGTCCCATAGCCGTCATCATCTTCTCCCCGTTTACAGAAGCGGCATTCAGCATGAATTTGCTCTGGCTGTAGGGGAGGTCTGAAGGCAGCTTGGAATCAAACAGCACCTCTTTTGCCGTGCTCCTGAACCGCTCGGCGTCAAGCGCCAAACCGATGCTGCAGAAGGAAGTATTGCACGAATAAGCCATGCTGTCCGCAAATGAGACCTGCCCATGGACATTTCCCCCATAACAGTGGATAGCGACTCCGTCCTGCTCGATCACCCCGCTGCAGTTATAGCCGTAGTCCATATATGCCGGATTCTCACGCATATATTCCAACGCCGTTACCACCTTGAACGTAGATCCCGGCGCATACTGCCCCTGAGTCGCACGGTTAAGGAGCTCGCTGTCCTCGCTGGAATTCAGATATCCCCAATTTGCCTCCAATGCGTTAGGGTCAAAATCTGGCTTCGAGACCATCGCAAGAATCTTCCCCGTGGAAGGCTCAATGACTACGACCGCCCCCTTAAAATCGCCCAGCGCATGATAGGCGGCCTGCTGCAGATTCAGATCCAGCGTCGTCACGATGCTGTCTCCCCTGTGCTTCTGATCCTGGAATTCATCCTTAAGCTTTATAAGGAAAAATGCATTCGACGTAAGCATCTCAAAATTCATCTTTGATTCCAGCCCCGCCTTGCCGTGATCGCTGTATCCGATCACATGGGCAAACATATTGCCGTAAGGGTATTCCCTCGTCTCCGATCCGTCAGCGTCTACTCTGGTCGTTGCCAGGACAACTCCGTTCTTGTCAAGGATATCTCCCCGGACCACCCGCTCCGCATAAGCATCCTTCCTCGCGTTATACGGACTCTGGATCAAATCCTGGCTCTTAACTACCTGAAACTGCACGATATATCCCATCATCCCAAGGAACAGCGCCACGAATATATACGTGACCCTGGCGAATTCCTTGTTCCTTACCCTTTTCTCCCTGGCTCTTTTCCTATCTCTTTTGCCTGCCGCGCGGCGCTCTCTCCATGTCATTCCTTCTCTTTCCATAGCTCTCTTCATACGCCTGTCTGCTTCTCTTTGCTCGTAGCCTCTCTTTTTTCCTTCTCTCAATATCTTCTTCCTCGTCTTCCCTTACGATATACAACCCCTGGATGATCGCGAACATGATCAGGGTGCTTAAAAGCGAACTTCCTCCGTAGCTAACCAGCGGGAGCGTAACTCCTGTAGAAGGGATGAACTTCGTCACCCCGCCGATATTCAGAAACGCCTGGAATATATAACAGGTTCCAAGCCCCAAAGCCACCATCTTATAGAACATATTATGAAGCTGCATGGCAATATTCAGAAACATCACATAACAGCTTACGCAGATCAGAATCATGCACAGCGCGAAGATCAGCCCCAGCTCCTCCGCAATAGCCGAAAAGATAAAATCCTCATCCGCAACCGGTATACTGTCCGGCATCCCCTGGAACAAGCCCATCCCAAACCAGCCGCCCGTCCCGATGGCGAACAAAGACTGAGCCACCTGATATCCCCCGTTGTCATAAGCCGCGAACGGATCCTTCCACACGATCACCCTGGTCCTTACATGGTTGAACAGATAATATGCCGCAACAGACGCCGCGCTCCCCGCGCCGACCCCGGCTGCCACATACAAAAACTGGTGCGTCGCCACATAGAGCATTGCCAGATATACGACGAATATGATCAGCGCGGCTCCCAGATCCTTAGATACCACCAGGATCAGCACATGGAACGCCGCAAGCGCCGTCGTGATCACGATATTCCTGAATTCCAGCGACATCTTGAAGCTGGACGCCACAAAGAATACGAAGATGATCTTCACCAGCTCCGACGGCTGAATGCTGATCCCGCCGATGGTGAATCCAAGCTTCGCCCCGTAGGACACCCGGCCCACCACGACGACAATGGCAAGGGACGCGATCCCTGCGACTGCATACAGATTCCTCCACTCGGAGAGCTTCTTGAACTTCCGAATGATCACCGGCACCGCCATACTTATGGCAACCGCCCCCGCCGCGATAAGATACTGCTTCACAGCCTTCTCATAATTCAGCCTGGCCAGTATGATCATCCCGATACACAGAAGCATGCACATATTATTGACCACCAGCCTGGAAGACTGGGGATACAATATCTGATACAGCAGTATCGTCGCGGCGAATAAGATCGTCTGGATCACATAGAACGCCAGGATCTTCATATCATCCTTCTGCAGATACATCACCATAAACGCAACGATATGTATCATGAACATCAGCGCATTCTGTTTTCTCAATATCCGTTTCTGGTCAAACGGATCATAATATCCGAAGATGCTGAAGCAATGATATGTATACATCGTGATCAGCACGATCATCAGATATTTGGATATTTCAACAATAATATTTACCAAATCTTCACCTACTTTACTCCCCGTTTAAAATGTCCCCTCGTATATTCGGACTTCGGCAGACTTACATCCCTCTGACGGATAAACGCGTCGGCATATAGTTCTGCGATACGCCGCGCTTCCTCTCCCGTCTCCGCAGTAAAATCAAGCCGTACCTCCCCCGGCGCGAGCCGCCGGATCTCTTCAGCCTGATCTGCAAGAAAAAGAGGCGCGCTGTTGTAGATAATATTATAACAGTACCGGCAGCAGCTTCTTACCGCGAACCTCTTCTGATAGCGGTCGCGGATATAGAGATATTCTCCCGTACTTCCGCCCGCAAAAGGTACATTCCGGCATTGCCCTTCCGTTCTTCGGATACAGTTTGCAGTGACCATCACCGGCTGATAACCATAGACTCCGAGAACCGCGCCTCTGATGTCAAGCTCCCTTAGTTCCCTGGCGTTTTGCTCCAGCGGTACAGTATATACGCTGATACCGGCATCCTCCATAAAAGTCTTGCCATATCTGTTAAATACATACAGATTGTGATCCGAACGGATCTCCTTCTCATACCCGTGCCGCTTAAGCCACTGATAACTCTCCCAATTGCGGATCAGCACGCCGTCATATACGGATACGATCTCATCATAACGTTCTTCCCATCCCTGCGCAGCCTTTGCCCGGAAGATATAAGGCATCGCAAGATACACCCTGCATCCGTCCGCCTTAAGCCGGCTGACCATACGCGTCCGCTCTGCTTTGGATATCCCAAGCCCGTCGTCCGCATAGATCACATCCGCATATCCGCAGGACGCTAAAGCCTCCAACTGCCCGGCGGTCTGCACCAGATACGCCGTTTGCAAAACGTTTCGGGGCGCTTCTGTCTCCCGTTCTTCTCTTCTTATATCTTTCCCGCCGCCCGAAGGTATCCTGACGGCCCCGTCTTTGCACGGCATATCCGCAAGATCTGCCCCGCTCCTCTTATATTCCTTAAGAATACACTCCGTAAGCGCATCTATCCCGTTCCTTCGCAGTTCGTTCAACGCCTGCATCGGAAGAAATACTTCTCCTTCAACCGAAACTTCAAGCCGTTCAAACTCAAATTCCGTATTGCCGGTCTTCTGCATCTGCTTTTCGGCCCGCTCCGCAAGAAGAGGCTGCTTAAGCGCAGGCTGCACCGTCTCTCCCCTGCACTCTGCCTGATGTCCGCCGCAGGACAATACCAGTTTAGCACGCCTGCCGGGAGAAAGTATTAAATTACCATTAATTTTTTCTTTTATTTTACAGTCCCAGACTCTTTCTTCTTCCTTAAGGGTATCGGGGCGCTGCAGCGAGATCATATTCTTCCCGTTGTGCTGCTTATAGTACCCTTCTGTGTAACCCCTGCGCTGATAAGCCTTGAAAAGCGTCTCCTTATCCGCCGCCGATACCTTATAGGATTCCCGGTATCCTTTCTTATCCTTACGGCAGGCGCCGGCCGAATCCATGCAAGCTCCCGTCTTAAGCCAGAGATCCGCGTATTTCCGGTACATCCCCACTACCGTATACACATAGTCCGGCTGCTTCATCCGCCCCTCGATCTTAAAGGAATCGATACCCGCTTCGATAAGCTCCGGCAGCATCTCGATGGTACACAGATCCTTAAGGCTCATAAGATCTGCCTCCCTCTCTCCCTCCGCGCGGTAAGGCAGGCGGCAGGGCTGGGCGCACTGCCCCCGGTTGCCGCTTCTCCCGCCGATCATGCTGCTTAACAGGCATTGCCCGGAATAACAGTAACACAACGCCCCGTGCACGAAGCACTCGATCTCAAGACCCGTCTTCACCTTCATCCTTCGGATCTCAGGAAGCGACAGCTCCCTTGCCGGAACCACCCTCGTAATTCCCTTCTCCTTCATAAATGCCGCCCCGTCTTCCCCTGTGATCGTCATCTGGGTGCTTGCATGTAGCGGCAGCTTGGGAAAATACTGTCTCAGATAAGCGACCGCCCCGATATCCTGAACGATCACCCCGTCGATCCCTTCCAGATAATACGGCAGAAGATAATCATACAACTGGCCGATCTCCGCCTCCTTAAGCAGCGTGTTGACCGTCAGGTAGATCCTCCGTCCGTGGATATGAACATAATCAATAGCCCCGAGAAGTTCCGTCTCCGTCAGATTCTTCGCATAGGCTCTTGCCCCGAATCTCGTACCGCCTATATAGACCGCATCCGCGCCTGCGCAGACAGCCGCCTTAAGACTGTCCATTGATCCTGCAGGCGCAAGTATCTCAACCTTCTTCTCCATACTTCCTCTCCTTCTTACGGAACTGTCAAACACCCCGCTGCAAGCAACGGGGCATCAAGCCTGTGCGCTGCAAAAGCAGCGAAGTATCTGACCTTCATAAAATAGGCTGTCCAAAGACAGCCTATTTCTTACGATTATTCTTTATCTCCGTTTCCAACTGGACAATCTTCATCTGAAATTCCTTATTCTCTTCCTTAAGCTTGTCCATAGATTTTTCTGCATTCTCGAGCTTGATCTGAACAGATATCAGCTCATGCTTCAGATCATACATCTCCTTGTCCTTTGCCTCTATATCACTCTCTAACGTGCCGCCCTGCTTCTTAGCCTTAAAATAATCATCCGCGATATTCAGCGCCAGCAGGATGCTCCTGGTCTCGGCGCTCTGCTTGCGGTACCCGTCGCTGTTACTGCACTCCTCAATCTTATGGTTCAAATATGTAGATACCTTCTGGAGATAGTCCTCGCTTTCAAATCCACTTAGGGTAAATACCTTTCCCCCTATTAGTACTTCCGTAAAGTTTTTTGATGATGCCATGAGAAGCCTCCTCGAAATTCTTAATCTCTGTCCCTATTATAAACTAAACTTTCACAAAAACCAACTATTTTTCAATAATTTCACGTGAAATTCCGAGATGGCGGTATGCGTGATCCGTAACGATCCTCCCTCTCGGCGTTCTCTGGATAAATCCGTTCATCAGAAGATAGGGTTCGTAGACGTCCTCGATCGTTCCCGCGTCCTCTCCGATGGCTGCCGCAAGCGTATCCAGACCTACCGGCCCGCCCAGGAACTTCTCGATCATCACCTGCAATAGCCCGCGGTCCGTCTGGTCTAACCCTTCCTTATCCACATCCAGAAGATCCAGCGCATAGTTCGCCACCTCTTCCGTAATATACCCCTCGTACTTCACCTGCGCAAAGTCCCTGACCCGCTTCAGCAGCCGATTCGCAAGCCTCGGCGTCCCTCTCGACCGCCTTGCAAGGGCAAAAGCCCCGTTCCTGTCGATCCCTACCTCCAGCACCTTCGCGGATCTCAGGATGATCTTCACCAGCTCCTCCACCGTATAGAATTCCATACGGTTCACCACCCCGAAGCGGTCTCTTAACGGCGCCGTCAGCATCCCTGCCCTTGTAGTCGCCCCTACCAGCGTGAATTTGGGAAGATCCAGGCGGATCGACCTTGCGCTCGCTCCCTTCCCGATCATGATATCAATGGCGTAATCCTCCATCGCCGGATACAGCACCTCCTCCACCTGCCGGTTCAGGCGGTGGATCTCGTCGACGAACAGCACATCCCCCTCCTGCAGATTGTTAAGGATCGCAGCCATCTCACCCGGTTTCTCGATCGCCGGGCCGGAAGTGATCTTAAGATTGACCTCCATCTCATTGGCAATAATGCCTGCAAGCGTCGTCTTGCCAAGCCCGGGCGGACCGTAGAACAGCACATGGTCCAGGGGCTCCTTCCTGGCCTTCGCCGCTTCAATATAGATCTTCAGGGTCTTCTTTGCCTTCTCCTGTCCTACATAGTCCTCAAGCATCTGCGGACGCAGATGATTCTCTATCTTGACATCTTCTTCCAGATTCTCCGTCGTAATAATACGTCTGCCCATATTCCTTATCTCACCCTCATCTTATCTCATTCCATTCTATATATCTCTCTGTTCTCAGAGCGACATATGCTTCAGCGCAAGCTTTAAGACGTCTTCCACCTCCGCCGTCTCTTCTATATCCACCTGCTTCACGGCCCTAAGAGCCTCCGTACTGCCGTAGCCGAGCGCCACAAGCGCCTGCACCGCCTCGCTCTGGACTTCGCTGTGACAGACCGCGCCTTCGGATGTCCCTGAATCCGCCGTAATATGCTCCAGGGCGTCTTCAAGCTTCAGCCTGTCCTTAAGCTCCAGGATCAGCTTCTCCGCCGTCTTCTTCCCGATCCCCGGCGCCGCACAGATCGCCTTCACATCACCCGCCAGAACCGCGAATCTGAGATCGTCGGGACTTAAGGCTGCCAGGATCCCAAGCCCTCCCTTCGGGCCGATCCCGTTCACCCCGATCAGCAGCTTGAACACCATAAGATCGTCCCTCGTAAGGAACCCATACAACTGCATCGCGTCTTCCTTCACATTCAGATAGGTATGTATCTTCACTTCCCTGCCCACAGCCGGAAGCTTCCCCATTGCCTGCCCCGACATATAGACTCCGTAGCCTACGCCGCCCACATCTATGATCACCTTGTCCTCCTCAAACGCCGCGATCGTACCTCTCAGATAAGATATCATTTGCCTTCCTCCTACATGCTTATATTAACAAGTCTCTTCAACATCTCATTTGACACGATTCCGATCAGAAGCCCCGTCAGCATTCCTGCGATCAGGAGCACGGGAACATAATAGATCACGCTGAAAGTCTCCACTACCAGCATTGCCACGATCAACTGGCCGATGTTATGGAACACGCCGCCCGCAAGGCTGACTCCCATCACGCTGAATCCGCCGTTCTTCCTGAGCAGCGCCATAACCGATAAGCTCAGCAGACCGCCCGCAAGACTGTAAATAATACTGAAATAATTCCCAAACAAGAACCCTGTAAGAAGCACCCGCACAACCGATAACAGATATGCCTCCCCCGTTCCCATCTTGTATAATGCCAGAACAATGACAAGATTCGCAAGTCCCAGCTTCACGCCGGGAATGCCGAACTGTAACGGGATCAGAGTCTCAATATAACTGAATATCAGCGCCAGCGCCGTAAAAACACCGAAATAAGCCACTCTGCCTCGCATCTGTCTTCTCCTACTGGGTTACCGCATCAAACTCTCTGCTCGTGCCCGTCTCTACTTCCACAACTACCTTATTCGGGAGACAGATAATACTCTCCCGGTTCAGAGAAACCGGCTTCTGGTGGACGCAGAGCTGATCCGGGCAGTCCGCTTCTACCATAGAAGCCTTGCCGTTCCTGATCTGAAGAATATTCGTACCTCCGTTGATCTCATAATCCCCCTCCTCAGACAGACTGTATGTATCCTGTATCGCGCCCTCTATCTTAACGACCACGCGGTTCGCACCTTTTCCGCCGATAAACGTATGGACAAGAACCGTAAGCCCGGCTACACACACAATGATGATGATCAGAACCCAATCCTTTTTCTTCAATCCTATCTTCATATCCGCCCACCTCTCTGCCATATATGCATAACATAAGTAAATCTGCTGTTCCAATTCACCTTAAAAAGTATTCTAACACAAGAAATCCATCTCTTCAACCACATGTTCGATTGCATATCTTCTTTTTTATGTTATAATGTTAGAAAAGTGTGCCAGAATAAATCTACGAACGAGGTATTCTATCCTATGAAATGTAAGAGATTAACAGCAGTATTTACATCTATGGCCATTCTTCTGTCTGGATGCTCCGGGCTTCCGAGAGAACGGGATCAGATCTACACCGACACACTGTTCGACACGGTGGTCCGCATCGAGATCCTTGATTCTGTCGACGACGACGTCTTAAAAGGCTGCGAAGAGATATGCCGAAAATACGACGCCATGTTCTCCAATAAGACCGAGGACAGCGAGATCTCCCGGATCAATGCTGCCGGCGGCAATCCGGTCGAAGTGTCCGGCGAGACTGTCAAACTGATCAAGAAAGCTCTCTACTACAGCGAGTTTTCCAACGGTCTGTTTGACATCACCATTGCCCCCGTATCCAAGCTGTGGGATTTTCATTCGGATACGCCGGCGCCTCCCGCACCGGAAGTCCTTAATGAGGCTGTAAGCCATGTAGATTACAAGAATATCATCGTGAAGGACAATACGGTCCGGCTTACGGATCCTCATGCCGCAATCGATGTGGGCGGCATTGCCAAGGGCTACATCGCAGACCGCGTTAAGGAATATCTGAAGAAGCAAGGCGTCAAGCACGCTATCATCAATCTGGGCGGGAATGTCCTCGCTATGGGCGGACGGCTCGACGGCTCCGACTACAACATCGGAATCCAGAAGCCCTTCGACAATGCAGGCGAACCGATAACATCCGTTCGGATATCCAGCAAGTCCGTTGTGACATCCGGTACTTATCAGCGCTACTTTGAAGCCGGCGGCAAGCTCTATCATCATATACTGGATCCCCATACGGGACTCCCTTGTGAGAACAACCTGCACAGCGTCACGATCATCACCGACTCCTCACTCACGGCCGACGCGTTAAGCACTACCTGTTTTCTCCTCGGCCTTGACAAGAGCCTGCAGCTCATCGATCAGCTGGACAATGTAGACGCCGTATTTATCACCAAGGACAACAAGATCCATTATTCCAAGAATTTTCAGCATAAACTCAAAAAATAAATTCCAACTTCAAAAGGGGCTATCAGAAATCACTCCCGATAGCCCCTTTATCTTCGTCTAATCTTAATAATAAAAACCGTTGCTGAAGATCATCGTCCCAAACATCGCGATAAAGATCAAATAGATCACCAGCACCACGCCCATCATGATCAACTGAGCGCGGCAGTAGTTCCTGCGGTTCACGTTCGTAGTCTTGCTGAACGCCCACACGAAATACAGCACGATCCCCACGCACGGAATCATCGCAGCCAGAAGCGTAAGCAGCCAGTCTCCCATCGTCATAGGAGAAGTATCCTGGCCCGGCTCATACATCTGGTTATTGTTCCCGGTGTTGTAATTATAGTTATCCTGGTAATTATAACCACTGTTCTGATTATAATTATAGCCGCTATTCTGGTTCTGCTGGCCGTAATTATAGCCGTTGTTTGGATTCTGCTGATTATACTGATAATTGTTGTTCTGCTGGTTATAATTATACGCGTTCTGCTGGCCGTAGTCGTTCTGGCTTGCATACTGATACTGCTGATAGTTCGTCTGCTGGCCTGCGTTCGGATCCGTATACTTCTGCCCCGCGTCTGCTGCTGACTCAGACTTAGCCGCGTTTGTATCCGTATTCTGTTCCCCGGCGCCTGACTCCTTAGACGGCTGCATCAGAGTGCCGCTGTCCTTTGGTGTATTATCAAAATTATTATCCATAATACGATCCTCCTCATAAACACTTATTTCTTCTACTATTCTACCATGCACAGCCCAGAATATCAATCCTGCTATTTATTTTTAAATCATTACAGCAGTCTTTATCCAGATATTAACGCTACCTTCCATAGTAACTCATCGGAGGTTCTCCCGGGAAGCAATACCGCATCCTCCACAGATAGAACAAGATTATAAGAACCATAAGAACGATCATCAGGAATTTAAGCCGGCTCCCCATCTTCCGTCTCTTGACATACCGATTCCAGCCAAACATCCCCAGCCATAGGACAATGGGATAGATAAACGGATGTATCCGAAACGCTCCGGCAAGATCAAGCTTAAGCAGGCAGACCCCTGCTCTCGTAAGCCCGCAGCCCGGACATGGGAACCCGGTCGCCATCACCATCGGGCACAGGCTGTAGAGATAATATTTTCCCAACACAAAATAGGCGATTATTACTATAACCGCCCATTTTATATCTTTTATGTCTTTCCATAATAACCTGGAAGCATCCCGGATCACCTGTATGAAAGTCCGTCTCATTTTACTGTCATTTTGTCCTTCCCGCATCATAAAATGCTAATGAACTCCGCCTGATTCCTGCAGACGCCTTTCTCTTACATGATTATCTTCTTCGGACACTTCTCGGCACATTTGCCGCAATTGGTACATTTCTCAGGATCAATATGCGCAACATTGCCCTCTACCTTGACCGCGTCGGATTCACATACCTTCTCGCACATCTTACAGCCGATACATCCAACGGAGCATGCCTTCATAACATCCTTGCCCTTGTCGTGAGAGCTGCACTGTACCAGATGCTTCTGATCATAAGGCACAAGCTCGATAAGCTTCTTCGGACATACGGCGATACATTTGCCGCAGGCCTTACACTCTTCCTTGTCCACAACGGCAACGCCGTTCACGATATGGATCGCATCAAACGGACAGGCCTTCACACAGCTGCCTTCTCCCAGACACCCGTAATTACAGGACTTCGGTCCTCCCGCCTGCATCATATTGACCATGATACAATCATTCAGGCCGTGATATTCATAATCCTTTCCTGCCTTATCACAGGTTCCCGCGCATTTGACAAATGCAACCTGACGCGCCTGCGCCCCTGCCTCGACGCCCATGATCGCGCCGATCTTCTCCGCAACCGGCGCGCCGCCTACCGGACAGCCGCCGATCTCCGCCTCGCCCTTGACGATAGCCGCCGCAAGGCCGGAACATCCTGCGTAACCGCAGCCGCCGCAGTTATTGCCGGGAAGCACGCCCATGATCGCTTCCTCTCTCTCATCTACCTCTACCGCAAATTTCTTGCCTGCCACACCAAGGAACACACCAATGAACAAACCGGTGCCGCCCACGATCACAGCAGCAATGATAATACCTGTAACACTCATCGTTATGCCCCCTCCTATATCAGTCCTGAGAATCCGCAGAACGCGATCGCCATAAGAGTTGCTGTTACCAGCACGATCGGCGTCCCCTGGAAGGACTCTGAAATGTCGTTGTATTCGATCTTCTCACGGATTCCCGCCATGATCACGATAGCGATCAGGAATCCCACAGATGTTCCGATACCGTTGATGATACCCTGAAGGATACTGTATTCCTTCTGAACGTTGGTAAGCGCCACGCCAAGAACGGCACAGTTCGTGGTGATCAGCGGCAGATACACGCCGAGCGCATTATATAGCGGCGGCATCGCCTTTTTTAAGAACATCTCTACGAACTGAACCAGCGCCGCGATGATCAGGATGAATACGATGGTCTGCAGGTATTCAAATCCTAACGGCATCAGGATAAACTTGTAGATCAAACTTGTTACCAATGAAGCTATCGTGATAACGAACACTACCGCTCCGCCCATACCTGCCGCGGTATCCACCTTCTTGGATACTCCAAGGAACGGACAGATTCCTAAGAACTGGCTGAGTACAACGTTATTCACAAGAGCCGAGCCTATTGCAATGATCAATAATTCTTTCATCTATGTACTCCTCCTATTCCTCATTTCCTGTCGGGAAGACCTTCCCGCCGCACGCACTGTTACCGCAGGAAGCACAGCCTTCGCCGCATCCCGCCGCTTCCGGCACCTTCTTGCCCTTCTTCGCGGCATTGCTCCTTACCTTGTTCTGCAATGCAACAAGGAACGCCAACACCAGGAACGCGCCCGGCGGAAGGATGAAGATCGTCACCGGCACATAACCGCCCTTGCCTGCCGCTGCATCCGCAAGCGGCAAGAGCTGCCGGCCGAAGATCGCGCCCGTACCGATCACCTCGCGCACGATACCGATCGCCGCCAGACCTACGGTAAATCCAAGTCCCATACCGATACCGTCGAAGATGGACGGCAGAACCGGATTCTTAGACGCATAACTCTCCGCACGGCCAAGGATGATACAGTTTACCACGATCAGCGGTATATAGATTCCAAGCGAAGCATACAGGCTTGGAACAAAACCTTCCAACAGGAATTGCACGATCGTTACAAAGGACGCCACAACTACGATGAACGCCGGCATTCTGACAGAATCCGGGATGATCTTACGCAGCATGGATATCAGCATATTCGACAGCACAAGTACGACCGTTGTAGACAGGCCCATACCTACACCGTTGATGGCGGATGTCGTTACCGCCAGGGTCGGACACATACCCAACATCAGAACGAAGGTAGGGTTTTCTTTGACCAGACCGTTATAGATTCTTTCGGTACAATTATTCATCTTACTACCTCCTATCCCTATTGAAACGCAGCCTGATAATATCCAAGCGCCGCATTGACGGCTCCCGTCACGGATCTCGACGTGATCGTCGCGCCGCTTAGAGCGTCGATAGGCTCACCGTCCCCGCCGTCCTTGGATACCACAAACTTCTCTGTCTGTTTACCTTCATACTGTCCGTAGAATGAGCTTTCCGCAGCCTTCATTCCAAGACCTGCCGTCTCATTGATGGACAGGATGGATACTCCGTTCACCGTGCCGTCGCTGGTGATTCCAACCGTCACCTGGATACTGCCGCCGAATCCATCCTTGTCAGTCGCGGTGACTACATATCCCATATCGCCTACCGTACATGCCTCGTCGACGGTTCCGTTAACGCCCATATCGGCAAGCGCCTGATCGGCGGCTGCCTCATCGACCTCCACCTGTGCAAAATCATTGATATCCGCTTCCGGGAATACCTCCTGCCATGCTTTCTTCTTGGCAGTCTCCTGAGCCTGGGCAATCGGCGCCTTCGTGATCTCGTATACCAGTCCAAGACCGAGGCCTGCAACCAGTGTGATCGCCGTCAGGATCAACGTGTTTTTCAGAATTTTATTCATTATTTCTCTCCTCCTTTACCGAATGGCTTTGGAAGAGTAACTCTCTCGATCAACGGCACTAAGAGGTTGCTGATGATGATCGCATAAGATACACCTTCCGCGGAACCGCCGAAGAGACGGAACAGACCGGTCAGGATACCGAGAAGCGCACCGTAGACAATCTGCCCTCTCTTCGTGATCGGCGAGGTTACATAATCAGTCGCCATAAACCATGCACCGAGCATCAGACCGCCTCCGCAAAGATGCGCGGTAATATACTGCGGATCGAAAAATCCGATATTCGGGTTCGCAAAATGTCCGAATATACCGACAAATATAACAAATGACACAATATAGGTTCCAGGGATCCGAAGATCGATGACGCCCAAAAGGATCAGGAAGATCGCTCCGATGATAATCGCGATCACCGACGTCTCGCCGATCGTTCCCGGAATCCGTCCAAGCAGCATGCTCATGCTGTCAACCGTTTCACCGCTCTTTAACTGTGCCAGCGGGGTCGGTCCTGTTACTCCGTCATAGACAAATGTAGTCATCTGGCTTGTAAATGATATCAGCAGGAAACACCTTGCACCGAGAGCCGGGTTCATGAAGTTCTGTCCCAGTCCTCCAAAGAGCTGCTTCACGATCAGGATCGCAAAGACGCCGCCCAGCACGCCCATCCACCATGGTGCGGATGCAGGCATATTAAGCCCCAGCAATAGTCCGGTAACCACCGCGCTGAAATCATTCACGGTGATCTTCTTGTGCATTAATTTCTCATATATGTATTCTGTCAGGACAGATGACGCCGTCGTACAGATCAGCATCACAAGCGCTGACACTCCAAAGTTCCATACACCAAAGGCAGAAGCCGGCAGCAATGCGATCGTCACATAGAGCATGATATTGGCTGAAGTAACTTTGGAACGTATGTGTGGTGAAGATGACATTTTCAACTTGTTTTCACTCACGTTTGTTCACCTCTTCCTCTTCTATTAGATTCTTTATTTCTTCTTGCGGTTCGCAAGCGCGATCTTTCTCATGGAACCGATCGCCTGCTTAAGCGGCCGTTTCGCCGGACACACAAAACTGCAGGAACCGCATTCCATACACTCTAAGCCCTCGTGCTTCGTAAATGCCGCTTCATCCTGATGTTCCGCATAGTCCGCAAGCCTTGACGGGATCAGACGGCTCGGACAGGCGTCCACGCAGCGTCCGCAGTTGATACATGCCGTCGGCTCAAACTTTGCAACCTCGTCCTTCGTAAGACAGAGAATCGACGAAGAGGTCTTCGTGATCGGGACATCCAGAGTAAACATGGAGAATCCCATCATCGGTCCGCCTGAGATCACCTTCTCAGGTTCGCTCTTATATCCGCCGGCAGCCTCGATCAGCTCTGCCTGATTAAGCCCGAACGGAACCCGGAAGTTCCCCGGTTCGTTCACAGCGTCGCCGCTTACTGTGGTCACGCGCTCCATGGACGGACGGCCTTCCGCTACAGCCTCATAGATACTGATGATCGTCGCTACGTTATCAACCACGCATCCCGCGTCTGCCGGAAGCATCGCGGAATTGATCGCCCTTCCTGTCGTCGCGTAGATAAGCTGACGCTCACCGCCCTGCGGATACTTCGTCTTAAGCGCAAGCACTTCGATCCGCGGTTCATCCTTCGTAAGCTCCCTGAGCTTCTCAATACAATCCGGCTTATTATCCTCTACCCCAAATATACCCTTCGCGTTGTCAAAGAGCTTAAGGATAATCTTCATACCGCCCACCAGCTTCTCCGGTATCTCCAGCATGCATCTGTAGTCAGCCGTGATATACGGCTCACATTCCGCGCAGTTCGCAATAATATAATCAATCTTATCCGGTTCCTTAGGCGAGAGCTTAACCCTGGTCGGGAATCCCGCACCGCCCATACCTACAATTCCTGCATTGCCGATCGTATTCAAGATCTCTTCCTTCGTCATCTCGTCCAACGGTTTGACAGCCGGATATTCCACCTCTTCATACTCACCGTCATTCTCAATGACAATACTGTTCACTGTCCCGCCTGTCGGATTCAGATGCGGCGCGATCGCCTTGACCTTACCGGATACAGACGCATAGATCGGCGCGGAGACGAAGCCTCCGGCTTCCGCTATCATCTGCCCCTTAAGGACACGGTCGCCTACCGCCACTACCGGACTGGCCGGAGCGCCGATATGCTGGGATACCGGATATACCAGATCCCCTTTGGGTTTTACTTCGACAATGGCCTTCTCTTTTGCCAGGCTCTTGCCGTCATCCGGATGAATACCACCCTTAAAAGTTAACAATGCCATCCCTTTTTTCCTTCCTTCCTTTTTACTCTTTATTACTATACATCAAAATCCCCCAATTATCCAGTAAATACGAGGATTTCTTTGTATATTTCCGTGAACAACTTGTTGATTTTTTAACGCATAAAAGATAGAGGCCGACAGGCCTCTATCCAATAATCATGTAGTATTCCGTTGCCTTAACCTTATACCTCTTCTGCAGCTTCATTCTCGTCTTCTGCCTTCTCCGGTGCATCAGATGCCGACTCCAAAGCCTTCATGCTAAGGCTGATCTTCTTCTCTGCCACATTCAGGTCTACTACCTTGGCAGTGATCTCCTGACCTACGGACAATACATCTGACGGCTTGTCTACATGTGCCCTTGAAATCTGTGAAACGTGGAGCAATGCATCCACTCCGGGTGCAAGCTCAACAAACGCGCCAAAATCTGTCATTCTGGCAACTCTGCCGTCCAATACGGTTCCTACTGCATAGCTGCCGGCAGCATTCGCCCATGGATTGCTCTCCGGGAACTTAAGGCTCAGAGCAATCTTGGTATCGTGAATCTCCTTGATCATCACTTCTACTGTCTCACCGACCTTGAACACCTTCTTCGGATTCTCGACACGTCCCCATGACATTTCTGAGATATGAAGAAGTCCGTCAACTCCTCCTAAGTCAATAAATGCGCCGAAATCCGTTACATTCTTAACAACACCTTCCATCCGGTCTCCCGCCTGGATCTTCGCAAACAGTTCCTTCTGCTTCTCTGCGCGTTCTGCAACAAGCAGCTGTCTCCTGTCGCCGATCACACGGTTCCTTCTCGGATTAAACTCGCTGATCACGAACTCGATCTCCTGATCCTGATACTTGCTGAGATCCTTCTCATAGGTATCGGATACAAGGCTTGCCGGGATGAATACCCTTGCCTCCTCGATCACCACGCTCAACCCGCCTCCAAGAATCTGTGCTACCGGAGCCTTCAGCACTTCGTGATTCTCATATGCTTCTCTAAGCCTCTCGTTGCCCTTCTCGGCGGCAAGACGCTTATATGTTAATAACACCTGACCTTCGCCATCATTAACCTTCAAGACCTTCGCAGTCATAGCATCCCCCACTGATACCATCGTTGTCAGATCTGCGTTCGTCTCGTTCGTGTACTCGTTTCTTGTGATGATACCGTCTGCCTTGTATCCTATATTCAAGATGATTTCATCAGGCTTAACGTCGATGACAGTACCATCTACAACCTCTCCATTTCTTATTGTCTTGAAAGACTCCTCCAACATTTGTTCAAAAGTTAATTCTGACATAATTTTGAACCTCCTCAATTATAATATTGGGCGTGGATGCCCCTGCTGTAATACCTACTGTTTCCACGGACCTTAATTGATTCATATCCAAATCGTCAAGTGTCTGTATATAGTACGTATTCAAACATTCGTTCTTACATATTTCAAATAACTTCTGAGTATTCGAACTATGCTCGTCCCCTATAACCACCATAGCGTCGACTCTCCTAGCAATCCGGCGCGCCTCCTCCTGTCTCTCCTTCGTCGCATTGCAGATCGTATTTAAAACAATTATATCATAACCCTTTTCTTCGATAATTTCAACTATATCTTTGAATTTATTGTAATTAAATGTCGTCTGGGAAACGATGCACAGCTTTTGGCTCTTATTTTCGTGCACAAACTGCCTTGCTTCCTCATGCGTCTGTATGACGTCCGCCCGGTCTCCCGCCCATCCCCTGGTCCCTTCTACTTCGGGATGCGCGCCGTCTCCGATAATTACGATATGCGATCCTTTCTCACTTTCTTTCGCCACAATGTCATGAATCTTTTTTACAAACGGACAAGTTGCGTCAACATATATAATCCCTTTTTCTTCCATACAGTCATAGACTCTCTTTGCCACGCCGTGAGAACAGATGACCACAACGCCTTCCCCGATCTGCGCAAGCTCCTCTTCCGAATGGATCACCTCCACGCCCTGCTTCGCAAGATCCTTGATCACTTCCTCATTATGGATGATCGGGCCGTATGTATAGATCTTCTGTCCCTCATAACGCCGGACCTGCTCATAGACCATATCTACCGCGCGTTTCACTCCAAAGCAGAAGCCGGCGACCTTCGCTAATTCAACCTTCATATTCCGTTCCTTCCTTATCTGCAAAGCCCCGCGATCTCCTTCACGACCTCTTCGATCGTCATATCCGAACTATCCACCAGCACCGCATCCTCAGCCTGCCTTAAGGGCGCCGTCTCCCGGTTCATATCCCGCTCGTCGCGCTCCTTGATATCCCTTGCGATCTCATCGAGATCACAGGCCTCCCCTTTTGCCGTCAATTCATCATAACGCCGCTTCGCGCGCGTCTCCACGCTCGCCGTCAGATAGACCTTCACATCGGCGTCAGGCAGCACGCAGGTGCCGATATCCCTTCCGTCCATGATCACATCCTGAGCCCTTGCAAGATCTCTTTGAAGGTCCAGAAGCTTCGCGCGGACCTCCGGGATCACAGAGCACTTAGAAGTCATCTGTCCTACCGCCTCATCCCTTAGCCGCCCCGTAATGTTAGTACCATTCAGGAACACCTGCTGTACCCCTTCCTCATACCGGATCTTCACGTCCGCATCCTTACACGCCTCGATGACCTTATCCGTCTCCTCCGCCCGTATCCCTCTGTCAAGGAAATGGATCGCAAGCCCTCTGTACATGGCTCCCGTATCCACGTAGATAAATCCCTTCTCCTCTGCAACCAGCTTCGCGATCGTGCTCTTCCCCGCTCCTGCCGGTCCGTCAATTGCCACATTATATCCCATTATTCTTCTCCTTTACACTCTTCATTGCACACCATTGCCGGCGGCATATCCCGTAGACCAGGCAATCTGCAGATTAAATCCTCCGGTAAGCGCATCCAGATCCAGCACCTCTCCGGCAAAATGAAGTCCCCCGACATATCTCGACTCCATAGTTCCCGGATCGATCTCCTTCGTCTTCACACCGCCCCGGGTAATGATCGCCTCATCATAGCCCCGAAGCCCGGTAAGCGTCATCTCCAGATTCTTCGTCAGGTGTACCAGCCTTTGTCTCTCCTCCCTGGATATGACGTTTACCTTCTTCTCAGGATCGATCCCGCTTAATTCTACCATAACAGGAACCAATTTGGACGGGAACAATTTTCCAATTGCATTCTTAAACTGCCTGTTGAGATTCTCTTCAAAGTCTCTGAGCACCCTGCGGTCAAGCTGTTCTTCGCTGAGCGCAGGCTTCAGATCCACCGCAAGACGAAGGTTCTGCTTCCTCAATATATGACCCACCTGGCTGCTTGCGCTGATAATAAGCGGCCCGCTGACCCCGTAATGCGTAAAGAGCATCTCGCCGAACTCACGGTACAGAAGCTTGTTCTCCCGGAAGACGGACGCCGTGACGTTGCGAAGAGACAGTCCCATGAGACGCCCCGCCCACGGCTCGCCCACCTCCATAGGAACCAGCGACGGCATACACTCCGTGACCTCATGTCCGCATTCCCTGGCAAACCGGTAACCGTCCCCTGTAGAACCCGTCAGCGGATAAGAGAGTCCTCCGGTGGCAACGATACAGGAATCCCCGTATATCCGCTTCCCGCTGTCGAGCTCCGCACAGGAGAATCTTCCGTCCTCTGTAAGCACCCGGGCAACACCTGTGCTCAGATGTACGGTAACGTTAAGCCGCCTCATCTCCTTCTCCATTGCACTGATGACATCCGAAGAATGGTCAGATACCGGAAATACCCTGTCTCCACGCTCTACCTTCGTCCGTACGCCAAGCCCCTCAAAAAACTGTATCACATCCCCGTTGGTACACCCGTAAAAACTGCTGTACAAAAATTTCGAATTGCTTGATACCGACGAAAACAGCGTCTCCATATCACAGGCATTCGTGATATTGCACCTTCCTTTTCCTGTGATAAACAGCTTCTTTCCTAATTTTTCATTCTTTTCAAACAGGCATACCTCATGCCCGTTCCTTGCGGCCGCGATCGACGCGAACATCCCCGCCGCTCCGCCGCCAACGACCAGAACCTTACTCATCTTCTCTTTCCCCTGACCAATTCATATTCTCGGATGAACCTGACAGCTCTACTTTCTCGCCTACCATATTCAGCTCATCCTTACTGTACACCTGATATTCATCCCAGATTCCTTCAAGCGCCGTGAGCGTTGAGATCACTTCATTCTGTTTCTTCATACACAGAGCCACCACAAGCGCATTGACCACGCTGAGCGGCGCTACCAGAGAGTCCACGATAGACGCCATATCGCTTCTCGCGATCAGATTGCAGGAGGAGTACAGCGTCATCGGCGAATGTACGCTGTCCGTCAATGTAATGACCTTAGCCTTCCGGTTGCTCGCGTACTCAAGCGCCTTAAGCGTGCGCATGGAATACCGCGGGAAACTGATTCCGATCATCACATCTTCCTCTCCGATCCGAAGCATCTGCTCAAATATCTCGCTTGGGCTGCTGGTATTCACCGCCGTCACATCGTCGCATACCAGATTCAGATAGAAACACAGGAAACTGGCAAGGGGCGCGCAGCTCCTAATACCGACCACATAGATCTTACGGGCATTCAGGATCGTATCCACTGCCATCTCGAAGGCCCCCTGGTCGATCGCTTCCATCGTAAGCTTGATCTTCTCTATATCCGACTGCAGCACCGAAGCCAGGATCTCGCCCTGGCTGATCCTGCCGTATGTCACCTCCATACGCTGGATAGAATTCAGCTTCGTGCGCACCAGTTCGCCCAGCGCCTTCTGGAATCCCGGGTATCCGTCGTAGCCAAGGGCCATTGCAAACCGGACTACCGTAGATTCGCTGACGCCAACCTCTTCGCCCATCTTTGCCGCAGTGAGAAACGCCGCCTTGTCATAATCCTCCCGGATAAATTCCGCCAGTTTCTTCTGCCCTTTGCTGAACTTGGGATAACCATCATTAATTTTCTGCAATAATTCATTGTTATTTTGCATATTGCCTGTCTCTTTTCTGCACTCTCTTCTCTCATTGCCGGCCTGCCGGCTTACCGCCCAGGCGGCTTTTCACCGGGCGGCAGCGCCAGACCCGCATCATAAAAGATGTCGGAACTCAGCGGCCGCATCGCTTCAAGCCCTGATTTCCAACATCTTTCATAGTTAAAGGTATACAATCAGACAGGGTAGCTTCCGTTCTCTGTATCGGCAACCGTCTGGTCAACCTTCGTCTGCTGCGCCTCTCTGTATTTGAAGAAGTCCGTAGCAACCTGCGGGAACAATGCATAAGAAAGCACGTCCTCATCCTGCTGGCTCCACTGCTCGCATTCCTTGCGCAGCGTATCCAACTCATCCGGAATCAGATCTGCCGGACGGCAGGTGATAACTTCCGCATTCTCACCCAGAACCTTCTTGGTCACCTCTTCGTTAAACGGCTTGACGGTCGTACCGTATTTGCCGCTTAAGATGTCCTTGGTCTCCTTGGTCGCCATCTTGTAACGCTCGCCCATCAGTACGTTAAATACAGCCTGTGTACCTACGATCTGTGAAGACGGTGTAACAAGCGGCGGTTCGCCGAGATCCTTGCGCACTCTCGGAACCTCTTCCAGCACATCGTAATACTTGTCTTCCGCATTCTGCTCCTTAAGCTGGGACGTCAGATTGGAGAGCATACCTCCCGGCACCTGATATAACAGGGTCTTGATGTTGACGCCCATATTCTTCGGATTGAGCAGACCGCTCTCTAACGCTTCGTCACGGATCGGACGGAAGTAGTCCGCGATCTCGGCAAGCAGATTTTGGTCAAATCCGGTATCATACGGCGTATCCTTAAATGTCTCGACCATAACCTCGGTTGCAGGCTGCGACGTTCCGAGCGCAAACGGCGACATCGCGGTATCGATCACATCCACGCCTGCCTCTACTGCCTTCAGATATGTCATGGAAGCGACACCGGACGTATAGTGCGTATGAAGCTGGATCGGAAGGCTCGTCGCCTCCTTCAGCGCTTCGATCATCTCCGTTGCCTTATAAGGAACCAGAAGACCCGCCATATCCTTCAGACAGATCGATGTCGCGCCCATCTCCTCGATCCTCTTCGCGATATCGATCCAGTATTCCATAGTGTAAGCGTCTCCCAAAGTATAGGATAACGCAACCTGGGCGTCCGCCTTCTCCTTTACCGCAGCGGTCACCGCCGTCTGAAGGTTTCTCAGATCGTTCAGACAGTCGAAGATACGGATCACATCGATACCGTTCGATACAGACTTCTGTACGAAATATTCCACCACATCATCCGCATAGGGACGGTATCCCAGGATATTCTGTCCGCGGAACAGCATTTGAAGCTTGGTGTTCTTGAATCCGTCGCGGAACTTGCGGAGTCTCTCCCACGGATCCTCCTTCAGGAAACGAAGAGACGCGTCGAATGTCGCACCGCCCCAGCATTCTACAGAGTGGTATCCGACCTTGTCCATCTTCTCCACGATCGGAAGCATCTGTTCCGTCGTCATACGAGTGGCGATCAAAGACTGGTGCGCGTCACGCAGAATGGTTTCTGTTATTTTAATTGGTTTTTTCTCTGCCATTTTCTATCCTCCATTAATAATATTCTTATCTTACATCACTCCGAAAATCGCCATAAATGTTCCTGCCGCAACCGCCGTGCCGATAACGCCCGCCACGTTCGGTCCCATGGCATGCATCAGAAGGAAATTCGTCGGATCGGATTCCGCGCCTACCTTCTGGGATACACGCGCCGCCATCGGAACCGCAGACACGCCTGCCGAACCGATCAGAGGATTCACCTTGCCGCCTGTAGCGACGCACATGATCTTACCGAACAGCACGCCTGCCGCCGTACCGAACATGAATGCGATCAGACCAAGCGCAACGATCTTAAGGGTATCCGCATTCAGGAACGCCTCCGCGCTCGTAGTCGCGCCTACAGAAGTACCCAGAAGGATAACTACGATATACATCAAAGCGTTGCTCGCCGTATCTGTAAGCTGGCGTACCACTCCTGACTCGCGGAAGAGATTCCCCAGCATCAGCATACCGACCAGCGGCGCCGTCGTAGGAAGGATCATGCAGACCACGATCGTTACGATGATCGGGAAGAGGATTCTCTCAAGCTTCGTAACCGGCCTTAACTGCTCCATCTTGATCTTACGCTCTTTCTCCGTCGTCATCAGCTTCATGATCGGAGGCTGGATGATCGGCACCAGTGACATATAAGAATATGCCGCCACCGCGATCGGCCCCATGATCGCTGTCTGCGATAATTTGCCGGCAAGGAAGATGGATGTCGGTCCGTCCGCACCGCCGATAATAGAGATCGCTGCCGCCGCCTTGTCAGAGAAGCCCATTGCCATGGCTCCGAGATAAGCGGCGAAGATACCAAACTGTGCCGCCGCACCCAGAAGAAAACTCTTCGGGTTGGCAATCAGCGGTCCGAAGTCTGTCATCGCACCTACTCCAAGGAAGATCAGAGACGGAAGGATCGACCATTCATCTAACAGATAGAAATAATAGAGCAATCCGCCTGTCCCGTTCGCCGCGTCCTCCGCATGCAGCATAATATCCGGGAAGATATTAACGAGCAGCATACCAAACGCAATCGGTACCAGGAGCAGAGGTTCAAATCCATGTCTGATTGCTAAATATAGGAAAAAACATGCAACCGCAATCATGATCAGATTGCCGCCTGTAAGACTGAAAAATGCTGTCTGCTGCACGAGGTTTCCCAATGTCGTTGTTATATATTCCATTTTTTAACCTCCAGTCGTGTCATATAATCACAGGATTATATCTAATTCAATGTCGCAAGAACAGCACCGGCTTCAATCGCGTCTCCTACTGCCGCATTGATACTTGCCACGGTTCCGTCTTCCGGCGCCACAACCGGGATCTCCATCTTCATTGCCTCAATGATCACGACCGCATCGCCTTTCTTCACGCTCTGACCCACATTAGCCTCGATCTTGAATACCTTCCCTGCTGCTCCTGCCTTTACTTCGATAGAGCCTGCTCCCGCTGCCGCTTTCGGCGCTGCCTTTGGCGCCGCCGGGGCTGCTTTCGGCGCCGCTGCTCTTGGTGCCGCCGCTGCCGGCGCTCCTGAACCGTTCTCTTCTACCGTAACATCATATACATTGCCGTTAACTGTGATCGTATAATTTTTCATATTAATAATCCTCCTAGTATTATGAATTCCATTTATTTGACGGACGGCGTCTGATGCTTCTCACATAAAATCCGCCCGCAGCAGCCTCGTCCATACCGGCCTCTTCTCTGGCCGCCGCGATCGCCGCTGCAATAACCGCTATCAATTCCGTATCATCCTCTTTTGCTGCTGTAGTAACCGCCGGTGCGCTCGTCTGCGCCGCAGCGCTCTGAACCGGAGCAACAGACGGCTCTTCCTTCTTCTTCGCACCTAGAAGCGCCGGAATAAACTTAAACAAAGAGATCAAAAATGAGATAAAGATCAGTACCGTGAATACCGTTCCCATTCCAAGAACCGTATTAAGCCCTGCCTTCTCAAGGATCTCTCCCATTGAATATTCCGCATCCACGGTCATGCTCTCCATATAAGACTTATCGTCAAACACGAAGCTGATCGTCGCATCACGGTCTTCGAACTGTGCAGACGCGGATACCTTAAGCCCTTCATTCGTCTCCTCCGATGTAAAATCACCGTGGCTTACATAGGCGCCGCACTCTTCAACTGCCGCTTCCCATGCATCCAGCGCGCCGAGGAAACTCTCTGGTGTTGCCGGAACGCCCGCCTGTGTCAGCTGGAGCTCCATGGAGAATTCTCTCATGCTCCTCCACTGCTTCAGCATGGTCTCATCAGCATTCGCACAATAGTTGATCATGAATTCTGTGGTCTGGTCAATGGCTGCCGTGTTATACTCAGCCGCTTCCTCGCTACTTTTGCATGCGGTAAAGCAGAGCATTACAGCGACAGCACAGAGTAATAAGCTAATTTTTTTCCTCACTTTGCCTCACCTCTCTAAACCGATCCATGCTTTTTCATCGGACGGTCTTCTCTTTTAGTGAATAACATCTCAAATGCGCCGATCACGTATTTTCTTGTCTGATCCGGCTCAATGATGGTATCCACATAGCCTCTTCTTGCAGCAGATAATGGGCTTGACTGCAGCTGCCTGTATTCTGCAGTTTTCTCTTTTAGCGTATCGGCGTCCGAACCTGCGTACATGATCTTCGCCGCAAGGTCCGCTTCCATCATACCGATCTCAGCCGCCGGCCACGCATATACCATATCCGCGCCGATGGACTTGCTGTTCATCGTAACATAAGCGCTTCCGAATGCCTTGCCGACTACCACGTTCACCTTCGGCACGGTCGCATTGGCGAATGCATAGGTAAGCTTCGCCGTCTCTCTTGCAAGATTCTTCTCGTCATACTCGCACGCCTTGAATCCGGTCACATTAGTAAGCGTAAGAACAGGAATATTAAAAGCGTCGCAGAAATTCACGAATTCAGCCGCCTTCTTTGCACCGTCGGAAGACAGAGAACCGTCAAACTGGGCCGTGACCTCGGAGTTCTCATCATATACCTTGGAACGGTTCGCAACCGCTCCCACCGTCATTCCGTTCAAACGGATGAATCCGGTCACCATATCCTTCGCATAATTCTTCTTCGTCTCGAAGAACACATTGCTGTCGGAGATCATGGAAAGCGCGATCGCCGTATCCTCAGCCGCATTCTCGATGCCGTCGCAGAGACGGTTCAGGCTGTCCGTGCATTCGTCATAGGAAGCATTCTCTTCATTGTTGCCCGGGAGCATACATACCAGAGAACGGATATTCTCCAATATCTCGTCTTCCGTACCGATATCGTCTACAAGGCCGGCATTCTCGCTCTGGTACTTCGCAGAAGAAGTATCAAGCTTGGATATATTGTTGCCCGGAAGAGCATTCGGAGAATTCACAAACAGCTTCGCCTTGGAAGCCTCCATGAAGGTAAAATCCGTCAGTGCCGGCACAACAGAAAGTCCGCCGCCGCATGTCCCAAATATTGCCGTGATCTGAGGGATCACCCCAGACGCCATCGTCTGCTTCAGATAAAGATTGCCGAACGCGTTCAATGCGTCCGTAGCCTCCTGAAGCCTGATCCCGGCGCAATCCACAAGGCCGATCACCGGCGCTCCCATCTTCATCGCCATATCATAGATATTCGCGATCTTTTTCGCATGCATCTCACCAACTGCTCCATTCAAAACCGATGCATCCTGGCTATACACGTACACCAAATTCCCGTCGATCACTCCGTAGCCGGTGATCACACCGTCAGCCGGAGTCTCTTTTTCCTGCATGTTGAAATCCGTGCTTCTGGCAGTAACCGCCCCGCCGATCTCAACAAAGCTTCCTGCATCAAGTAAAGTCGCAATCCTGATACTCGCTGCACTTTCTGTTGACATGTTGCCCATAGTCAAGCCCTCCATCTTCTTTCATATTAAAATGAGTTCTGCTCTGTCTAAAAGCAAAACCAAATTTTTGCCAATTATATTATATCCCTTTTGATGTACTACTGCAATACTTTTTTAAAAACTAGAACGCATTCCAGTTATATCCAATTTCTAAAATTACTTAAAACTTTCTTAACTTAACGGTTGTACTTTAGTCTGTCTTATGATATATTTACAGTAGCTTTTCACAAACAGGATTACATAGGCTATGTAATCCGGGTGGAAAAATATATTTATATTGGAGGGTAAAATATATGGAAACAGCAAAAAAGCGCAGACCATTTGGTTTTTACGTGTGTTCAATGGGATTTACATTTGAACGTCTTGCATTCTACACCGTAAAATACTTACTTGCCATCTGGCTCGCGACGGAAGTTACTTCCGGCGGTCTGGGATTATCAGACGCAGAAGGCGCAGCTATGTCCGCATCTTTCGTGGCATGGACTTATATCACGCCGATCTTCGGAGGTTACATCGCTGACTACTGGTTAAGTCCAAGACTCTGTGTAGCTCTGGGCATGATCCTTATGGGCGCAGGATACCTTTGTACCTGGCAGGCTCACTCTATGGGGATGGTGTGGGCAATGGTTATTCTCGTATCCATTGGTACGGGTCTGTTCAAGGGGAATCTGTCCGGCGTGAACGGACTTCTGTTCCACGATGAAGAAGAGCTGAATTCAGCATTCTCCATTCAGTATTCTTTCGTTAACATCGGATCCTTCATCGGTACAACTTTCATTGCCATGCTGGCAACAACCGGTCTGTTCGGTATCAAGTGCAGCTTCAACACTGTATTTTTGATCTGTGCGATCTTCTTGTTCATCGACGCGGCATGGTTCATCCTGAACGGCAAGTCACTCGGCGATGCCGGTAAGAAGCCTTTCAAGAACGACCAGAGAGAATTCGTATCTGCTGAGAAGAAGGCTGCTGCTGAGTCTGCACCGCTTACCGCAAGCGACAAGAAGAAGATCATTGCGATCATCCTTGTAACTATCTTCTCCGCTATCTTCTGGATGGTATGGTATATGGCTTACATGCCGGCTTACTATTACTTCGGATGGGGCAACGGCGCAGATTTCCTGAACAAGGCGAACTGGTACATCGGAAGCTTCCAGATTCCTACATCCTGGTTTGACTCCGTTAACGCTCTGACCTGTATCATCTTAGGACCTGTTCTTGCGGGCGTATGGGCTAAGATGGCTTTGAGGCCGAAGGGCGATATGAGTATGTTCAAGAAGACGGCTCTTGGTACCATGCTGGTAGGCGTATCCTATCTCGTTATGGTTTTCGCCGATATCATCAGAGGCGACGGACAGTGTTCTGTACTCTGGCTTGCTCTGGTATGTCTGTTGATGTCCGTAGGTGAGATGGTATTCTCTCCTCTTGGCAACTCTTTCGTATCTAAGCTTGCTCCTGCTAAGGTTCTGGGTCTGTTACTTGGCTTCTGGCCAATCGCGGTATTCCTTGCACAGCAGATTTACCCGAAGGTATATTCCTGGCTTGCAACACTGCCGTTCCAGCCTGGCTACGGCGCAGTCGGCGCGATCGTAATCGTCTTCGGTCTGATCCTCTGGGCATGCAGCGGTAAGCTGGACGCTCTGGAGAAGGAAGAATAAGAACCGCTTCAGAACTATACAATGAAGCCAAGACTATACAAGAAACCGGGCTGTCAGGTATGATCCTGACAGCCCTTTTCGTTCGGCTCATATTCACGGAAGATACTACTCTTCTTCCATCTTCTCCATCTCGCGCAGGATCTCCCTGTAGAATTCGGAAGTATCCCCCTCCTTCTTCTCAAGGATCCTTACGATCACACCGTCGTCGATAAAAAATATCTTATCACTGCACCGGGCAATCTTAGGATCGTGCGTCACAAGAATAATATTCTTTCCCATCTCCTTGTTGATGTCGTCAAATGTATCCATAAGCCTCCTGCTGGACTTGGCGTCCAGATTACCGGTAGGCTCGTCAGCCATGATGATACCGGGATCATTGATCAACGCCCTGCATATGGCGATTCTCTGCTTCTCGCCGCCGGACAGCTCCCCCGGGGACTTGCCGATCAATTTCTCTACGCCGAACCTCCTGGCCAGACCGTGCATCTTCTGCTTCATCTCCTCTGCCTGCGCCTTATCAAGAATCATAGGCACCATGATATTCTCCCCAGCAGACAGGCTGTCCATCAGGTAAAAATCCTGGAACACAAACCCGATCTCCCGCCTGCGTATATCTGCCAGTTCATCCTTCCATAGAAGGGATGAATCCTGCCCCTTAAAATATAATTTCCCCTCCGTGAGAGGCTCCATCATTCCCAATATCTTAAGCAGCGTCGTCTTGCCGCCTCCCGAGCTTCCCATAATTGCAACGTATTCCCCGTCTTCTATGGTAATATCCAGCCCTTTCAGCACCTCGATCTTTGCGCTTGGATCCTTCTTATCCTGATTCCTGTAATAATTCTTCACAAGCTTATCAGTCCTAATTATCTCTGTCATACCCACTCTCTCCGCTTTCTATCGCCATCACTTTTTTATAAGTATCTTATCTGACAGAACCTTCTTAAGCGCCAGATAAGCCGTCCACTGCGCCAGCCAGTAGATTACCCATACCGGCAGCACGCACCGCAGATATTGAAGGATCTCCGCAGCGTTATACATTCTGACCCGGAACATAAGCAGCGTAAATATCACGGCCGATCCTCCTCCCGCAAGCAGCGGGATCACACAAAACGGCCGCATCTCATGTCCAAGCGTCTTCCTAAGAGGTCCCTCATGCATCCCCATACAGTCAAGGAATCTGTATCTTGCAGTGATCTCATCCATCTCAAAACAGAACTTGATAAACAGAAGATAGATACCGCAGACTCCCACCATGATCAGCATGAACATCCATACCACCTGCTTAAGATACCGCTCAGTCTCCATATCCTGGATCATGGCTCTTCTGCCGTAATAGCTCATCCCTTCGATATCCTTCGATATGCTTAAGAGCTCTTGATCTGCCGCTTCGTAATCTCCTTCTTCTGCCAAGATCAGATACAACTGCTCTCCCTGATAGATCTCGTCAAAAAAATCATCGGAGAACACGACCAGATTTTGCTCTTTTCCTCCGCCGCATATACCCGTCAGTATATCTCTTTCCTCTCTTACGACCTTCCTCGGCGTATAAGCCCTGTAGCTCCAAAGCTCCGCCTCCTGACTTAAGGTCTGCAGATTCAGCGTATCTGCCGTTCCCGACCAGTCCAGAAGATGTGCCTTCGCCGAAGCATCCTCCTGGTACACGACTGCGATCTCCTCCCCGGACAGCTTAAGGGCTTCGGTGTCTTCCCCTCTCTCTTTCTTAAGCTTCAGATAGACGGATTCCGGTACGCCGATCTGGACCGGAGGGTCTGTCAAGGCCTGCCTGCCGTTAGAGACTGCCGCATAATCCAGGCTGAATATATCCTTGAAAGAATTGACCAGCGATATGTTGTTCGGCATCAGCGAATACACCGTCGCCATCGGATACTGCTTAACATTTTGCGCATACTGCGCGCCTAATTCCTGCAGCTCTTCTTCGGCCTCCTCTCCCGCCGTACAGACAAAATCATAAGGATACTGCTCCTTGGACACCGGCGACGCCGCGCTGCTCCCATAGACGGACGCAAACGTATACATCACAAGGAACGCTATGACTGTCAGCAGATAGATCTTCTTCATATTCTGCCCAAAACCGGTAAGAAACGGGAATCTGTCAAAAAGATACCGAAAATACCTGTTATCATCCTGCCTGATCCTTTGCATCTCCACCGCGCGGACACACAGCAATACCAGGATCAGACCCAAAAGGTACAACACCTGGCTCTCCTCGCTCTCTCCACCGTCTCTTCCCGTCATCCGCACAAACGCCCACACCATGCAGATACACCCGATTATGCCGCTTATCAGGCCGAACACACCCGGTATACGGTTCCTGCCAGGCGCAATAAGCCCCGACGCAGACCAGCGCATATGGTCATAGACGTGTGAATTCACCATTGCCGCAGTCAGCGCAGCCGCGGCAAATATTCCCAGTATTATCATATATGTCCCGGCTGTCATGCCACCGGCCGTCACAGGAATCCTTGTCCCGATCACCCCTATAAGGATACGGTAGAACAGATTCCCAAGGATCAGTCCCAGGATTGCGGCGCACACCAGACATCCTGCATATTCCAGAAGCATCATGGCCCTTAGAGCGCCGCTTCGGATTCCCAGCACAACCAGCATATTCTCCTCACGCATCTTGTTGCGGATATAGTAGGAAAATGACAGCCCCATTAACACAGCGTTCAATATAAGCCCCATCCATACCGCGTTCAGAAGGATCCTCTGTGTCCCGCCGCCGGTAACGGCTTCCGCACTGTGGATCTCCATGAACGCAGACTTAAGCGCGAATACCAGGAACAGAAACAGCATCAAGAACGTACTGCTTACGATCAGCATCACATAATTCCGAATATAATACCTTACATTCTTCAAGATCATCTTATAATAAGAAGAACCGTATCTTCCCGGAAAATACAGCCGCCTCTTGCGCTCGTCTCTTTCAAGCCTGTCACGTTGTTCCCTCACCCTTGCCTCGGCAAGGAGCGTATCCCTCTGCTCCACATACTGTCTCAGCACGAATTCCGCCATACAAAGCAACGGAAGAAGATAGGTCCACCCCATCGGCACCAAAGGGAAGAAGATCAGCGCCGCCGCCGTATACAGGAATTCACACCACTGGATCATCCTGTATACGATCTTTATATCCTTTCCCGCCAGCCTGCCAGCCACATAGACCAGCGAAAGCACAGCCGCCAAAAGTATCACATAAAAAAGATAATATGACGCTACCAGCTCCGGGTTCCCGTCCGTCATATGGACGATACCGCCGCTGTCTTTGACTATCATTATATATTCAGGAAGGCTGCGCCCCTTCCCGCCGCAGCGAATCCACGGAAGCCAGACGGCTGCGGCGATAAATGTATAGATCAGGACAGAGATTATCTGATATAACTTGCCTAATCTTTTCATGTTCTACCTCCATCCTTATATCGGCCGGGTATACTCCTTAAGCCATTCCCGCTCTTCCTCTGTCAGGCGCGGTCCGATCTTCTCATATACCTGCTCATGATAATGGTTCAGCCATTCCCGTTCATCCCGGCTCATCTCCTCCGGGTCGATCCCGTCAAGGTCGATCGGCGCGAATGTGACTGTCTCGAAGTACATAAACTGCCCGTACTTGTTCTTCACACCTTTTCTTACGACGAATTCATTCTCGATCCTGATACCGAACTTCCCGTCCTCGTAGATCCCCGGTTCATCGGTGATAACCATGCCTTCCTCGAGCTGATGATGCTCATTCTTGCTCGGAACCACATACCACCGGAATCCGGTCGGCGGTTCATGGACATTGGCAAGATATCCCACGCCGTGCCCGGTGCCGCACTGATAATCCAGATCCAGATCCCAGATCGGCCCTCTTGCAAGCACGTCCAGATTGTAACCATAACATCCATAGAGAAAACGTGCCCGTGACAGCCGCATCATAGCCCTTACGACAGCCGTAAAATATCTCTTCATCTGTGCGTCTACAGAACCAAGGACAAAGGTCCTGGTGATATCGGTCGACCCCTCATAATAGCCGCCGCCGGTATCATTCAGGAAGAATGCGCCTGAGCTTAGAACCGCATCCGTCTCCTCGCTCGGAGAATAATGCATCATTGCGGCATGGTCCGCAAACGCACACAACGGTTCGAAGCTGTCGCGGATATATCCCTCCTGCGAAGCCCGAAATTCCGTCAGCCTTGCCGCAGAACTAAGCTCCGTGATCGTCTCCTTATCGTAACGGGTCTTGATCCAATGCATAAACTTAGTAACGGCAACCCCGTCCTTAATATGGGCTTCACGGATATTCGCAAGCTCAACCTCATTCTTCATCGCCTTCATGAGGATGGTCGGATTAGCCGCCTCCACGATCTTGCACGGGATATTCTTATACAGCGCATAGTTCATCTTCATCGGGTCGATCAGCACCGTCTCAGAATGATCTAATGCTTTCACATCCTCATAGATCGCATTATATGGATGAACCGTCACCTGATTCCCTGCCAGCTCCTCACGGATCCGGTCATCAAGCTTAGAATCATCCACATATAATTCCACCCCGTCCTGTCTGACGACCGCGTAGGAGAGCAGAAGCGGGAAGAAGTCGATATCGTCGCCCCGGATATTCAGAAGCCAGCAGACGTCGTCAAGCGACGCAATAATATGGACGCCGGCCCCATGCTCCTCCATTACCTTCCGCACGCGCGCGAGCTTGGACGCCGTACTCTCGCCGGAATACTTCTCCTCCAGGAAGAATGCCGGTTTGTCAGAGAGCGGCGGGCGGTCCTCCCAGATGTCCCCGACCAGATCGACAGAATAATGGATACGGATCTGTCTTGCTGTCAGCGCATCCTCAAATTCCTGCCCCTCTCCCATGGAGAGTACACGCCCGTCAAACGCAACCGTTCCTCCCACAGGAACACGGTCGATCAGATATTCCGTAATGGTCGGAGTATCCCCGACAAACATCTTCATCAGACGGATACCGCTTCCGCGAAGTTCATTCTCCGCCTGGAAGAAATATCTGCCGTCCGTCCACAGCCCTCCGTCATCTCCTGTGATCACGACTGTTCCGTAAGATCCGCTGAAGCCGGAGATATACTTCCTCGCCTTAAAATGCTCCCCAACATACTCACTCTGGTGAAAATCAGCGGTGGGTATCACATAAGCGTCGATCCCTTTGGCCGCCATCCGCAGGCGAAGTTCTGCAATCCTATCTGCTACGTTCATAAAAAAACCCTCCTAAAATTATACTGCATTTATAATGTAACATAAACCCGACCAAAGTACAATTTTTTACCGGATTTTTGTCTTGTTTCGTCTTGAATCCCGCTAAGTATTATGCTATGATTTGTCGGAAACTCTTAAAGCATAGTCTCTCTCGTCAAGAGATTGGCTATTGATCACGAATTATTATAGAGGTAACGCTATGGCAGCACGTATTAAAAATATGACCGAAGGGAAGCCCGCTTCCCTGATCTTCTCTTTTGCACTGCCCCTGATGATCGGCAATGTATTCCAACAACTGTATACCGTCGTAGACACCATGGTCGTGGGGAAGGCTCTTGGTGTCGGCGCACTTGCTGCACTCGGCGCGGCAGACTGGCTGAACTGGATGATGCTTGGTATCATCCAGGGATTCACACAGGGCTTCGGCATCCTGATGGCGCAGGAATTCGGCGCAGGAAGGCACGATAACCTGCGCAGGTCCATCGGCAGCTCCACGATCCTGGCGTTCCTCTCCTCCGCTGTACTGCTTGGCGCCGGACAGGTGTTGGCGCGCCCGGTCCTGAACCTTCTTCAGACACCGGCACAGATCCTTCCAGATACCCTGCTGTACCTGCGGATCATGTACCTTGGGATACCTGTGGTGATGGCGTATAACCTTCTGGCCTCGATCCTCCGCTCCCTTGGAGACGGCAAGACGCCCCTTAACGCCATGATCGTAGCCGCCGTCACCAATATCGCGCTGGATCTTCTGTTCGTGCTGGGCTTCGGGCTTGGTATCGCCGGAGCCGCCGCCGCAACGCTGATTGCCCAGTTGATCTCAAGCCTGTTCTGCCTGTACCATATCCGGAAGATCGAGATCCTGAAGCTTACACCGTCGGATTTCAGCCTCAGAGATAAGAAGCTCTCCCTCCGGCTGCTGACGCTGGGCTTCCCCATGGCGTTTCAGAACGCTATCATATCCATCGGCGGCATGATCGTGCAGTCTGTCGTCAACGGATTCGGCGTCATCTTTATCGCAGGCTTCACCGCCACCAACAAGCTATACGGCGTACTGGAAGTTGCAGCTACCTCCTACGGTTATTCTATGGTCACGTACACCGGGCAGAACTTAGGCGCCGGCCGGACTGACCGCATCCGCCGGGGAGTAAGGTCCGCTCTTTTGATCGCACTTGCGACCTCCCTCGTCATTGCGCTTCTGATGATCTTCGGCGGGAAGATGATCCTTGGCTGGTTCATCTCAGGCACACCGGAAGAATTCGAGCAGACATTGGCGATCGCCTACTACTATCTGGCGATCATGAGCATCTGCCTTCCGATCCTCTACACGCTGCACATTACCCGTTCCGCCATACAGGGGATGGGCAATACGATCCTGCCGCTGGTCTCCGGCATTGCGGAATTCATGATGCGGGCGCTGACAGCCGTCTTCCTTCCACTTCTTATCGGGGAGAACGGGATCTTCTACGCGGAGATCATGGCATGGACCGGCGCAACCGTCATCCTGGTAATCAGTTACTTCGCCGTGATACGCAGGATGGAACGGATATTGAAACGGTGAACATTTTATGGTATGGTAATCATAGAAACTGATCGATATGTGCAGTGTTGGCAGGTGGTGTGATTCATGAGCGCTGAAAAAAAGAAACTTCCTATCGGAATAGAAATGTTCAAAAAGATTCGGACAGCCGGATTTTACTATGTAGATAAAACAGGTTTCATAAAGGAACTCCTGACCTCCTGGGCAGAGGTCAATCTGATCACCCGCCCGCGCCGTTTCGGCAAGAGCCTGAATATGAACATGCTGAAAACATTTTTTGAGCTCGGAACAGATCCTGCTCTCTTTGAAGGCCTTAAGATCTCCGCGGAGAAGGAGCTTTGCCAAACTCATATGGGACAGTATCCTGTGATCTCTATCAGCCTCAAGGATGTAGAAGGACTGAATTTTGAGGACGCCAGAGACATGCTGGGCTCTGTGATCAACGAAGAAGCCATGAATTTTCAAGAATTGATGGACAGTCCAAAGCTTTCCGAATATGAAAAAAAGCAATTTGAAAAACTGCTGCTTGAAGATTTCGAAAAAAATTCTTCCTTAACGGGAAGCCTGCGGCTATTATCGAACTTGTTATACAAGCATTATGGAAAACAACCCATCCTCTTGACGGTTCTTTTGACCATGCATGCGCAGCAGCCATGAGACAGATCGAAGTCAATGATTATATTTCACTACTGAAACAGCATGGAATGCAGGAAATCCACACTTACGGAATAGCATGTTATAAGAAAACCTGTAAGATCATACACAAAAAGTCTGCCGGCTAATAGGCTAATACCAATTTTAGGGACAGATGAGACTCACGCAAGCCGCATCTGCCCCTATTGAGGATTCAATCTCATATGTAAACTACATCCTCATATTCCCTGTCCCCACATACCGGACTCCATTCTCAAATACTCTCTTTCCGCCCAGGGTAACCAGCTTCACATCGTTAAGTCTTGTAATATCCTTGCTCAGATCCCCGCCGACTACCAGAAGATCCGCATCCAGTCCTTCTTCCACCAGACCTCTCTCCTCCTCTACTCCCAGAACCTTAGCCGGGTTCGAGGTCGCTGTCTGAATCGCCTGTACCGGCGTGATGCCGTACTCTACCATATATTGAAGCTCTCTGGCAAGCGGCAGCAGCGGCGACTGGTACATTACCATATCTGTACCCGCGATCACCGTCACACCCGTATCATAGAACTCCTTGAAATGATCCCTGTAAGCCTTATACGCCGGCTCAAAATACTGGTAATCCTTCATCTCCTTCTGCATGACCGGATCGTTCACCGGCGCACCTGCATGCTTCTCAATATTCTCTTTACAGATATCATACAGCAGAGTATACGCCATAATGGTCGGCGTCCACGCGATCCCTTTTCCGGCCATCTGCTTCGCATGATCAAGCGTCATAAATGTAGCATGTTCTATGGTATCAAATCCGGCGTCAATGCACATCTGGATCCCCGGATTGGTTCCCGCATGCACTCCGCATTTGATTCCCCTTCTATGACATTCATCCACCGCCGCGTCGAGCTCTTCCTGGGTCAGCTCCGGCGTATGGGTCCGGTGCGTCGTTAATACCTTCACCCACTCTGCCCCGTCACGGATCTGCCTGCGGATCTCTTTGCGCACCTCCCAGGGACCGTCTACCTGCTCCACCTCTTCCCAGGCATGCCCTCCGGTCATACAGATCCCCGTATCCGTGTGAGTAATCCGCGGAATAGTGACAAATCCCTTCTCAGCGGCAAGCTTCAGATTCTTACAGACTCCATGGGCCGAAGACATATCCCGTACCGATGTGATCCCCCGCTCGAATGCCGCCTGGGCGTGCTGAAGGGCGTAAAGCATAATTAGCTGCGGGCCATAGTTGAAGCTGTCTGGCTGAGAATACCAATATCCCAGATGGACATGCATGTCGCAGAGCCCCGGAAGCAGCGTCGCCTCCCCGTAATCCTTCACTTCCTCATCAGGGAATTCCTGCACAAGCGCCGCAAGTTCCCCAATCTTCTGAATCTTTCCGTCCGTTCCGACAAGCACTGCACGGTCATTAAGAACCGTCTTGCCGTCTCCCGTTATCAAATATCTGGCTGCTATGATCATGTCTCTCATCCTCCCTCTATCACAGCATGTTTTAAATCTTCCAGAGTCAACACTTTTTATTATAGCAATCCCCAATTTACGTGTAAAGATTTCATTCCCAATTATACCAACAAATCTCTCTTTTTTGTGCAAGATTAGAGAGGAAAAATCCAAGAATAAGCCTTATAATGAAAAAGACAAATTTATGTACGAGGGAGGTATCTCATGGAATGGGTTGAAAAGTTAAACCAAAGTATGAATTATATCGAGGAACATTTGACGGGCGAAATTGACTATGAACAGCTTGGGCGGATCGCCTGCTGCTCCGCCTATCACTACCAGAGGATGTTTACTTATATGGCGGGCATCACCCTGACAGAGTATATCCGAAGAAGAAGGATGTCTTTGGCAGCGGTCGACTTACAGGGCGGGGATGAACGGATCATTGATATCGCGGAGAAATACGGCTACCGCTCTCCGACTGCATTTAACAGAGCGTTCCAGTCTTTTCACGGGATAGCCCCTTCATCCGTGAAGGGCGAGGGCGTGTCCGTAAAATCTTTTTCCCCCATTGTATTTAGAATCGCTGTGAAAGGAGCAACTGAAATGAATTATAGAATTGAGACAAAAGAAACATTCCGCATTATCGGCATATCTGCACCGCTCGATAAAGAAATCGAAAATAATTTTATAGACGTGCCGAATATGTGGCAGGAAGCGTCAGTAAATGGAACAATACAGAAATTGGCAGGAATGATGGATACGCCTCCGATGGGGCTCTTGGGCGTAAGCGCCTGCAATGATGAAGAAGAATGGAGATATTTTATTGCTGTTTCCAGTACGAAGACCGCCGGCGAGTTTGAAGAATATACGGTACCTGCGTCTACTTGGGCGATCTTTTCCGGAACGGGCACGAATCAGTCCATCCAGGAATTGGAGCAGCGGATCGTAACGGAATGGCTCCCAACCTCTGGATATGAGTATGCCAACGCCCCCGATATTGAGGTCTATCTGAATCCAGACCCGCAGAACGCACAGTATGAGGTATGGATACCAGTAACGAAGAAAAAGGCATAACGGAGGGATTTATGGACGAGAAATTTAATGTGTTTATGGAAACGGTCGACGTGAATTACCGTAGCTTTGTAAACCAAATCAACGAATATCTGACGGCAAATGGCTGTAAATGTGGTATCAAACTGCAAAAGAGCGGTTATATTGTATCCTATGTACGAAGCAGCAACAGGACTTTGGCTACATTCGTATCCCGAAAAACAGGGATGAAGCTGCGTATTTATCCCGAACATATACAGCAATACCAGAGCTTCCTTGACACACTGCCCGAGAAATTAAAAAAAGAAATCAAGAAAGCCTCCGTCTGCAAACGGCTGATCGATCCCAACGCCTGCAATCCGAAATGTATTATGGGTTACACCTTTATGCTGGACGGCGATCAGTATCAGAAATGCCGTTATATGGCGTTCCAGCCTACATTGAGCGAAGAAAACAATCCGTACATTAAACAGTTCTTAGAGAAAGAACTGCGGGCACAGATATAATTGAAAAGCAACCCCGCCGGTTATAACGGCGCAGGTATTATCAGTAAACCTGCGCCAGAAACCCGCACCAGAAACAATGATCTATTTCTGATTCCGAAACTGCATCGGTGTAGTGTTATAAGCCTTCTTGAACATCCTGTTAAAATGCTCTACATTCTGATATCCCACTGACAGCGCGATATTCTCCACCGTCATATTACTGCTCTTTAAGAGAGCCTTCGCCTTCTTCATCCGAATCTTCTTCACCAGTTCTCCGAATGTCAGGCCGGATTTCTCCTTAATATATTTGGAGATATAAGGCTTCGACAGATAGAACTTCTCCGCCAGGCCGTCCAGTGTAATGTCGATATAGTTCGCCTGGATATAATTCATGATCTCGATCATCCTCTCGTCCTTGCACCCGTCGGCGCTCCCGATCTCTTCGATCTTATTCACCGCAACGATCAGCGCCTCGATCGAGGACTTGATGATATCCGCGTCGATTCCCACACCCCAGAAGATCTTGCCGCTGCAGACGATCCCCACATAGGCAACCGCCTTAGAAGAAGACCCTCTGGTCAGAGAATGCTCCTCATAGAACCGCAGCTCATAGCTGATGTTAAAATACTGCTTGATGGCGTTGCTGACCGCATCCAGACGTCCGTTTCCCATGGCCGTGATCACCCTGGTCTCGCCGCCGTGATTGATGGTCACCTCTGAGGTAATCCCGTCTCCTTGTTTGAAATGGCACTCATCAATATGGAACACCGGCTTGGTGTTGATATAATGATCTGAGAAGATCTGGTATACCCACTCTGGATTCAATTCCTTATGCGCCTTGTCGGATACATCCTTCACCAGATATCCGACCTCCTCGCGCATCTTCTGCGGCAGGTTGATACCGTGGCTCTGCTTCAGGATGTAGTTGACGCCGCCCTTGCCGGACTGGCTGTTGATACGGATAACGTCGGAGTCATATCTCCTGCCCACGTCCTGAGGATCGATCGGAAGATAAGGAACCGTCCAGGTATCGCACTCCTTCTCCTCTCTCCAGGTCATGCCCTTGGCAATGGCATCCTGATGCGAACCGGAGAACGCAGTGAATACCAAGTCGCCCGCATAAGGCTGACGGTCATATACTTCCATCCTGGTCAGGCGCTCATACGTCTCCCGGATATGCTTCATATCCGAAAAATCCAGTCCCGGATCCACACCGTGAGAATACATATTCATTCCCATAGTCACGATATCCACATTCCCGGTACGCTCGCCGTTGCCGAACAGCGTCCCCTCGATTCGGTCCGCCCCTGCCAGGATCCCAAGCTCCGCCGTTGCCACACCGCATCCTCTGTCATTGTGCGGATGCAGGCAAAGGATCACATTGTCCCTGTAATTCAGATGCTTGTTCACATACTCTAACTGGCACGCAAATACATGAGGCATGGCGTTCTCCACCGTCGTAGGTATGTTAATGATCGCCTTATTGTCCGCCGTCGGTTTCCATACGTCAAGCACCGCGTTGCAGACCTCCACCGCGTAATCCACTTCCGTTCCCGGGAAGCTCTCCGGGCTGTACTGGAAGGTAAAGTTCCCGTCCGTCTCGGAAGCCAGCTGAAGGAGAAGCTTCGCCCCTTCGATCGCTATTTGCTTGATCTCCTCCTTGCTCTTTCTGAATACCTGTTCCCGCTGTGCAACGGAAGTAGAATTATAGAGATGCACTACCGCGTGGGGCGCGCCTTTGACCGCCTCGAAGGTCTTCTTAATAATATGCTCTCTCGCCTGTGTCAACACCTGTACCGTCACATCATCCGGGATCATATCCTTCTCGATCAGCGTTCTCATGAACTGATACTCTGTCTCCGACGCCGCCGGGAAGCCCACCTCGATCTCCTTGAAACCGATATCCACCAACATCTGGAAGAACTCCAGCTTCTCCTCCAGGCTCATAGGCTCGATCAACGCCTGATTCCCGTCGCGCAGGTCAACGCTGCACCAGATCGGCGGTTTGTCTATATACTCCTTCTTCGCCCAATCGTAAGTAACCTCGGGCGGCATAAAATATGTCCTCTCGTATTTCTGATAATTTTTCATAATCTTCTCTTTCTCCTTCCTATTTCAAAACAATATCATGACCCATTCATCCGGCACATTACCAGCGGAAGCAAAAGGCATAATAATCATCAAATTAATTGCACTTTTTTAACACCTTCATATCCTAACATATATACAGCAAAAAGGAAAGTGATGATTTTAATCACTTTCCTTGATGTATTTTAATATTTCATTCACTTGCAGCCTGTCTCCACCCACCACGGGAGTAACTGCAGCTTCTACTCTTGCAGCGAAGATCTCTTCGTAATCGTTACCGTCTCTTCGTAGCAGGAGAAGATCCCCGAAAGCTCTGCTTCGTCCTGTTTCTTTGTAAATAAACTGATGACCGGAACAATAAGCAGACCTCCCGCCATTGCGATCACACCGGAGTTAATGGATGATTTGAAGATATATCCAAGAACCGGCCCCCATCCGCTTACGTCTACTTTGCCAAGCGTCACATATAACTGCAGCAAAGCGATCCCGCATCCCCAGATGAAGCAAATAACCACCGATATCTTCGTGATCCCTTTCCAGTACAATCCATACAGAAACGGCGCAAGGAAAGCTCCTGCCAGCGCTCCCCAGGATACTCCCATCATCTGTGCGATAAAGGTCACCTCTGGATGCGCATCCTTGAAGATGGCGATCACTGCCGATACCAGAATGAAGAAGACGATAAAAACTCTCATGATCAAAACCTGCTTCTTATCCGACATCCCCTGTTTTGCCGCCGGCTTGATAACATCCAGCGTAAAAGTAGAACTGGACGTCAGAACCAGAGAAGACAGGGTGGACATAGACGCCGATAATACCAGCACGATCACCACCGCTATGACGATCGACGGCAAAGCAGACAGCATAGTCGGCACGATCGTATCAAACAACGGCTTGCCAGTCGCCTCATTGATCACCACCTTGCCGCCGTAGAGCCTCCCGAAACCGCCCAGGAAATAACATCCTCCGGCCACAATGATCGCAAATACCGTCGAGATCACTGTTCCCTTATGTATATCCTTCTCACTCTTGATCGCGTAAAACTTCCCGACCATCTGCGGCAGTCCCCAGGTTCCAAGCGATGTCAGAACCACCACAAACAGAAGCGCTAACGGATCCGGGCCGAGGAACGCGCAGTACGCACCCTCCCATCCTGCATCCCCTGTAATGGCTGCCAGAGACTTCGTCGCCTGGAGCAGTCCGCCGTTCTCTGCCAATACTGCCCCGATGACCGCGCAGATTCCAAACAGCATGATGATCCCCTGAATAAAGTCATTGATCGCCGTCGCCATATATCCGCCGAAGATCACATAAAAGCCCGTCAGCACAGCCATTACCGCGATCACCGCCCAATACGGAATATCGAACACCAGACCGAACAGGCTGGATAATCCATTATAAAGGGATGCCGTATATGGGATCAGGAAGATGAATACGATGATGGATGCCGCCACCTTAAGCGGAACCGAATCAAACCGTTTCCCGAAGAAATCCGGCATGGTCTTCGCATCCAGATGTTGGGTCATAACTCGGGTCCTTCTTCCAAGTATATTCCATGCAAGCAACGATCCGATAAATGCGTTGCCAAGCCCCGCCCAGGTGGCGGACATTCCGAAGTTCCAGCCAAACTGTCCGGCATATCCCACGAAAATAACCGCGGAAAAATACGACGTACCGAACGCAAATGCGGTCAGCCACGGACCGACTCCCCTGCCTCCCAGCACGAACCCGTCTACGTCCGTCGCATGCTTCCTCGAATAAAATCCAACATAGATCATGACGGCAAAAAATACCACCAGCATGATCACACACAATATTTCCTTTGACATCTCTCATTCCCTCCAAGTCACCTGTGAAGATTTAAATATTTAAGCATTTACTTTAAAGCGTTACGCTTTAAAGCACTAAATTATTCTTGAATATCTTAGCACACCAATCCTTGCATGTCAATATATTTTTATCTGTGAACGTTCCTTCTGCCGTTGACATTTGTAACAGTTCAGATACCTTCACTGTTACAGGCATCCGGCCATTAACAATCGCTTCGCGATGGGCCGGATGCTTTCATGCTCTATTCTATGGCACGGTCAGCGCAGTGAATGCGCAGACCTGTCTGAACTGTTACTGACATTTACAAAAAAGAGCAGGTATACCGTTATGCATACTCCGCTCTTTAACCGCGTTCTCTTACTTCTCAGCTCTTAATATTTTCTCCGTCTTCCCCTTGATCCTCTGCAGCGCATTGTCGATCGTCTTAGGCTTCTTATCAAGCAGCCTGGCGATCGTCTTATAATCCGTCCCAAGAAGATGCAGGTAGAGAACCCTGTTCTCCAGATCGCTTAAGCTCTCCTCTAACTTAATCTCCAGCAGCTTCGCATATTCCCGGCTGACCAGCAATTCCTCCGGGTTGCTCTCGCACCCTGCCGCCATCGTCTCCATAAGCGGTCCCTGTTCTTCGCTTGTCTCATAGAGAGATATGTATGAATTCAGCGGACTGTGCTTCTTCCGTCTGGAAGCCTCGATCGCCGAATACATCTGCCTGGTGATGCAAAGCCTGGCAAAGCTGTAGAATGAAGTCTCCTGCTGCACGTCATAATCCTGGACGGCTTTAAACAGACCGATCATCCCCTCCTGGATCAGATCGTCATTCTCTCCGCCAAGCAGATACATGGCGTTGGCCTCCTTGCGCACCATGTTCTTATATTTCTCCATGATATAATCAATAATATTCTTATCACCCTTGCGCAGTTTCCCGATCAACTGCTCATCCGTCATCTGCTCATAATTCGCCATGTACCGCTCCATCTCCGTTCTGTATCCACTGAATACCTAACCGCGTGATAACCTCTGCCTTACGATCTCATATACCAGCACTCCCGCGGCCACCGACGCATTCAGAGAATCAATGTCTCCCTTCATCGGTATCCCGGCTATAAAGTCACAGTTCTCTTTCACCAGGCGGCTCACACCTTCTCCTTCACTGCCTATAACCACTCCTATCGGCCCGGTCAGATTCAGACGGTACATCTGCTCCCCGTCCATATCCGCGCATACGAACCACATGCCGCGCTTTTTAAGCTCCTCCATGGTCTTGGTCAGATTCGTCACCTTCGCCACAGGCGTATAGTTGATCGCTCCGGCTGACGCCTTCGCCACCGTTGCCGTAAGTCCCACTGCCCGTCTCTTTGGAATGATCACACCGTGGGCGCCCGCTAAGTTGGCTGTACGGATGATCGCCCCCAGATTATGCGGGTCTTCAATATTGTCCAAAAGGATCAGGAACGGGTCCTCACCCTTCTCTTCGGCGGTTTTCAGCATATCCTCTACCTCGGCATAGGCATAGGCCGCCGCATAGGCGATCACACCCTGATGCTTCCCTGTCTCGGATATCTGGGACAGACGTTCCTTTGTCACGAACTGTATCAGGGTGTCCTGCTTCTTTGCCTCTCTTATGATGCTTTTTACAGGACCGTCCTGACATCCGTCCAACACCAGTAACTTATCAATTGTCTTCCCGGCGCGGAAAGCTTCTAAGACCGCGTTCCGCCCTTCTATCAGGTTTTCATTTTCCCGATCTTTTTCCTTCATTCTGCCTCTTTTAAAATCCTTCTCTGTGATTTTCTCCATCTTCTTCCCCAACCGATATTTTCTGCCTATGTCTCTTCGTTCCCTAATGCGTCAAGCCCTGTCTTGATCAGCTCAAGCATTCTCTTCCATTCCTTCCTCAGATACAGATATCCCATCAATGCCTCGAATCCAGTCGCCTTATGGTAGTCGGAAACAGACTGGTTCTTGGCGATCGACACGCTCTTGGCGTTCCTTCCGCGCTTATATACCGCATGCTCCTCCTCGGTCAGACGGTCATTCAGCACAGTGATCATACGCGCCTGCGCAGAAGCCTTTACCATGGTGACCGTCTCCTTATGAAGCTTCTGTACCTGCTGATTTCCCTTATTCACCACCAGAGTACGGATGATCAGATCATAGACGGCGTCTCCGATATATGCCAGAGTAAGCGGTGACAGCGCCTTGGCGTCCACCTTTTGCAGCTCAAATACATCCTGCATATACATTCCCAATATATCCTGCTCATTCGCGGACTGCATCTTAAGACTGTCTTCCTGCCGCTTTATTACGCCCTCTTCCATTGCACGCCCTCTCTCGTATCCTTAAGAATGATACCCTTCTTAAGCAGCTCGCCGCGGATCTCATCCGCCCTGGCAAAATCCTTGGCCTTGCGCGCCGCCTGACGCTCTTCGATCAATTTCTCGATATCCGCATCCAGCATCTCTTCCTTCCGCTCTACGATCAGGCCAAGGACGTCCGTAAGCTTCGTAAGAAGAGATCGCAGATTTTCAAGATACTCCCTGGAGCTGTCCGCATTTGCCGTAGTATTGCTGTATTTTACAAGATCAAACACAGCCGCAACGGCGTCCGCAGTGTTAAAATCATCCTCCATAGCAGTTTCAAATGCCTTCACATACTCCTCTGTCTTCGCATATGCGTCCGCCTCTTCCTCAGTCATCTTCTCTGCCTTTGCATTTCCTGTCAAGAACTTCAAGTGATCCGCCGCATTGATGATACGCTCCAGACCGGTCTTAGACGCGTCCATCAGATCCGCGCTGAAATTCAGCGGACTTCTGTAATGCGCGCTCAGCATGAAGAACCGTAACACCTGCAGATCAAACTGCTCGCTGATCTCCCGAACTGTGCGGAAGTTGCCGAGAGACTTACTCATCTTACGGTTGTCAATATTCAAAAATGCATTGTGCATCCAGTATTTTGCAAATTCCTTGCCGTTCGCCGCCTCGCTCTGAGCGATCTCATTCTCATGATGAGGGAACACAAGATCTTCCCCTCCCGCGTGAATGTCGATCTGCTCGCCAAGATACTTCTTCGACATCTCAGAGCACTCAATATGCCATCCCGGACGTCCGTCGCTCCACGGAGACTCCCAGGACGGCTCTCCCTCCTTCTTCGGCTTCCAGAGCACAAAATCAAGCGGATCTTCCTTCTCGTCCTCTCCCGTCACAAGCAGAGAGCGCTCACCGGAACGAAGATCATCCAGGTTCTTATGGGATAATTTGCCGTAATCCGGGAACTTACGGGTACGGAAATACACCGTACCGTTCTTCTCATAGGCATATCCCTTCTCAATCAAAGCCCCGATCATCTCAATCATTCCGCCGATCTCCTCCGTAGCAAGGGGATGCGTGGTTGCAGGCTTCACATTCATCCCCTCCATATCCTTCTTACATTCGGCAATATACCGCTTGGAAATCTCATCGGAAGAAACGCCTTCTTCGATGGCTTTCTTAATGATCTTATCATCCACATCCGTGAAATTCGATACATAATTCACATCATAACCTTTGTATTCGAAATATCTTCTTACCGTATCAAACACGATCATCGGCCTTGCATTTCCGATATGAATGAAATTATACACGGTAGGCCCGCATACATACATCCTGACCTTTCCTTCCTCTAACGGGGTAAATTCTTCCTTTTTCTTAGACAATGTGTTATACAGTTTCATGCTTCGTTTTCTCTCCTTTTTCTCTTTTATCGCCGCAATGCTTTGGTGCGGATGTGCCTTCAAGAGCGCCTGTGCTTTTAGAATCTGTATCGAGTATCTCGATCTCCCGAGGCTTCATGCACCGCATACGCTTCTCCATCTCTTTGATTCGCTTGTGAAGCCGGATATTGTCTGCCTGGAGTTCCCGGATATCGTTGCTGATCGGATCAGGCAGATGCACCTGATCCAGATCCATACGCGGAATCTTCTGGTCTCCCATCTTCACGATCCTTCCCGGCACACCGACAACCGTGCAATTCGGCGGCACCTCTTTAAGCACCACACTCCCGGCTCCGATCTTGGAATTCTCCCCGATCTTGAAGGAACCTAAGACCTTCGCTCCCGCACTCACCATGACATTATCGCCGAGGGTCGGATGGCGTTTGCCCTTCTCCTTGCCTGTACCGCCAAGGGTCACACCCTGATACAGCGTAACATTGTCTCCAAGTTCGGCGGTCTCACCGATGATCACTCCGCTTCCATGGTCGATAAACAAGCCCTTCCCGATCTTCGCCCCTGGATGGATCTCAATCCCCGTCTTCCTGACTGCCCGCTGAGAAACCCATCTGGCAAGAAAATAATGCTTCTTAAGATACAGCCTATGCGCTACACGGTAACGCAGGATCGCCTTGAAGCTCGGATATAAGAAGACCTCCATATTCGACTTGATCGCCGGGTCACGTTCCCGGACTACCCTTATCTCCTGCTTAATATATGATAATATTCCCATATAAGACCACTCCTTATACTAAAAAAACTCCGCCTCTCAATCAACATCAAGAGACGAAGCATCACTCCGCGGTTCCACTCTCATAGAGGACTTCTAAAAATCACCAGATATCTGCACTTCTGACAAAGGCAGCATTCCTCATGACTGATCCTCCACTTTGATACACGTAACGTGTGTTATCCCGTATCCGGCTACCAGACCCAATGCCTTTCACCGAATCAACTCCCGGACGCACTTCACAGACATTCTCCCCGAAGCTGCTTTCAGCCGATGACAGCTTCTCTCTTTTGGTCTCCTGGTCCGCTACTCTTCCCGTTCCTTGTCTTTCCCATGTATGGTATATCATATGCGAAAATGCAGGATTTGTCAATCATAAAATCCGCGGCAACGACCACGTGCCGTTCCTCTCCCTGACCAGAAGAATCTTATATTGATTCCGTTGCCAAAAAAGAATATCTCTGCAGTTGATACTTCAAGACCTTTTTTTCATTTGTATCTTCTTCCTCTTCAATCCATTGCTGTACCGCAGCAAAATCCACACAAAAACCCTGTCCAAAATAGTGAAACATCTTCTCATGTGATCCGCAAAATGGTCTTGCAATTACCCTTTTTACATTCTCTTCTACAGGGAAATGCCAATTAACACTCTGATTCGCCGTCAACAAGGACATTCCATTATCGAATATTGGTGCCGATACAAACCGATTCCCCCGAAGTACAACTGCCAGATTATTCAAATGCCGGTCTTCGTTAAGAATAAGCATATCCAACGTAAATACTTTTTTTAAATATTCTGTTATATCTAATCCACAACTCTGCCAGACAAATTTTATAACGTATTCTATCCGTTCCTCCATTGTCTCCATAAGTGCCAATATCTGAGATAAATCTTTTCCGAATTCATTATAATACAGACGGTAAAAAGTTATCAGTTCTTCTCCTGCCTCTAAAAAATTCTTACTGCGGCACCCTCTTGCTTCATTAATGCATCCATACTCATATACTACATATTCTGCTAAATCCAAAGTCGAATATTTAAGCATCTCAGAAACCAAATATTCCACAAGTCCTTCCTTACCACGGCAGTCTTTCTTATACCAATAATCTCCTTTTCGGTATTTCATCTGAGTTCCTTCACTCGTCCCCTCCTGTATCACAATATACTCATTTTCAATTGTCTCCCGAAACATTCCTAATCCCTCACCAACACGTCCCTACTAGTCAGCTTCTCGCCTGGAAATCGGAACCAAATATAATCATTCCACGACACTCCATGTGTCTTCCTAACAATCTCATAGGGATTATACTCCTTAAGTCCCAGATGCACCAAGATCTCATCAATATCTTCTCTTCTTCTATCCCAGCAGCGCATCTCCAGAATACGGTTCAACTGATATCTCGTCATAACATCTTCTGCAAAAAGCTGTTTGAGAGGATGTCTTACATACCGCGTAACCCTAACCTTATCCCCGTGTACATTTACACTCGCAGTAATATCATCCTTCCAAAATACTTCGAAAGAATAATCCTCAATGATTCTATCTTTCTCAAAATCCTGGCATATATATTCATTCGCATCCACCGCACATCACCTCATTCCCGCAGTCACATGATGAACCATACCAAATACCGACTCATTCGCATTCACCGGAATCAACTCAATATCCGGATGCTTATTCTGAAATACCCGGAACACCTCATCTGCGAATCCCTGTCCCATAAAATTGGATCTATGTCAATACTTTAGACAAAAAAAGTTGAAAGGTTATGCTGCTGTTTTAAGTTCTTCATCCTCCTTTTGTTGGGGTGTCATATAACCAATAGCACTGTGTATTCTTTTACGGTTATACCAGCCCTCTATGTATTCAAAAATTGCTTTGCGGGCTTCCGTTGAATCCTGATAGGTATGGAGATAGATTTCTTCCTTTTTCAGCACGGAATGAAATGACTCAATACAGGCATTGTCATATGGATTCCCCTTACGGCTGAAAGAATGCAGGATTCCCCTGCTGGCCAAGTAGTTTTCAAATACCTGGCCTGTGTACTGGCTTCCAAGGCCGCTGTGCAAGATAATCCCCTCTGTATCCGCGGCATTCAGGCACGCATTCTTTACTGACTGAACTGCCAGTTCCGCCGTCATAGATGTTCCATAGGCATACCCGATGATCTTACGGCTGCATAGATCCATAACAGATGCCAGATAGGTCCATCCTTCTTTCTGAACATGGATGTAAGTAATGTCCGTACACCATTTTTGGTTGATGGTCTCCGTTTCAAAATCACGCTTCAAAATATTTACCTTATTATCCGGGACGCTGCCATGATTGGCACGGTGGTTGTACTTCCTTACTACAACAGAGCGTAGCCCCTGCTCTGCCATATGCCTCTGCACCCGCTTGACACTGCAAGGTGTACCATTATCATTCAGTATGCGGCATATTTTGACAGCCCCATATCTCTGTTTTGAGTCCTCATATGCCTGTTTCACTTTCCGGCCGAATTCTTCATACTCCTTTTGCTTATTTGAAGGTACACGAACCAGAGCCTTGTAATAAGTACTCCTTGGGAATTTCAAGGCACTGCAAAGCTGGGACACAGAGTAATCGGTCAGGTTGTTGTGGATAAAAGTCACAATTTCGGCTATTGTTCTTTTGCGAATATGGCGGTCGCTTTTTTAATATTCCATTCTCAGTCTTAAGACGCTGGTTCTCTTTCTGGAGAGCCTTATACTCCCTGAGGGTAACCGTTTCCTCCTCTGATACTTTGATTGGGGAAAGCTACTTTACCCAGCCACTGATAGTACTCCGATTTACGCCATATTCACGCTCCAGTTGTGGATACGAGGTTCCTCCGGCATTGTACAGATCAACGATCTGCTGTTTAAATTCCAGAGTGTAAGATTTTTGGTTTTTTGCCATGTTGAACATCTCCTTTGTTCTTTCACTTGATAGTATAGGTTGTTCAACTTTTTCTGTCTACACTTATATACTAACACCACACAAAGGTTGTTCGCAATACCGAAAGCTTCACTACCATACGAAATTACACTACTCTCAAACGCTCCATTTTCTTAACTTTGCAGTATTTTAGCTTCACTACCATACGAAATTACACTACTCTCAAACATATCTGATGTAGGCTTACTCATGTTCGTCGCTTCACTACCATACAAAATTACACTACTCTCAAACTTTGGTGTGGAAAGTGATGAAAAATCAGAAAGCTTCACTACCATACGAAATTACACTACTCTCAAACACCTGCCTCATAGTCTTTTCTGATTTGCTTGCTTCACTACCATACGAAATTACACTACTCTCAAACAACAATTAGGAAGTGGAACAAAGAAAATGTGCTTCACTACCATACGAAATTACACTACTCTCAAACTCGCCGCGAATCAGGCGGCACAAACTGCCGGCTTCACTATCATACGAAATTACACTACTCTCAAACAGACCGTTAATTATTGGCAGAACCAAAAAAGCTTCACTACCATACGAAATTACACTACTCTCAAACTTGTGACATGACATATAACGATACCTATACGCTTCACTACCATACGAAATTACACTACTCTCAAACAAGATCTGGATGTGGATCGGTTACTGATGGGCTTCACTACCATACGAAATTACACTACTCTCAAACGAGTCGATTATTTTCGTTGGGATTGAAGCAGCTTCACTACCATACGAAATTACACTACTCTCAAACCAAAGTCTGAACCTGTAGCCCCGGATATCGGCTTCACTACCATACGAAATTACACTACTCTCAAACTGGATGTTTTAGTATATATGGATCGGCTTGGCTTCACTACCATACGAAATTACACTACTCTCAAACACAACACCTTGCTTTGTTAAAACTCCTATTGCTTCACTACCATACGAAATTACACTACTCTCAAACAAGAGTCAGAAAGGATAAGAAAGGTTTATGGCTTCACTACCATACGAAATTACACTACTCTCAAACCGGTCAAAAGACCATATGACAAAAACAAAAGCTTCACTACCATACGAAATTACACTACTCTCAAACTTCCTCCTTTTCTCCTAAACGTTCAATCAGGCTTCACTACCATACGAAATTACACTACTCTCAAACCAGATGGAGAAGGGGATGGCGGGGCAGGTAGCTTCACTACCATACGAAATTACACTACTCTCAAACTTCAAAACCCATTTCTTTCAATATGGCTCTGCTTCACTACCATACGAAATTACACTACTCTCAAACGTCCGGGTATTTATTACTACGCATTCGTAGGCTTCACTACCATACGAAATTACACTACTCTCAAACTCGCGGTCTCATCAGCGGTCTGTTCAAGGTGCTTCACTACCATACGAAATTACACTACTCTCAAACGTATTGAAAAAGCGCGACCCTTCGTTCATTGCTTCACTACCATACGAAATTACACTACTCTCAAACCAGATGAAACAGGGAAAGCGGGGATAACATGCTTCACTACCATACGAAATTACACTACTCTCAAACATTCCACGCAATTCGGACATAATATGGATTGCTTCACTACCATACGAAATTACACTACTCTCAAACTAGCAAAGACAAGGCAAGCCGGGGAAGATAGCTTCACTACCATACGAAATTACACTACTCTCAAACTCATAGATCACATTTCCTTGGCTGTCCTTTGCTTCACTACCATACGAAATTACACTACTCTCAAACTCCGTATGGGCGGCTTTCAATATCTTATTAGCTTCACTACCATACGAAATTACACTACTCTCAAACACACTATGAAACAACAGTTTAATCAGCAATGCTTCACTACCATACGAAATTACACTACTCTCAAACACAATATTACCATGGGGGAAGATTGCGCTTGCTTCACTACCATACGAAATTACACTACTCTCAAACAGTCTGCAATGTGCTGATCTTATCATTGATGCTTCACTACCATACGAAATTACACTACTCTCAAACGGTTAGATAGCACGATAGGCGATATAGCAAGCTTCACTACCATACGAAATTACACTACTCTCAAACTATCCTCGAATCAACAACCAAGTCTCCGTCGCTTCACTACCATACGAAATTACACTACTCTCAAACTAAAAGGGCATTCATACCCCATTATATCAGCTTCACTACCATACGAAATTACACTACTCTCAAACAACTACTAGAAAAATATCATGATGGATTGAGCTTCACTACCATACGAAATTACACTACTCTCAAACGAATAGGAGTGCTAGCAAGAAATGCGATTAGCTTCACTACCATACGAAATTACACTACTCTCAAACATAGACATGATGAATTTTCATTTTTTGATGGCTTCACTACCATACGAAATTACACTACTCTCAAACCTCAAATTCGAAATCTTCGACTGGGCGAGTAACAAAATGCCACTACAACATCGTAATTCCGTACTATACTATATCATTACACATTCAACACAATTTCGCAAGTATCTTTATCAATAATTACTGTTTCAGAAAACTTTTTTACTGTGTCCGGTACTCTGCTTTCTAACAATAACACACATATTTTCTGATAATAAACATATTCATAGAACTTTTCAACCTCATATTCTGTTAAATAAGACAACATATTTACAAACACAAAGCATTTGATGCCTAACAATTCCGATGATATTTTTATGTAATCCAAAATCTCCTCAACTAACGTCTCCTGAACATCGTCGAATCTAACTTCTGCGATTTTCAGCAAACTTTGAATATCTATTTTTTCGGAATATGACAGATTCCAATCCATACATTGTATGATCTGAATAACGTAGTTTTCTATATCAGAAACAATCTGGTTTCCCTTGATTAATAATTCTGATGATAATATTTCTTTTAACAACATATCGCCCAATTTATTTAATAGCTTTCGGTCGTTCAATGATATCGACAAAGGATCAATGATACAAACTAATTTATCCTTTATCTTTAACACTGTATCATCCTCGGATAATACAATTCTAGAATATTCCTCTCTATCATTCCCAGTCATCTCACTTATAAGCTTTAAAAATATTACTGGATCTTCCACTACCAACAGACTTCTCACATTTTCATCGAAATGGAACACAAAATCAAAATCTTTATGGATTAATTTCATAAAATCACCAATCTTTTATCACTCTGCAGGACTTCGGACTTGTACTCACCTGTTATCATTTCCATTTTTGAAAATTGTTTCTCGGTTAAGGTCAAAATCTGTACAAGTCCTTCTGGCGGTTTATTTTTACGAATTCCCTGCGCAACTGCTTCCGATACCGTTGCGTTTAATGCTAATTTGCAGTAAATTGACTCTTGCAGCATAATAAAACCATTCTTTATCAAATATTTACGGAATTTCGCATATTCTCTTCTATTTCCGGCAGTTAATGTAGGCAAATCAAAAAACACCATAATCCTCATATATCTATAACTCATTCCTATAAAACCTAATCAATGATATATCCTGTTCATTCATAGCATCAAATATACTTTTACAATAGATTTTAATAGCATGATTCAAATAATTCCGCTTTCCGTCAATGACAATTTCTCGATTCAACACATTAATCATCCGCATCTTTTCATCATGCTCGAATTTCTCTGGCTTCATCCAATAGACCTCTTCATCTACTAAGATTCGAAATGGCTCCATAAGATCTGATCCAAAATTAAACTGATTAAACATATTTTCATGGAAAAATCCCAACTGCGTAATATATCCATTTGCTGTAATTTCTCTATTACACGCAGATAACAGTATACTATAGCCGTAATTCAATGCCGCGTTATAAGGAACATCTGCCGTTCTGGTAAATTGCATACCATATAAAGCATTAAAATACACTTTTGCAGCATGGCCTTCTCTGTTCGTTGAATCCCCTGGCTGAACCTCTTCAATATATTCTTGCAACAAATGAAATTCCTCTTTATTCAGACTCCTTAAAAATTCCATCTGCTTTCGAATCTTTTCTGTTACAATTTCCGTCCAAGCCAAGGTTTTCATTTCTGTCGTCCATTCAATCTGCTTTTTAACCTTCGCACTCGTATCATGACTGCCGTAATATGAAATCAATTCAGAGGATGGATTTCTTTTCTCATCGCAAAAAATCACTTTGATTTTCCTCTTAGTTAACTCATTTAGTAATGCAGCAGTCAATGACACTGCCGTAGATTCAATCAGCAGAACTGATATTTCACTCAAATGAATACGAGTAATCTCTTCCTGCCTCACTACCAGGTAATCTAATTTATAATCTAACTTTGCATTCCGTGATATTACGATTGTTCTCCAACTCATATATTTAACAAATCTATTACTCGTTCCTTAATACCCGTTACAGATTGACTACTCAATTTTATAGAAATACAATTGCTAATTTTTTTTCCGTTAGTTATCATTCCTGTATGTTGTGAAGCTCCTATTAAAATCAAATTAGCTCCAATTAGTTTACATTGAAATAAATGCAATACTTCTCCTAACACTACACATTGTTCTGCCAAATTCAACTCCACAAACTTATCCTTTCCTTTTATAAGAACATCCTTCGGGTTCGCCGGACGATACTGATATATTGTGTTACTCAATTTATCAACAAACACATCATATAATTGTATATTTTCCTCTTTGTTAATTCCTGTAACCTCTCTTACTTCCAGTAGTGTTCTTTTATCTCTTCTCTGTGCATTACATTCCAAATATTTTGTGACTTTTTTCAGATACTTTATATTTTCATTATCCAGACATAATTGAACCGCTCCCTGCAAAATCAATTGTCTTCCTGTACTCCCTTTCAAATGCATTGGAAATCCATTAACGACTAATCTGGCATTCTTCTTAATACACGGTATCAGCACCTTTGGCTCTTTCAAACCATAGAACTCTCTACAATATTGGAGTAATGCATCTGGATTTTCTTTGAACTCTTTCCACCTATACAACGGAACCGTCTCAATCGTTCTTATCTCCTTTCCTTTTTTATCTTTCGAAGCAACCAACATAAAATGTGACGGAGTTACTGATGTATACCCCCCGTATTTCCATGTTTCCATACCTTTTTTTATTGGTACAAGTCCCTTTGCTTTCGTTTTATCTTCTGGAGCTGCCGTTAACATCTGGTGAAAAAAACCACCCTTATTACAAAAAGCATATCGTGTAAAAAGAATATCATTTCTTTTCAATGTTTCTTCAACACATTTAATACTTCCATCCTTCCCTCTTTTCCATATTACCACCCCATTTTTCTCTAAATCAAAATTAAACATCTGATTTAAACTATATTTCGTATTAGGATTATTTTTCAGCCAACGAAGCGGATTGCTGGTAAATTTCTCATGAAAAACATTCCCCACTATAATATTCTGATATGCATCTTTAGCATGATGATAATCATTCAGATCACGCACCTTAATATAATCCAAATTATCTCTTCTAAAATTTGAAACAGCTTCCGCTTTTACATAGACAATCTCCGCTTCATCATATACTCGTTTCAAAAGTGTTGCTACTGCTTTCGAAGACTGACGTGTTTCAACTAACTGTCGATTAATAAAACCTGCCAATTCCTCATCTGTAAGTGGTGAGACCCTAGTCAAACGCTCATATTTCTTCTCTGAAATCAACTTTTTCTCTTTTAAGTATTTCCAAGTAGCCCGCATTCTCTGCTGAATCTCAGGTGATAGCATCCCATCACTTTTCTTAGCGTTCACACTCCGGTCTACCAATACCAGATTATCCAGACTATCATCTTTTGTTTTGGACTGTGGATATATATGATCTCTGTCCCATACCGTCGCATCATTTAATTGTGACAGATCTATCTTTCTTCCAGTATACATACATTGCCCCATCTGCGTATAATACAGATAAAGTTTAATAGCCTTAAAATCACCATCTGAATACTTTTGCAACTCTTCCTGCCATTGACGAGCCTCATCCTTGATCGCATCATATGCTTCTAATAACCTGTCTTTCCTAGATACAGTACGCTTTTTCTCCTCATCGCTTCGCGCCATCTCGACAAATATCTTCTTAGGCTGACAGCCCATTACCCCCTTAATCTCCTCCACAATCTGAACTGTCTGCCAGACTGCTCTCTTCACTGACGGAGATATAACCATATCTTTCACAAGATTATCGTATGTAATCTCATCTACATAATAATTCCCATTTTCTTCCTCAATCAATTCCATAAATGTAAACTGCTGACTTAGAAGCTGCATCAGATTATTCTGAGTATTACGAAGTCCTTGCATGACCGTCATACACTCACCAGTCTCACAATCAACTCCTTCCATTTCACTCAAAAATCGTCTGGATAATCTTCCCCAGCCTTGGAATTTCAATTTCGATAAGGAAAGAATCTGTTCTTCACTCAATTGCTGTTCATAATGTTTTCGAATTACCCTGCGCAACATCTTCTGATCATCTCCATACAGAGTAATCCACAAGATAATATCCTCTGCCATCTGCTGCACACTATATTTATCTAATTCTTCCCCAAATACTTTTTTCAAAGTAAGATATGATGACAGAGATGCTTTAAAGTTCCCGTCAAACCCAGACAAATCTTCTTTTTTCACATCATATCCATTTGCATTCAAGTAATTAAGAAGTTTTTTCCCTGTTATTTGCTTTTGTTTCTTAAACAAATCCAATACTATTGCCTGTTTTAACTCCACCGGCAGCTTCTCAGACCGAATCTTTACATTATTTAATTCATTTAGCACCATAAACTCCGAATAAAGCAAAGAATTTTTAGGTACAACATCCTCATGTATTAGATATGTACACTGATTCGTCATTCTACGGATAAATTTTTCTGCTGATTGATCTCTGTCTACCTTTTCATCAAAATTCCACGGATATATTCTCCCCGCTTCTTTTCTGACCATCCAACAGTTTTCTCCTTTAGCGGTATTAAGCGGCCCTACATAATATGGTATTCTAAACTCAAAGAGATCTATAATCTTCTTACTAACCGTTTTTCCACATTCTTCATCTATATTTTTTAAAAATGGCAAATATTCTTCTGCATTCTGCAGGATTTTTTCTAATTCCATCTTATTTACCTGATAAGGTATCACTCCATTATCCTTACTTACCTGCAACGGCAAAAAAGTACCATTTTCAATTTCGATGAAGATGTCTTTCACTTCCGGTTGATCTGTCGGCATCTGATTCAGCAATTTCTTTAACGCTTTATAAAAATCTTCCTGGCTGCAACGTTTAATCGGCTGTTTTTTTCCATTCTTTTTTAAAGTACCCGCATATGCACAATAATTATCCTTCCCTGATACGGAAAAGAAAGATTTGTAATGATCAGGACAATATTCCCGAACCAGTGTTCTTAGCAACCGCAAATCATCACCATGCTTTTTATAAGTGCTTACCTTCGCAACGCTCAGATAAGAATTCCCCTCATATTCTCCGCCTTCTAAAATATCCGCGAGAATCGCCCAACTATAAACTGCATGAAAGATATCCAGTATACCAGTCCTCTCCTGAATCTCATCCTCCAATGCAAGACGTACTTCATCATAACTACTCTCTGAAAAACTAATCTTATTATGTTCTATTTCTGCTAATTCATCATCACCAAACACAACACTCAAACTAGCTTTCATTCCTGTAATTAATTTAAAAAGTTCTTTTAGCTGCTTATTTGATTTTTCTATATGACAGATTATCTCTAATTCAGAACATTTTCCTGTTTTTCTGGCATGTTTATCCTTTAAAATTTCTGCAAATCTATCTTCGGAATCACATTCCAGTTCTATATCAAACTCATCATAAAGACAATCTGCAAACGTCTGAAACGTCGTATGAAATGACGTCACATTATTAATACTCCCATTAAACAGGAAATGTCCCCTGTGCTTCATCAAATGGTGAAGAGCAAGATATAGAAGACGAAGATCAAATTCCTTCTTTTCCTGAATCAATGCACTTCTCAAATGATAAATAGTAGGATATTCTCTGTAATAATCAACATCTGTATAATTTTCACAAGTAAAAAGTGAATAAATTTGCTGCTCTTGCTTATCCTCCTGCCAAAATGCGCTGTCTGACAACCTCTGAAAAAACCCTGGGTCTAATTTTACCATTTCTTCTGCAAATAATTCTTGCAATAACCGAATTCTCTGTCGTCTTCTCTGAATCCTTCTTCGGCTTGTCCTAAATGTTCGCCGTTCTGCCGCTGTATTGGCCGCATCAAATAATCTTATTCCCCATAATGCTTTACCTTTTCGTCTCAATATGTGATATTCTGGGTCGGTTACCGCCCATCCAATAGAATCCGTACCAATATCAAGTCCTAAAAAATAATCACTTTTTATGCTCATGCCTTTAATTCTCCTCCTTTGTACCAATGAAATTCACTTTACATTTCATCTATTTTATTTTTCAATTTTTCGGATTTTCAGATTTTTATCTTGACAAATGCCTGCTTATCATTTATAGTATAAACATCTCGAATGATTCACTACCATACGAGATTACACTACAAGTTCAAATAAAAATTTATTCAAATCCTTTTGCTACATTGTGTAGAATTTAAAGATCTGGCAACAGATCTTTTTTATTTTTTTAAATTATATCACATTTACTGTCCAATAATCCCCCCTGAACCTTCGAACATTTATTTGTAGCATCCTAAGACTGCTCTTATATGATTTTCAAATTGCTCCACAACTCTAACAGGGCTCTCTATCTTTACTTTATTCCCTAAAGCAAACAACCATCCAAAAAATTGTTGGCTTACATTAACCCTCACTGTAACATCGAAAGAATCATCATCAACAGGATGAATGCAAATATCCTTTCCAAACCGATCTATCATAACACCCACCAACTCATTTTTACAGACTATTCTAAGCTCTTCCTCTTCACCGCCAAACATTCCAAATACTTTCTGTGAATAGTTAGCCAAATCAAATCTGATAAATAACTCTTTTCCCTCCCTTGGCCGCTTCATTATATCTAGTTTCACCATTTTGTCCACTCTATAATGCTTAATCACTTGACTATTCTGATCATATCCTATCATATAATAATTCTCATCATCCCAAGTAAGCGCCCATGGACTAATCTCATAAAACATTCCATCTCTTCGAAGATGCATCTCCTTAGAAACTGTCCATTCGTAATATTGAAAACGTATTTTGGTATTCTGTGATATTGCAGTGTGAATCTTATCTACATTATAATAAATATTCTCATTTACGGTTTTATTACGATTAACTACAAAAACCTGTCTTTGAAGCTGCGCTGCCTCTGATTTGCTGGTAAGATTCTCTAATTTCCTAATTAGTTCCTCAGACTTCTTTTTAGTAATAAATCTTGCACACTGCACTGCGTCCACTAACAACTTCAATTCCGGAAGTTCAAAATCACGGCTGGCAACATAATATCCCGCCGGCTTCTCACGCCGGTTTTCAATGTCAATACCAATTTCTTTCAGTACCTCTATATCATGATAGATACTTTTCCGTTCTGCAGAAATGCCATTCTCAGACAACATCTGAATCAAATCCAATATTGACAATGGATGTGTTTCATCCGTCTTATCTAATAATTCTCTCATAACTAATAGAATTTTCTTCTTTTGCATACTTGACCTTGCCATAACTTTTCCTCTTATGAAACCTCCAGTTATCTTATCAACACATCCTTAATCGTCAACATTACGAACTATATCTCTCTATCCCATGATCATGCACTTCATCTCATGCCACTGGCTGCCGCCCCACGTAGAATCCGCAATCCCCATATCCTCAAATCCCATCTTCTGATACATCTCCACCTTGGAATCAAGACACGTCAGCAAAACCATACGCCTGCCTTTCTTGCGTTCCCTCTCAAGGTAGCAATCCATAATCTCCCGCGCCAATCCCTGCATCCGATACTCTGGAAGCACATCCAGTCCCAACAGCATAATATTCTCGCCTGACGGATCATGTAACTCGGCATCTGTAAAAAATTCATCCCTGAACGAATCCTCCTTCGTAGCAAGTCCATTTAAGAATCCGGCTATTCTACCCGTGTTCCTATCGACTGCTACCAGGAACAAATCCGGTGCCTTAGCAACACGCTTAAGCATCATATCCCTGGAGCATGCCTCGTTAGGCGGAAAACAGAGCCTTTCAATCTTTGCAGCCTGCTCGCCCTCATCGGAATGGATATTCCGGAACTCGAACCTCTCATGCAATTCACCCACCGCTTTTTCCTGTCTCTTCTCCATATCGTCATATCCTTTATCTAAAAATTAATATTCGTCTTTTTCCGGACTACACAAATCACAAAGCATTCCTTTCATGAGATTTTAGTTCATAAATCTCTTTCAAATCATCAATGGCCATTTCAACATCAAGAGTATGGAAACCAAGCCAGCATTCGCTCATCATTTTAGCATCTGCTGTTTTATATATTTCATGACTATACTCACCCGTGTAGTAATGCCAGTAGCGGTAGGTATACCCTATCCAATACATTGCTTCCGAGGAAAAAACCGTGCCGGCTTTTTTGAGTCCGTTCATTTCATCATTCAGTTCCTCAAGAATGTATTCCTCGCCCGCCCATTGTAAACGATCATAGACATCATCAAGTGCGGCCGCGGTTTTACTGTTCATGAAAGATTCGATAAATAATGGACAATCTAACCTAGCTTTTAGAGCAAGTTCAAATAGTCTTCCTTGTATATCGCAAAGTTGACGTTTTTCAAGGGTAAGTTTTTCCATTTTATTCACCTGCCTTTAATATTTATGTACAATGTTTCTGAGCATACACACACATAGCAAAACATTTCCCACACAGATCCTTCTCAATACCGGTATGTTCATACATAATTTCATTCTGCTTTTTATAGCATTCCTCTACATTTACAATATCTTCTCTCTGAACACCTGTATTCCACAGAGTTCCTTTCAGCGCCCGCGCAGGACAATGCTCCACGCAAACTCTGCACTCCCCGCAGCGGGAAACATCAATCGCTTTATTGCATTCTAATGGAGCATTGGTCAGCAGAGATGAAATCCGTACTGCAGGGCCATACTGCGAAGTTACCAACAAACAATTCTTGCCGATCCACCCAAGTCCTGCCCTGGTAGCAACGGTCTTATGAGGAATTGCTGTGGCTCTGTCCTGATTTATCTTAACACGGTCTGTGGTCTGTGCATAAGCTTCATATCCCAAACTGAGCAAATAATTTTCTCCGGCTGTGACAATATCGTTTAATTTCCTGTTCAGAGAATAATACAGATCATAATACTCTTTTGTCGGGGTAGTCCGCAGATCAATGATCACATTTTTAGGCAAAGCGGCTGCAATCGCTATTCCGACGTTAAAATCACTGTTTTCAACCTTGCTGATATCTCCAATTCCAACCAGATCCGCTCCGCAGTCATATAATACATTCTTTAGTTGTTCTGTTAATCCCATTATACTTCACCTTTCTTAATCAGACACTCTATCATCCCGGTTCTCCCCAAAAATTTTTCTATGTAACATTTATCCTCTTCTAACATTATATCGCTAAAGCGATATGCTATCAACCTCCCTTTTCAATTGCCTGACTTGATTTTCCCCATCAATATATATACCGCCAGCCACACTCCCCCGTGTCCCGCCAGCACTGCCGCCTCCCTGACCACATCCGTCTGGCCTTCCATCAGCCCCATCAGTCCATAGAAGGCCGCACTGGACGGGAACAGATAGCTTAACCCGTACCATATACTGTCCGGCGAGACCAGCATGTAGAACAGAATCGGCGGCGCCAGGAACAGAATCATTATAATTTTAATATACACGATCCCCACCATCAAACCGCCGGCAAACCGCGCAATGAACAAGCCCGCCAAAGCCGCGGTAAACGCAGACAGAACAACCAGAAGAAGGAGCGGCAAGACCTGTGCGGCCGTAACCCTCATACAGATCAACGCCGTGATCACAGTGGAAAATACCCCTCCGACGAACCCGATCGCGACCTTCTGTTTCACGTACTGACCTCTGGTCATAGGAAGGATCTCATTGATATACTCGATCCCGTCCTCCTTCTCACTTAAGATATTCATAGCATTGAAGGTGCATCCCATGAACATGGCCGCAGCCATGATGATCACGATCAGCAGCGATTTCATGACATCATTCCCGCCTCCCGCCGGAAGTACCTTCAAGTCATACTGTGAGGTCCAGTCCCTCTGTTCATACAGCGCCGGCAGCCTGTCTGCAATGACTGCATACATGTGAAACTCATCTCCTGATCGTACCGTCCTCATTCCTTCACCGTCAGACAGCACACCTATCGTCTGCGTGGAAGGCTCCTTCACCGCCTCTTCCAGGTCTTCCCTGCTGTCATATATCTGCACAGCCCCATTGGTCTGAAGCCAGTCCTCCATCTCTTCTGTCAGGCCGCCCCGGACGATTCCGAAGGAAGGCTCCGCCGCCGAAGAGAAGTCCATATCTCCCATCAGATTAACGGCGATCCCGGCAAAGATCGGCAGCAAAAAAGTAAGAATACACAATTTATCACGCCGCAGCGCCTTAAGCTGATATTTTAATCCGGTCCAATTCATCCTGCATCACCCCTCCTTTTTCATCTCTCGGCCAAGCCCCCATCCGGCAGCCAAAAACAGCAGAATTATCGCCGCGGCACAAGCCCCATAGTAAAGGCCTCCCGCTGAAAGCACCTGAAAATACGCATTTTTCATCGCCGTAAAGAGATGGTACATCGGATGAAACCGCATCCATCCCATCTCTACGCCCGCCTGCACCGAAAGAAAGACCGGTGTGGTGATAAATACCGCAATCACCAGATAGATGAGAGAAAACTGCTTAAAGTCAGGCAGCAGCTCCTCACACAGGAAACCAACCAACGCCATCACAAGAGATAATATCCCTGCCTGCAAAAGAACGCCCGGCAGCGCTTTTAACCCCTCCGGCATACCCAGATTGACTACCGTTAAAACCGCGGCAAACAGAAGATCCGACGATAGGATCAGTGTTAATTTTGATAAGATAAACTGGATCCGGGATACCGGAAGGATTGCATGGACACGGATCACCCCCATCTGCTTCTCTTTAAAAAGCATCGAAGCCACCCCCAGGAACCCTACCGCAACCAATTCAAAGAATAAGACTTCTGCAGTCATATCCCTTCGGTTCTTCATCTCTCTGGTATTCACTCCGATGATCTCCGCCTGTCCCAGCGCATCCGTCTTATCCTCCTGAAAGAGCAGGGATCTTGCATATGCCTCCCGGATATGGTCGAGCCTTTCTATGCCGCAGGATACCATCATAATCTCCGTCTTCCCGCCAAAAACCGAATCACCGTTGATATGAAACCCTACAGAATAACCATCCGCACAGGCCTCCTCCAGTTCGTTAAGACTGCCGACATCCGTAACGCCTGCGATCCGCTCTCCACCTGCCTTCCCGGGGGCATACCGGTAGACGGGGAACATCTCCTGGTCAAGCTTCGCATAGACCAGATTAATATAACAGGAATATAAGATCAGCGACCCCAGCGCCAGCAGGAAAAACCCGCCGGATACGCAGAGCCGGAAGTCCTTTTTAAGAAGTGCAACAAAACTGCCTCTCACTCTTCAAGCCCCCTTCCTGTATACCGGATAAATACCTCCTCCAGGGTCGGCTCTTTTAGCGCCGTTCGGTTCTGCTCTTTTAAATTCTGCGGCGTATCAAGGGCAGCGATATTGCCGTTTAAGATAAATGCAACCCTGTCGCATAACAGATCCGCATCCACCATGTTATGCGTCGTCAGGAACACCGTCGTACCGTTTCCCCGTTCTTCCTCGATGATCTTGCGGAACAGGACCGCGCCTGACGGGTCAAGACCGCTGGTCGGCTCGTCCAGGAACAGAAGCTTCGGGCTGTTCAATAGGGCGCGCGCCATACTGACCCTCTGGCGCATTCCCTTGGAGTAAGAGGCGACCGGCTTCTTCAGATAATCCTTCTTGAACTCCAGCTTATCCAATAATTCCATCACGTCCCGCACCCGCTCCTGCGGATAGAAGGAAGCAAAATATCTCAGGTTGTCTACAGCGCTTAAGTTCGTGTACAGATACGGGAACTCGAACAAGACCCCGATCTGCTTCAATAACTCCTGGGTGTCCGCCGCGGCAATATCCTGCCCAAGCAGGGATACCCTTCCGCCATAGCCTTTTAAGATTCCCGTGAGTATCTTCTGGGTCGTTGATTTCCCGGAGCCGTTCGGCCCCAGGAATCCAAATATCTCCCCTTCCCCCACCGTAAAATCCAGGCCATGCAGCGCCTCTTTGTCCTTGCCGTATGAGAAGGTCAGATTATTTACCCTGATCATTCCTCCTCACCCCATTTCCCGCGCTGATGATTCCTCTTCTCCTGTCCGCGTCTGCCCCACCATTTCATGAATTTAATCTTCAGCGGAAGCATAACCACGAATACGATCACGATAACCAGCCACCAATACCATTCCAAACCTAAAAACATAACAACTCTCCTTTCATTCAACTGTTTTTTGATGGTATCAGCTTATATCAGTAAAATGAAATCAGAGTGCGGTTCATGTGAAATTGATGTGAAATCTGGTGAAATCCAGCGAAACCTGCCATTCTTATAAGAGGATCGGAAACCGGAAGAAAAACTCAACCCCCTGATCCACATTGCGCACGCCATAATCGGCCTGATACTTGGACAAGATCCAGTCAACGATCGCAAGCCCAAGCCCGGACCCTTCACATTTATTGTCAGGACAGCGGTAGAACTTCCTCCATATTTTCGAAATATCCTGGTCACTAATAGACGCACAGTCATTATAAACCGAAAATCTCAGTTCATCCCTGTCAAGGTTCACCGCCAGCCTGATCTCTCCTCCTCTCAGGACGTATTTCTTCGCATTTCCGATCAGATTGGTCAATACCTGCTCCATCCTCTGTCTGTCCGCCGTCACAAATACCTTCTCATCCGGAAGCTCATAGTAAAATCTGTAATCCGATTCGGGCGCGTCAAGAATCAGACGCCCTGCTGCCGTCTCCACAAGTTCTATGAATTCAAACCGTTCCTCAGTAAGCTTTGAAGCCCCGGATTCCAGTGCCGACAGATCCAGAAGCGAGACAATGATGTGATCCATGCGTTCCGTCGCATTTAAGATTGAGTCTATATACCGTTGTCTCTTCTCCTGGTCCGTCACCTCATTCAGCCCTTCCGCGTAAACCCGGATGAGCCCCAGCGGAGTCTTCATCTCATGGGAAAGGCTGTCTGTCAGTTCCTTTCGCTGTTCAAGCAGAATTCTCTCCTGCTCCACATCATTTTCAAGCCTGGCATTGGCCTCTTCAAGCTTTTGCAGCGCATTCTGAAGGTTCGAAAACATAGTATTCAGGCTCCTCGACAGTTCGCCGAACTCGTCTTTCGTATTGACATCGCAATGCGCCGTATGATCCAGCCCCGCCATCTGTCCCGCCGTATCGTTGATCCTGCCAAGCGGCCTTGATATCAGCTTTCCCAACAGGTAATCCACCGTCATGACCACGGCGACCAACAGTGCGAACCATATCCAAAAACTAAGTTCCCGGCCGACAGGCAGCTCCTCCGTTATAAGATAAAACAGCACGATGGCACCGCCCGCCAATTTGGACAGCACCATCGTCTTACTGCGTATTGTTCCAAAATCATAAAATTTTCTTCTCTTCATACCTTATTCCTCGAATTTATAACCAGAGCGGATCAGCGTTACGATATGGTGCCCCTCGCTCCCTAACTTCTGCCGCAGCGTCTTAATATGGGTATCAACCGTGCGCGTATTCCCCTCATAGTCGTAGCCCCAGACACGATTCAAGAGCTGTTCACGGGAAAACACCTGATTTTTATTCTGCATAAACAGCCGCAGCATCTCAAATTCCTTGTGAGTAAGTTCCGCTTCTATACCGTTTACTGTCACCTGACGCGAAGAAGGGTATAAGATGAGAGCCCCTGCCTGCAAAGCATCCTGCGGGATGTTCCCCGCGCGCCGAAGCAGCGCGTTCACCTTTGCAAGCAGTATCTTAAGGCTGAAAGGCTTCGTCATATAATCATCCGCACCATATTCATAACCTTTCAGTTTATCGTTCTCATCACTTTTCGCAGTCAGGAACAGAATCGGTACGGAATTCATCTCCCTTGCGATCCTGCATACGGAGAAACCGTCCAAATGCGGCATCATAATATCCAGGATCGCCAGATCCACCGCATTATTTTTCAGCGCCATGACCGCCTCTATCCCGTCTTCTGCAGTGATACAGGCATGGCCGCCTCGTCTCATGCAATCCGCTAGAATCTCCCGCATCTCTTTCTCGTCTTCCGCTATCAGTATTGTCGCCATACTATCACCTCATCGGGCTTCTGTCCCTTTCAAAATAATCGTCTATCTTCTGTTTGATCTGTGCCGGTTTCAAATATTTGACCAGATACCCGTCCGGTTTCAAAGCCACCAATCTCCTGACAGTCTCAGGATCCGTCTTGCCGGTCAGAAATATGATCGGGATATCCGCCAGCGCATCTTCCGAGCGGAGCATTTCCAATACCTGCTGTCCGTCGCAGACCGGCATCTCATAATCCAGCAGAACCAGATCCGGCCTATCCAGAATCACACACCGGATCGCGGCTGTGCCAGACGGAGCAAGAGCCACGTCATAATCGTCCGCCAGAAGCTTCCTGATTCCCTGCCTTATCGTAATAGAATCATCCACCACAAGCACCTTCCTCTTCAGACGGCTTTCCTTCTTCAGATGATTCTCCCTCTTCATCAGGTATTTCTCAACCTCGGCGAGCGCGTTATCCGAACCGATCAGCGCGGCGCCTGCTTTTTTCATCGAACGCCTTGCGAGCACGCAGTACGCGAAATACCCCTCGCCCGTATCAAACAAAAGGCTCACCTGCAGCTTTTCATGCTCGAATACATCTTGAAATTCCTCATAAGTAAGAAGATTCTCTTCTTTTAACTCATGCCCCTCCATATCCGGCAGATGCTCCTTAACGCACCCCGCAAACTGGCGCGCCGTATACCTGGCAGCATTCATTAAGATCGTGTTAAGCTTATTCGTCTTGATTCCCATCGCTTTTCCAACCGTATTAAGCAAAAGCTTTTCTTCAAATACCAAAAATATCTCCCACTTCTCTTCCTCCTGATCCGTACCGTAAACCAGGCGGTGGTATATCCCCTTACCGAATCTCTCTCCGCCGTACGTCTCGCTGATCACGGATGCCTCCAGACGGAACAGATCATACATCAACTGAAGAATAACTTCCTTCATCTCCTCCTGTTCCTTCTCAGAAAGAAGCTCCATCCACCTGCTCCTGCTCTTTCCCGCAATCGCCCGGTCCTCCATCAGCGTATGCCCGATCAGCCATCCGGCGCAGACTCCGAGGAAATGACCTACCGCATCCGCGCTGTAGTCCGTCTGTTCCAATTCCGCTTCAAGAGCCGGAAGCGTCCTCTCACGGAATTCCTGATGAATGTGCCTGTGTGCCGCAAGCCTCTCATAACCAACGGCTTCCATATATTCTTCTTCCTCGGTAAAATGCTTCGCCGCGTGATCCTTGAAGAATTTGATCCCCTCCTGGCACGCCCATTGGCTCTTACTTTTTTCGTCGGTGAATCTGAATAATTTGTTGATGATCTTAAATAACCTCTCGTGCTCCTTATCTATGATGTCAATACCAATGTTGTATTCGTCTTTCCATACTAACTGGCCTTCCATCCATAATCCTCCTTAACAAAAATACCTTACATTAAATAATATGATAACAGAGCTAAAAAGGTTATGTACGATCAAACTCCTCTCTCCTTCAGACCGTTTACCAGTCCCACATAATATTCTCTCACATCAAAATCCTTAATATTCTCCCTGTTCAGATCGATCATATCACCGTGAGAGATCCCCCGCCTTCCGCTGGTTGTAAGGAATGTATAATCCTCTCCCCATGGAAATGAACTCTCCGCCACCAGGCCGTCATTCGGCCCGTCGAAATATTTCACAAGCTGATGAGAAAAATTAAGCGGAAAACGCCCTCCCGACGCCGCATTGAGCTTCGATCCCACACTCTGGTAATAGATTCCGGGGCAATCCGGCACCTTCCGGTTAAATTCCTGACAGGCGGAAGCCGTAAGATCTGTCACCGCCGCCATAAAATCCGGCGTCTCGTCGCCCAATACCTTAAGCGCCGAGTTATATCCCTCCGCCACCTTATCCTTCGCCGCCGCGGGAATCTTATTCAGAAGATAATCCGCGAAGATACATCCTCTGTGCGGCGTATTGACGGTAGTAAGAGACGCGACATACTGATCCATTCCAAGGCGGCTTACCGCGTATCGTGAATCTAACCCGCCCTTCGAATGCGCGATAATATTAACCTTCTCACAGCCGGTCTCATCGATGATCTGCCTGATACGGCCGGCCAGTTCCTTCCCGCTGTCCGCAACAGAGGCTGCCGACTGATGGTTTCCGTAATAGATCACGGCGCCGTGCTTCTCCAATTCCTGCGGAATCCGCCCCCAGTAGTTAAAATATTTAAAATCCCGGAAAAACACTCCATGCACCATCAGAATCGGATATCTGGTCCGGCATAGCTGTTCGTCCTTCCGCTCCTGAGCCTGCATGATCTTCCCGCTCTCGAATTCCCACTCGTCCGACGCCATGCGGATGATCTTCACAAGGACGGCCAGATGCACGGCCGGAATCCAGCCGCATATAATTCCGATCGCCCGCCATTTAATCCCGATCTGAGCAGACGTAAGATAGACCCGGATAATCCCGCTCCAGAAGACAAGCGCTTCCACAAGAACCATACAAGCCAGATTCCCAAACCATGTCATCTTATTTCCCTGAAACAATACCGGCAGCGCGGCTAACAGACACAGCACGGATGCGCTTACCGATATCAGGAAATAAATCAGAAGCTCGCACCCGTCCGCGCAGATCTTAAGTCTCTTCCCCGGAATCCTCCGGTTAGAAAGCGCCGGAACAACATTGATCATAATTACTCCCAAAACCAAAAGGAGCATTAAAATAATGCCCCCAAACTTCGGAATTATAATATCCTTCGATATCAGCAAATACTTCAGCAATGGTATATTCGCTGCAAGAAATATAAGAAAACCGCAGCATATTCTCCGAATATATTTCACTTCCTTCTTCCTCTCTGCATCTTGTCTAATTGTGCTAATCTACCAGCCCGATCTTCGGAAAATACTGGAACCAGGCCTTCGCCAGAATCTCATCCCTTGCCACAAAATGATTCTTCCAGAACCTGGAGTCATGGGAATTATTCCGATTATCGCCCATCACAAAATAAGAATCCTCCGGAACCACATAGGGACCAAAACTCCCCTGAGGGATCTCCTTGAGATACTCCTCCTTAAGGGGCACTTGCGCTCCGTCTATATAGACCGCTCCGGCCACGATCTGGATCTCCTCGCCCGGAAGTCCGATGATCCGCTTGATGAATACCTGCGATTCATCATCGGGAAACTTGAATATAATGATATCCGACCGCTGCGGATCCTGACTCAGATAAGCCAGACGTGACCCGATCACCCGGTCCCCGGGATGGATCGTATTCTCCATAGAACCGGACGGGATATTCGCATTGACGATCAGCACCTTGCCGCAGAATAACGCGAGCGCAACCGGGATCACGACCATCTGAAAGCATTCTTTTAATACCCGCTTTAACCTGCCCGTCTCCTGCACATTCTCATTCTTACATTGCGGTTCCTCTTCTGACCCTTTCGTAAATATACTCATACTAAGCCTGGTCTCCACCTTTCTTTACAGCCGGCTGCCTGACAGCTTCGGCCTTATTCTCATCCTTTTCAGATAGCTTCGCTCCCAAAAAGCCTGACAAAACTGCCTGGACATCAACCCCTGTTGATTCCTTTAATCCGTCCGATACCTGTGTAAATGTACCCACGATATCCTTCACTAGCTTCGACGTATTACCGTCTCCGTACATGGTGATCTTATCCACCTTGGCAAGCGGTTCCGCGATATTCCTTGCGATCTCCGGCATCGCCTTGAAATACATCTCAAGGATCGCAGCCTCGCCCATCATCTTCATCGCTTCCGCCTTCTTCTCGATACCTTCCGCCTCGGCAAGGGCTTTCGCCTTGATCGCGTCGGCCTCGGCAAGCCCCTTGCTTCGGATACCCTCGGCTTCCTGCTCCATAGCATACTTCCTGGCCTCCGCTGTCGCGCGCATAGCCTCGGCTTCCTTCTCACGCTCGAACTTCTCGGCCTCCGCGTTCTTCTGACGCTCGAAGAGCTGCGCCTCAGAATTCCTCTGCATCTCGTATAATCTGGCGTCCGACGCCTGCTGCTTCGCGTACTTGTCTGCGTCTGCCTGCTTCTTGATCTCAGCCTCCAAAGTGCGCTCCGTCAACTCCACTTCTTTCTCCTGCAGTGCGATCGCTTTCTCCTGGCGCGCCAGGTTCGCATCCGCCGTAGCAACCTCAACCGTCTTCCTCTCTGTCTCCTGCTGAATCTGATATGCCGCGTCCGCAATCGCCTTCTTGGTATCCGCGTCCTTCTGAAGCTCTGCCTTGCGGATCTCCAGGTCATTCTCCTTCTGTGCGATCAGGGTCGCCGCATTGATCTCGGCCTCCTTAGACTCCCTGTTCGCTTCCGCCTGGACTACCGCCTTCTCCTTCTGCGCCCGCGCTTTCGCATTGGCGATCTCAAGGTCGGAGCTTACCTGTGCGTCATTCGCTTCTTTCCTTGCCATCGCCTGTGCACGTGCGATCTCCTTTTCACTCTCCGCCCTGGAGATCGCCGCGTTCTTCTGTATCTTCACAATGTTATCCACACCAAGGTTCTCGATCACACCGTTCCCGTCCTCGAAGTTCTGTACATTGAAGCTGACAATATCAAGCCCCATCGCTGCAAGATCCGGTTCCGCATTCTCCTTCACCAGATTGGCGAACTTCTGGCGGTCAGATACCATCTCTTCCAGATTCATCTTGCCGACGATCTCACGCATGTTACCTTCCAGCACCTCTCTTGATACCTGGGCAATATAATCCGTCTGCCGGTTCAGGAAGTTCTGCGCCGCAAGAGCCAGACGCTCCGGGTTGTCGCTGATCTTGACATTGACTGCGGCATCCACGCGGATATTGATATAATCCGCCGTCGGCACCGCACTGGACGTCTTGACGTCGATCGGGATCAACTGCAGGTTCAGCTCATCCTTCTTCTCAAGAAACGGAATCTTAATCCCGGCCTTACCGATCAGGACCTTAGGCTGCTTCCTGAGACCCGATATTATATATGCGGTGTCCGGCGACGCCTTCACGTACCCGGTCACCAGAACAAGCAGCACGGCCAATACCACCAACACGGCGGGAATAAAGGCTCCCGCCAATCCTAACATCTCACTTAACATATCCGTTCTCCTTACTTAACTGAAATTAATACCCGAATACTCCTTCGATCGATTCATCATTCTCTACCCAGTCGCTTACAAGGATCACATGGTAGTCCTCTTTGGTATCACGGACATACACCTTCTTAATACCGGCGTTGATGATCAGCCTCTTACACATAGAGCAGCTATTGGCATTCTCAATATAATTCCCGGTATCCACCTCTATCCCTGTCAGATACATGGAACTCCCGATCATCTTGTCTCTGGAAGCGCTGATGATCGCATTCGCCTCGGCATGTACGCTCCGGCACAGTTCATAGCGCTCTCCTCTCGGCACCCCCATCTTCTTGCGGACACATTCTCCGATATCCGTACAATTCTTCCGTCCGCGGGGCGCTCCTACATACCCTGTGGATATGACCTCGTCATTCTTCACGATCACCGCCCCGTAATGACGCCTTAAGCAGGTACATCTCTGAGAAACCATCTCCGCAAGATCCAGATAATAATTGGTTTTGTCTCTGCGTTCCATTTGAACCTCCTGTCACAACACTCTGCGAAATATCAATATCTTTCTATCTCTATTATCCTCTAACTTCGGGAAAATATCAAGCAAAAATACCAGTCCTGCATAAAAGGCAAGACCGGTATCCGATCATCGTTATTTAATCATTGCCCTCACACTGTCTGCGCTGATCCGGCCTTCCATCGGCCCGAAAGCCGCCGCATTCAGCGCGCCTGCCGCCGCGCCCATCCGCGCCGCCTCCTTAAGACTCTTCCCCTGTACCAGTCCGGCAATAAACGCTCCGTCAAAACAATCCCCGGCTCCTGTCGCATCTACCTGCTCAACCGGATAGACACCTATCTCTGCCGCTTCGTCCCTTGTATAGATCCTGCTGCCCTTCGATCCGTTCTTCAAGGCAATAACCTCCATAGCTTCATACGCAAAACACTTCTCAACCGCCTCATCAATCGATACGGCGCCGGTAATCTTAAGAAATTCACTTACGCCAGGCATGAATACGCTGGTGTTCTCCATCACCTCTCGGATCACGTCATTCACGCTCTGATCGGTAAGCAGCTCTTTCCTTATATTCGGATCAAAGGAGATCTTCGTCCCCTTTCTCCTCATCATACGCATAGTTTTTAAGATCTCCTGCGCAAACAAGCTGTCCGCCATCAGCGAACATCCCATAATATGCATATATTTTACATTGTCAAACTCATCTTCAAGAGGCGCTTTCGCCTCCACCGCCGGTGTATTCCCCATATGGAATATGAATTTTCTGGAGCCGTCCGAATAATATGTGACGAACGCAACTCCCGTCGACCTCTCCGTGCTCTCTAACACATGACTGCAGTCAACTCCATCCTTCCTAAGCCGGTCCAGGATATTCTTCCCGAAGTCATCCTTCCCAACGCCTCCGATAATCGCTGTACTGCACCCTAATCTCGCCGCCGTGTCAATAAATATTGCCGGGGCGCCGCTTGGAAACGGCCCCCTAAATACTCCCGGTTCATATAGCTCCTCGTTCTCCTGCCCGCGCATGATCTCAACAAGCATCTCTCCCATTACGATAATCTCCGCCATCTTCCGTCTCCTTTCAAAATAAAAACTCAAACCGTAGGTGATTCTAAAAAACGGATACGCTTATTATCACAATCCAACTCTGTCTCGATCCCATAAGGAAGGATTCCGATCGGCTTCGCGTGTCCGATATTGACATTATAGATAACAGGCAGACCGTCCAGATGTTCTTCCAAAAGAACCACCCTAAGGATTGCCTCCTTATACTCTTCATAATAGGCTTCATCCTTAGGCTTCCCTACTATGATCCCGTTGATCACATTAAGGATTCCCTGTGCGGCCAGATTTCTCAGCATATACACGATGTACTCTGGAGAAGGCTTCTCTTCGCTCGTCTCAAAGAACAGGATCGCATCCTTCCATTCGTCCAAAGCAGGCCACACAGAGGTCCCCACCGCCATCATAAATACATCGATACAGCCGCCCAGCAGACGGCCTCTCGCCGTACCGCTCCCATTCAGTACTTCGTATCCATGCGTGTCCTTTTTCATCTTATGGGAAACATGGATATTGCTTTCCTGCCATGTGATATAGTCGTCCGTCCATTCCGGGCTGGGAAGCAGATCATATTCTTCCCACGTCCCGAATAAAATGTCCTCCACCGCTCTCCTGGTGTAATCGAACATCTTGACATACTCCCCGAATTCACACATGACCGACGGTCCATAGAAGGAGCACAAACCGGCTTTGTGCATGATAAGATGGCTGATGGTCGTGTCCGAATACCCCATAAAAATCTTAGGATTATCTCTGATCACATCCAGATCCACATACGGCAGGATCCGGATAGAATCATCCCCTCCAATCGCACTGAACACAGCAGATATAGACGGATCCCTGAATGCATCCATCAAATCCTGCGCCCGAAACCTTGGGTTCTCCGTTACAAACTCACTCCCGCTTAACGCATGGGGCATACAGGTCACTTCCAATCCAAAGTCATGTTCCAGCCGTCCTTTTGCAATGCGGTACTTATGGATGGCAGCCGGATCGCCCAGACCTCCCCAGGATAAGCTGACAATGGCGATTCGGTCTCCCTTATTTAATTTTCTCGGTTTGATCATAGCAATCCTCCTTGTACTCCATTGACCTTTATAATGTACTTATTTTATCATGTTTCCCGCATCTGCTCAATGCAAATTCTCCCGATCATCCTATTTGCATGCGCCGGTATGTTTGATACAGGACAGGCAGGATCACGATCGTCAGAATCGTATATAAAATGAGTATGACCGGCAGTTCTCCGGTGATCCTTCCTCCCACCGAATACAGATTAAAATAATTAAGCGCTTCCCCTGCCTGCAGCAATTGATCAGGCAGCAGCCCAATGATCTTATTTACAAAAGGACTGCCTATATTGGCTATAAAAGACGGAATAAAAATCACCAGGACCGGCACCATAACCGCCGGCACCGCCGACCTTGTTTTCACAGATACAAGCATACTTAAAAAAGAGAGAAACAAGCATCCGACATACCCTCCTCCTATGATAAAAAGATACTTCTGCAGATTCGTGATATTATAAAAACATTTCCACGAAATCCAGCTTGACTGAATCGGAAGGTTCCATCCGTCCGTACCCAGATACAGAAGCACAATTCCTGTATATATTGTGAAAACCGCCGAATACACTGCAGTCACAACACAAAATCCAGCCTTGATCTTGGATGTTACCGCCTTATTCCTGCCATAGAAACTCGAAAATAAGACGGCGTCCGATCTCCATGCAAATTCATTGGAAAAAATTCCAGCCACAAGATAGCCCAGGATCAACATGGTAAGCATTACAACCGTCGGCGCAAATTTAAATAGCTGCTGCCATCCCTCCATATAGTCATAATACAAAGGCGTATCCATGCGGCCGTATTGCCCGATCAGGTATTCTTTTTCTTCATCGGTAAATTGATCCTTCGCTTCTCCTTCCAGCCATTCCCGCAGAAGCCTTGTTCTGTTTCTGTAAAAATCCGCGGCGTCTTCTTCGGTCAAAGAATCTGCCAGATAATAATCATACTCCCGCAATCCCTTTGCATAAGCGCAATTCAGCAGATTTCGTATTTCTTTTATCCCCTGTCCCCAACTGTAAGCGATCTCTTTTTGAGTGATATCCTGTGCCAGCGCTTCCGGTGTATTCTGTATACGCCGGTTTTCTGCAATCACCTTCCGTATCTTTTCTTCGTCCAGACAGCCCGCCCATTCCTTCTGCGCCGCCTTTAACCCGGAAACCGCAGCCAGGCCTTCCCTGGTGCTGCCGTTTTCATCCACATAAGTAATATCCAGTGCAAAAAAGCAAGTAATACCCATTACAAAAAGCAGCAGCAGAACTGCGATCTTACTGCTTGTCTTCGCAAATACCTTCTTAACTTCATATCTCGTCATTTTGCTCACCCGTTCTTTCACCAAAGTAATCCAAAAACAAATCTTCCAGCGTTGCCTCTTCTAACACCGCGCATTCTGCCGGTTTATCTGAAGAAATGATACGCAGCTCTGCCCCTTGCCGTGTCGTCTTTATATTGGACACTTTATAAGCTTGCATATAAAAATCTATTTCCTCTTTTGCAGCCGCCACGCTCCATACCTGTTCAGGCATCTCAGCTATCAGCTCCCTGGACGTTCCGGCTGCGCGGATCTCCCCGGCTTTCATCAGAAGTATTTCACCTGCGATATACTCGATATCCGATACGATATGAGTAGAGAGCAGAACCAGGCGCTCGTCTGCAAGTTCACTGATCAGGTTACGAAACCGGACCCTCTCACTTGGATCCAGTCCGGCAGTCGGCTCATCAAGAATCAGTATTTGGGGATTTCCAAGCATTGCCTGTGCGATCCCCACACGGCGCTTCATCCCGCCTGATAACTTTTTCATTTTCTTATGCGCTGTTTTCTCCATCCCAACCTGCCGCAACAGGATCTTTATGCGCTGTTTTGCGGTAACCGGGCGCAATCCCTTAATAGAGGCTGTATACATCAGGTAATCGTAAACCGTAAAATCTGGATAAAATCCAAAATCCTGCGGAAGATACCCGAGTATCTTCCGGTATTCCCCGTCCATTTCAAATATATCGGCGCCATTCCAGGTAATACTTCCCCCCGACGGCTTCAATAAGGTGCACAGCATACGCATAAGCGTAGTCTTCCCCGCCCCGTTGACTCCTAACAGTCCATAGACCCCCGTGCTCATCGTATAAGATATATTCCTCACGGCAGTTATATCTTTAAATTCTTTTGTCAAATTAGTTAACTTCAATTCCATAATGTGTTCACCTCCCACATTGCTGTGCAGTTATTCTGCCCTCTATATACGCAATACGCCAGATAAAACGCGGCGGCGGCCGTCATTGCGAACCATACAGGCATAGAAACCGCTCCATATATTTCTTCATTTGATACTATCTGCGTCCATATCAGGCACCAGACAACACATAAGAAGAGAGCAAATACCTCCGAACCGATCCTTCTGCTGGATAATACCCGAAAACAGATACAGCACGTCACAAGATAAGGAAGAAAAAACTGAATCAGCATTTCCTCGGCAAATACTTCCCCGGTCAGCATTACCATCAGAGTAAAGACGCTTAGCAGCAGCAAATCTACCAAGGCAAATGCGAAGATCCTGGCCGAATAAATCTGCCTCAAAGAATAGTACGATACGCTCTCGATCTCTAAAGCATTCGCATTTCGGTTTTTCCAGAGTTCCGGTAATAATAAGACCGCGAATAGAGAAGCCGCGATCCCCATATACCTCTGTATACAGACATTGCTCCCCGTAAGCCAGAGTGTGAGCCAGAGCAGGAACAGGAGCGCTCCCTGCAAGATCCACCATCGCTTATGGATATATCTGCTCTGCTGATAGAGAAATTCAGCATGTGAAATAAGTTCTTCCGCTTCGCTTTCCTCAAATGCTGCTCTTGACTTCCGTATGGTTTCCTGTAACCCTTTCTCTATATAAATAACTTTATCTTTTGCACCAAGATGCTTCTTAAGCTGATGATCTGACAGACTCATATATTCTCCTTTCCCAAATACTCAGACAATAATTCTCTCGCTCTTCGTATCCTGTATTTGACAAGCGAAACACCGATTCCCAGAATAGCGGCGATATCTTTTTGTCTGCGTTCCTGTATAAAAAACAAAACTGCCGTTTCCCTCAATTCCTCAGAAAGAGTATCCAAAGCTTCCGTTATCATTATGGTATTTTCTATACCATCTATCTTCTCATCCGGGATCTTAGGCAGATCTTCAAGCAGGAGCTCTTTTCTCTTCCTGTGATAATCTTTGCAGGCATTGGCTGCAATGACATACAGATAGTTCACTGCCTTTCCATAATGCTTATATTGCCTGAAAGTTCGGAAAAAACGCGTGAAGGTTTCCTGCGTCATATCCTCTGCGTATCCGTAATCCTTAATATGTATGCGGCAGTATTTCAATATTTCCGCATAGTATTTTCTCACAAAGCACTCAAAGGCTTCTTCATCTCCCATACGCATTTTCTGCACAAGCAGAAAATCCTCATCCAAGTCTATAATCACGATCCCCTCCCTTCCCGGCGTACCGGCTCATTTATATCTCGAAAGCGCTTTCTATATACTATAACGTCGTTTAACTGCAAAAAGATAGTTTAATATAAAAAAACAGCACTTTTTATTAAGACATATACATCTGAACTTGCTATGATCACGGATGCAAGGAGGATATCTAATGAGAAACCAGAAAGAAGCTGTTAAAAAAGTCATAGATTACATTGAAAGAAATTTAGAAGAAGAAATCAACTTAGATAATATATCGAAGAACATCGGCTATTCCAAGTTCTATCTTAACCGCATGTTTACAGAACATACGGGGATCACCATCTATAAATATTTACAAAACCGCAGGCTTACGGCTGCTGCCGAAAAGCTGGTTAAGACAGATAAACCGATAATTGAAATCGCATATGAAGCCGGATATGATTCGCCGCAATCATTTTCAAATGCCTTTAAACAAGTTTACTTGTATCCACCCAAGATCTACAGGGATATCGGGATCTTTACGCCAAAACAGAGCAGGATTTCTATGTGCTATTCATTTGCAGAGATTAAGGAGATTGCAGCATGAGTACGATTCCTTACGTCATTGAACAAACCGGTCACGGAGAGAGAAGCTATGATATATTTTCACGTCTATTGTCAGACAGAATAATTTTTCTGGGCGAGGAGGTCTGTGATACTTCCGCAAGCTTAATCATAGCGCAGTTACTCTTCTTAGAAGCACAAGACCCTGATAGAGATATCCAGCTATATATTAACAGCCCCGGAGGTTCCATAACTTCTGGATTTGCGATTTATGACACTATGCAATATATCAAATGTGACGTTTCTACGATATGCATAGGGCAGGCGGCAAGCTTCGGCGCTTTTTTATTAGCGGGCGGCGCTCATGGAAAACGTATGGCATTACCCAATTCTGAGATCATGATCCACCAGCCTTCTATCCATGGCAGCGGTATTCAGGGACAAGCCAGTGATGTGCGGATAGTGTCAGACCTTATACAAAAAAACAAGAAGAGGTTAAATCGCATTTTGGCGGAAAATACAGGGCGGACTGTGGAAGAAATCGAAAGAGATACGGACAGAGATAATTATATGAGTGCAGATGAAGCTCTGGCATATGGTCTGATAGATTCCGTTATCCCTTCGGCTGTCCCCCGCTTTTAAATGATCGGCAAGCATTTTAATATTTTCTTCCGTTTTCCATGAATTTGTGTACACTAGTCACTGTTATTTATGCAATGCTGTACTAGCCATATAACGCAGAATGATTTTTTATATGCAAGGCGAAGGAATGAGGCGTAGTGGGCGCTACGCCGATTGACAACAACGACGCAGATGGAAAATCAGGCAAGTTATATGGCTGGTTACTTATTATTCGGTGTACTAGGATATCAATGAGATGATTTTTCCTTCGCCAACTTGGTTAGGCCCTTCCATAATTGTAAACGATTGTCCCTGCATAACATCCTGATAATGAGAATAATCCTTCGTTTCGTTAAATGAAGAATCCTATCGCTCTGAAATACGGATTTTCAGATATATACTACTTTTCCAACTGCTTCAAGCGACGATTCGGCATATCTCCTACAGGGTATCGCGAAAGAGAGACCCAATTGCTATCTCCGTGCTGCGTTCACTCTTTACAAACAGCTTTCGGTAAAGATATTATTATCTTTCGCACATTTGAGCAAGCCGTCTATAACAGTGCTGAATTTTACACCATACTTTTTAGCTTTACCACAGTTCATCCATAAGTTATGCCTTGGAGAACTATCTTCTAATCTCACTTTTTTACCCAATAATTCAATAAATTCCTGAGTAATATCATACATTGATTTTGTTGTTTCACTTCCAAAATTATATATGCCGCCCGGTAAAGCAATTACTTTTTCCATGTTTTCCGCTACTTCCTTCAAATATGTAATGCCCCTGAACTGACTGGAACTAAATGAAACCGTTACTTCTGCATTGATAATATTCATAAAATAGTTTGATTTTTTCAAATAGTAATCATACATCCATTCAGCGCGCAGCATCACTGCATCGGGTTTGATCTCTAATACTCTCTGCTCCATTTCTATCTTATGTTCTGCATATATATTTCCTGGTTTTACCGTATCCTCACAATATGGGCCTTTTTCATTACATCCGCTGTAAACCTGATCGGAACTAAAGCAGATTAATTTCCTGTCTTTTGATGCTTTTGCAATAAAAAGCGGGACTTGCACATTTGCATAATAAGAGGCGTCCGGATCCGCTTGACACACTCCTATATCAGAAACAGCAGCAGTGTGGATAATGACATCTGCACCGCTTTCTCTGATGATACGATTCACATCTTCTTGTCTTACATTGCGAAGAGATGGTGCAGCAATTGTATTCTCACATATCTTCATTATTTTATGACCGACAAATCCATTTGCCCCCGTAACAAGTATCATTAAATCCTCCAAATTCACTATTGTTCATTGCGCTAACCATATGACGCGCAAGAATGCTTATAAATCTCAGCTTTTCTGCACTTTCCGGCCTTCCTTAAAACTTCGCCTTTACATATGATACGGTGCTCCATATCACGCCTAAGTGCAAAAAATCTCATAGTATTATTTCAGGCAGAACACAAAAAATGCTCTGCCTGAAATATTTAACTTATTTCTTTCAAGTACATTTCTGCAGTTTCTTCTGTCAGGCCAAACTTTTCACAGATTTGTTTCAGAATAACATCACTTGATATCTGCAGCTCTTTCAGTGTTAAAATCATTGCTGTGATTCCTTTATCAATTCCCTTCTGAATTCCCTTCTGAATTCCTTTCTCCTCCACACCCTTACTTAAATTACACATAAGCGACACCTCACTTTCCAATGTCTGAGTCATTCTGATATGAAAATCTTCCTCCAATATCTGGCACTTGTCCTGTGAACCTGTCTCCGTGGACAGAAGCACATTCAACAATTTCAATAAATCTGTACCCGAATCCGTCTCTTTCCCAAGACAAATCATAACAGCCGCCATCAAATCATAATCCGCTTTTTGTTCCTTTACACTGCCCGCCAGATTTTCTTCCGCAATGTAATAACGAGTAATGCTGTTTTCACGGCTCTTTGGCGGATTCATACAAATCCATATGCTGTATACTTTTTTGATATTCTCATAGTGGGAATTTATAAACTCTGTTCCATATTGGGCGGAAATCATCCGGCTGCAGTAATAGATTCCCCTCTTGATCAGCGGATAACCCGGATAAAAATCATTTTGGGCTTCTATATTGATAATTAAACGAATCAATTCCCCGGATATAGGAGCTGTCGCAAGAAAGCGGATATCATAGGTCACAGTCCCCTCCGTCAGAGAAGTATCTTCATTTCCAACTCCCTGTATCATAGAAACACGGTTGGATTCATCCAAAGCGACTGCCGCTTCACCCACCTGCGGCGTGCCCTCAATATATTTTTCCGCAATCTCTTCCACATCACAGCCACGATATTCTTCCAGGCAGTTCTTCATAATCCATGCTAAAATAATCTTTTCCGAAAGCAGCCGCTTGCAGGCCGCGTCATAGCTGGCTTTTTCATCAGCCACACGGATATTTTTTGCTATGGTAGTATCTGTATTCACGGCCTCACCTCCTGCTTTTATTTGTATTTTATCATATTTTTTAAGAATAGGCCAATATATTTATCCGTCTTTCAAATACTGTTAGGGTTGCCTAAAATCCATTTTAGCGCAATCGAAAAATCTTCTGTTATCTCAACCATCACGTCGATTACAAATTCTCTGCCTTTCAAGTATCTACCGCCATATAATCAAGGAACGCTCTTAATTCATCACTCACATCATAACCTCTGCAAAACTTCACCCTTATTTGTGATATGGTTCTTTCTGAATGATCCGATAGCTTCTGTATATCTGCTCCAACAGAATCACTCTCATCAACTGGTGAGGGAATGTCATCCTCGAAAAACTCAGCGCAAGATCCGACTTCGCCAATACGTCCCTCCCAAGTCCGATCGAACCGCCGATAATGAAGATGATATGGCTCTTCCCCTGCACGCCAAGCGTCTCGATCTTCTCCGCCAGTTCTTCTGACGATAACTGCTTTCCCTGGATCTCGAGGGTAATCACAAAAGCATCCTCCCGAATATACTTCAATATCCGCTCCGCCTCCTTAGCCCGTATCGCTTCCTCCATGGTTTCACTGGCATGATCCGGCGTCTTCTCATCCGCGGTCTCTATGATCTCCAGCTTACAGTATTTGCCCAGCCTCTTCACATACTCCGCAGCAGCGTCCCTCAGATACCTTTCCTTAATCTTTCCCACTGTTATCAGCGTAATCTTCATAACTTCCGAATTCCCTTTCCATATATCCCATACACTATCCAAGCGCCACATCCAGTATCATCATCAACACGAACCCGGCGGCAAATCCGATGGTTCCAATATTACTGTGCTCTCCCTGCGCCGACTCCGGCACCAGTTCTTCTACCACTACATAGATCATCGCTCCGGCCGCAAACGCAAGAAGATATGGGAGGACCGGAGTGATATATGCCGCAAGCAGCACCGTGATCCCTCCAGCTATCGGCTCCACGATGCCTGATAATGTTCCGTACAAAAATGCCTTCCCTCTGCTTCCTCCATCGCTTCTGACCGGAAGCGATACGATAAATCCTTCTGGAAGGTTCTGAATGGCAATTCCGATCGACAGAGCAAATGCCCCTGCAAGCGTCACATCGGCATTATGAGTCAAAAGCCCCGCAAACACGGCGCCGCTTGAAATTCCCTCCGGTATATTATGGATGGTGACTGCCAGAATAAGCTTCGTAGATTTGTTCAGCGAACTTCTCGGACCCTCAGACTTCTCACTTCCAACATGAAGATGGGGAACGATATGGTCAAGCAGCAGCAGAAAACCAATTCCCAGAAGGAATCCGACTGCTGCCGGAACAAATGCAAAGCTTCCCATATACTCTGACATATCCATTGCCGGGATCAGCAATGACCACACCGAAGCCGCAACCATCACCCCGGCCGCAAATCCAAGCAGAGACTTCTGAAGCAGCGGTTTTAATTCATGCCTCATAAACAGGACGCACGCCGCGCCCGCAGCCGTCCCTATAAACGGAATAAGTATCCCAAGCAAAATCATCATATACGCTATCCTCCCTCTGTATCTGCAAACTCATCTATCTCTACAATCTCATCGATCGGTATCTCCGTTCCGTCCGTCAGCACCACTGTCCGCTCATGTTCCCTGATCTTCCTGACGCATCCGCTGACCGTCACATACGCTCCTCCCGGCTTCTTTGGGTCCGGCACAAAATAGGTAATAGATACGGAAGGCTCCAGATCCAGATGCTCATAGATATTCTGTAATTTACCGTCCAGAACCGCCTTGCAGTTCTCATCGATCTCTATCCGCTCCTCCGTCAGCCGTACAGTCTCCCTGACTGCCTCGTGATGTCCCGTCAGAGCCGCAAACGGGGCAAACTGCGCCGCCCGGTCCTCAACGGGCATCTGCGGATGCGTCCCGGATACATGGTGCGCCAGATCGATCATATCATCATACTTATGAATTTCCTTATATCTTCTTAGCTTCATGCCCTATGTCCGCCGATCTGTTGGTTCCGCTCCATTGCTGTCGCACCCTCCAGCAGATTCGTTCCTTTCAGTATCGCATTCTTCCCATATTTCTTCTTAATATCCAGCATAGCCTGCTGCAGGCTTCTTTCCCGTCTTCTCTCTTCCTCCTCCGCCTCCTGCTCTCTTCGCAGAGCAGCATAGTCCGTAAACAGATCCATCTGTTCGAAAACGGGTTCCTTCACAACCGACTCCTCATCCACCACATGATTAGCTCCCAATGTGATCCTTCGAACCAAAAACTTGGGATTGATGATCCTGTCATATAATTCCAGCACAGCCTTCACGATCATCTTCGTAGAGGAAGTCTGTCCCGCAAGATTCGCCGTCCCATGAGCATGCTTGGGAACCGAACGGCCATAGCGGTCCATTGTGATCTCACCTCCGTAAGAGCGCTTCACATCCGGGTCTGACAGTGTCTCTCTGTCATAGCCTACTGTCAGAACGATCTGATCCGTAACCAAACGCTTGTCCACCAGATTCAGTACAAGCATCTCCGTCATCTCCCTGACAATAATCCTCGCCTTTTTTACAGTATACGGTTCATGTAGTACCTGCCCGGAGCTTAAGCAGTTCACACTGGGCTTATACGCCTTGATATCCTTCATCGTGCAGGGTTCCCATCCCCATGCATGGTCGATCAGAAGCTCCGCATTGATCCCGAATAATTTGTAGAGCAGATCCTCATTGTAAAACGCATCCGCTCTCCCGATGGAACATCTCGCCACATCCCCCATGGTAAACATGCCGTGCTCTGCCAGCTTCTTCGCATACCCTCTCCCGATACGCCAGAAATCCGTGATCGGCTGATGCGCCCACAGGATCCGCCGGTAGCTTTTTTCGTTCAGGCTGGCGATCCGCACGCCGTTCTTATCCGGCGGAATGTGCTTTGCCACAATATCCATGGCCACCTTGCACAGATACAGATTCGTTCCGATTCCTGCCGTAGCCGTAATCCCCGTCTCAGCATGGATGTCCTGAATGATCCTGCCTGCCAGTTCACGCGCCGTCATCTGATACGTGTTCAGATAATGGGTGACGTCCATCATGATCTCATCGATAGAATATACATGACAATCCTCCGGCGCAACATATCTCAGATAAACTTCATATATCCTCGTACTATAGTCCATATAATGCGCCATCCTCGGCGGCGCAACGATATAATCCAGCGCTTTTTCCGGCGACGCCTTTAACTCTGTGTCATCATACGAAGCGCCGTCAAATCTGCGCTGCGGCGCCTGACTCTGTCTCTTCGCGTTGACCTCCCTCACCCTTTGCACTACCTCAAACAATCTCGCACGTCCTGAGATCCCGTAAGCTTTCAGAGAGGGCGATACCGCCAGACAGATCGTCTTCTCTGTACGGCTTAAGTCCGCGACAACCAGATTGGTAGTCATAGGATCCAAACCTCTCTCTACACATTCCACAGAAGCATAAAATGATTTCAAATCTATTGCAATATACGTGTGGTTATGCTCTGACATATCATCACCCCGCCTTTTGTCAGCACATATAGTTCTCTGTTCACAATAACAGTATGTCCACATCTGTTTTTTATTATCATACCAGAACTTACGTTTGTTTTCAATAGCTTATAAAACCTTCTGCCCCTCAAATTTCACAGTGACCGAACAGATCTCAGCGATCGTACCGACCCTCATATCAGGTCCGAAGATCCCCACCCCTGAGGTCACAATATTGTGCATATCGTCCTTCTTCAGATACCCGCAGGCATTCTCCCACATCAGGCGGACCGTCAGATTCCCCGGAAACATCTGCCCGTCATGGGTATGGCCGCACAGATCCAGGTCTACCCCCGCGTCAGCCAACTCCTGAAGCTCCTTGGGCTGATGATCGATCACAAAAACAGGCTTTGACAGATCCATATCCGCTGTGATCTCTTCCGGCGTCTTTCTCTTATCTATCCCCCGTCCCGGGCGCTGTCTGTCCGGCCGGCCGTACAGATAGATACTGTCCGCGATCAGCACCGACTCGTCGCGAAGCAGTGTAACTCCTGCCTTATCAAGGAATTCATCCATCCTGATATCACTCTGCTTCTCTTGGCCGTTTCCCCCAAAAGTAAATCCTGCTAGTATCTTCTCGCTGATATCATGATTCCCGTAACAGGCATAGACGCCGTATCTGCTCTTAATTCCCTTAAAGATATCGATCAGCTCCTCTGGATCCTCTAAAGCCTCATACTCATTGTCGAAGATGTCCCCGGCTATCACCACCAGATCCGGCTCCTCCGCATTGATCCGCTCCGCCATCCTGCGAATGTGACTGCATCCGATATTATAACCCATATGCAGGTCGGCCACCAAGACCACCTTCATCTGATCTATAGATCCGGCATCCTTATGTATTACCGTCTCATATCTCGTCGTATGGATGATCCTTGCATTGACCACTCCCCACACGCCCAATGCCGTGACGGCAGCGGCGCAGAAGATTCCCGCCGCTGCAAATACCCTGCGGCTTGCCAGCTTCTCCTGATCGATCCGTTTGCACCTCTTAAGAATCAGACGGATGGCATCCGCCGCCGCAACGACCAGGATCACATGCAGCAATATTCCAAGCCAGTAATTCCCCGACCTCACGAAGAAGCGTTTAACCGCACCTGTTGGGAGAAGGAAGCCTACACCCATAGCCGTGGCAAAAAGAAGGTACACGATAACCACCGCGAACCAAAACCATTTAAAATATTGATGAGAATCTATTCTCAGACATTTCTTCACCCACCGGTACATCCATCTCGCAATATAAATATGAACCAATACATATAATGGGGATAAAATTACTGCCAGCATATATAACCCTCCTGTGCTCCGTAATGTCCCTGCTGATCCACCCATACCGCAGACTCATGCAGGTCAGGAAAGCGGCTCTGGACTTCATAGTCCGTAATCCCGTCCCCTTCATTGGGATGCCCGGCAGAATAAACCGTATCCGCAGCATACATCCCCAAAAGAAGCAGACAGCTCCATACTAAGACCTGCTTCCTGATCACCCGGATCCGGTTATCCAGAAGCGGCGCCGCGATGTAGACGAACACCATTCCCCCGATCCCGAAGACCAGCAGCCCTTCCGCACATATCCTGCCGTTCAGGTTCAGGAAATATCCGCTGTAATCCCACCATTTCATCCCGTCATAAACCACTTCCAGATAGTAAGATGTCCAGTATTCGACCATTCCGCATACGAATATGATGCAGAAGAATTCCTTAACCGGACTGCTTCTCACCCGGTTAAGCAGCGTAAGGAGCAGAACTCCGCCCGAACCATAGATCGGAAGCCACGGCCCGTGAAGAGCGCCGCGGTTCACAAACACTCCGTCCAGCACCAGATGAAGGCTCACCTCCCAGCACCATCCGATAAAGGAAAATATAAAAAACAACAGCACCAGCGACCAGACCGAATAACGCCGCATATAATGAAAAGTCTCCACCCTCTTCTGCTTCGCCGCCTCCGGGAACCGGGACAGTCTGCCGGGATACATTCTTCCCTCCGCCGCATCCTTAAGCATGCCGAGCCGAACCTCTCGTTCCCTTCTCTCTTCGTAGGCGCGCTCTTCCTGTGAACTGCCAAGCAATATACCGAACCAGTCAGCAAGGACTCTTCGGATCCCTCCCGGCCTCTCTTCCTGAAGTTCAGCGTCTTCTTCCCACTCCAGCACATCCATGTATGCTTCCCACAGTACGTCGTCCGCTGCCCTCTCATACAGATATCTGTCATTCAGCAGCTCTGCCCCCAGGATCCCCGATTCTTTCGCCTTCCCGCGCAGTCTCACGTAATATTCACAGAAGGACGCCGACTGATAGGGAAGCGAATAGAACACCTCCGACAGCCCAAAGGTGCACGCGCCCAGGATACTCCATCCGATAAAAGAACAATCCAGCAAAAAGCGCTCCCACTTATGCCCCCGCATCATCCTCCTTGACAGCGTAATAGCCTCCCGTCCGGTAAGGTCTGGATTCTCTGCCAGGATATAGGGAACCTGGGAATAAGAATAGTATTTGATCACACCGCCTATGACCGTCAGCGTCCACAAGGTCTGATAGATACTGTACTTAAGCATCGCCAGGGATACCTTCATCCACCTCTTCACACGCAGCAGAAATACAAAACGCTGAGCCGGCAGCTTATCGTAGATCCTTCCTTCCAAAAACATCCTCGCTGAGATCACCGTATATGTGTTGACGATCAGGAATTGGAATCCCAGCACACCTGCGAAAGCCAGCATAATAAGAATCAGGCTTCCCAGATTTTTTGAGCCGGATAAGGAATTGATTCCTGATACAAACATAACGAACAAAGAGCCGGACGTTATCCCATTAACGATCTTAGATAACGCGCCCCGGCTTCTTCCCAATATTCTGTTCTCCTTCCCCGACCGCTCTATTTCCTCCTTCTTAAGAGCCTCCGAGAGCTGTCTTCCCTCCTCCGTGTTCCCGGACATGGTCTGGTTAAGCACGTCAACAAGCCCTGTATTTCCCACTGCTACTCTCGTGTCCGTCTTACCTTCCGCAGCTGTCCCAACACTTTCGGAAGAATACATCCTCACAAAATTATCAAAACTCGAACTCTGCAATCCCAAAAATACCGCTATCAGGCTCACCATCACCAACATCATGTAATGCTTCTTAACTGTCTGCCTCGCCCTGGTCTTTATCTCTTTTCTAGTCATGGCTCTCCTCTTCCGTAAAATCACTAAAAAGGTATAAAGCCCTCTGCGGCCTTATACCTTAGATATAGATTCGTCTTTTATTCTGCTTTTCTTTTGGTATTAATCCCAACATTATTATATCAGCAGGCAGATACAGTGTAAAGCTTTTATTTATTTTCCTCCATCAATACGTCACATGCGCTGAGCGCTAAGAGCTGAACGGAAGTGTGAAGGTTCTTCTTCCCTTCCTCCCCGCCTGACGCAAGAGCAAATTCTCTGGTATGCGTACCCACATTCTCCTTAAGCTTCACATAGAACTGGATCGACGGAATCTCATGAGTCACATTTCCCACATCCGTAGAACCGATCCCCTGTGTCAGATCACGCTCGATGTAATCCTCTCCGATCAGTTCCATATTGCTGCGCACATACTGAACCAGTCTTTTATCATTCCGTATGTCCTTAAGGATCTCTCCAAGCTGTTTTTCCTCCACCTTGGTTCCCGTGGCGATCGCCGCACCCTTTGCACAATTACGGATGATCTCCACAAGCTCCATCATATATTCGTAATCCAGAGCACGGATATTGAACACCGCTTTCGCCTCGTCCGAAACCGTATTATGCGCTGTACCGCCCTCGGTAATGATTCCGTGTACCCTGCTGTAATCCTTGAAATGCAGGCGCATCATATCTACCGCGTGGAACATCAGCTGTACGCCGCTTAACGCATTGGCCCCGTTCCACGGACAGGCAGCCGCATGGGCAGGTTTCCCTTTGAAGGCAAATTCCATCGTCACGCAGGCAAATGATATGTCATCCGGCACGGATGTCTCCATAGGATGCATCAAAAGAGCCGCATCTACTCCCTTAAACACTCCCTCCCGAACCATGATCGCCTTGCCGCTTCCGTTCTCCTCCGCAGGAGTCCCAAGCACCTTCAGAATTCCGCCGATTCCATACTTCTCCATAGCTTCCTTAAGTACGATTCCCGCACCTGCCGCAGAAGTCCCGATCAGATTATGTCCGCATCCGTGTCCGATCTCCGGGAGACAGTCGTATTCTCCCATAAGAACCACCGTCTTCCCCGGTTTCCCGGAATCATAGACCGCTTCAAAGGCTGTCGGCAGGCTTCCGACTCCTTTCGTCACGTCAAACCCATGCTTTAAAAGGAGCTCACAGAGCGCCGCCTGTGACTTGTATTCCTCAAACGCAAGCTCCGGGTGATTGAAGATATAGCTGCTCGTTTCCTCAAATTCTGTCCTTTTCTCATCTGCTGATGCAATGATATCCTGCTTGATCCTCTCGATAGATTCCATCTCTTTTACCGCCTTTCTGTTGAATCATTCCGTTTACACTGATACTTTTAATTAAATCATTCCGTTCAACGCCAGTACAATATTGGAAATAAGTGCCGAACCGAAATATGTCGACGCCATAACGACAAATGAGATAATGACGATCTTCCAGCTCAATTTCTTGAAGACCTCCAACTGCTCTCCCACCGCGATTCCGGCGAAGGCCAGAAGCGGAAGGCCTACAAGCCCGAATGTATACGCCCCCAGAGTTGTTACGATAAAATCACCGACCGGAGACACAGGAATCGTCAGCACGAACGATACCAGCGTCGCCCATGCGAATCCCGGAAGATTCGGCCTCTTCACTACATTTTTCAGTACAATGGAGACCACCACCATCGCAAAGCTGACAAGCGTTACCTTGCCAAGATCCGTAAGGCTGTTCCCCACCGAGACTATATGGATTACCGCAATGATACCGTAGATCACGATAACGATCTTAATCTGCTCCAGTATATTCTCAAATGTCGTCATTTCTTTTTCTGTCTGTACCGTATTCGCCATCTTTCTAAACCTCCTTCTCCGGTGCTGCTTTGAATAATTTCATGCGGAGTCTGCTGACTGCCGGATTGACATGCCGGTAATACCAGTTCGCAAGCGGAAGCGACAGGAACATTTCCACATATACCCCGGTAACTGCCGTCAGAAGTCCGCTCGTTGCGGAATATGCAAGGATCTGTTCTGTATACATCGCCGGCGCTGCGTCCGCCAGCGCTGCAGTTGCGGCGTTCATCATAGACGCGCTTCCCATTCCTGACGCCATCGCCAGTGCATAAGGATGGAAGCCTATGATCAGCCCGACCGGAGCCAGGAAGGAATAGAATAATGTTCCAAACACGCTTCCGCTGATATAAGTTCCGAGCGTCCCCATACCTTCTCTGGATTCCAGACCATACTTATCACCGATGATACCAAGCGCTGTATCACGGCACAGAGAGAAGGTTCCTCCTACCGCGCTTCGCCCAAGCCCAATCAAAAGTCCGAGAGGCAGGGCGATCAGCATCGTCATCATATTGCCGGCTTCCTGAAGGATCAGCGCCGGTCCCGCCTTCAGTACGATTCCGATCTGCGGCCCCGCGTTGATTCCGAACATAATTCCCAGCGGATAGAGTGCAAGCGACAGCAAAAACGGCGCCCTCTTGATCTCCGCGCTGCTGATGATCTTTTTCAACGGCGGTATCACCTTCCCCAACAGCATCGGTGATAACAGTATTCCCATAATAATGACCCAGATCATCGTCAGGATCGTAACACCGATTCCCGCCACCTCGAATTTCAACGGTCCGATCAATTCCGCAAGTACGCATAGCACAACCGCTGCTATCATACAATTTACTGTACCCGTTTTTTGTTTCATTTTTGATTTCCCTCCATTCTTTCACTTCTTGCACAAGTATAGCATTGCCATTTTTTAAGCTCAACGCTTTCCATGCACCAGAAAAAAACCATTTTTTGTGCACCGTGCATAATATCCTTTACCTATATATTCTTTTATGTGCATAACGCCCAATATCTCATTCTCTTTTTTAGGCATGAACCGCATCGACTTTCAAAATGCCCGGTGTTAGACTAGCGTATAGAAAACATCACAGAAAACAGAAAAGAGGGAACGCAACATGTTATTCAAACAATTGATCGATGCATACGAAATTATAGACAGCAGCCGCGCAGACGGCGAACGGGTCGCAGATTATCTGAAAATGATCCGTCCCAGCGCCCAAATCAAAGTATATCCTCTGGTCGGACCAAAGGGTTCCACCGATATGCTTAAGGTCATGATCCCGGGAGTGATCGGCAAATCAAAGGGAGGCAGCGCTCCGACGATCGGCCTTCTCGGACGACTTGGAGGCCTTGGCGCCAGACCGGAACGGATCGGGTATGTATCCGACGGCGACGGCGCGCTGGTCGCCATCGCACTTGCAGCCAAGCTCCTCAGTATGCAGAACAAAGGCGACTTTCTGGACGGAGACGTAATGATCTCCACCCACATTTGCCCGGACGCTCCTACCGCTCCGCACAAACCCGTGCCGTTTATGGGTTCGCCTGTGGAAATGTCCCAGGTCAACACAGAAGAGCTCTCACCGGAGCTGGATGCGGTACTGTCCGTTGATACTACCAAAGGAAACCGCATTATGAATGCAAGAGGATTCGCTATATCCCCTACGGTAAAGGAAGGCTATATTCTGCGCACTTCCGAAGATCTGCTGGATATCATGCAGATCACCACAGGCAAGCTGCCCCGCGTATTCGCCCTGACACAGCAGGACATCACTCCTTACGGAAATGACCTCTATCATATCAACAGTATCCTTCAGCCTGCAACCGCCACAAAAGCTCCTGTCGTAGGCGTTGCCGTTACCACTGAGACGGTCGTACCCGGCTGCGCGACCGGAGCAAGCCATATGGAGGATCTCGACGAGGCAGCAAGGTTCATGTTAGAGACGGCCAAAGCCTTCGGAAAGGGCACGCTAAAATTCTACGACGAAGATGAATTCTCACGGATCCAAAGCCTCTACGGCTCTATGAATCATTTTCAGACTCTCGGCGCCTCACAGAAGTAAGCATACCCGCCGGACGGACAGACTCTGTTCGGCAAGGTATAGATGAATGGATGGAAGTCCTTCCGCCCGCAGGGCATGTATTACGGTGTGCCCTTGGGTATAAATGGATGGAAGTCCTTCCGCCCCGAAAGGGGCATGAATTACAGGATGCCCGATAGGGTACAAAAAAAGAGTCCGGCAGTTATACTCCTTCTGCCGGGCTCTTTTGACTGCCCATTATTCACATAAATCTTCTTAAATGAAGCGCAAGGGATAATTCCAATATACTGTTCGGATCCGACAGATTATATCCGGTCAGATGCTCGATCTTCTTAATCCGGTACATCAGCGTATTCCTGTGCAGATACAGGCTCGTCGCGGTCATATTTCTTGCTCCCAGATGATTCACAAATATCTCCAGCGTCTCCAGAAGATTGCTCTCGTTCTCCTCGTCATATCTGATCAGCGCATCCAGCTTGCTTGCCGCATAATCCCGGCAGATCTGCTGCTTGCTGATATCCTTAAGCATCCTCCAATAGCCGGCCTTCTCGATACACACGACCCGCTGGCCGCTTTGGCTTCTGGCGATCTCCACCGCATCCCGGGCCTCCCGGTAGACATCCTGGAACGCCTGATAGGAGACTCCCCGTCCTGATACGCCGACGGTCATCTCACAGCCGCTTCTCTGTGAAATATACTCCTGGATCCGCTCAAAGCATCCCTGATCGAACTCCTCTTCCGCCTTCAGGATACACGGAAAGCTTCCGTTGTTAGATAAGACTACTCCTGTGCATTTCTCGGCGGACAGCCCTTCTCTGATGTTGCCCTCTATTTTTTCCAGCTGCTCTTCCACTTCCTCTTCTGGAAGCTCCTTAAGCCTGTCTCCTAACTCTCCCGCCTCTAAGAGCATGACCCGGTACGGCGGCTTAGGCCATCTCTGTTCACTGATCCGAAGATTGCTCTCCTCTTCATATGTGACGTTACCGGTCAGGAGATCTATAAAAAGCCTCTTGTCTGCCTCACGCCTGTTATACCTTGCAAGCCGGGACTTCATCTTGTCTATCAGGTTATTCTGTGATTTTACCAACGCTTCCATCACCGCATAATTCAGCTCTATAAACGGAAGCTCTTCCGGTATCAGGATGATCGGGAAACGGAACTCCTCAGCCAGCTTTAACGCATCCTTAAGATACTGTCCGATAAACCGCGACTTGATCGCAAGCGCGGCAGCCTTAGCCTTGTTCAGGTTGCGGATCAGCGCGAGAATCTCTTCCCTGGTCCCGCTGCACGCATAGCCGGTCGTAATATAGAGCACGTTCGGGCGCATCCACGCCGTCATATCGGGAATCTCTATACAATCCACATAGCGCACGACTCTGTTGAGTCTCTCTTTGCCCACTGCAAGGGTACATCCCTTTGCCTGTGCGATCTCCAATACATCCTTCACTGTAATTGCCAATCTTACCACCCTCCTGCCGAATCGGCTCAATGGCTTCCTCCTTGACTGCACTGTTTCCATCATAACAGACCCTTACAGCAAAATCAAGAGACGATGTATTATGCCGCCTCAGACTCTATCTTTCTGCAGAGGATAATTCCGATCAATAATATCAAGGGAAACAGAACCGCTGCCAGAATCCCCTTCTTCAAGTCGTCACCCAATACACCGGACACCATTCCGACCACCGTCGGCCCGCCGGAGCAGCCCACGTCTCCGCCCAGGGCCAAAAACGCAAACATAGCCGTCCCACCTCTCGGCAATGCCGCTGACGCCTTGCTGAAGGTTCCCGGCCACATAATCCCAACCGACATCCCGCAGACCGCGCAGGCTGCCAGGCTAAGCAGCGGAACCGGTATAAGGGAAATCCCCAGATAAGACAGAATACACAGGCAGCTGCTGTAGATCATGAACTTCTCCAGATGGATACGGTCACCGTATTTCCCGTAGAATAACCTGGACGTCCCCATCAGAACCGCAAATGCCATCGGCCCGGCCAGATCACCCGCCGTCTTAGAGATCCCAAGCCCCTTCTCCGCTAATGTGGAAGCCCATTGACTGACCGCCTGTTCGCTTGCCCCTGCGCATATCATCATGATAAGCAAGACCCAAAATACTTTGATCTTAAACAATTCCTTCAGCCGTAACCCCGTCTCTCCCTCTTCCATCAGAGGTGCGATCGGGACCTTGGTAAATGCAAAGGCATTCGCGATCGGGATAAGCGCCCATATCACCGCTAATATTTTCCAATTCTCAATACCTGCCGTATAAAAAAATAATGTTGAGATCAGTACAACTCCCGCATGGCCCCAACAATAAAAAGAATGCAGCATACTCATCGCCTTCTCTTTATTATCCGAGGGACACGCCTCCACGACCGGACTGACAAGAACTTCTAAGAGTCCTCCGCCGACAGCATAGATCATGACCGCGATTAAAATCCCGGCAAAAGGAGACGGCAGCATCTCCGGCAGGACCGTAAGCAGTATCAATCCGGCCGCCGCTAACACATGGGCTGCCACCATCGAAATACGATACCCTATCTTATCCACAAATCCGACCGAAAGAAGGTCGACCAATAACTGTATTCCGAAGTTAAAAGTCACCAGAAGCGTAATCTGGGACAATAAGATATCATAGTTTCTTTGGAAAAATAAGAACAGCAGCGGAGTAAAATTGTTAACTGCTGCCTGCACGATATAACCTGTGAAACAGGCTGTGATCGTTTTATTATATTGATTGTCCATCTTCATTGCCTCTTAAATCTATCTCTTTATTCTGGTATAAATCTCCCGTTCATCTTCATGATGAATATACGCACCATTTTTCATCTGTACTTTAAGCGATGCAGGATTATCCTTGTGAACAGACATATAAATCTCATCCTCACGAATCATCTGCCATGCCTTTTCTACCGCCAGTTTCAGGCCTATGGAAGCGTACCCCTTTCCTCTGAACTCCTTCTTGATCCCATATCCTATATGTCCTGCACCTTTTGCCAGTTCCTCCGTAAGCCAATGCCGTATTCTGAACCATCCAACAATAATATTATCTTCCCACAGGAAAAATTCTGTCTCCGGCACCCATCCTTCCTGAAGTCCGATACCCTTCGCCGCATCGATATAACCCGGCAAAAGCTTGTGTGTAAATTCGTCTTTGGTGCATCCGGCTTCAGGATTTGTAAACCCATTCTCGTTCTCGGGAGTGCTTGTTACAAACTCATATTCTTGCTCTAAATCTTCCATATTTGCTTCTTTTAGATATAGCATATCGTTTCCTCCATAGTTTAAGTCTGCATTTCCCTTTACAGAGAAAATTACGCATGTGACAGTTGCGGAAAGAACAGCTTTTCTTTTTCAATACTTTCCAAATCTCTTCCGCAAAAGAACAGACGGGTATCATTTGTGTCATCACAGACCGATGCTTCAAACATATCAAGATCGTCAGAAACAGGCGTGAATCCAAGCATCAGAGAATTATATGCGGCATCAATATGAGCAACTATCTCTTTCATTGAAATATACCGTTTGCTAATAACGCTATTGAGAATAAGAGTATCTTTTGATTTCTCCATAACAGCAAAACAGTCCAGATCATCTGCATAATATACATCGTGCAGATCAGCCGTGTAAAACATCTGCAATCCAAATTTGTTGATGTGTTCCAAAGCTGAATTTACGCCACTGTTTCTTACAGCATCCATATATTTCTGTTTCATCTGTTCGTCCTGCCCGCACACTTTCCTGAAAACAGCGCCTCCTTTCACGCTGCCTGGCCACTCCTTTTTTAAAGAATATTGATATTGACCGCTTTCTTTAAATCCTGCTTTTCGATAGAAACCTAATGCATCCAAATTGCTGAACAAATAGACTCCGTCGCAATTATCTTCATATTCTTTTAATACATGTTCGACCAGCTTTCCTGCAAGTCCCCGCATTCGGAACGCCTCGTCCGTCATAACGGTTCCAAGCTGTATGTAATACTTAGGGACTCCGTTTTGAATAAAATGCATTCTGTTTGCTGATACATTTGCCAGGATTTTTCCATCCTGCATAAATGAATACGGAATATAGTCGCCCTCAAAATATCCTCCGGCCATCCAATCTTCAAAATCAAATCCATAGGTCTTCTGTGTTAATGCATTTAGTTTATGCCGCAGCATGTCATTTTCCATATAATCAAAAATGAGTTCCATAATTCAGCCTTTCTTTTTATATCAATTTCTCATAAAGATTGTACCAGGGAATCCCAAACGCTTCATATCCCAGACTTACGGTTCCGATCAACTGATATCCGCATTTTTGATAAAGCTGCTCCGCGGGGAAGTTATCTTTTACCACATCAAGCCTGATGCTTACGCAGTGTTCTTTCCGCGCCGTCTGTTCCGCAAACATTAATAGTTCCGTTCCTATACCGCACTTTAAGAAAGCAGGGTGGACGGCAAGAATATAAACTACATAAATGCGGCTATAATCATCTTCGGTCAACCACCTGCCGTTGCTATATCCCTCTTCCGGCTCATGTTTTAAAATCATTGAACCTACAGTCTGATCTCCAAGCCGTGCAATGTACAGCGCATCTTCCATTAACCCCTTTTCGGCATCGCAGCGAGCCGGATAGATACCCTTTTTCCATCCGGGATAATTCTTGTGTGTTTCTAAGTAACCGCATATGTCTCCGTACAGCTTCTCAATCTGATCAAGGTCCGCTTCCGAAGCCTTTTTAATCTGAATATCCGGTTTCATACCTGACTCCTCTCCTTCTACATTTTCAAAAATATCTATGACATAATGGTATTCATCACGGGAATCGAGACCGCATTCCAATATGCGGCTCAGATCTGTTTCTGCAAGCAAAAAGCCCACGGTATCTTCATCTATCCGCCATAAAGAGGACACGGCGCTCTTTAAATCTAATATTTTGATTTTACTCCATAACCCGCAAAAAAGATAATACTCACCCTTCTCCCTCAACTCCATAGTGTCTATGATCCAGGAGAAAATCTTTTCTTTTGGGGATTTGTACGGCAGCTTACTATAAGGTTCCAGGTTATATTCAAATGTGGAAAAGTACGCCGAACACAGCTCATTCAGCGCCGGATTTTCGTTTTCTCCGAAGAGCTTTAACAGAGCAATGCCTGATATTTGCTTTAGCTTGTTTTTCGCGGACTGTATAGCCAGTTTACGCGCAATTATCTTCTGCCTTTCAGTCATGATTTATCATCTCCAATCCTGCAGAAATCGAACTACTGAATCGCCCGGTCCGTGCCAGCCTTGTTCACCGATCACATCCACTAAAAATGGTGTAAAGCCTTTCTTCAATCGTCGAGGTATTTATTGTACAGGTTATCCGGCCTGGTAATCTTGATATACAGATTAAACCAGTAATTCCAATACCTCTGTCAATTTATTTACTGCCCTGCACTCCGAACATCTGCCTGTTCCGTTTCTGTCTATCAATATCGGCGTTATGCCCGCTGTAAGCGCCCCTTTTACATCAGAAGCAATGGAATCTCCTATGTGTATCACTTCTTCTGTATCGCATCCGCATACTCTTAAGGCATACTCAAACAGTTCTTTATGCGGTTTATATGCCCGCACCAGCTCCCCGGAGACAATCCCTGCTGCCTTTAGGCCATTGTGTTTCAAGCATTCCTGTACATAACAGACACCATTGTTTGTTATTACATAAATCGGCAGAGGGCATTTTTCAAAAAACTCTTTTACATCCTCAAAGATCGGCGCATACATCCAGAACCTTTGAAATAGTCTGTGCAGCTCAGATAAATCATCAACCAGCCCCGCTTCTTCTTCAAACTTCCCTAACAAATGGTCAACAATTTCATCTTCTGTTAAAAATGTATCCCCAAAGCTTTGTTCTTCCATCATTTTCAACTGATCCCACCAACTCGCCGCTATTTCTTCGGGACTTTTAAAATTGCTGTTTTTCCATATCCTAAGAACAAGCTTTTCCAAATCTTCTCCCTTTTCCTGAATGATCGTACCTGTATAGTCTATAAAAACTGATCTTATCATATTGATACCTCCAAGATTTTTTCTTATCCTAACATTTTTATTTCTATTCTTCAATAGGCATATTTTTTTTAAACTAAATAGATTGGAAATATTGCCTGGATTATGATAAGATTATTTATAGAAAGAAATCGTCTGTAAAACAGACGGACTACAGAACCTTTGCCTGTAAATCCATGCATTAAAATTAGGAGGACTTTTATGGAAAGGCTGTCGGAAAAGGAATTTAAGAGCATAATCGCTGGGAGAAAAGCCGGGGAGAGGCTTGCATTTACCGAGAAGGAAATCTGGAACATGGATCTAAGCGGGATGGCGCTTGACCACATGGATTTTACTTTAAGCTCTTTCCAGAATACAGCGCTGGATAGAGTGAATTTTGAGAATAGCTCTGTGGAAAATGCATTGTTTGACGGCTGCTCCATGCGGGGCGCGTGTTTTAAAAACGCGAAGATGATGACGGCATCTTTCCGTTACTGCGATATGACAAAATGCAATATTGAAGGGGCGGATCTTTACGGCGCGGTGCTGGAATTTGCCAATCTTGAGGGAATATTGTCCGATGAGAATACACAGTGGTTCAGGCCCCATTGCCCGGAGGAAGGCGCGTTTCTTGGCTATAAGAAATGTGTCAATGACCGGATCGTGCAGCTCCTTATTCCGGCGGACGCTAAACGGACTTCCGCAACCCGTCCCTCCTGCCGGTGCAGCAAGGCGAAGGTCCTTACGATCAAAAGCTTTGACCTTACCCAGAATTTTGATGAGGCATGGTCTTTTGTGGATGAGAATTTTGTCTATAAAAAAGGCGAGTGGGTGGAAGTGAAGGATTTTAACGAGAATCGCTGGCAGAACTCAACCACGGGGATTCATTTTGGGATGACCCGGGCGGAGGCTGTGGCGTATTAGCCAGCGGATGGCATTAAGTATCATACGATGAAAGACTGGTGTACTATCGGAAGCATAGACAAGTGAAATGGCAGTTATTGATTATTTGACGTACTAGGAGGTGGTTTCATGTGGTTTATATTTGCTCTGCTGTCAGCCGTTTTTGCGGCGCTCACATCCATACTGGCAAAAATAGGGATCGCGGACGTAAACTCCAATCTGGCGACAGCGATCCGGACAATGGTGGTCGTCCTCATGGCTTGGGGGATGGTATTTCTGACAAACGCCCAGGGCGGGATCTCCAGCATCGGGAAAAAAAGCTGGCTGTTCCTAATCTTATCCGGTCTGGCTACGGGAGCCTCCTGGCTTTGCTATTATAAGGCTCTTCAAATGGGCGAAGCGTCAAAAGTTGTGCCGGTTGATAAATTAAGCGTCGTCATTACACTTGTGCTTGCATTTATCTTCCTGCATGAGAAGTTCACACCGAAATCCATTGCAGGCTGCGTCCTGATCGGCGCGGGCACATTGCTCATGGTTTTATAAAATGGATTCCAAAGAAAAGATGGTAAAACAAAATGAACCAGGCAATCGGAAAACTGCCTGGTTTATATTCTGCATTTTATTCCTGCGAGCAACGAGCCAAGCGGGCATGCTTGCATGCATGCACATTTGGCGACTGCCGCGAGGGTCAAATACCCCGCTGCTCTGCAGCGCTGCAAATTTGATACCCCGTTGCTTGCAGTTAGGTCTTTGACTTAAGCAGCTGCCAAATTGCCTTTCGGTCACTGTCGGAAACGCTTAATACATCCATAGACTGTTCCGCAGACCATCCCATTTTTTCCATAAGGTTCTTAATGTTAGCAAACAGTGTAGATATTCTTTCCTTCTGAGCCGCTTTCTGAGCCGCTTCCTCATTCATTTGTTGTATTGCCAAACACACATCAATCGCCTCCTCACCTTCTTTGACTGCTATCTTTGCACCTACGCAGGCATTTAATACATCCACTTCTTCTCTCCCTAAATGGCGGAAAGATTCGTCTGCATCCAATACCTTTTTCAATTCATCCTTGTCTCTTGCATACTTAATAAATGATAACACTTCTTTCAAAGAACTCTGGAACTTTCCAAAATCTCCATCCTCTATGGAAGCCGGCGCAAGCAAGTTAATCTTATAATCAGGAACCAACGCAAGCACCCTCGCATCCCGTTTGTCAAACATATCATGGATAGATAACGGACCGCTCCACTCTTTTGAGTCAAAATAAATGACCAATGTTACCACAGGTAACAGCCGATCCTCCTTCATAAATCCTGACAGATATTCATCACTGTCAGCACCTTTATAATCACCGGACACTTTATGGGAAGCTACCGCCGCCTCCACCTGTTTCGCATATTGGAGAGCATCATACACCATATTTTTTACCGGCATTGCATAGTGGATATTTGACTGATTTTCGATTGCAAGAAGAAGATAAGCAGTACGTTTATCCATCATCGCTATGACCGATTTAATAACATCCCTGGTTCTCTGCACTGGCTGTTTTGCTCCTTTTTCTCCACCATAAGGAACATCTACCTCACAGGTATCCAGTTCCTCCAGGCTTTCCGGATTGATAACCTGCTCACCGCCATATACAAAATAGTTAAAGGCATCAGCAAAGATTTCATTCTGCCGCATATATTTTGTTGTTACTGTATCTTTTACCCCCAAAGGATTCACCACCTTTAATATATGCCGCATTACCAGCAAAGTATTCTTCCTGTACTTATACCATATCATAACAATTTACGGTTTACAAGCCGTGCTGTTTAATTTCATACCTTTTTCCCTTTGTTTCTATCTCTTCCAGTGTTTACACTGGAATTGCCTGTGGTTACTACACCGTCGGTTCGTAGACGCACATCTGACACGAATATCAAGCACTATTACCTCAAGATTAATGCAATGATGTACTAGATTCCACACGGCTTTTCGTAACATTTTCTTCAATGAATCTTCCCAATACTATTTGTTTTTCTTAGCTATAATAGTAATAATACTCAATGTATTACAAACGGCAGCCAGAATCCATATAAATATAACCACGATCATTTCCTTTACCTTTTCAGCAACCGTTAATCCGCTTCCCTCCGGCAGAAGAAACATACTGGCAATCGCAAGCAGAGAAGTTATCCCCATAACGATAAACATAACATTTTCAAATTTCTTTTCCTTTGCTTCTATCTCTTCCAGTGTATACACAATGTTATTTTCGGCTGCTCCTTTATAATCTTCTTCATCTAATTTTTTTCCTGTCAGAATTTCATTAATACTGATCTGATATAGATCGCTCAAAAGCTTCAAATGTTCAATCGGCGGCATATACTTTCCCGTTTCCCATCTTGAAACAGTCTTATTTGTTACACCGATCCTTTCGCCTAATTGCTCTTGTGTCATGTTATTTTGCTTTCGGAGTTCTTTTAAGAACCCGCCTATTTTTTGAACATCCATCCTCAGTACCTCCTACTCGTTTATTACATAACATTATATAAAAATTCTATTTCTAAAATCCACCCCATAAACAGCGAATTTCCAGAAACTCAGCATCTAGTGCGCTGACCGTATTATATCTGGCGAAACTCCGCAGAATATTCGCTCATCTGCAAGGCGGATTTTCGACGGCGTAGCGGTGGCTACGGATAGAAAATCCAACACGGCAGATGGGCGGATAGGCAAGGAGGTTTGGCTGAATATAATACGGTCAGCACACTATGCCCCCTGTCGTTTCGTCTACGGACTCCGAACCGCAGATCAATCCTGCCCTTTACGCAGTCTTTCCACCACACTTTCTCTTGAAATATAATGATAGACCAACACCGGCACGCTTCCCGAGATGAGGATCATCAGGACAAACACGATGCACAGGCTCACAATCGGTATCCCAAATTTGGCAAAATATACGAACGCTGTTCTAAAAAGCCATGACGCGCCATACGACACGGCAACGCCTATGGTACATAAGAAAAGCATCGTAATCACGCTGTAATAGATCCCCTCCAGCATCAATACCTTTTTCATCTGCTCCCTTGTCATACCGATACTCTCCAATGCGGCCAATTCTTTTTGTCTGGCGTAAATATTTGTAAAAATGACATTTACAAAATTGAGCGTGCCCATGAAGATCAAGAATGCGGCGAACAAATTTCCGATCGTTCTGATCGTGTCAAATGCAGCGTCTGCCCGATCCTTCGTTTCTACCTGTGAGCTGATCTGGATGACGGTCGTCGCGGCAAACATTGCCTCCAATTCCTCCAATATTTCTTCGTCTCTGCTTTTATCCGTCTGAATACGAAGCGTCTGGACCAGCATTTCCCCCGATACTCTCTCCAAGGCTTCTGCCGTCATATAAAGAGGTACGTCATCGTCTCTGACGTCTCCGTAAAAATGAGGCGTATTGACATACTTATTCCCTTTATCCCCTATCACGCCAAGTACGGTAAGCTCCGCAGTCTTCCCGCCTTCGCGCCTGCCGGAAAGTGTGATCTTCTTTCCGCAGATCTGCCGGATATCCGCCTCTGCATATTCGTCAAAAAATACACCCGTTCCATCTTCCAGATACGTCTGGATTTCCGCTTCCGAAAATGTGCTCTCATAAGAAAAATCCTCAAATTTCTCCAACGGAAGTCCAATACCTCTTGCCCGTAGCTGTCCCCTGATCTGTTCTTCTGACAAGCCTGTGTACTGTGCCTGAAGTTTTATAAATGGCTCTAAAAAAGATTCTTTACTTTGAAAATAAACAGGCTCTACATAGTCAGCGCTTATCTTCTCTACGCCCTCAAAACCGCATATCGTATCTGTCACCGATTCGTTCAGGATATTTTCAATGCCGCCTGCGTCTGCCATCTGAAACGTAAGATTTTGCAGGGTAAAGCTATCCGGCTGTTCCCTATCGTATTTTTCTTCATAATCTGCGCCATAGGTACAGACTTCTACGATCAGAAAAATCAAAAATCCAAAGAAAAGAGAAGCAAACGTTACCCTTGCTTTCTTTTTACTGCGAAATACATTCCGATATGCCATGCGGTATAATTTCCCGCCGCTGCCTCCTCTATGGGCTTTTATCGTCTCTGTCTGTTCCACATATTTGAGCGCCTCTATCGGAGACACCTGCGCCGCCATTTTCGATGGTTTCTGATTGCTAAGTGCCGCGGTAAGATATGCGAAGGCTGCTGCAAACACATAGATCCACGGTGAGATTATGATCCCGGTTTCAAAGGTCGTTCCAAATCCATTTCCTTCCGTCATCCTTCTTAGCAGTCCCGGCACTACGGATTCTGCCAATACCGTGCCAGCCAGAAGCCCTGCGGGGATCCCGATCACAGCCACCAGATTGCTCTGTCTTTTTACAATGGATCTCAACTGCTTCGAAGTGGCACCCAGCGTCTTTAACTGCCCGAACATATGCATTTCCCGAAGAACAGAAATATTGATCACATTGAAGATCAAAAGATATCCCGCAATCATGATCAGAATAACGGATAATACAGGAATCACCGCCAAGGCGAAAGACTGCGCCAGGGTTTTTGATAATCCCGTCACAATAATATCCTGCCGGTCCGTCACTTCCGAGATCAATGCAAAGGCTTCCTCTGTACTCAGGCTGTCGTCGATCTCAGCCGTGCCATAAAGCCCCTCCTTTGTTCCGTACCGTTTTGCAAACTCCTGAGAGACTGCCATATTACCAATGGCTTTTTTCGTACTTCCCTGCTCTGTATAATACAGATTTGCGGAAATTGTATTCGCACTGTTTGGCGTTATGTTCGGGGCATAATTGATATAATCCACATAATATCCGCTTAGAATAAACGTCTGCTCTTTTTCCTCTCCGGCTAAATCCACAAAGGAAACAGGGATCTTCATACCGATCTTTGGTTCATCAATTTCTAACTGCCTCAGCATCCACCGGGACATCATAATCTCATTCTCATCCTGCGGATAGGTTCCTTGTATGTCAGAAAGCGTAGGCACAATATGCGTCTCCCATTCTATTTTGTCATAAGCTGTCATGGCAAATACCTGACTGTCAGACATCCCCTCCTGCATAACTGCCGCCGCCACAAACTGCTGCCGCCCTATGCTTGATATTTCTTCAATCCTGCCGAACCGCTCCATCTCCTCTTCTTCGATATGCGGAATGATCACATTCGCTTCCGTCCCTTTCATTCTCAGATTCGCCAGTTCCAGATTATGAAAAAGACTGATGCCCGCTCCGAACATAACCGTCATTAAGACTGTCACTAACAAGATCGAAAGAATCAGCACCATATTCTCCATCCGTTTTTTCTTAAAATTCCGCTGTACAATACGCCTGATCGCTTGCTTTTCTATCTGTTTTTCTATCTGTTTTTCTATCTGCTTTTTGCCTCCCATGATTTATGCCTCCTTTACCACCCGTCCGTCTCCGATCCGTATCATACGGTCCGCCTGCCGTGCAATTTCCGGATTGTGGGTGATCATCACGATCGTCTGATGGAATCTTTCCGAAGTCTCCTTCAACAGCTCCAACACCTCCCGGCTCGTCTCAGAATCCAGATTTCCGGTCGGTTCGTCAGCAAGTATCATAGACGGTTTACTTGCAAGCGCTCTGGCGATCGCCACCCTCTGCTGCTGTCCGCCCGATAGCTGCGAGGGCATCTTATACACCTTTTCTGTCAGTCCCAGAAGCTCTATGATCTGCTCTATGAAATTTTCATCCGGCTTTTTGCCGTCCATCTCAATCGGAAGCGTGATATTCTCTAGCACGTTCAATACCGGTATTAAATTATAGTTCTGGAAAATGAAACCAATATTCTTTCTGCGGAATACGGTCAGTTCATCCGGCTTCATCTTCCCGATCTCTTTTCCGCCAATACATACCTGTCCAGAGGTCGGCACGTCCAGACCGCCGATCATATTGAGCAGTGTAGATTTCCCGCTGCCGGATGCGCCGATAATCGCCACAAATTCTCCCTGCTCAACATCCAGGTCGACACCATCCAGCGCCTTCGTTAAATTGTCTTCTGCTCCATAATATTTTTTTAAATTTCTTGCACTCAATATACGCATGTCTTCTCGCCCTCCTGCGGCTCTTTCTGATAATCTTTAGTATATTGTTGTAAAAGATTATTTCAATATCTCCCGCTTACTTTGACTTCCACAATGCTTACTTTGACCTCCTGCAACGCCTGTCCGAGATCAGTTCCCCGGCTGTCCTCTTGGTAAAAACAAAGACTATTTTCAAATAAGCAAGAGCCAGACGCATAAACGCAGAGCCGGCAGACTTGTGAAAAATCACAGTCCGCCGGCTCTCTTTATATCCAAAAATATTAAACCGTTTCTATAAAATATTTATTTTTCCTCTGTTATGGGTATGAGAATGGACAGCGAATAAATCCCTTCCGTATAATCCCACTGACAACTGCCCTGATACTTTTCTACAGCTTTCTGGATATTTTTCTTTCCAAATCCGTGCATAAATGTGTCTGCTTTTGTTGTCGGAATTTCCAGATCTCCTTCTTTGGCAGAATTTTCAAACTTCACGATCAAAAACTGATTCCTGACGCCTGCCCTGACCGTAATAAACCTCTGTTCTTCCGGCAATCTCATACAGGCTTCCATGGCATTATCCCACGCATTTCCAAAGATCGTACTAATATCCAGCCCGTCTATAAACTTCCCTTTTGAAAACTCCACCTCTGCCTGGACATCGATCCTGGATTCCTTTGCCAGCCTCATCTTGTCCCGCAAAATAATGTCAAGATACGCATTGCCCGTCTGGATATAGTTCTCATAATCTTCTACCTTTTCCTGTAATCTCTGTATCATCTCCTGCGTCTCCTCCTGATGCCCTGTGCGGGCTTCAAGCAGCAATAGATGATTCTTCATATCGTGATAAACTGCCCGGACACGTTCCTCTTCTTTCAGACGTTCATCATAAAACTTCTGGAGCATTTCCATCTCTTTTGCATGATGCACCACTTCCATCGTTCTGCAAATGTAAGATACAAGATAGATATATCCGAAGCTGGAGGCGATCACAGTTATGCAGATCGGATAGATCACCGCAACATCCGTCGCAGTGAAGCAGAGAATCCCAAAAGTCGCCGCGAACGGAACTAAGAGCAAAATATCCAGTACGATCCACATACTAGCCGTCAGAACTTCTTTGATCCGGCAAATATATTTCTTAAAAAACGGATATACCGCGAATGTAAGCAGCAGGCGGAGCACATCGATCAGCAGAGCGATCAGGCTTGCCGCCGTCAATTCCTGTACAGACCATTCAAGACCTCCCGGATCACCTGTAACCCGGTAATAAATGCTGTCCGACAGGTTGAAGGTGATGAAATTTACCGCAATCATCAACGGACAGAACACGAGCACCGCAAATATCTTTTTCGTCCAATTTCTGCGAAAGAACAAGGCGACGAACAGAACCATTCCCGCCAGCGCATACACAAACTGAATGCTGCTGTAATTGTAGATCGGCAGCGTCCATAAAAACACAAATGCGATATATGCGGTCACTTTTATCAAGATATTTTTACGAATCTCTAACAGCTCCATAAATATCCGAAAAAACAAATAACTGTACAGCGCATTTACCCCGATAGAAAGAATATGTACTATAAAGTGAATCTGCATCATAGCATCTTCCCCCAGTATCCGGCTAACGCTTTCATGAAGTCTTTCTTCTTCGGCTTACTGACATAAACTGTCTCGCCGGAAGATAAGGTAATCTCCAGTTTTTCCACCTTCCGGACCAGTCCCATATTCACCAGATATCCGGCATGACAGCGGTAAAACCCAAAAGGGCTCAGCCTTTGTTCCAGCGCTTTCATGCTCTCATAACTGATCACTTCCCCTTCGTCTGTGTGCAGCAGAAGATTCCGCTTATAGGTTTCGATATAGTGAATCTTATTTACAGCCGCCTTAAATGTTCCCTGATCGTTGGCAATCACGATACAAGGGTTCTTCTTCCTGCATTTCTCAATCCAGCGGTCAAGCTCCGTTTTCAATCTGATATATTTCATCGGCTTAATAAGATAATTGACCGCCTGATACTGATATCCCTCTAATGCGTACTGTTTCAACGAAGTCAGGAAGATGATGCCCGCCTCTTCGTCTTTCTCCCGGATACGCTTTGCCGTCTCTAAGCCGTCCATCTGATCCATCTGGATATCCAGGAAGATTAAGTCCGTGGATGGATCATAATTTTCAATCAGCTCCAGACCATTTCTGAATACCATCACACGGATCTCCTCACCGCTTTCTTCCTGATACCGCTGTATGTATTGCTTCATTTCATCAGCAAAATCCTGTTCATCATCACAGAGTGCAATGTTGTACATGATGCTCACCTCATCAAGATTTCTTCTGTTTTTCCAAAACAATTATAGCGCAATCATCCCTATTTGTCATTGGATAGTTTTATCTTGCGGCTATTTGATATCTTTGATATTTTCTCTTTCCGATCCAGAATAATATTATGACAGCAATTCCATATATAAACGGAGAAATCTGAAAATTTGTCAAATATCGTCCGATAACGGACACTAACCTGTCATCCCACAACTGAAATTTTATCAATAAATTTGTTGGCAGCAAATCATATATTTGAGACGGTATTCTCCATTGATATGGTATGTCGATCATCATAGTCAGGATCATAATTCCAACCGGAACAGCCATAACCGCTGCGCTGTTCTTTATCATTTCCGACAGTACCATTACAGAAACACTATACAATACAGAAATGATCAACAATACACCAAACAAGATAATTATGGACTCTCCAATACTAACCTTCCATGAAGACAACGGATATATAAGCTGTAAAGCCGCATCATATCCATCCGCACCGTAGACAAGAATACTTGAGATCACTGTTACCCCTAAAATAAGGCTTGCAGTAATTACACCAAAGGTTGCTCCTGCTAATATTTTTGCCAGATATAAATGTTTTTTTCCATATTGACTGCATAAAATAATCGCATCTGTTTTACGCAAATGTTCTACAGAAAACATATTGGAAAGGCATATTGCGATCATCAAAAATATCATATAATTAACCGTATATGCATACGTCCATATATTCCCCCAGCCTTCTGCGTATTCATAAGTAAATGGTGTTTTAATCTGTGCAGATTTTTCTTCCCAAAAATTCAGTTCCTTTTCCGTAAGCATCTGATCCGTGCGGTTCTGCGAGATCACCATTGCTCTTTCGTCATACAGCTCTTCCTCACTTATACCTAAAAACTCGTTTTCTACAACCTTACACATAAACGAATAAATCGGTTCATATTCATTAATAAAACTTTGAGGATCTAACTGTTCTGCATATACTTTCCTTTCTCCGTTTTCTTCTGTACTCTCTGTTATAACTCCCACCGTACCGTTCGTCCTGTCATTAATAATAACTCTCCCCTCATTCTCGATTCCCTCAGGATAGGAATCCGCCATCTCCTGAAGCAGCGTATCGTCGATCACTCTTCCTTTGAGATTTCTTGCATATTCTCTGTTTATTTTCATAGCTTCGTAACCACTGATCGAGACGTCGCCGACATAGACCGACGAAGACAGCAGATCAGCAAAACTCAAAAATATGCATAGCAAAATTATAACTCCTCCGATCATCCACGTGATCTTTCGATCCACAATTTTCTTTAATTCAAAGAAATATAATGTTCTTATCTGTTTCATCTTACTCCTCCTCAAATTGTTTCAAATAAAATTCTTCCAGATCGCCCAACTGTTCCTGCCATCTCCCCTGATAGATCATTTTTCCGTCTTTCATCATTAATATGTTATCTGCAATATGTTCGACGTCTGAAACAATGTGTGTTGACAAAATAACAATACTGTCTTTCGCAATTTCTGCAATAATATTTCTAAAACGAACACGCTCTTTGGGATCGAGTCCCGCGGTCGGCTCATCCAAAATAAGAAGCTTCGGATCATTTAATAACATCTGAGCGATCCCTAATCTCTGTTTCATTCCTCCTGAATATGTCTTGATTTTTTTATGTGCGTCTCCTTGTAAAGATACCAATTCCAAAAGCTCATTTGCCCTACGCTTAGCCTGCATTTTTATCAAGCCCTTCAAAGCTGCCATGTACATTAAAAAATCCATTCCTGAAAAATCCGGATAATATCCAAAATCCTGCGGTAAATATCCCAGTTTAGACCGGTATAGTTCTGTAGAAACATCTATGCCGTCAAACGTTACCGTCCCACTATCTGGTTTTAATACTCCACAGATCATCCTCATCAACGTCGTTTTCCCCGCGCCGTTTGCCCCCAGTAAACCATGCACTCCTTCTCCTAATTTGAGAGATACCCGATCTACCGCTATCTTGTTACGGTACTGCTTTGTCAAACGATCTAAGCTCAATTCCATGCCAATTCCTCCACTTGTTTTAGATTTCTTTTCGCTTCTTTTATGATGATTGCAACAGATATGATTAACACGATCAACCAAATCACAGAATATTTCATTTCATATACGATCGGAAAAATGTTCTGGATAAAGAGATTCATTCCGCTAATCCCGATCGCTGTTCCCATACACCAATACATAGATTCTTTGCCCTGTATCTTCCTGGTCCCCCACATGCCGATTGCCGATGTAAGCACATAGGGTACTAATAAATATAATCCAGTCTGAAACACTGACACCGCATTATAAATAGTGCAGATGGAAATTAATAACATCATTAAGATCAAATGAACCATACCCAATATCATCATCCGTGCCAGTAAAACACTCTTCAGTGAAAAACGAGCGCACATCTCCAGCTCAGCCATCAAATAAACTTCTGAACGCACATGCTCTGTGACCGCGGTCAATGCTATGAACGGAATCAACGCTGATATCACCCATAATATATCTTGTTCTAAAAAACATCCGCCAAGAATTGCAATCCCCAGTATGATCCCAAAAGTTCCCCAGACATATTTGGGAATATAGGTAATCTGTACTCTTAAAAATGCCAGATTACTGATCTTTGATTGCGGGATTCTATTTAAAAATTCTCTTTTTCGTGTTGGCGAAGGTGCTGCAAAAGCCTCGCACAACTCTTTTTTTAAATCCTGTTTCACCTGAAATCCTCCCTTCTAAGCATATCTTGAAGTTGTTTTAACGCTTTTGTCGTTTTACGGTATAATGAAAATCTTGATACCTTCAATATCCCGCAAATAACCGATACAGGTACTTCATTCACATACCGCAAAAGCAGTATTTCCTGCTCTTCTCTCGTCAGTCTATGCAATGCGTCTCTTATAACAATACTTGTAAGTATTTCATTCTCTTTATCTTCTGACCATAATTCTTCTGTTAAAGGATCTTCCGTTTTACTGCGATATATGTCAACACACAAATTATGCGCTATCGTATAAAGATACCGTAATTTCTTTCCCTTTTCATAATAAGTATTGCTCTCTAAAAAGCGAAGAAAAGTTTCTTGCGTAATATCCTCCGCCAACTGCTGATTACTTAGCTTAAAATAACAATAACGGTATATTTTGTCATACTGTTCTTCTATGTCCATGGATCAAGAGACCTCCTTCACTTTGATTAACGCATTATATCACCAAAATGTGCGGTATGATCTAAATATTTTGAAATAAATATCACAAAAGGCAGGAACCTTTTTCTTGATTCCTGCCTTGGTACGCCGTTCTTTGTATACAACGGTTATTCAAAATTCTATTTCTCAAAAACAACAAAGCCACATTCATAAGGATGATCGCAATACACACTTTCTTTCTTATCCGTGCGGTATAACAAAATTTTCAGTATGATCAGAAAATCTCCGCCGCCTGACAGAAGCATGATTTCCGCCAGGAAAAGCAGCAATAATTGATCTGTTATCACTGCAGCTACCGCAGCTGCGAATCCTAAAATTAGTGTAGGCATAGCCGCTCCGAACAGATATTGCCACTTTTTCAACGGTTCTGAGCACGTGCAGTATGGAGTAAAACTGCTCCGAATGAATCCAAAATCAATCGAATGAAAATGATCTTTTGCAAAAATCCCCCAAGTGATTCCATGTATTAACTCATGCAGTACAATCAGAACAAGAATAAGCAGATATGCTGCTGCGACAATTCCGATAGAGATTCCGTCTATATCCAAACCATTCACATAATAGTATACCCCAAATGCCAAAACCATAAATGGCAGCATACTCAAAGGCCCCTGAAAATTCGCCTGCTGTATATCAATAATCATATTCTTTATTTGATATCCTTTTTGCTGCATTTCAGCGTTTAATTTTTCAAAGTGATCTTTACGCTTCAATTCTTTATCTGTTAATCTTCTTTTATCTTTTTCCATCCCCAATTTCCTCCAAAATCCGATTCTGTATCATACTCCGTACATTCCATACCCACAATGCCGTTCTTATTATATCGCAATTAAGCCTATTTGACATTGTACAGTTTCATTATTTCATCAGTCCTTTTTTCTTAGCGTAATCACAAATAAAGGATACAAATGCCAATATCAGCAGCATAAAGACAGACAGCACATCCCATGCATCAAGAACAGGCTCTTCTATCATCTTTGATAGTATTACATTGACAATAATCATTAATGGAATAGCAGATAAAAAAGTTGTTCCTAAAGCGGCTAACTTCCTTTCAATACACTTAAACACTGCAACTATTATCCACAAGAATATGATTGAAACCACCGCCATCACTGCACCAACTGAAAATACTTCTTTCGCTTTTAATAAACCGCCTAATAAGAACAGATAGGGGACGATAAAAACACTTAATGATATTAAACTTACAGTAAACCCTCTTTTCCCCCAAAAAATACTTGGAAAAGAAATTATCCATGCGAATACAATAGAACTGACCGGAATTAATGACCATGTTAAATTACCGGATATTGCAATATCGCAAATAAGGCATACCATAATCCCTATCAATAGTGTTGCTGAAAAAAGAATTGAAATAATGACATGCTTTGTCATGTTATTTTTGTCTTTCTTTTTTAATGCAATCAAATTTTCATCTGCCTTTTTTTCATAACTTTCCATGTTTATATCCATTCCTTTCGCTTCGCTCAGGCACAAAACGTAATGAAAATGGTTTCCCTGAGCCTATTTTTTCTTTATAATTCTTCTTGTAGGGAACTCGGTATACTACAAATCACGGGGAGGTGAGTGGGCTGTCCGGCTTGCCGGATGACCGTATGTTTATATGTGTAGTCCGCCTTTTCAAGCACAAATAAGTGTGACTTAGAGCACGTAATCTTATCTTTGTATAAACAATCTCGTTTATGGCTTAGGCGTTCAGTCAATGCCGTCTCTCCCTATAATCTTTGTTGAACCTTTAGGTTCTGAAAGGAGTCCCTATGGCTTTAAAAATCGTGTACAAAATCTGCTGTGGCATTGATGTCCACAAGACTTTTGTAGTGGCCTGCATCGCCTCCACTAATTCCAAAGGCGTCACCACTTATGAGAGCCACCGTTTTTCAACCTACACGAAGGGTCTGAGAGATTTGTTACAATGGCTTCTCGCCAGGAATTGCAAGGATGTCTGTATGGAGTCCACCGGTAAATACTGGATTCCTATCTACAACATCTTAGAAGATGATTGTACGATTGTCCTTGCTCATCCCAAATATGTTAAGGCTATCCGTGGAAAGAAAACTGACAAGAAAGATGCCAAATGGATTGCTGACCTGTTTAAGCATGACCTTGTTGCCGGAAGCTTTATGCCGCCCGCTGACATCCGCCAGCTTCGTGACCTTATGCGCTACCGTTTCAAACTGACCTGCTTTAGATCAAGTGAAAAGAATCGTTTGCAGAACTGTCTCACGGTTTCCAATATCCAGTTGGGAAACGTTGTTTCGGACACCTTCGGCAAATCTGCTCAGGCGATACTGGATAAACTTTTGGAAAATCCCGCAGATACTTCCTTTGACCTTGAACCTCTTGTTTTCAAAAGTTTGAAAAAGAAACTCCCTGAACTCCGTGATGCCATTGACGGCTTTATCACACCGGAGCAAGCCGGTAAACTTAAGGTGATCAAAGGCCACTTTGAAGACCTTGAATCCCGGAAGGCAGAGCTTGAAGAACTCATTCTTGCGCTCGCCGCTCCCTATCAGCAGGAACTTGCCATTCTCCAAACCGCTCCTGGTATCAGCAGTGTTTTCACCGCCATCGGAATCATTTCCGAAATCGGTACCAATATGGAGGCTTTTCCTTCGGCGAAACACTTATGCTCATGGGCCGGACTTACGCCGACCAACAATGAAAGTGCAGGGAAGAAAAAATCTGTCCGGGTCTCCAAAGCCGGATGCTATATCAAGCCACTGCTCGTGCAGTGTGCCAATGCTGTTGTTACCAGCAAAAAGCATCCTGAGATTCGCAACCGCTATCTCCGTCTCAAAAAGCGTCGCGGTCACAAGAAAGCAATCATTGCCATAGCAAGAATGCTTCTGACTGCATTATACCACATGTTGAAGAATGGAGAAAACTATAATGCGGAACTTTACAGGAAATCCAATCTGCCTCCAGTTGATCGCGAGATTACAGTGGAACAGGCAATCATCATAGCAAGGAATCAAGGTTATAAGATTAAGTCAGCAACTGCATAACCTTAACAATCTCAATATTCAATTTTTAAAGCAGCCACCGAAAGATGGCTTGTTTGTTGTGTGCTTAAGGTAATGGATACCCTCTACTTTTCATTTTCAATCTTATTTCCTCCCCGCTTAACAACTCGTTTACTGTAATTCCCAGTATTTCGCAAAGTTCTAACAGTATAGATGAATCGGGCATACTTTCTATTTTTCTCGATTAACCTTTTTGATATATTCAGTACATCTTCACTTGATGCAACAATATCATTATATACTTTGCTAAAGTCTATGACAAGATATCTTGGTACATTGTTTTTCAAAATGACAGCTCTTCCATGTTCCTGCCCCTGATGGGTATGGCCAGACAATATTAAATCTGCATGTTTGTATTCATCAATATTAGACGGCTGATGATCTAAAACGACAATAGGCAGGCAATCAGATATTTCTTCCAGCTTATCTGAAATATCACTCCGATTCTCGCCCTGATTCCCTATGGGAGAAGAATCCCTCCTCCCAACCAATACAGCCTTATCATCAATCGTGATTGCTTCATCTTCCAGAATAGTTATATTGGCAGAGATAATAAGATTTTTCATATCCTAAATGCAAGTCCGAAAACATTGCTATTTTAAATGTGCTATTCCAAAGAAGCTTGTAATAACTTGATTCTAATTTCAATCATGCGGGAATTTGGCTTTTCAATTCGGGAAGTAAAAGAGGTCATGGAACGATATACTGTGACAAATCCCACTGACGATTTAGTACATGAAGCAAGAGACTTTTTTAAGGACAAAATCATATATTTAGAGGAAAAGATTCAAAAATATCAGGACTTAATTCAAATCATCAATACATTACCTATACTTTCTGAAAATCCGTTGGACTGGAATGACAAAAAGGAACGGACGATGGTATTAGCCTCCAATTTATATGAGAAAGTCAGAGAATAAGTATTTGATATATTTATCTTGGGTGTACCGGTAGTAAAAGTCGTGCAGGTCGATGATCGTCATTGTATATACCTCCATATCGTTTTTGCGGTCAGGTTGCGGGAAACGATATGGAGGGCGACGGGGAGTGACACCCGTGTGAATAATCACCTTGCTAAAACAGCAGTCTCTTACATTGCCATTTCAGCGAAGAAATAAATTAGCTATATCAATTTTTAGAAATCTCTTTTTTTATGTTTCATATATTCACTTAAATCTTACTCTTGTTTTTCAATATGAAGCTGTGCTTCTGCCAGTTCCCCATGAAGCTGTAATGCCATAAAAATTGTGATAATGCCTGAAATCACATCTGCAATCGGCTGTGCATAAAGTATTCCATTGATTCCCCAAACATTCGGGAGAAGCAAAATCACTGGGACAAAACAAATTCCCTGCCTGCAAGCCCCAAGTATAAAGCCTTTTACCCCTTTACCTAGTGCAAGGAACAAAGAAGAATATACCGTATAAAAGCCAAACAGAAAGAATGAAAATCCATTTGCCAAAAGAGATTTCTGCCCTACTGCAATCATTTCCATATTTCCATTTGCAAACTTAGAAATTATCTGTACAGAAAACAGAGCCATTAACAAACCCACTATTACACAGAAAACCGTTGACCACAAAATAGAGGTTCCGATTGCCACTCTCAAACGCTGGAACTTCTTTGCCCCATAGCTGAATCCTGCAATCGGCTGAAATCCTTTCAGGAAGCCAAATACCACTAAAGTTCCCATAGATGTAACCCTTGTGACTGCCCCCATCCCGGCAATGGCAGCATCTCCATATCCATTTGCCGCCCGGTTAATGAGCGCTATGGAAAAACTGGTAAGAAGCTGGAAGGTAAGTGTTGGAACTCCAATTTTCAAAACTTCCATATATATCTGCCTGGAAGGTTTAAAATCTTTTATACTGAATGAAAATGCACTCTTTTTACGAAGTGCATAAGTTAAGTACACAAGCGTAGAAACAAATTGAGAAATGGCAGTGGCAATCGCAGCTCCCGCTACCCCCATATCAAACACATAAATAAAAACCGGATCTAAGCCAATATTTAATACAGCTCCTAACAATAAGGCGCACATGGTTGTTTTCGCTGCCCCTTCACTTGCCACAATATTATTCATTGCCACATTAAAAACATTAAAGATACAGGAAACTACATATATCCTTGCATAAAGCAAAGCATAAGGCATAATGGTATTTGTTGCTCCAAGCATGGTTAAAATCGGTTTCATAAAAACAGCAGCCAAAATAATAATAACCACACCAATCATAACGCTGCTGTATACTGCCGTACTCGCCACCTTATTCGCAGTACCTCTGTCTCCACGACCTAACAGCCTTGAAAGATAAGATGCCGCACCATTGCCAAACATCAACCCCAGTCCTACTACTACCTGTCCTAACGGAAACACAATCGAAATCGCACCCATAGGGCTTTCTCCCAGACCTCCCACGAAATACGCATCTACCAGATTATAAAGGGCATTGATCAGCATACCAATCATAATCGGTACACCAAGAGCCACAAGAGCTATGGGGACTGGCGCACTCCCTAATAATTCCATTTTGTTGTTACATTCATTCATTTCTAAATGCTCCTTTCTCTTGACAATCAATATCATTTACAGTAGTATAGTTTATACTATTTCCCTCAAAAAATATACTCTAATTTATAGTAGTTGTCAAGAGAGTAATGATATTTTCTTTTCTATTTCTTGACAGCAGCTATAAAATCCATTACTATAAATTACAGTGTAATACATATAAATTCAGAGAGAAAGGCTGGTCACAATGGCTACGATTGATTTAATTGTATTGGGAATGTTAAAAAAAGAGCCTATGGGCGCTTATGATATTCAAAAGCTGGTGGAATATCGCAATATATCCAAATGGGTAAAAATAAGCACCCCGTCTATCTACAAAAAGGCACTCCAGTTAGAAGAAAAGGGATTTATCAAAGGAACGATTGTAAAGGAAGGGAAAATGCCAGAAAAGGCAGTCTATTCCCTTACCGATGCCGGAATTAAAGAATTTGAAAGACTAATGCAGGAAATCGCTGCTAAACCTATCCATATTTTTTTAGACTTTAATGCTGTGATTGTCAACTTAGACAGTTTACCTCCAGCAATCCAGCAATCTTGTGTAAATAACATTGAAAAGAACATCAAAACACTGAAAACTTATTTAGAGGAAAACATCCTTGAAAAAGAAAATATTCCGGAAATTCCCGAAACAGGCATTGCAGTTTTACAGCAACAATATGTTTTAGTGGAAGCAATCGAAAAATGGATTGCTTCTCTGAAAAAACACTTTCCATCAAATAATGAATAGATAATTTCCAATAATAATCCACTGCTTTATTTAAAAGAAAGGCAGCAATCTGTTTTCACATCACAGACTGCTGCTTAAATTTTTGTTGAACCGATAGCCAATACCCCATACGGTCTGTATGTAAAGCGGCTTGCCCGGATTGTCCTCTATTTTCTCTCTAATGTGGCGGATATGGCTCATGACAATATTGTAATCGCCGGAATACGGCTCCTGCCAGACAATATCATAGATCTGCTCTTTGCTGAATATTCTGCCCGGATTCTTTGCCAATAGACACAATATATCAAACTCTCTATTAGTAAGTCTCTGAACATACAGCCTTCCTTATTCCCGCCGACAAAAAGCAAGTTACTAGTATAACATAAATTAAGTTGTTGACAGTTTCAATATCTGGTATAATTCTTAAGGAAAGTATCAGATTCAGAGCAGACAAAGAGAGCAGCTTTATACAAAAGATAAAACTGCTCTGAA